>Ga0126382_10000334_pt1 | contig 18010 bp, 12 predicted proteins | sample PanSoiMetPlot_30_FD_92548 | JGI IMG/M metagenome (GOLD analysis project Ga0126382, IMG submission 92548) | Tropical forest soil microbial communities from Panama - MetaG Plot_30 | ecosystem: Environmental > Terrestrial > Soil > Tropical forest > Bulk soil | place: Panama | collected 2016-02-17
AGGAAGTGGGCAGGTGGATGCGCCGGCAAAAGCGGCCGCGGAATGGTTCTTAAAGCATTTGTGAAGCTGTTCTTTCCGAGCTTTGCGGTTCAGCGCTCAGAGATTTCATCCTCTTTTATCTGCGTAATCTGCGTAATCTGCGGATGAGGAGCCTTCCAAGAGAATCTATCCGCAGATTACGCAGATTACACAGATTACACAGATAAGAAACACTGAATCCTGCACGTTCAACCCTGAACGCTAAACCCTGAACCCGCGAACACGCAAAGAGCCGGCTCTCAATTCCCTGACACCTTCTCAACTATCAATGGTTGGGGTTCCTCCTCACGGCGATAGAACACTCGGGGCCGCTGAACATTCCGTTTTGTAGGATCCGAAACCTTTTCATCGCCCGGAAGAAAAACTATCTTGAGCCCGCGAGATCCTTGCAGCGCCGCTTCCTGCATTTCTGGGACTCGCGCCACCGCATAGTCGACCCATTCGCGAATCAGGATCTTGCCATCCTTGGGTTCCGTATCCGCGGCTGCATTCTTTAAACCCTCCTCCACCAATGCATAGGTCAAGAACCCGTGACCAAGCTCCGCAGCTTCCAAGGCTGCCTGGTAACCTTGCGCGGCAGTGAGAATATACAGCCCCTTCTCGTATGCCAGCTGCGCGAGACCTTTCGAATTCATCGGGCCGCGCCTCTTCTCATCGGACTCCAATGCCTGACCGCTATTACAAGCGTCGATTACCATCAGCAAATCAGTGGCGTCGATACGCTCGAATGCCTCCGCGAGCTTGCGATCTGAAATGCTATGGTCGAGCAATGTTTTGAGACTGCTCTCGTTGATGCCGTCGATCGGTCCATCGTAGCCAAGGTCATGAGGGATTAAGTAGAACCGTGACTTCTGCGAGGTTCCGTGCCCGGCGAAATAGACAATTACGGCATCCTCGGGCTCCGCTGGTTTAATGCGACTCAACAACTCCGAGTCGACCGATGTTCCACCGGCAAGTTTTGCCAGGGCACCTAAAATATTCTCTTTTGTTGCATCTTTGTTCAGAAGCGAAATCACTTCTACGCGGGCGAAGTTTCCCAACTTGTTTTGCTTCTGCAAAATCGTTTCGCCGAACTCCTGTGCATCGGCAACAGCGTAACGTAAATTGAATCGTGGGTTGGAATATTCATTCACGCCGGCTACGACAACGTACGCCGTCCCCTTTCTTCTAAGACTGTTCGCACCGGTGAGGACAAACGTAGCGTCAGCGCTCTTTATGTTGTCCTTGTTGAATGCGTAGGCAGTGAAATGGTTCTCACCAGCTACAATCGAAACGGTCTCCTCCAGCGCTCCGGTCGAGGACGATGTGAGTAAGTCGCCTCGCCATACCTTTATCAACGAGCCATTTCTAAACAAACGCACATCGCGAGCGCCGCTTCCTGAACCGTGACTTGCGTCGGCCTGTGCTTCCGTGATCTCGATTCTTACTTTCACTTTGCGCGACGAGATAGGTCTATCGGTGCCTATGGTTTTGTCGACCAATGAGAGCCTGACTTGCGGTTGCCGTCGATCGACGCGTGTCAGATTCTGTGCTGCCTTCGGTCTTTTGCCTGCAACAACATCCGCAAGAAGTCCGGGATAATAAAACTCGTTAAAGAATGCTTCAACCGGGGCTGTGTCGAATGTATCCGATGCGAATCGCCACAGGATCGATTTCCACGCTTCTGGTGATCCATCGAACAGGCCGTCAGGTGATATGACAAGCCACTCGCCACCTTCATTGAAGGTCACCAGAGTACAAAGGGGTTGCGAGCTATCCGACGACCACAACTTTGTGCTCGCGTCTTCCCCACCCGACACAATGAATCGGCCATCGGGGCTGTATGCGACCGCTACAACCGGGCTTGAGTGGCCTTCCAGGGTTCGAAGTACACTGCCGGTCTTCGAGTCCCAGATTCGAAGTGTTTTATCGTAGCTTCCAGATACCAGCGTCCTACCATCTGGGTTGAAAGCGACTGCAAAAACATCTGCAGCGTGGCCTTCAAGGGTACGGATCAGTTGTCCCGTCTGCGGATCCCAAAGCTTTATGGTTTTGTCGCGGCTGCAGGAAGCGAGCATTTTGCCATCCGGACTAAACGCGACTCCGGTTACTTCCGAAGCGTGTCCGGTCAGAGTGAACTTCGCTTTAACTGACTCGACATCCCACAACTTTATCGAATTGTCATAGCTGCCTGATGCAATGGTCTTTCCATCAGGTGAAAAAGCAACTGAACTGATCAGTGTGAAATGTCCCTCGAATGTTTTTATCGTCCTGCCGGTTTGTACATCCCAGAGCTTGACCGTTCTATCGACGCTGCCTGAAGCGATGAAGCGGCTATCTGAACTAAAGGCGAGCACTGAGACATTGGACAGATGTCCGGTGAGATCTCTGAGAAGCCTGCCGGTAGCAAGGTCCCAGATTTTGATCGTCCTGTCCAGGCTTGCGGAGGCCAGGAATTTCCCGTCGCCACTGAAAGCTACCGAATTGACTTGTGATGAGTGTCCGTCGAGCGCATGCATTGATGAGCCGGATCTTAAATCCCATAGCTTGACACTATTTCGTCTTGCGAGCGCGATCATCTTGCCGTTGGAGCTATACGCCACCGACTTGATGTTGGACAGGCGACTATCCAGCGTGCGAATCCACTTATCGGTTATGCTGCTCCACAGCTCTATCGTAACGTAGCTGCCGGCGGCAATGGTCCTTCCATCGGGACTAAGCGCGACAGAAGTAATCCCTCCGCTTGGACGATCGATCGAACGAATAGGCCTGCCGTTTTGAACATCCCACACTTTGATTGTTTTGTCCGAACTGCCTGAGAACAAGAGCTTGCCGTCGCGACTGAAAACGACTGAGGTGACGATACCTCTATGTCCCTGAAGCGTCTGAAGCAGAGTCCCGCTATCGACTCGCCAGAGTTTGATCAAGTTATCATCGCCGGCTGATGCCAGGATCAGCCCGCCTTCAGAGGCCGGAGAAAACGTCACAGATCGGATGGTGTCTGTGTGGCCGTCCAGCGTGCGCAGAAGCTGGCCATCGCTGACCTGCCAAAGCTTCACGCGCTTATCGGCGCCGCCGGAGGCAACGAGCTTTCCATCGGGGCTAAAGGCTACCGTACGAAATTCCGAGCCGGGTGCTTCAAACGAACGGATGAGGTCCCCGTTTGCCGCATCCCACAGGTTAATCGTTTCGTCTCTGCTTGCTGACGCGATCATTTTACCGTCAGAGCTGAAGGCGACCGCGTTAACCTCATCGGAATGGCCGGACAAAGTATGAATAAGGCGGCCAGTTTTGACGTCAGAGATCAATACTGTTTTATCGAGACTGGCGGAGGCGATCACTTTTCCATCGGGACTGAATGCAACCGACGTAACACTGTCTTTATGATTGTCCAGAACGCGAAGCATTCGTCCGGATTCAGCCTCCCATAATCGCAAGGTCTTATCCGAGCTCGCGGAAACGATCAGCTTCCCGTCCGGACTGAAAACCACCGAGCGGATGTTATCTGAGTGTCCGTTTTGAATTACTAATTCGGGTTTTTCAGAAATGACCGCAGTCGGTGGTTGTGTTGGACGAGTCCGTTGTGTTTCGGGTTGAGGCCTCTTTGGCGCCGGTCTTTGACCTTGTTGTTGGCGGACCAGTCCGATAGCAGCGGATGTTAAAAAAGCAATTAACAGAAGCGAGGAGGTGGATTGGATAAGGGGCTTTTTGTACATCATACTTCTTCAACTTCGATATGGTTATTTGTTGCAGGATGAACTCGGATGAAAGGCTCCGACTTCGCGAGAGTCATTCCATATCAACCGCTCATCCACGATTTCCAGCAAAAGTCCGAAACGACTAAATGCGGGAATGATTTTGTCAAGCAAACTTTTGAAAGTCTACCCCGATTTATCCAAGTCTGGAATTTGAGGAATTCTTCTGCGCAATCTGCATCATTTGCGGATGAACCAGGATGTATTCCTCGGACAACGCAGATTCGGCGGAAGCCAACGAGAACTTTTCTTTTTTTCTCTACACTTATTTGGCGCTAAGTTGCGGGTCCTTATTTATCCTAGCGAAAACCGTGGCCTGAGGATGTACATAATCGCTGTGGAATTCAGCACTCAAATCGTCTACGACTGTACGAAATCGGTGGTAACTCTAACCCCGCTCTAAGCTAAGTTCTTGAAAATCAGTTAGTTGAGCTTTGGAATACAACTTGCCCAATTAGTAAGCGATGGATTTCAAGGACTCAGCATTGGAGGTGTTTTATATGAACTTTGAATTATTCAGTAAGAAGATGGCTTCTTTTGTTATTGCTGGAGGATTGTTGCTGAGTACTGTAATCCCGGCCGTCGCGCAGCAGCCCACTCAGGAGGAGCAACAGCGACAGGAGCAGAAACAACGGGAAAAACAGGCTCGAAAACAACAGCAACAGCAACAACAGCAGCAAGCGCAACAGCAGCGTCAGGCTGATAAGCAACAGCGACAGCAGGAGCAACAGCGTGCTGCGCAGCAGCAACAGCAACAGCAGGAGCAGGCTCGCCAACAGCGTCAGGCTGAAAAGCAGCAGCGCCAGCAGGAGCAGGAAAGAGCGTCGCAGCAGCAGCAACAGCAACGACAGGCGGAGAGGGTTCAGCGACAGCAGCAGCAACAACAGCAGGACCTTCAGCAACAGCAGCAGCGGCAGGCTGAGAGAGCTCAGCGTCAACAGCAGCAGCAGCAGTTGGAGGTCCAGCAACAGCAGCAGCGTCAGGCTCAGAAGGAGCAGCGTCACGAGCAGAATCGTCAGGTCGCTGCTGAGCAGGAGCGACTTGCTCAACAGCAGCAAGCGGAACAGCTGAGACGTCAGCAGGCGCGTCAGACTGAGTTCAATCGCAGAGCGGCTGAACAACAGCGTCTGGCCTTATCTCGCGAGCGAATTCTCCAGCAACAGCGAAGGATGAACCAGTACCGGTTCCAGCAGCAATATTGGGAGCGAGTCCGTCAGGACCAGGCGAGGCTGCGAGCGTTTCGTTCGTTTAGCTATTCACCTTACTCGTATCGCTACTATCGCGGTGGCCGATACTACTTCGCAAACCAGTACGGGGCGGATTTGCTTAGACAAGCTCTGACCCTTGGTTACCAGGAAGGCGTTCGCGCCGGTCAGGCTGATCGCGAGGACCGGTGGCGATTTGATTATCGCGACTGCTATGCGTACCAGGATGCTACTTACGGGTACGGCGGCTACTACGTGGATTTTCCCGAGTACCAGTACTATTTCCGTGAGGGCTTCCGACGTGGCTACGAGGACGGTTACTATGGACGTTGGACGTACGGTTCGTACAACAACGGTTTGTTTAGCCTGTTAGGCAACGTCTTGCAAGGAATTCTAAGCTTGCAGAGATACTAAACCTCGTCGCTGTTTTAGAGAAAAGCCCGGGCCTTTTATGGTCCGGGTTTTTTTATTTTGACTCACAAAAAACAACGCTCACTTTGCATTGTGGAAAATTATTCCAAGACAATAACGTCGACCAGATTTTAAGCGGCTAACACCATGCCGTACGTTTACGCGATAGTCGCCCCGCTTGCCTGCCACGGGACGCCAACGATTGGGGAAAACAATGAACCTGCCTCTCTGGAGGGTCACCGCTTCTCCGCGGGTTTGCATGCGAGGACGTTGCTCAGTAAGCAGAAACTCCCCCCCTTCATAGTCGCGTCCGTGCTGGCTCAGAACGCAGGCAGCTTGTAGCGGGAAGGCTACTTCGCCATACAAATCCTGGTGAAGACAATTGTAGTCGCCTTCCTCATACCGAAGCATCAAAGGTGTCGGCAACGCTTGCTGTCGAGAGCTGCAGAAGTCGAGAAACTCATCGAGAGTCGGCGGAAACCGTTCATTAAGGTTCAATCGTTTCGCCCAGCGATTGGCGACTTCTGCAAGCGGCACATAAAGTCGCTCACGAAGTTGTTGCACGATTGGCGGAATCGGATCGGCAAAATACTTGTACTCGCCGCGACCGAAGTTGTGTCGTGCCATCACAACACGAGTTCTGAATACCGCTGCAACGTCATATAGTTTAATCAGACTGTCGCATTGTTTTTCATCAAGCAGCGGTGGGGTGAGCGCATAACCGTGCTCTTCCAGTTGCGCGGCCAGCTCTTCTGAATCAATGTGGAACCCATGCCTAATAGATGACGCCATAAGCTTTCCTCACGAGGAAACATCGGTCCTATTTTACATCGGGACCTTCGTCGATCTATCCGAAACTTGCTGTTTGGAGCCTGCGCTTTGTGCGCTTGGATTCAAGATCAAACATCTTCGCCTTGACGATGAAAAACGAAGCTTTGCAAAAGCATTCATCAAGGACTTTTTCGCAAACCTGACTGCTCAGGACCTCATCTTATTTGATAGAGCCGAGCAGATGACCGCAATTGACTGGCAGCTTTTCAGGTCAGATCGAAAAAAGCCGGCGGCCTTCTGATTACAGCTCACAAGGCAGGTTTGCTGCCAACATTAAAGGGGTGCACAACGAGCCCGGAGCTTCTGCAGGGGATTATTTCAGACTTGCTCGGCGGTGAGTCGTCAGAAAGCCACAGCTCAACCACCGAGCTGTTTCATCGACATCGCGGAAATATCCGCGTGCCGCTTCGCGAGATGTACGATGTTTTACGCTGCGAAGCCGAGATAAACACAACAGCGTTGGAATAAAACCGATCCGGAGATTTACGCAGATTTACACAGATATTTCTGCCTGCGTCTTACTCGCATCTGAGCGCGGTCATCGGATCGACTCGTGCCGCTCTTCTTGCAGGTAAGTACCCCGAAAATGCTGCGACTGCCAACAACAAAAAAGTCGCTAACCCAATGGTAAACGGATCTGTCGGCTTCAGGCCAAACAGGAGACTACTGATAAAACGTCCTCCAACAATTGCCACAGGTAACCCAATGCATATGCCCAACAAAACCGGTTTCAAGCCTTCTCGAATTACCAGTCTCAAAACATCTGCTCTCTCAGCGCCAAGCGCCATTCTTATACCGATCTCATTCGTTCGACAGGCGACTGAGTAGGACATAATACCGAACAGCCCAATGCAAGCCAGCAACAGTGCGAGCACGCCGAAAAAGCTCGAGAGGTTTGCTATCAGTCGTTGATGGACCAGCGATCTTGCAACATGCTCTGACATCAGCACCGCTTCTCCGATAGGTATGTCTTGATTGACTTCTTTGATGGCGCGATGCGTCTCAGAAATGATTGCGCCAGGCTGACCGGAGAAGTTAACCTCAAAATTACTCAGAAAACCGATGGATTGCGAATACGGGTAATACGCCATCGGCTGCGGTTCCTCCGTCAAGTTTCCGTACTTGGCGTCCCTTACTACTCCGATCACTTCAATGTCATCGCTCTTTTCTGGACCACCGAGGCCAAAGCGTTTCCCTAACGGCGCTTCGTTGGGAAACAGCCGCCGAGCCATAGCGTCACTGATTATCGCCACCTTGGGAGATGTTTCGGTGTCCTGTTCTCCAAACGCTCTGCCCGCCAGCAACGGAAGTCCCATTGCCGAAAAGAAATTCGGCCCGACACTATTGTTTCTTATCTGTTCCGTTTGCGTGTTGGCTGAATCGCGGCGCGTTGACGCCGGGGCGTTCCATCCGCCCTGGTTGAAAGCGAACATCGAAAAAGACGCCGCATGAACGCCGGGGATTTGCCTGACCTTTTCTTCAACATCTCTGTACAGCTGCGCCAGACGCGCATCCGCTTTATAGCCAATCGAATCAGTATCAATCTGGAATAGCAGTACATTTTTTCGATTAAAGCCTGTATCGACTCCCTCGAGGTTGACGAGAGTGCGAACAAATAGTCCTGCGCCGACGAGCAAAACCAGAGACAAGGCGACCTGTGAAACCAACAATGATTTTCCAATCAAGCTTCGGCTCATTGGAGTTGACGACGCTCTGTTCGATTTCAACGATGCGCTGAGCTCGACCCGCGAGGCGCGAATAGCGGGCGCCATTCCAAATACAACCGCAGATAAGATCGACACTACCAACGTGAAGGTCAGGACGCGTAAATCGGGGTCGACGTTTAGCGGCAGTACCTGCGGTCCTGTAGACACCATCGACAGTAACGCCCCGCTGCCCCAGGATCCGATCAAGATTCCCGCGGCTCCGCCACAAAGAGCCAAGACCAGGCTTTCGGTTAACAACTGTCGTCCAATTCTCAGAGGACTTGCACCCAGTGCAACTCGAACGGTGAATTCCTGTTCGCGCGACGCAGCTCGCGCCATCAGCAGGTTCGCGATGTTTGCACAGGCGATCAAAAGAACGACTCCCACGACTACCATCAAAATCTTTAACGGAAGGGAGAAGTCTTTTCTTAGCTCTGAGAGACCACGGCCTGCCGGCGTGAGGTCGATACGCGCGTTCTGAATATCCTGCAGCCTTTCAGATGAAGGCTGCGAGCCCGCGTACTCGAGTAGAACCTGCTTGAATAATGAATTCGTCTCCGTTGAGGCCTGTTCAGTGCTCACACCGGATCTGAGACGACCTATCAAATACAGAGATTGAAACAAGCGGTTACTAAGTCCCTTCCAACCAGGAGGCAGTTGCTCTTCCATCGACAGCGGGACCCAAATATCTGGAGACTCTCCGACAGTTGTGCCGAAGAACTCTTGTGGAGCGACACCTACAATTGTGTAAGCAGTCTTATCGATTGTTATGCTGTTCCCGATGATCGATGGATCGCCTGCGAATCGTCGCTGCCACCAGGAGTAACTGGCGACCACAACTGGATGCGCGCCCGGGCTCGCATCGTCGGATTCTTCAATGGTGCGACCAACGAGCGCATTCACACCAAGCACCGAGAAATAAGTGCCCGAGACCATCTGGGCGTTTATCGGTTCCAGTTCCCCGGAAGAGGTGCTGGATTGGACGATGCCATGAACACGGCTGCCGAAACTGTGAACAGCAGCCAAATCAGCGAAGACCTGATTGCGTTCGCGGAATTCGCGGTACGTTGGGTATGAGAAGAGATCCCAACTGGAATCCGGGAACCCGATGGTAATGCCTGCGGAATCGGCATTGCCGAAGAGCACGAGTTGGTCAGGTCGCTGAACCGGCAAGGCTCTCAGCATCAAGGCATCAATCAAGCTGAATATAGCTGTGTTGGCGCCTATTCCAAGCGCTAGTGACAGAATTGCCACTGCGGTGAAACCTTTGTGCTTGAGCAGCATCCGCACGCCGTAACGGAGGTCTTGTAGCATTGCTTTCTCCGATCAAAAGTACCGTAGACTGGACAGTCTACGGTACATCTGTGCGAGCGACAATTCGAAGCGGGCCGCCGCTTCCGCCTCTGATCTTCATCGGCAGCGCAACAACAAGCTTGATCTTCGTTGGCAGTCGATCGAGGTTCGCTACGTTTTCAAATGCAGGTATATCTCGCGCCATCAATGTGCGGTGGCTTTCAAATAATTTAGATTGCCCGTAATCGATGCTTGCAGTATCCAATCCAATGGCGCTGATCTTGCGGTTTTCTGTGAGCCATCGCGCCGCTTCAGGGGCCAGCCCGGGGAAATGCAGCTCTGCGACCCCTTCAGTGCCGCGTTTGTCGGTGCCCAGATATTTGGTCCGATCGTTCCAATATTCGGACCACCCGGTCTGGATCAATACTATCGAACCATCAGGTATTCTACCGTTCTGTTCTTCCCAGCTTTGGAAATCCGAGCTGCTCACCTGATAGTCGCGATCAGATTTCGCCTTTGCCGACACATCCAGCTTGACTGCCGTGCCGATCAGTTGTTCCAGCGAAAGTTGATCGACTGGCTTGTTGCCTTCCGAGAAATGAACCGGCGCATCGATGTGAGTGCCACCGTGCTCAGCGGCGCAAAACTGATAAGCCGAATAGTAATAGCCGGCTTCCGTCTTACCTGCGGCAACTGTCTCCAATTTGAACGGCTCGGCTGTCGGCCAGTAGATCGTGTCGGCGGCGAAGTCGTGTGACAAGTCAACCCACGTGCCGGGTCCGGTAAGATCAGAGTTGCTCGCAGACTGCCGCGGTTCGCAAGCGGAAAAAGACAGCAGAGCGACGATAGAAATGATGACCGGATCTTCACAGGTTTCAAACCTCCGAATAGAGAGTTGCCGCTGAGATTTATCACACCGGTAATTCGTAAATTAAGGAAATCACAACGAGGCACAGTCGTTGCGAGGCAATAGGTCAGCTGGTTAATAAACGGTGTCGCGTTGGGAAGAACGCCGTTAGCCGTTTTTTGGTTGACTGCACGCGGCACCGTGACCGGCCGCAAGTCATACGTGTTCGTTAGGAATACACTGACCGAAGAGAAGGTGGGAAAAAGTTGGTAGTTCGGCCATCAGGCGGAAGTTGGTAATTTTGGCGAAATTCACGATACAAACTTCCGCTTGAACGCCGAACTAAAGTTGGTTTTGCAAAATCTCCGAAGTCAGTGGAAGGAGTGTATTAATGAAACCCAAAGAAGTTACTGTACCTGAGTTAGCCTTCATTGCAGGAACGCGCGGAATGTTAGGAGCTGGTATTGGTCTTTTGTTATCCGGAAAACTCAGCCGAGAGCAGCGACGCGCCGTAGGTTGGACGCTGGTCACTGTTGGTGCTGTAACCACAATTCCATTGGTGATTGGCGTCTTTGGCAACGGAAAGTAAGGACAACATTAATAGGGAGGATAGAAATGAACACGGTTGAACACATATCTCGCGATGAATTGACCAAGAAGATCGCCAGGCATGACCACTTTCGGCTAGTCGAGGTATCACCGGAAGCGGAATATCACCGCGCACATCTGCCGGGGGCTATAAACCTTCCTCCGAATCAAGTAGGCAGGCTGGCACTCAAGCGCCTGAGGGACCGAAATGCTGAGATTGTTCTTTATTGCGATGGATCGGAATCAGATCCGGCGGCGGAAGCGGCGCGCGAATTGTCTGAACGCGGCTATACCAACGTACGAGAATATGCGGAAGGGAAGCAAGATTGGATTGATACCGGCTTACCTATCGAGCGCGACAAAGTCGAAGGAGAAGGTGAGATATCGTAACAGGCACGCATTAATTGTACAGTTGAATGACACGCTGGACATAGGTGCCGACACAGCTGTTGGTATTTGAATCGAGTTGTTTCGCTGAAAGGGGCGGCACGAGGGTGCCGCCCCTGCCCGGTTATTGTTTATAACAACCAGTCGCGGATTTATTCATATCTCAACGCAATCATTGGATCTACCTTTGATGCTCGACGCGCCGGAACGTAACACGCCCCTAAGGCGACGCTCGCAAGCAATATCGGTATCGCAGCAAACGTCAACGGATCAGTAGCGCTAATCCCATATAGCAGCGTTGACATTATTCTGGTCAACGCAAAGGAACCTGCGAGCCCGATCGCAACGCCGGCGCCGGCCAGCATCATTCCTTTCTTCACAACCAAAGCCAACACATCGCCGGTCTGCGCGCCCAGTGCCATTCGGATTCCGAGTTCATGAGTCCGCTGTGTAACCGAGTATGACATCACACCATAGATCCCAACCGCCGCAAGGATGAGTGCAACCACAGCGAAGATCGACAGCAACAGGGTGCTGAACCTCGCCCGGCTAGTTGAGTTTGCAAGCAACCCCTCCATAGTACTCACATCGGCGATTGGCTGTTCGCTATCGAGGTTTTGTATTACCCTGCGTGCCGAGTCCGTCAGTGCTGCCGGGTCACCCGTGGTCCGAATAACTAGAGTCATAAAAGGGTACGAAAACTCCGAGTGAGGCCAGTAAGCCATTGGTTCGGTCTCGACGTCCAATCCCATATGCTTGCTATCGCCCACAACACCAATTATCTGGCTCGGAACGTTTTCGTCCTTCATGTAAATGGTCACACGTTGCCGCAACGGATCCTCGCCCGGAAGGTTCTTTCGCACAAACGCTTCATTCACTACCACAACGTGGCGCATCTCAACCGCTTCCTGCTCACTAAACAAGCGTCCCTGCTTCAGAGGAATCTTCATAGCATCGAAGTAATTCAAATCGGTGACACACGAGCCCGTAGTTAGCCCCTGGCCCGGGGGAAGCTTCGGACGACCTTCTATCTCGACCAGCGTTCCGGCGTGCGGTCCAGCGAAGGGCAGGAAATTTATCGCTCCGGCATTCGTCACACTCGGGAGCGCGCGTATTCCTTCCAGGGACCGTTTAAAGAAATCAATTCGTTTCTGATCGGTGTCGTATTTGCGCATCGGCAGATTCACACGCATTGTCAACAGATTTTGTGCGTCGAACCCGGGATCAACCGATTGCAGGCGTTGGAAACTCCTCACGAGCAAACCCGCGCCCACCAGCAACACAAGCGCGAGTGCGATTTCTACAGTCACGAACAGGTTTCGCAATCGGTTGCTGCGCGTGCCGCCACCGATGTTCTTGCTACCCTCCTTGAGCGACTCGTGCAGATTGAATTGTGTTGACTCGAACGCGGGCACCATTCCAAAAACTATTCCGGTCAGGAGCGAGACCGCGAGAGTGAATGCGAGTACCGGAGTATTAATTTGTACTTGTTGCAACTCGCTCAATTCACGAGGGCTCAAAGAAGCAAGCAGCTCAGTGCCCCACCACGCGAGCAACAATCCTGCAATGCCGCCGGCCATCGAAAGCAAAACGCTTTCGGTAAGCAGTTGTCGGATGATCCGCCATCGATCAGCGCCGATCGCGGTGCGGACCGCTATCTCGCGTTGTCTTGCGGCTGCCCGCGCCAGCAGCAGGTTGGCTACGTTGGCGCAGGCAATCAGAAGAACGAAACCTACCGCGCCAAGCAGGATCAGCAGTGCAGGTCGGAGCTCGCCGGTGAACTGCGTCCGAAGAGGAACAACATTCACACCCCAATTGGCGTTGAAATCGTTATATTGTTCCTCAAGACGGGCACCGATCGCGGTCATCTCGGTCTTTGCCTGCTCAACACTCACTTCAGGTTTAAGCCGAGCGACGACAGTCATAAAGCGACCCTGCCGAACCCGCATCTGGTTTGTAATCACAAACGGAGTCCAGAGTTCTGCCACTTTGGCAGTCAGCGAGCCTTTTTTGATGTGCCATCTGAAACCAGCCGGCATAACGCCGATAACTGTTGTACTGTTCTGATTGATATTGATCGTACGGCCGATTATTTGTGGGTCACCTCCGAAGCGGCGTTGCCACAGTCCGTAACTGAGTATCACAACTCTCGGTTGTCCGGGTTTGCCATCATCTTCTGAAAAGGTTCGGCCAAATATTGCATCGACTCCCAGCAAAGAAAACAGATTAGCGGTCGCGAATTGCGACGGAGCTTGCTCGGGCTCGCCGTCTCCAACGAGGACCGCGGTTTGATCAGCGAACGCTGCCATTTCGGTGAAGACGCTGTTTTGTTCGCTCCAATCCATGAAGTTCGCTGGATTGACGACGTTCTGATCAGTCTTACGGCTCTTCTCCCAGACTATCATCAGTCTGTCTGCGTCTTTGTAGGGCAGCTTTCCAAGCAAAACGGTGTTGACGACGCTGAAGATAGCGGTGTTAGCTCCGATCCCCAGCGCGAGAGTAATTATGGCCACCGTTGTGAATCCGGGGCTCTTTACGAGCATCCGGGCTCCGTAATGCAAGTCTTTCCAGATCTTTTCCATAATCAATCGCCGTGAAATTCGTTTCTGGTCTTAAGCTTTGGTCTTCATCTGCGGAATCCGCGTAATCTGCGGATCAGCGGAGTTAGAAAGTCACAAAACTTGATTCATCCGCAGATTGCGCAGATTACACAGATGAAAACACTTGTCACTCGTATCGGAGCGCGATCATCGGATCTACTCGTGTTGCACGCCGCGCAGGTAAATAAGTTGCAAAGATGGACACAATCGCCAGGAGCAGCGAAATAACAACAAAGGTTATCGGGTCGGTGGCGCCCACCCCGAATAGCAGGCTTTCCATCAGTCGAGTCAAAGCCAACGACACTACTATTCCAATTGCCAGACCGATCATCGTGAGCGTTAGCCCCTGCTTTATCACAAACCCGAGCACGTCACCCTGCTTCGCGCCCAGTGCCATGCGTATGCCGATCTCGTGTGTACGTTCAGTTACCGAATACGACATCACTCCATAAATACCAATCGATGCCAGGAGCAACGCTATAACCGCGAAAACCCCCAGCAGCAGAGCATAAAGGCGTGGCTCGGACCTCAAATTTGATAGATGTTGCTCGACTGTTTCAATGCCTGAAACCGGGAGATCCTTATCAACTTGCCAGATCGCTGCCTGCAGCTCCTTCTTCAGCCTCAACGGATCGACGCTTGTTCGAACAATAAGAGCGGTCCCGAACCACGGAACCTGCTGCATCGGAACATACACCTCGGGCTTCGTCGGAGAGCCCAACTCTTCCTGCTTGACGTCGGACGAAACCCCGACAATCTCGCGCACCAGCCTGCGTCCCAGGTAACCCAATACAATTTTCTGACCGATCGGTTGACCATCCGGAAAGTAACGGCGAGCAAGCGTTTCGTTTATTATTGCGACCGGCGCAGCACGCAGATCATCCTGGTCGTTGAAGTCACGCCCAGCACGAATCTGCGCCTTGAGTACGTTGAAGTAATTCGGCGCGACGGCGCTGTAACGCACGTTTTCGTCGCCGTTGGTCAGCGGATTGCTCTCGATATTGAATTGAAAATTCAGCAAACCAAACCAGCTTTCCGAGCTCGAACTGATACTCTCGACACCCGGAACCAGAGACGCCTCGTCCTGTAGCCGCTTGAAGAAGCGCGCTTTGGCCTCGTCGTCCTTGTACCTGACCGGAGAAGCTGACACCCAAATGGTTAGCAAGCCTTTTGGCTCATAACCCAGATCTACATTACGCAAACGAACAAAACTCTGAGCGAGAAGTCCTGCGCCGATCAGAAGAACCAATGCGATAGCGATTTCAGCTATTATTAAGGCGTTACGTGTTCGCTGATGCCCAGCATTTGATCCGCGGCCACCCTCCTTCAGGCATTCGTTAACATCCGGACGTGAAGCCTGCCACGCGGGGACCAAACCGAAAACGATTCCGGTCAAAGCGGAAATGACAAGCGTGAATAACATCACCCCGCGATCGATCCGGATCTCAACAGGAAGCTGGAATGCCTCCTTCGATGGCAATATCCCAATGAGCAGTTCAAGTCCCCACCCGGCCAGGAGCAAGCCAACGACTCCGCCGGCGAGTCCCAGAACGAGACTCTCTGTGAGCAATTGCCGGATCAATTTCGCGCGCCCAGCTCCGAGCGCCAGCCGTATTGCCATTTCCTTGCGCCGAGATGCGGCGCGTGCGAGCAGCAGGTTGGCGACGTTCGTACACGCAATCAACAGCACACAACCGACTGCTCCCAACAATACCGATAGAGCGCTGCGCGTGCCGCCCATTAGACTTTCTCTCAATGGCGTCAGGTGCGCGCTCCAGCCTTTGTTCGAACGCGGATGCTCAGTTTCCAGATGGCTTGCGACGGTGTTCAATTCCGCTTGTGCGCTCTCGATCGATAGGCCGGCTTTGATTCGACCGACTACGTTGAAGTATCGATTCGATCTGTTGCGCATTTCGCTCGCATTGCGGGCTAGTGGTACCCAGACTTCTGCGTAGCTGGGAAACTTGAAGTCCGGCGGCATCACTCCAATCACGGTTGTGCCGCCATCTGCTGAGTTAAAGGTTCTTCCAACAACCGACGGATCGCCGCCAAAACGGCGCATCCAGAGTCTGTGACTCAATACCACGGTCGCGGGCGCATTAAGGTCACCATCTTCTGTGGAAAAAATGCGGCCGATTAGCGGTTGAACTCCGAACGTATGAAAGAAGTTGAACGACACGCGCGCGCCGTTGAACACATCAGGATTGTCGGCGTCCCTCAGGCTGAAGCCGCCGCCACCGGAGAGGGCAGCCAGTTCCTCGAATGCCTGGCTCTGTTCTTTCCAGTCCCAAAAATCCGCTGGCGACACCCCATCGGTTTCGTGTTGGGTGTTTAGAGAGTTCACCGAGTTCGCTGAAACAAGACGTTCCGGATGAGCATAGGGAAGTGGCTTGAGCATCACCGCGTTGACGACACTGAAGATTGCGCTGTTGGCGCCGATGCCCAGTGCAAGCGCGACTACCGCTACCACTGTAAAGCCCGGCCGTTTTATTAGCACTCTGAACCCGTATCTTAAATCTCGTAGGAAGGTGTCCATGATTTTGGTTCCTGGTTGTTGGTTTCCAGTTTATGGTTGTTGGTTTTTGTTCAGCGTTTAGCCTTCAGCGTCTATATATCATCTGCGTAATCTGCGTAATCTGCGGATGAGCCTCTGTTATTGAATGTCGAATACTTATCCGCAGATTACGCCGATTTACGCAGATGAAACTCGACGCTGAAACGGTGAACGCTAACTGCTGAACAAAACCCGAAAACAATGCAAACGCGGAATGGGATCCAGACCAATTGCCGTGCCATGGCTGGCAGACGTTAAATTATGGAACAAAGGCCGTTTGATGAATGCCTTTACTTTTACGGTCTCTAACGATGTGCGGCTTTGGGAAGGGCGAATCTCAGATTCAGAAATGCAGGATAAGATGGCTGGGGTCTCAGCGCGGGCCTTCCTCAGGTCGCGGGCCGAAAGGACGACCTTTTCGAGCTGTGAGCTTCTCGAATCTGCTTCATTTGAGCCTTCTGCGCATCAGTCAAATCAAGATTTCGGAAGAAAGCGCGCGACATTCGGTCGCCGCCTCGCATCCCGTGTGCTTGCTGGGCGCCTGGGTCTTTCGATTGTGCGATCGCAAAAGGCGCTGCTATGGCGAGGGCCATTACGGCGGCTAACGCGATTGCGCGAAATCGGTTTAGTTTAATCATTGTATCCTCACTAATTATAAGTATCTCATCCTTTTCGAAGGCTCCGCTTGTTAAGACACCCGGTTTGGAGGATTGGTTACAAGTAGGTTGTAGCTTGGCAGAGCTTCCGCGTTCTTCAACGATCCGACAAAGTCCTTACGCAGGTCTCGTTCGTGCAACCAGATAAGACACTGAATTGTCTAACCTTATAGCAAGCAGCGAACACAGGTAATGGTTATGACATTTCGGTCCTTCTTTTGCGCGATCGTTATTATTGTTGGGCTACTTGGTACGGCTTCGGCGGAAAAAGTGAGCGGTAACAAGGCCAGTTCTACAGCTACTCAACTAACCCAGGCCAAAAACGATGTATTGCGCGCCGCAGACCAATACAAGGCCAGCGTAAAGGCGTTAATCCCTCATTATGAAGAGAGCCTTAAGGCAGCCACCGATGCGGTAGAGAAGCGCAAAGAGCTCTTCGAAAAAGGCCTCGTCTCGAAACGAGACATCGAGCAGGCTGAACAAGCTTTGAAGGATGCTCAAGTTCAATGGGATCAGGCTCGGCACCAGCTAGTCGAGACTGATCAACTGATTGCGGAAGCTACTGCTGAATCCGCCAAACCGGCCGGCCCTTCATCTACCGGACGGTACGCCAGCAAATCTGCGGTGATGCGATATAGCGGCGCGAGTGGTTGGGCAATCGCCGAGGCATCAAACGTTCAGGGCTTCTTTTCCTCTAAATTCGGCAGGCAGCTACCGATCAGCGCTTTTGGACAATCCGAAACGCACAACCGGTTAGGCTTCGACCATAGGAACTCGGTTGACGTCGCGCTCCACCCCGACAGCGCGGAAGGCAAAGCATTGATCGAATACTTGCGGACCAATGGTATCCCCTTCCTGGCATTCCCATCGGCAATCCCGGGCGTTGCAACCGGCGCCCACATACACATCGGGTACCCGTCACATAGAATTTAAGGTGCGCCTTCGGCGTTCAGGGTTCAACGTTGAACGTTCAGCGTTTTCGCGTTCAGCGTTAAAAATGTGTTTCTACGGATTCACAAAAACATCTCCGCAGAAATCTCACCTCTCGACGTTGAGCCTCGACGTGAACCTGAACGCTGAACGCTTAAACGCTGAACGCCGAAGGCGTTCACTGTGCCTATTCATACCGAAGTGCGACCATCGGATCGACCTTAGTCGC
>Ga0126382_10000335_pt1 | contig 17996 bp, 17 predicted proteins | sample PanSoiMetPlot_30_FD_92548 | JGI IMG/M metagenome (GOLD analysis project Ga0126382, IMG submission 92548) | Tropical forest soil microbial communities from Panama - MetaG Plot_30 | ecosystem: Environmental > Terrestrial > Soil > Tropical forest > Bulk soil | place: Panama | collected 2016-02-17
TGACATAATAGAGCTGGTAAATGGGCTGGCTCAGATCCGCAGTCCAGCGCTCCGCCAGAAAGAGTTCTCCTTCGTTTGTCGCGGTGTATCCCACGGCGATTACGCCCGCAGCGCTGTGCGCCACGGCGTTGAATGCATCGTGGTGCACATCTCCATCGATGACGGCAGGCCCGATCTTCTCACAGCTGCAAGGATCTAAAGCCTGTAGGAAGGCATCGAAGTCATCGTCCGAGGAGCCGGTGTGGTGGGCTTCGCCGGCGACGTACACCACGCCATCTCCGAAGGTGACTGCCAAGGCGTGCCCCTGGTCGTAGAGGCGGAGAGGATCCGATGCATCCACCGGCTCAAACGCGGATTCGCAAATCGATTGATCGTGAAAGCTGTCGAAGACCGCGAAGTACGCGTCGGTATCCGTGGCGCCCACCACCGCGTAGCGGCCCCGACCATCCGCCGCGACGGCTGCCAGCGAGGAACTTGCACTGACGTAGCCGCCGAAAATTGGGCCAAAGTCCTCCCGCGTGTTCGCGAGCGGCATGGTGATTTGCTTCGCAGCCAGAGGCGCGGGACTCAGGCGCAAAGCACCGGGGAATTCGACCGCGCGGCGTTTGCTGAACGACGAGGCTGAACCTGGAGCCGTGCACAGCAGAAACATCGTGAGGCCGACTCGATGCATGTCCATCCCCCTTGCGAGAACCCTAGGCCAAGGGGCGCACTTAGCCCACGACGCAGGCAGAGCCAACCATCGGCATCAGGTGACCGGAGCCAACGCTTATTCGGTTTGCTGCCAGCGAAAGAAAACTTCTGAAACCCGTCTCAAGTCGTCAAGTTCGAATACCTCAGTCGCTTCAACCACTTACGCGTTTTGAGAAATCGGCGAAACCGAGTCCCCAAAGCAGTGTCCGAAACTTTTCCAGCCCCGCCCTGAGGATCGGCGCGTTTGAGGATGTAGGCATTCACCCGGCGAGATCAGGCTTATCGAACAGAGTGATTCGCTTCATCACGCATCCGAGGCGAACTTGCTGCGTCGCAACAGTCCCATAATCAGGATGTCATGATTCGCGAGGTAAAGATCGTGAGCCACGTCACAAAAGGGCCGGACTCTTGCGTCCATTCGAGAATCGAGTCACTCGGATCGAATCGCACCGCGAGGTTCTCGCGCTGCCAGAGCTGCGGCTACGTGCTGGTCCGTCAGGGCGGCTGTATCTGGGCGATACCGCCGGTGGACGCGGCGGCATGAAGGCCGGGGCGCGAGATTTCCATGGACCGATTTCGATTCAATGAGCGTTACCAAGAGTACCGCCACCTCCGGAGCGGCGTCCCAGTGCTGTTGCGGCTGATCCGCGCCAGCGATGGTCCGACTTTGCTGGATGGATTCCGTCGGCTTTCGCCCCAGTCCCGCTATCGGCGATTCCTCGCGTATCGCAGAACCCTCTCGCCCGCCGAAATCGACCGCTTCACGCGTTGCGATGGGCTGAATCACTTTGCCCTGGGTGCGCTGATCTACCGGCGCGGGCAAAACCGAGAAGGCATCGGGGTGGCGAGATTCGTCCGGATGGCCGAGGATCCAGCCGCGGCGGAAGTCGCGGTCACCGTGATCGACGACTACCAAGGTCAGGGTCTCGGCAAGCTGCTGTTGGCGCGACTACTCTCGGCGGCCGCCGAGCGAGGCATCCGCGAGCTTCGTTCAGCGGTCTTAGCCGACAACACGCCGATGCTCGCGTTGGCGCGTAGCTTCGGCGCCGCTGAGTTGGACACCGACGGAAGAGGCGTCGTCGACATAGTAGTCCCGGTGGTCTCTGGGCGTGCGCGGCAGCTCGCCTAAACCCCAGGCTTCGCCATCGTTGGCGCCGCGGAACCGTGAATCCAGGCCTCCTCGAGGAATGGGGAGTCCGGCCCCAGCCTGTTTTGGAAAAAGCGCGCTTGCCCGCGCTAGCGCAGGCCGCGGAGGTACTCAATCAAGTTATTGATGTCGACTTGACCTAGCCTTGGAAATGCCGGCATCCGGCCTTCCCCTTTCTCGACCAGCGTGGAAAAGCGCCCGGGCTGATACAAAACCGGCGCTTCCAGTAGCACCGGTCCTCCGCCCGTTCCTTCTGCCCGGACACCGTGGCAGGAGGCGCAGTACTTGCTGTAGTCGATGGCCCCAGCTTGCCCGTCCCCACGTGTTCTTTGATTGCCGCGCTCTGGAGCGACCGCGGCGGCCGCTTCAGTTGGTGGGATTTGCTTGGCGGCGGGCGCGGGTTGATTGGCCGGGTAATGTTCGGCAAACCAGGTAGCGAATGGACCAAGTTTGTCCTCGTCCACCAGGGCGCCCCAATTGCGCATTTTGATCAGTTCCGCCTTCCAACCGGCTTCGCCAATCCGGGAGGATTCGATCAGCTCAACCGAGTGGCACGAAACGCAGAGCTCGCCCTGGGCAATCACACCTTCGTGTGCCGTCAGAGGGTGACCGCCGGAGGCGGCTGGCTGCGAAGCCGGAACGGATGACGCCGGCGCTGGCGGGGTGGGTGATTGCGAAATGGAGGGCGACGGCTCAGCGGGCGCGGCCGAGGAGGTTCCCGTCGTTGGACCCGAGGAGGAGGATTGCTGCGTCGCACAGCTGACGGCGAGAAGGATCGAAGCGACTTCAAGAGCGCGCCGCCTCACGATCTCACCTCGCACCGAACCGCGTCCCAGGCATTGTGGAGATAGCCCCCGGGATTCCACTGCGGGTCCCGCGGCTGTACCGCTCCTGCGCTGTCCGTGGCTCTGGCGCGAAGCAGGTATTGGCCGGGCTGCGCTCGCCATGCAAACCGCCAGCGCTGCCAAGCGCCCTGCGCCTTGATCCGATCCAACTTCGCTGCTTGCCAACTCGCGCCGTCATCGACGGAAATTTCGAGCTTAGTGATCGGGCCGGTGCCGCCGAAGGCGACTCCCTGAATGGTGTGAGTGCCCTTCCGCAGGTGTGCTGATTCCTCGGGCGTCACGATCAACGACTTCACCGGTAGCGCGGTGATCGTCTTGACCTCGGCGGGCTTTCCTCCCGGTGGGATCGGCTGGACGGGGAACTTGTAGCCGGTCTGCATGTAAAAGCCCGGATCCTCGCGGTCCGAGATTCGCAGTCCGCGCAGCCACTTCACCCAGTGATTGCCACTCCATCCGGGAACCACCGCTCGCAGCGGGGCGCCGTGAAGCAGCGGCAGAGCGGCCCGATTCATCTCCCAGGCGAGCAAGACGTCTTGGCGCGCCTTCTCGATCGGGATCGATCGGAGAAATCTTGGAACACTGGGCGCCATCGGGTGATCGCCGGGCAGAAAAGTGACGAAGCGAGCATCGGGACTTGCTTTTGCCCGATCGAGCAAGTCTGAAACCCGTACCCCGCGCCACAGCGCTTGACCTACCGCACCGCGTTCCCACTGTGCACCGGCGACCCTGGGCTGAAAAAGTGCTCGCCCATTACCGGAGCACTGCAGCACCGCCGGCGCTTTGGCGTCGCCAATCCTGTGAAGCTGCTCCATGGAGAGCTCGAGCGGTTGGTCGACCATTCCCTCGATGTGAAGCTTCCAGGTGCTGGCGTCGATGACCGGCGGACCGAAGTGGCTTCTCACGAAAAAAATGTCGTTTGGCGTGTACTCGCCCAGCAGTGCCGCTACCGGAGTCTCCAAGTCCTGCGGCCGGGCGCTGCGGACGATGAGAGATCTCCCCGCGGCTTGGGCCAGGCTCGGCCGAGACAGGAAAGCGACGGAACCCAACAAGCCGACCCGAATGAACTCACGCCGAGAATTATCAGTCATTGCCGCGAACGCAAGCACCAGAAAAACAGGGGGTCAAGACATTTGAAATCGCCGCGTCTCGCTTGCCGGCCCCTTGCGCTCGAAAGCGCCATCCATTTCGGTGTACAAAGCGGTGCCAATCGCCAGGAGGCTCCGCATGCAGAGCACGATGATGGATTTTCCTCTCACCATAGGCGGTATTTTCCGCCACGGCCGACTTCTTTACCCCGACAGCGAAGTCATCACTTGCGAGCCGGGCGGAAGCCGAAAAGCCACCTACGCGACCGTCGCCGATCGGACGGAACGGCTGGCGGCAGCGCTTCACCGCCTCGGGATCAAGCCCGGGGATCGTGTGGGCACCTTCGCCTGGAATACCCAGGAGCACCTCGAGGGATACCTGGCAATCCCCTCGATGGGAGCGGTTCTCCACATGCTCAACATCCGGCTCTTTCCCGAGCAGTTGGAGTACGTCGTGAACCACGGCGAGGACAAAGTCATCATCGTCGAGGACAACCTGGTGCCGTTACTCGCCAAGGTGGCACCGCGTCTCAAAACGGTGCGCGATTACATCGTCATCGGGCGGGGCGATGCATCGGCACTCGGCGAGGTCCTGCGCTACGAGGAGCTGCTCGCGGCTGAAAAGCCGGGCTTTCCATGGCCCGAGGTCGACGAGCGGTCGGCGGCGGCGATGTGCTACACCAGCGGCACCACCGGCAATCCCAAGGGCGTCGTTTACAGCCACCGCTCCAATTACCTGCACTCCATCGCCGCCTGTCTGCCCGGAAACTTTGGGTTGAAGGAAACCGATCGCTTCTTGCCGATTGTGCCGCTGTTCCACGCCAACGCGTGGGGAATTCCCTACGCGGGCTGGATGACGGGCTGCGATTTCTTGATGCCCGGGCGCTTCCTTCAGCCCGAGCCGCTCTGCGCCTTCGTCCAGACAGAAAAGCCGACCGTCTCCGCGGCGGTCCCCACGGTTTGGCTTGGAGTTCTCAACCATCTCGCCAGCAAGCCGGCGGATGTTTCGTTTCTGAAGACGGTGATCTGCGGCGGCTCGGCGGTACCCACGAGCCTGATCGAACAGTTCAAACAGCGCCACGGAGTCCAGATCATTCAGGCCTGGGGCATGACCGAAACCAGTCCGCTGGCTGCGATGGGCCGTCCACCGAGAGGCACCCCTCCCGAACAGGAGATGGACTACCGTTCCATGACCGGACGGGTGGCCTTCGGGGTGGAGCTTCGCCTCACCGACGAGGACGGTCGGGTTCAGCCTTGGGACGGTAAGTCCGTCGGCGAGATTGAAGTCCGGGGTCCGTGGGTCACGGCGTCCTACTATGGAGACAATGCTCCCGAGAAGTTCCACGATGGATGGTTGCGCACTGGAGACGTGGGGACGGTGGACCCCAAAGGCTTCATTCAGATCACCGATCGGTCGAAAGATGTGATCAAGACTGGAGGAGAATGGATCTCCTCGGTTGCCCTGGAGTGCGCGTTGATGGCCCATCCGGACGTGCTGGAAGCTGCGGTGATCGCGATTCCAGACCCCAAGTGGATGGAACGGCCGCTGGCGTGCGTGGTGCTAAAGCCCGGGGCAACGGTGACGGCCGAAGCGCTGCGGGACTTCATCTCCGATCGAATCGACATGAAGTGGTGGACGCCGGAGTACTGGTCGTTCGTCCCCGAAGTGCCGAAGACCAGCGTGGGCAAGTTCGACAAGAAAGTGCTTCGGGCCAGGCACAGCCAAGGAGAGCTCAAGGTGGTGCGGCTCTAGGCGACGCTGCCACGCAGCCGGTTTCCGATTCAGCCCGCGAAGCAGAAGCCCACCGGCGGGCCTCTGGGGTGTCACTTCGCATCGTGAAAGATGATCCCGAGCGTGTACCGGGATCCGCTGCCCACTCGGCTGACGCCGTGCCTGAGCTGCACCCGCCGGTAGCCGAATTTTCCCGGCTCGGGTCGCATCCGAGTCGCGAAAATCACCAGCGCTCCTTGCTCGGGAATCAGCGCGTCGCACATCGATTGCGCCCGGGGCCGTTGCTCGAGGAGCAGGAAGGCGCCGCTGCTGTATTCCTCGGTCGGTCGACTCAAAAACGCGGTGACTTGAAGCGGGAAGGCAAGGGCTCCGTACAGATCCTGATGGAGGCAATTGTAGCCACCTGCTTCGTAGTGGAGCAGCAACGGCGTCGGTCGGGTTTGTCCATTGCGGTGGCAGCGGGCGAGAAACTCGCGCAAGTTCTCGGGATAGCGCTCCTCCGCGCGCAGGGCTTCCATCCACCGGTTGGCGATCGGCGCGAGCCGCGGGTAGAGCCGGATCCGAAGCGCCTGAACGATCGCAGGCAGCGGGTACTTGAAATACTGGTAGTCCCCCTCGCCGAAGCGCCTGGGTCCCATCTCGATCTTTTTTCGAAAGTGCTGCTCATCCCCATAGAGCGCGATCAGGTCCTCGCATTCGGGGCGAGTCAGCACCGGAGCGGTGACAGCGTGCCCGAGCTTCCAGAGATTTTCCTCGGCCACCTTCCAATCGAGTTGATTCAATCGTTGGGCGATTGAAGAACCCGCCATCACTCCGCCCTTGGCGTGGCCTTGCTTTGCTCCACCTTCAGCAATCGGCGCTTGCGATCCGGTCCCCAGCGATATCCGCCCAGCTCTCCATTCGAGCGAATCACCCGGTGACACGGAATCAGCACTGCCACTCGGTTTTGCGCGCAGGCGCGTGCGACGGCCCGAGTCGCCTTCGGCGCGCCTATCCCCGCGGCGATCTGCCCGTAGGTGCGCGTGGCTCCGCTGGGAATCTGGAGCAAAGCCTTCCACACCTTCCATTGGAACCGCGAGCCCGGCGCATCGAGGGGGACCGTCGAAGACTCCGAGCCGTTGATCTGTCGAACCACGCCGTCGACGAAGGCGGCCAAGTCCTTGCCGGCGCGGGCGATCTCGGCCTGGGGGTATTCCTTGCGCAGCTTTTGCTCGAGCTCGGCTTCCTCATCTCCGAGCATCACCGCGCAGACGCCGCGCTCCGTGGCGCCGACCAGGACCCGGCCCAGATCGGTCCGCGCGGTGCCGTATCGGATCCGCATTCCCTGGCCTCCGCGGCGGTATGTCCCCGGGGTCATGCCGAGTCGGGTCGCCGAGGCTTGGTAACCCCCGCGGCTCGACCCGTAGCCCGCCTCGAAGATTGCCGCGGTCACGTTAGAAGACCGTCGCAGGTGATTCTTGAGCTGGTCCGCGCGGATCGCGTCGGCGTACTCCCGCGGCGTCACTCCCACCAGGCGCTTGAACGTGCGTTGGAGGTGAAATGGGCTTAGCCCTGCGCGCTCGGCGAGTTGGGCCAGGGTCACCGCTTCGCCGGAATGTGCGTCTAGATATTCCCTGGCGCGCTTCACCGCGGCAACCGGCGGGGCGTCGGCTTGGGTGGGAACGCAGCGCAGGCAGGCGCGGTAGCCCGCGCGCTCGGCTTCACCGCAAGTCGCGAAAAACTGCACATGACGCCGGCTAGGACGGCGCGATGGGCAGGACGGCCTGCAATAGATACCCGTCGACGCCACCGCGTAGACGAAGCTCCCGTCGGCGTTGGTGTCGCGCTTTTCCATTGCGGCCCACGCAGCACCCTGGTCGATTTGTTGCATTGTTGCCACCATTGAAGTCGCTGCATTCATCGCGTTTCTCCGTTTTAAGGCAAGGCCGAGGCCCGTGCCGCACTTACTGGGGGGGAAGGTAGCGTTTGCCCTCGCACCCAGCTACCCGCGGCTTGCGGTCGAATTCACATCCTGGTGGACCTGGCGCGGTCTCGCCGGGGGCAAGCTTCCCTAGGGGAAAAGGTGGGAGCCTGGCTTTGTGTGCGGGAGTGGGCGGCCAGCCCCGTCCCGACAAATTCGAGATGGCAGTGAGCGGCCGGTTAAGCTTGTCGACTCAATGTCGCTCTTTGTCTTGCGCGAGGGATATCGCGTAAACGCTACGCCTGCAGGTGCGCGCGTGGTTCACGAATCCACCGGCAAGACCGTCGATCTGGCTCCTGAAGAGCTGCAGGTCTTTGCCCGAGCGACCGCGGGCGGAATCGACGCGAGAGATCCTCAGGTCCGGGCCGTCATCCGCAAATTCGTGGAGCTTGGGGTCCTGATATCCGCTCGGCAAAACGAGCAGGAAACCCGCCGGCTGCGCGCCGCTGCGCAACGGGAGTCGCGCAGCGCCGCCGGACCCACGTCCGGAATTCGCTACCAGCTGCGGGTGAAGCCCAGTAACCCCGAAGAGCAGGTCACTGCCGCCCCGGCTGCGACGACGATTCCCAAGGCCAGCCCAGATGACACCGTTCGACTGTTCCGGAGGGACCTCAAGGTCTCACGACATCCGCCCTCGTCACTCTTCGAAGTCAGCGACCCGGTTTCCGGCAAATCGTTTCAGCTCTACGACTTCGAGGTTTCGATGGCGCGCATGCTCGATGGCCGCCGCCGCTACTCGGAGATCGTCGAGGCGGGTCAACGGCTCGGAATCCCAGTGAACTTCCAGAGTCTGCTGCAATTCGTACGACAGCTGGAGGTGTACGGCTTCCTCGCTCCTCAAGGAGCGCAGGCGAAGGAGAGCCGGGAAGCATCGGTGTGGGCGCGCAGTCGTCAGTGGGACGAGGCACTTCGCGCGCTTTTTCAAAGCGGGCTGCGGATGCACCGGCACGGCCGATACGCCGAGGCTGCCAACTACTTCGAAGCGATGCTGGAGCAGGATCCGCAAAACCCCGAGGCGCTGGAGATGTTGGAGCAGACTCGCCAGCGAATGGCCGCTCCCAGCAGTCCTGAGGCGCCTCAAGGAGCTCAGGAGTCGGACCCTTCTCAGGTCGGACTCGAAGAGCTGCTGCTGGAAGAGACTTCAGAACCGTTGGAATTTACTGAGGAGGAACCGCGCTTGAGCAATGATTCGAATACCCCCGACCTGGATTCTTGGCCTTCAGACGAGGAAGACGCTTACCGGCCGCCGTCGCGCATAAAGAAGGTACTCATTGTGGCCGCCGTGGCGGTGGCGGTAGTCGCGGTGGTCGCCTTTGTCGTCCATCTTCGCTCCGTTAAATCACAGACATCCACACGGGTTTCGGAGAGTCCCAAGGCCAAAAACGGTACTCCGACCAAGGCGGGAAACCTTCCTCCCTCGCCAGTGGATACCGGGGCGAATTTGGCGCAGGCTCCAGCCCCCCCGCCGTCTTCAGCATCGACTGCCGAGCCAGAAAAGAAGCCCGAGGCAATCCCCGACTCCGCTCCACAGTGGATTCAAGTGAAGGTAGAACGGCACAAGCGGCCGAAGATCGCCGACGTTCGTGCTCCCGCGAACGGGCTCGTCCGGTGGAAGGCCGCCTCGCGCCACGCAGTTCGGAGTGGGGAAGTCCTCGGCAACGTTAAGGAAAAGCGGGGCGGCAAGGAACGAGCCCTGGTTTCGCCCAAGGACGGCGTTTTCGTTCCGAAGGCTCTCCAAGGGGCCAAGGCTCGGAAGATGAAAAAGTTGGCCTCGTTGCTCTCAACCGAGGTGGAGCTGGAAGGGTATGTTGCCGAAAAGCGGCCAGAGAAAACGTGGGAATGCCAGGTTCTGAGCGAAGCTTCGAGCTTGAAAGCCCCTTGCAACGTGGAGGCGGTAACCTCCCGCGGTCCAGGCTACTGGGTGACGGTCAAGGCGCAGTCCCTGGACGATTTCGATAAGGTCTCGAATCCAGTCTTGCGGCTCACCCCTGAACCTCCTCGGTCGGTCAGCAAAGCGAGCGCACCAGGAACCAAGACCCGGTAATACGGTGACGCGAGCTGGTGACGTCTGCGCACAACCTCGCGCTCGGGCCGACTCATGCAGATCTGCCTGCCAAAGAGTTTTAAAGGGGTGCCGTTAGTCGTGAATACCATTCAGCTAAACGGTCTTGTTCGCCATGTTCTTGAAGTTTTTGCGAATTCTCGCCCCTTTTGTTGAGAGCAAAGTCCTTGACACCTAACTGCACCTCGTAAACCTCGGGCCGCGACCGGCGTACTCGCATCAGCTGGCAGTTTTCAGCTCGTTTGCGTTGTTTTCGGAAAGGAGGCGACCAGGCAAACACGGAGCTGAACCTCTGGGTACACTCGAAAGATGAAGAGCTTTGGCGGGGTCAAGCCAAAGTCGCGCATGTCGATGGCTCTGTCGCCAGTAAGTTCGAACGCTCCGTCGCCCAAGGTGCGCGAAGTCAGTTGGGCTTCCAGCACCCGAGTGACCCCGTGCAGCGTCAAGTCTCCACGAACCCAATACCGTCCGCCGGCGGGGTCGAGGGCTTTGAGCTCCCGCGCTTCTCCGATTACTCGACGATATTTCCTCACTTCGAGACGGCGCTCCAACTCACCGTCGAGAAGAGCATTGCCCGATCGGATCAACGCTGCCTCCAGTTCCACACGGATCGGGAGGCCAAGCCGCACGCCGCCATCGACCGATTCCGCATCGAGGTATCCCTCCAGGCCGTCGGTTTCAACTCGGATCGGATGAAGGCTGGAGCGTGCGAGCGCCCACAATCGCGAGCGCTTGCTGTCGATGATGTACCGAGTCACCAGCCCAATCTAGCGCGGCGTTTACGTCGCCTTGTGAGGCGTCCTTGATTTTGTCTCGCTGGAGACATGATTCCGCACAGCTCGAGGAAGATCCGGAGCGGAGATCGTCAAGCGAGTGGACTGCTTTACGATCATCGCCGATCAGGTCGCTCGAGCAGACCGATCCGCCGTCCGTTGGCGGAATCCGCGATCAGCCTGGTGAGCCTCCTGGCGCGGGTTTCTTCCTTCTTCGCGCTCATCACGTAAAAGATGGCCAACTGCCGATACCCCGGTGGCTGCTGCTGGAAAAACTTCCACGCCGCCTTTTGGGCGCGAAATTCGCGCTCCTGTGCAGGCGACAGCTTCGCACTGTGGCGTTGCTCGTAGGAATAGATCCCGGACCTACTGATGTCGCGTTCGCGAAAAACCTTCAACCCTGCGACGTGCATTAGCCCCAGCTTTGAAAGCTGCTCCACTTTCTTCAGGTTGATGGCGCTCCAGGTACTGCCCGGCTTGCGTGGGGTGAAGCGAATCCGATAGCTCAGGGAGTCAATTGACATCCTGATGCCATCGATCCATCCGAAGCAGAGAGCCTGATCGACCGATTCCGACCAGGTGATGCTGGGCTTGCCGCAGCTCCTTTTGTAGAAACCGACCCAAAGCTCGGACGCTTTGTCATGGTTTCGTTCGAGCCAAGCGCGCCAGAGAGCGGGTGTTGAAAAGAACTTCGCGGGTACGTCAGTCATCCGGATTTCATAGAGGAAAGCGCAATTTGCTGAGATCTACCGCAGATAAAAAAACTCGCGAGACCTGGCTGGGTTTGGGAGTGGCCTCCCTGGCCCTCGGCATCTTCATCCGGATTACCCAAGAGCTCCTTGAGAACGAGGTCGACACCCTTGACCATGCCATCATGGCCAAGGTGGTGGCGCTCCGAGGGCACTGGTTGAATGGCGTCATGCGTGACATCACCTCGCTCGGCTCAGGGACGCTGGTGACGATCTTTTGCATCATCGCGGTGGCGGTATTCGTCTCGTTGCGAGAGTGGTTCAACGCGCTGCAAGTGTGCGTCGCAACCGCGGCCGCGGGCTTATGGATGACGGTGGCGAAAAGCTCGATCCAGCGCGCTCGACCCGATGAACTCCTGCGCCTGACCTCAGCGTCCGGGTACTCCTTTCCGAGCGGACATGCCAGCGGCGCCACCGCTCTGTACCTCACGCTTGCTCTGCTCATCTGTCGTTACGTTCCTTTTCATCGAGCTCGCGTCGGGATCATCGCAGGAGCGGGGGCGTTGATCCTCCTGGTCGCTTTTTCACGGGTTTACTTGGGCGTCCATTACCCAAGCGATGTCACCGCCGGAATCTGCGTTGGCGTCGCGTCGGCGCTCCTCGTCAACTTGGCGTTTTCCTACATCCGGCGTCGCCGAGAAAACTGACGGGCGGCATCTCGATCATCGATTGGCGACGACTCTCGACCACATGGTGAGGAGGTTTTTCACCACCGCGCCGCTGGGAGGGGTCGCCGCCGGAGGGATGTCGATCTGAATTCCGTATTGCGCGAGCCGGGTAAACGGATTTCGCGCGTCGCTGGTCTTCAAGGGGACGCTCGGGTCGGCGGAGCGGAAACCAAAGACCAAGGCCTGCTCCTGGACAGCGCGGCTGCGCAAGAACTTGATGTAAGTGCGCGCGGCGGCCTTCGCGGGCTCGGTGACCCACACTCCCTCGAGAATTGCCACCGGGTGATCGCTCCACAGCGTCGTCGAGGGGTAGTACACCTTGAGATTGCCCCAACGGCCCTGGGCGTTTTCGACCTGAGAAATCGCCAGGTTTTCGTAGACGAAGGCAACGTCGTACTTCGAGGGGCCGAATCGGATCATGTCGGTCATGAAAGTCCCGGTTGACGCTTCGAATCCGGTGACCCCCTTCTCGATCTCCCGAATCCACGTCTGGTACTCGGGCTTGAGCAGATCGGAGACCTGAATCCCGGACGTCTTCTTGTAGTACTCGAGCGTCATCGACAACAGCGCGTTCAACCCCGAATTCGATCGAGTCGGATCGGTGTGCCCCAGCTTCACGAATCCCCACTCCGGGTTGCCCCCGATCGCTGCCCAGCCCTGGTTCGACCCCACCGCGTCGTGCAGCAGCTTCCAGGTGATTTGTCCCTTGCCTGCCTTGAGCAGCACCTGGGCTCGGTCTTCCCAAGCGACGAACACCAGCGGGGTGATCACCAATGCCTGGGGAGCATCCTCGGAACCCTCGGGTGCGAAGAGGCGAGCCGAGTTCTTGGTTTCGTAATCGGTGCCGCCGAGATTCAGAACCAAGGAGTCCGCGGGACTCCAGAGGGTTGGCTTGTCCTTTCCCTCCACCAGGGCCTGAGCGGCCTCGAGCGATCCCTTCCCGAATAGCTTCACCGAAATATTGGGGTGCTCTTTGCTGAAGGCCGCCGTCGACGCTTCGATCCATTCCTTCTTTTCGGTGCTGTAGAGGAAAGTGATCTCCACCGCGTCCTTGGGAGCCTTCCCCGTCGCGGTCGATGAGGAGGAACCGGAATCTGAAGATCCGGTTTGCCTGCTCTTCCATTGAAAGAAGAAGATGCCCGCGACGGCCAGCAGGAATGCAATGATGATCACCGCTTTGGCGTTCATGCCCTGGCCTCTACGCGAACGTCCTTGAGAGTCTCCTCAAAGGCGCCGATCTCCCGATTGATTCGATCCAGCTCCTGGTTGACGTCTCCCGAGACCACGTCGGCCGCCTGGGCGTCGAGCGCCCTCATGTGAACGACGCGCGAGGGCAAACCCTCGTACGTCGCGACGATGTGTGAAAGGTGAGCGTACACGCGATCGCGTGCGGTCACCAATTCCTGCAGCGTTTTCAGCTGTTGCTCGCGGGCCTCTCGCGCGCTCTGGAACTGCGCCCGGGCATCGGGGTCGCTGGTTTGTTCCATTTGCTGCTGCAGGTGCCGGATCTCCGCGCCGACCGTCTGCGGATTCACGGTGCCCAAATAGCGAGCCAGATCCTCGCCGCGGTTGATGAGTCGAGCGGCGCGATCTTCCAATTCGGACAACGAGCCCAGGGTCATCGACAGGTAGCGATTGACCTGCTCGCTGTTGCGAGCCAGCACCTGATCGAGCTCCTTCTTGGCTGCCAAGAGTTGTTGGAGTGCCTTCTTGCACGCCGGATCGCTCAGCGACGAGGGGTTGGGAAGCTTCTCCGGCACTGCCGTTTCGCCTTGGATGGTCCGGCGCCAGTGTTCGCGGCTGACCAGGTCCCAGGCGATCAGCGCGAGGTAAGTGACCCCGCCGATCGCCAGCACCGGCAGCGAGTGAAGCAGCGCCGCGCCGAGCACGGCGCTTCCCGCCACCAGCAGGTTGACGTTGCTGCCGGCGGAACGCCAAATGGCCTTGCGCCAGGGAAGTTGCAGGATGTCGCGTTCGGGTCCCGGTTCCACGGCAGCTGGTCAAAAAAACGACGCCATTTCTTCGTATACCTGAACGATATTCTCGGCACTGCCCTTGGCGAAAGAACCCTGGCCTACCTCGGCAATTCGGCCGAGGACGCCAGGATCCGCCTGATCTCCATAGGCGATGGTAAAGACCCGGACCGCCGAATTTTCCGCGCTCAGGCGAGAAACCAACTGCTCCAGCGTCATCCGGCTGCTTTCGTCCCGACCATCCGTCATCACCACCAGGGCGTGGATCCGCGAGGAGTCCTGGCGAGCTCGTTCGTTCGCCGCCTCGAACGAAGTCTGAATCGCCTCATAGAGCGCGGTTCCGCCCTCGGCGATCGCCCCGTCGATTCGAGATACCAGCTGAGCTCTTCCCGGGCCGAGCAGCGCGGGTCCGATCGGCGGATAGACGCGATGGTCGAAAAAGATCACGCTCGCCTGGTCCTGATCCCCAAGGTTGCCGAGAAATGTCTGAGCCCCCTGTTTGGCTTGAAGCAGCGGCTTGCCGCGCATGCTGCCGGACTTGTCGAAAAGGAGGGCGACGTCGGTGCGGCGTTTCGCACTCTTCCAAATCTCCAGCAGTCGCAACAGGACGGGGGCGTTAGGCACTTCCAAGAGGGTCTGAGGCTGCTTCGGATCCACCCCGTGAGAAGAGTCCACCGGCGCGGTCACTGGAATCGACGCATCGGCCGGTCGGAAGCCAAGAGCCAGCGCACGCTGCTGAGCCGGTTTGCTCTTGAGGAAAGTCAAGAATTGCTCCCCGGCATCCCGCGCTTCCGGGCTCACCCAATCGGCGTCGAGAATCGCGTAGGGGTGGTCCGACCAGAACGTGCCCTCGAGCGGATAAATGGCCACGATCGGAAAGCCTGACGGGCTGGGCTTGCTGTAAGACTCGATCACCAGGTTCTCGTAGAGGGTCGCCGCCGAGAGGTAAGCGGGACCTCGCTCCACCATCTTGTCGGCAAAAAACCCGGTGGACTTACCGTAATGGACGATCGTCGATTCAACCGAGCGAAGAAAGGCCTGAGTTTTTTTCGAATCGAGATCCTCGGCCGTCAAGCCACGGGTTTTTTTTGAACCGGCATAGGCCTCGGCCAGGACCGAAAGCAAACCGGAGTTCGAGAACTCGGGGTGGGTATGGCCGAGCTTGAATGCCCCCCATTCCGAATGTCCGTACGCTCCCCACCCCTTAGCGTCGGCGTTCACCTTGAGGAGATCGGACCATCCCAAAGGGTGTCCAGGCCAGCCTAGAGCCTCGGCCATCGGCTTCCAAATTGCGATGACCATTGGGGAAAGAACCACCGGCTCGCCCGAGGGACACAGTGGCTTCAAGTGCCCGGCGATCGAGAGCCATTTCTGGTTCAGCAGCGCAACGTATGCCCCGGATGCTGGGCTGAACACGTGTGGCTTTAGCGCCCCCGAGAGAATGTCCTGGGTCGCCTCACCCGATCCCATGGCCCGGCCTTGAACCTGGATTGGCTTGCCGGTTTTGGTCTTGGCTCCGGTTTGCATGAATTGCCGCGCTTGCTCTTCCAACCAGAGTCTTTTTTCGCTCCCATAGGCTATGACGAGGTTGAAATGCTCGACCTGGGAGGCCGGACGCACCGAGCTTGCAGTGGGCTTTGGCGAGGATGACGGGCGCTCGCAAAGGCACGCCGCAAAGGAGACGCTGGTGAAAATGAACGCCTTGATGAGGCGCCTCATCGAATCCTCCGAGGTAACGGAATCCGACCTTACGCGAGTTTTGAATCGCGCGCTCGCTGCGGTGTTGCTGCGCGCCGGCGCACCCGAAGTCTGAATGGCGCCGATGGCGAATATCCGTCAAATCGCTCAGCGGCCGTGGGTCCGCCTGCTGTTGATAGTCTTCTACCTCGGTGCGGCGGGATCTGGGGTGACTCTGCTGTTGCGCTACGCCTTCCCTCGAACTCCAGGACCGCCCGAGGGTAGGTTGGGCATCGTCATTGCCTGGGAACTGGCGATGGCGATTGTGGCCGTGGGTGGGCTGTTCTTGTTCAACCAGGGCCTTCTGCGGCGCCGGCCTGAGGACTTCGGCTTTCCGCTTTCCGGAGCGGGCACCACCTTGCGCCGAGGCTTCATCTTGGGAGCGGTTTTGATTGTGGTGGTGGTGTTGACGATGAGCATCTCGGGTAACTACAAGGCTCGGATCCGCGGTCCTGGAGCTGTCACTGGACTGTTCTGGGTCCCTCTGCAGGAGCTGGTGCTTTTCTTCTTTGGAGCGATCTTCGAGGAGACCGCGGTGCGTGGCCTCATTTTCCAGACCCTCGAGGAATGGCTCGGATCCTGGATTGCCATCGGGATCAGCGCGCTGTTCTTCGGCTTTGCGCACGCGCTTAATCCGGGGGCGAACGTGGTCTCCAGTTTGGCGATCGCGGTGGAGGCAGGAGGCTTGCTGGCCGCTGCTTTCGTCCTGACGCGAAATCTTTGGTTTCCGATCGGGATCCATTGGGCTTGGAACTTCTTCCAGGGTCCAGTTTTCGGGTTGCCGGTCTCTGGGATGGTGTGGCCGTCCCTGCTCGAGGCCTCGGTGAACGGCCCAACTCTGTGGACCGGAGGGACTTTTGGCCCGGAGGCCGGAATCCCCGCGGTGATCTTCGCTACCGGCCTATCGTTGACGATACTCGGCCAAGCGGCCGGCCAACGAGCACTTCGCAAACCGATTTGGCGGCGCGAGTCGAGCGGATGAATTTGGCCAACCTTCTGCTGCGCGCTGCGCGCAGCTTCGGCGAGCGACCCGCTGTTTTCGCAGGCCGCCGACCGCTCCACAGCTATCGAGAATTGGCGCAGCGGGCCGCGGCGCTATCCAACAGCCTGGTCGATTCCTGTGGGTTGTTGCCCGGCGAGCGGGTCGCGCTGATTTTGCACAACCATCCGGCTTACCTCGAGCTTCTCTTCGCGATTTGGCACGGCGGCCTGGTGGCGGTGCCGATCAACGCCAAACTTCACCCGCGTGAGCTCGCTTACATTCTGCAGCACAGTGGCTCCAAGCTCTGCTTCGTCTCCGAAGATCTTGCAGATGGTGTGGTCGAAGCGAACGCACAGCTTCCCGCGCCCGCGCGAGTCATTACGGTGAATGGGGAGGAATATGCCCGATTGATCCACGGCCGCTCGCGGCCGATCATCGATCGCCGACCGGAAGACGTCGCCTGGCTGTTCTACACCAGCGGCACCACCGGTCGTCCAAAGGGCGCGATGCTCACCCATCGCAATCTGTTGGCGATGACCCTGAGCTACTTCGCGGAGGTGGATCAGATCAGCCCGCAGGATTGCATCGTGCACGCAGCGCCGATGTCTCACGGATCCGGCTTGTACATTTTGCCCCACGTCGCCCGCGCCGCGGCGCACGTCATTCCCGAAAGTGGCAAGTTCGCGCCCGAGGAGCTGTTTGAGCTTTGGCAGACTCATCAAGGCGTCTCGATGTTTGCCGCTCCTACCATCGTCAAACGGCTGGTCGAGCATCCTCGGGCCGCGTCCGCGAAGCTTTCGAATCTCAAGACAATGGTCTACGGCGGCGGTCCGATGTACGTCGAGGATCTGCGGCGGGCGCTGAACGACTTTGGCCAGAAGTTCGTGCAGATCTATGGCCAGGGTGAAAGCCCGATGACGATCAGCGTTTTGTCGCGCGAGCATCACGCAAATCGGAACCACCCTCGTTATCTCAAAAGGCTTGCCTCCGTGGGCGTCCCGCACGCCGTGGTTGAAGTTCGAATTGCCGATCCGGACGACCGAGAGCTCCCTTGCGGCGAAACGGGAGAAGTCTTGGTGCGTGGGGATTCGGTGATGCTGGGCTATTGGGCCGACCCGGAAGCAACCCGGGCCACCTTGCGCGGCGGCTGGCTACACACTGGAGATTTGGGTTCCCTCGACGAGGAGGGGTTTCTGACCCTGAGGGATCGCTCGAAAGATTTGATCATCAGCGGAGGCAGCAACATCTACCCTCGGGAGCTTGAGGAGGTGCTGCTGCGGCATCCCGCCGTGCGGGAAGCGTCGGTGGTGGGCCGGCCGCACCCCGAATGGGGTGAAGAAGTCGTGGCCTTCATCGTGGCCGCGAGCCCGATCAGCGCGGAAGCTCTCGATGCGCTTTGCCAGGAGCACGTCGCTCGCTTCAAGCGGCCCAAGGCCTACCGGTTTGTCGAGGCTCTGCCGAAAAACAACTACGGAAAAGTCCTCAAAACGGAGCTGCGCCGGCTTCTTTCGGACGAGTCGGCAAAGCCCTAACTGCGTCCCTGGTACGCAGCAACGACGACCACCAGCACGAGCTGCATCAACATTCCCA
>Ga0126382_10000336_pt1 | contig 17927 bp, 17 predicted proteins | sample PanSoiMetPlot_30_FD_92548 | JGI IMG/M metagenome (GOLD analysis project Ga0126382, IMG submission 92548) | Tropical forest soil microbial communities from Panama - MetaG Plot_30 | ecosystem: Environmental > Terrestrial > Soil > Tropical forest > Bulk soil | place: Panama | collected 2016-02-17
ACAGCCGCCGTTCGGGCCGACGCCGCCGGTGCTCGCCGGCAAGGATCTGCCGTCGTTTCGTTTCCGGCTCGGCGCGGTGACGCCCAAGTCGTGGGACGGCGGCTGGGCCAAGGAGGCGACAGTTGCGGAATTTCCGGTCTCCCAAAAGCTCGCGGGCGTACTGATGTCGCTCGCGCCCGGTGCACTACGAGAACTCCACTGGCACGCCAACGCGGCGGAGTGGGCCTATGTGATCAGCGGTCAATGCCGCGTCACCACCATCGATCCCCAGGGCCATTCCCAGATCGCCGACTTCAGCGCGGGCGACGTCTGGTATTTCCCGCGCGGGTTCGGCCACTCGATCGAGGGCATCGGCAGCGCCGATTGCCTGTTCGTGCTGGTGTTCGACAACGGCTATTTCTCCGAGTTCGGCACCTTCAGCATCAGCGACTGGGTCGGCCACACGCCGCCCGAGGTTCTGGCGAAGAATTTCGGCGTGCCGGCGCAGACCTTCGCCAACTTCCCCAAGGGCGAGGTTTATATCGCCAAGGGGCCGGTGCCGCCGGCGCTGCCGGTCGATCCCGCGCCCGGCGCGCTCAATGTCGGCGCGCTCACGCATCGCTACCGGCTTTTGGCTCAGCGCCCGGATGTCTATCCGGGCGGGAGCAACCGTCTGGTTTCGCAGCGCGAGTTCCCGATCTCGGTGACGATGACCGGCGCGCTGATGCGCATCAAGCCCGGCGGCTTGCGGGAGATGCATTGGCACCCGAACGCCGACGAGTGGCAATACTATATCGGCGGCCGCGCCCGCATGAGCGTGTTCGGCTCGCACGGACGCGTTCGCACCGAGGAGTTCAACGCTGGCGACGTCGGCTACGTGCCGCAGGGCTACGGCCACTACATCGAGAACGCCGGCAACGAGGACCTCGAGCTGCTGATCGTGCTCAACAACGGCACCTACGAGTCGATCTCGCTGAGCGCCTGGATGGCGGCCAATCCGCACCTCTTGCTGTCGACCAACTTCAAGGTGCCGGAATCGACCTTCGCGAATTTCCCGACCAGGCAGCGGTTCATGCCGGGGTAAGCGCTGCAGCATCGATCTCGGCGAGCGCCGCTTCGACGATCCGCTGTTCCTCCGCCGTCAACGCGGCCTGCGGCGGGACAGGAGCGCCGACCGGATAGCCCTGTGCCTCCAGGCCGGCCTTGACGCAGGCGGCGAGGTTGAAGCGGGCGAAGATTTCGTTGATGCGCCACAGGCGGCGCTGCAGCCCCATCGCCTCGCCCCAGTTGCCGGCGCGGCAGAGCTCGTAGAGCCGCACGCTCTCGCGTGGGACGAGGCAGGCGGGGCCCGCCATCCAGCCGACGCCACCGATCAGCATCACGCAGGTCGGGATGTGCGCGGACGCGGAAAACACGCTGAGCCGCTCGCCGCAGCGGTTCATGATCGAGAGCAGCCGGCCGGTATTGGTCGACGCATCCTTGATGTAGCGGATGCGCGGATGCTCGCTCAGCCGCGCGATCACGTCGAGCGAGAGATCGCTGCGCTGGAATTGCGGATTGGTATAGAGCACGACCGGAATGCCGACGGCATCGGCGATCGCGCGGAAATAGCTCTCGACCTGCGCATCCCTCAGCGGGAAATAGGCTTCGAGGATGGCGAGAATGCCGTCGGCGCCGAGGCGCTGATACGACTTGGCCTGCTCGACCGCATCCGCGATGGCGGTAGAGGCGACGCCCACAACGACGGGAACACGGCCGCGCGCGGCCTCGATGATGGTGCGCACCACCGCCTCGCGCTGCTGACGGTCGAGATAGGCGAACTCGCCGGTCGAGCCCAGCGGCGTCAGCCCGTGCACGCCGGCCGCGACGAGATCATCGACCAGCCGCCCGAGCACGTCGCCGAGCACGCGGCCGGAGCCGTCGATGGGCGACACGAGATAGGGATAGACGCCGTGAAATTCGCTCATGCGATCATCCGGAAATGAAAGCGCCCGCCGATGCGGCGGGCGCTTATTGCTTCACGCGCGGTCGCGGCCGTCAAGAACGACGGCAATCACGCCTTCAGCGTCTCCAGCACGCGGTCCGGCGTGAACGGCAGGTGGCGCAGCCGCTTGCCGGTCAGCTTGAAGAACGCGTTCGAGATCGCGCCGGCGATGAACGGATTGCCGATCTCGCCGAGGCCGGTCGGCCGCGTGTCGACATCGACGAATTGCACGTTCATCTGTTCGGGCAGGTCGGACATCCGCATCAGGTTGTAGTCGTGGAAGTTCGACTGCTCCACGACGCCGTCCTTGATGGTCACCCGCTCGTGCAGGATGCTGGACAGTCCGTAGATAATCGCGCTCTCCACGTTGGCCTTGGCCGCGGCCGGCTGCACGATTACGCCGCCGTCGATCGCGACCCACACCTTGTGCACTCGGATCTTGCCGGTCTGCCGGTCGAGCGAGATTTCCACCGTGCCGGCGCCGAGCGAGCCCGAGCGTTCGGTGATGGAGATGCCGAGCGCGCGGCCGTCCGGCCGCTTGGCCTTGTAGTCCGACATCTGCGCCATCGTCTCGAACACCTTGCGCGCCTTGGGCGTGGCGCCCATGCGATCGAGACGGAACTCGATCGGATCGATGCCCTGGTCGGCCGCCATCTGGTCGACCATGCTCTCGATCGCGAAGGTGTTGAAGACGTGCCCGACCGCGCGCCAGTGCTTGAGCTTGATGCCGTGCGAGACGCCGCGCCGCTCGATGTACTGGTTGGGCACGCCGTAGTACGGAATCCTGATGCCGGTCAGGAGCAGGAACTCGCCGTCGCCGACGACGCAGTGCTTCCATCCCGTCACTTTGCCCGATGCGTCGGTTGCCGCCTCCAGGCACTGGAACGATTGCGGGCGGAACATGCCCTGGGCGATGTCCTCCTCGCGCGTCCAGATCAGTTTCACCGGACGGCGTACCGCCTTGGCGATGAGCGCGCATTCGGCGGCATAGTCGCCGAGCGAGCGCCGGCCGAAGCCGCCGCCCATGTAGCACTGGTGGAAGTCCACCTGCTCGTCCTTGAGGCCGAGAACCTTCGCCACCGCCTTGCGCGATTCGTCAGGCGCCTGGCTTCCTTCCCACACCTCGGCCTTGTCGCCGGCGTCGTTGATGCGCACCACGGCGTTCAGCGGCTCCATCTGCGCGTGGTAGCCGTAGTCGCTGCGGAACTCGGCGTGGTAGGTCTTGGCCGCGCTTGCGAACGCGGCCTTCACGTCGCCTTTCTCGTCGACCTTGGTAGCTTGGGCATTCGGATCGTCGTGGATCCTGACGTAGTCCGCGAGCGCCCGGTCGGAATTGAAGCCGTCGGCCTTGGCCTTCGTCCACTTCACCTTGAGGGCGTCGCGGCCGGCCTTGGCGGTCTCGAAATGATCGGCCACGACCGCGAGCCCGCTCGGCAGCTTGACCACGTCGATGACGCCCTTGATGGCTTTGATCTCGGCGTCATTCCAGCTTTCCGGCGCCGCGGCGGACTGGTCCTGCTTGCCGGGGTCCCAGATACGCGGCTGCGCATTATGCACCGGTGAATGCAGGGTCGAGGCGTAGACCATGCCCGGCAGCTTCACATCGATGGCATATTGCGCCGTGCCGTTGACCTTCGACGGCGTGTCGCGGCGCGGCACGGAGGTTCCGATCAGGCGGAAATCCTTGCGCGCCTTGAGCTCGTTAGGATCGATCGCTGGCAGTGTCACGGGGACGGTCCCGAACGCGGCGATCTCGCCGTAGCTCAGGCGTTGGCCATTGGCGGGATTGATCACCACGCTCGGCTCGGTCTTGAGCGTCGCGGCATCGACGCCCCACCGTTGCGCGGCGTTGGCGATCAGCACCTTGCGCACCTGCGCGCCGGCCAGGCGCAGTTGCGTGAAGTAGAGCTGCACCGCGCGGCTGCCGACGATCCACATCAGCTGCTCGGTGCCGCCGGCCGGATCCTTGTAGCCGTAGACCTTGGGATCGGCCGGCACCCATTCGATGGCGACCTTCGACCAGTCGGCGTCCAGTTCCTCGGCCAGGATCAGAGGCAGCGAGGTCATCGAGCCCTGGCCCATCTCGGCGCCGGCGCTGAGGATGGTGATCTTGCCATCGGGCGCGATGCGCACCCATGGCGTCACTTGCGCGTTCGCCAGCGCGTTGGCCTGCGCCTGCGACATCAGGCGGACGCCGTCGTTGCCGACCGCGATGCAGAACGTCAGGCCGCCGAGTCCGGCCAGCACGCTGCGACGGGAAATGTTCTTGTCGATCGCGTTCATGGCTCAGGCCTCCTTCGAAGCGCGCTCGATGGCGGCGATGATGCGATGATAGGTCCCGCAACGGCAGATGTTGCCGTCCATGTGGGTGATGATGTCGGCCCGCGAAGGCTTCGGATTCTTGGCGAGCAGCTCCGCCGCCTTCATGATCTGGCCGGACTGGCAATAGCCGCACTGCGGCACTTCTTCGGCGACCCAGGCCTTCTGCAGCGGATGGGAGGAATCGGGCGAGAGGCCTTCGATGGTGACGACTTTCTTGCCGGCGACGTTGGACATCTGCGTCATGCAGGCGCGGTGGGCGACGCCGTCGATATGGACGGTACAGGCACCGCAGAGGCCGGCGCCGCAGCCGTACTTGGTACCGGTCAATCCGACGTGGTCGCGGATGGCCCATAGCAGCGGGGTCTTGGGGTCGGCATCGACCGCGACCTGCCGGTTGTTCAAGGTGAACGAGACCATGCTTCCTCCTCTCCTTGGGCGCTTCCCTTCACGCGCAATCTCCGCCTTGGCGGCTCGATCGGAACGTGGGAAAGGGCTCGATTGATGTTGAATGGACGTTGGGCTTATGCCCATTTTAGCAGCGGCACGGCTCTTTCACATCGGAAAAATTCGAAATAGCACCACCTCCGCGCGAGATCGCCGCTTCGAAGGTGCATTGCAAGAGATCGAACCCCATATGACCGGCATGACGCAGCAGACCCAGGCCCTTAGCCCCGAATCTCCCACCCAAAACCCGCTGTTCGAGGACTGGACCGGCCCCTTCGGAGTGGCGCCGTTCGAGCGCATCCGGCCGGAGCACTTCATGCCGGCCTTCGCGCGCGCATTTGACGCGCACGCAGCCGAGGTCGACGTCGTCGCCGCCGATGCGGCCGAGCCGACCTTCGCCAACACCATCGAGGCGCTGGAACGCGGCGGCGAGATGCTCACGCGGATCGGCAGCGTGTTCGGCGTGCTCGCCGGCGCGCATACCAACGATGCCATCCAGGCGGTCGAGCTCGAGCTCGCGCCGGTCGAGGCGCAGCACTGGAACCGCATCCTGATGAACGAGGGGCTGTTTCGCCGCGTCGATGCTCTCTACCGCCGACGCGAGAAGCTCGGCCTCAGTGCCGAGCAGCAGCGTGTGCTCGAGCGCTACTACCTGATGCTCAAGCGCGCCGGCGCCGCGCTCGATGCGAAGTCCAAGGCGCGGCTCGCCGAGATCAACGAGCGGCTGGCCACGCTCGGCACCACCTTCAGCCAGAACGTGCTGGCCGACGAGCAGGGCTACACGCTGGTGCTGGAGGGCGAGGACGACCTCGCCGGCCTGCCGGATTTCGTGCGGGCGGCGGCGCGGGCGGCGGCCGAGGAGCGCGGCCTCGCCGGCAAGCATGTCATCACGACGTCGCGCTCGAGCGTCGAGCCGTTCTTGCAGTTTTCCGCGCGCCGGGATCTGCGGGAGAAGATCTTCCGGGCCTGGGTCGCGCGCGGCGACGGCGGCGGCAAGACCGACAACAAGGCGATCATCGCCGAGATGGTGAAGCTGCGCGCCGAGCGCGCACGGCTGCTCGGCTATCAGAGCTTTGCGCACTATCGGCTCGACGACGCCATGGCGAAGACGCCGGAGGCGGTGCGCGGCCTGCTCGACAAGGTCTGGCCGCCGGCGCGGCGCCACGCCATGGCCGATCGCGACGCCATGCAGGCGCTGGTGCAGGCGGAAGGCAGGAACTTCACGCTCGCGGCCTGGGACTGGCGCTATTACGCCGAGAAGCTGCGCAAGGTGCGCTGCGACATCGATGAGGCGACGATCAAGCCCTACTTCCAGCTCGACCGCATCATCGAGGCCGCGTTCTACACGGCAAATCGCCTGTTCGGTCTCACCTTCGAACGGCGCGACGGCATCACGGTCTGGCACGAGGATGTGCGGGTGTGGGAAGTGCGCGACGCGCAGGGGCGCCACCGCGGGCTGTTCTTCGGCGACTACTTCGCGCGCATCTCCAAGCACAGCGGCGCCTGGATGACGACGTTGCGCGACCAGGAGCGGCTGCGCGGTGACATTCATCCGCTGGTCATCAACGTCATGAACTTCTCGAAGGCGGGGGAGGGGGAGCCGACGCTGCTCTCCTATGAGGACGCCAGGACGCTGTTCCACGAATTCGGCCACGCGCTGCATGGGCTGCTCTCCGACGTGACCTATCCCATGATCGCGGGAACGAACGTACTCACCGACTGGGTGGAGCTGCCGTCGCAGCTCTACGAGCATTGGCTGGAGCGCACCGAGATTCTCGGCCGCTTCGCCGTCCACTACCGCACCGGGGAGCCGATGCCGGAGGATCTGCTTGCGCGCCTGTTGGCTGCGCGCACCTTCGACCAGGGCTGCGCGACCGTGGAATATGTCGCCTCCGCGCTGGTCGATCTCGATCTTCACCTGCAGCCGTCGGCTCAGGACTTCGACGACAAGGCTTTCGACATCAACGCCTTCGAGCAAAGCGCGCTCGCGAAGATCGGCATGCCGGCCGAGATCGTCATGCGCCACCGCCCCACGCACTTTCAGCACATCTTCGCGGGCGGCGGCTACGCGTCGGCCTACTACAGTTACATGTGGTCGGAGGTGCTCGACGCCGATGCCTTCGCCGCGTTCGAGGAGACCGGCGATGTCTTCGACGCCGGCACCGCCAAGAGCCTGCACGACAACGTTTACGCGGCCGGCGGCGCGCGCGACCCGGCCGAGCTCTACACCGCCTTCCGCGGCCGCCTGCCGACGCCCGACAAGTTGCTCGAGCGGCGTGGGCTGAGCGAGGAAGTCGCGTAGGTTTCGTCGGTCAGCAATGGACCTCCACACATCGGGACATCGCCAGGGCGTCGTCTGCGCGCCCCATTACGCGGCCGCCGAGGCCGGCCGTGCGACGCTGGCCGAAGGCGGCAACGCCATCGAAGCGATGGTCGCCATGGCGGCGGCAATCGCCGCCGTCTATCCGCACATGAATCACATCGGCGGCGATGGCTTCTGGCTGCTGCGTGAGCCGTCCGGCCGTGTGCGCGCCTTGCTGGCCGCCGGCCGCGCCGGCGCCAATGCGCGGCGCGAGCTCTACCGCGACTATGAGACGATCCCGCCGCGCGGTGCGCTTGCCGCGCTTACCGTTCCGGGTGCGATCGGCGGTTGGCTCCTGGCGCTGGAGGCCGCGCTAGCCCATGGCGGGCGCATGCCGCTCGCCAATCTCTTGGCGCCGGCGATCAAGCACGCGGGCGAGGGCTACGTCGTCACCCGCAGCCAGGCCGCACTCACGGCGGACAAGCTCGCGGAGCTGAAAGATGTGCCCGGCTTCGCGCCGACCTTCCTCGTCGACGGCAAACCGCCGGAGGCCGGCAAGATTCTCAAGCAGACGGCGCTCGCGGCCACGCTCGATCATCTCGCCCATGCCGGGCTCGACGATTTCTACCGCGGCGACGTCGGCCGCGAGATCGCGGGTGATCTCGATCGCGTCGGCAGCCCGGTGACGCGCGCCGACCTCGAGCGCTGCCGCGCCACGCTGGCGGAACCGTTATCGCTCGGGCTCGACGCCGGCACCGTCTTCAACGCGCCGCCGCCGACCCAGGGGCTCGCCTCCTTGATCATCCTCGGCCTGTTCGAGCGGCTGCGCGTCAGGCAAGCCGAGGACTTCGATCACGTCCACGGGCTGGTCGAGGCGACCAAGCGCGCCTTTCGCGTGCGCGACCGCGTGGTCACCGATCCCGAGCGCTTGCCGCATCCCGTCGATCGCTTTCTCGATGCCGCCTTCCTCAACGCCGAGGCGGTCAAGATCGATCGCCGCAAGGCCGCGCCGTGGCCGGCGCCGTGGGGCGAGGGCGACACCATCTGGATGGGCGCCGCCGACGCCAGTGGCCTGGTCGTCTCCTACATCCAGTCGCTCTACTGGGAGTTCGGCTCCGGCGTCGTGCTGCCGCGCACCGGAGTGCTGATGCAGAACCGCGGCGCGAGCTTCTCGCTGGATCCGAAGGCATTGAACGCGCTGGAGCCGGGCCGGCTGCCGTTCCACACGCTCAACCCCGCGCTCGCGGTGCTCGCCGATGGCCGCATCATCGCCTATGGCGCCATGGGCGGCGACGGCCAGCCGCAGACGCAGGCCGCCCTGTTCACCCGCCATGTGCTCCATCGCCAACCGCTGGAGCGCGCGATCGAGGCGCCGCGCTGGCTGCTCGGCCGCACCTGGGGCTCGACCCACACCAATCTGCGCATGGAGCGGCGCTTCGACGGCAATCTGGTCGATCGCCTGCTGTCGGCCGGCCACGACGTCGAGGTGCTGCCCGACGATTATTCCGACCTCATGGGCCATGCCGGCGCCGTCGTGCTCTATCCCGACGGCACGCTCGAAGGCGCCCACGATCCGCGCGCCGACGGCGGCGCCGCGGGGGCGTAAATCTCACGTTATTTTGTAAGAATCGCGTCACGAAATGGTGCCTATTTTCTGCCGCAGTCCGTGATATCGTGCAGTCGGCACGCGCATGTTCCGGAAAAGTGGAAGCCGGTGTTCCGGTTAGAGCATGCGCAGAATCTAAAAAGATAGAGCGCGTTACGCGCTCCAGCGCTGCGAGCAAACCCCATGTTCTACCGTTTCTTTTCCACGATCCTGGCGACATTCGCGGGCGTCGCCCTGGCGGGCGCCGCGGCCTCGGCGCATCCGCATGTCTGGGTGACGATGAAGAGCGAGCTGGTCTATGCGCCGGACGGTTCCGTCACCGGCGTGCGCCATGCCTGGACCTTCGACGACATGTTCTCGGTGTTCGCCACCCAGGGCATCGAGGCCAAGAAGAAGGGCGAGTTTACCCGCGAGGAGCTGGCGCCGCTCGCCGAGGTCAACGTCACCTCGCTCAAGGAATACGATTTCTTCACCCAGGCCACGGCCAACGGCAAGAAGATCGAATTCAACGAGCCGCCGGCCGGCTACTATCTCGACTTCAATCCGAAGGACACCGTGCTCACGCTGCACTTCACGCTGCCGCTGAAGACGCCGGTGAAGGCGAAAGACCTGACGGTCGAGATCTACGACCGGGAGTTCTTCGTCGATTTCAGCTTTGCCGAGAAGGACCCGGCCAAGCTCGTGGGCGCGCCGGCGCAATGCAAGCTCACGGTCGGAAAGCCGCAGGAGATGAACGCCGCAATGTCGCAGCAGCTGAGCCAGCTCGGTCCTGATCAGAAGAACACCGCGCTGACCATCGGCGCCGAATACGCCAACAAGCTGTCGGTGAAGTGTCCGTGAAGGTCGTGGCCGGGGGGCGCACGACATCACAGCTCACGAAATGCATGCTGGCGGTTGCGGCGATCCTGCTGCTGGCCGCTATATTCGACGCCGCCTTCGCGCAAACCAGCCCATTCGGCACGCCGCGTCCGCAGGCGGCGCCGCCTCCGCCGGCGGACGGCGTGATCGGCTGGATCCTCGCCAAGCAGGCCGAATTCTACAAACAGTTCTCCGGCCTGATCCGCGCCGCCAAGTCGGACGGCAGTGCGGCCTGGAGCCTGTTCGGTCTGGCGTTCCTCTACGGTGTTTTTCACGCCGCCGGGCCCGGCCACGGCAAGGCCGTGATCTCGTCCTATATGGTCGCCAATGACGAGACCTGGACGCGCGGCGTGGTGCTGTCGTTTGCCTCGGCGCTGTTGCAGGCGCTGGTAGCGGTGGCGATCGTCGGCGTCGCCGCCGCGCTACTGAACGCGACCGCGTCGACCATGAAACGCGCGGTCGACGTGATCGAGATCGTCAGCTACGGGCTCATCGTCCTGATCGGGCTGCGCTTGCTGTGGGTGAAAGGCCGCGCTTTCATCTCGGCGGCGCGGAACCTGCACAAGCCCGCCGCGGTCGGCGCGGCCGTGACGCCGGCGCATCTCCATGAGCACGATCATGATCACAACGCGCACGACCATGCGCATCACGACCATGATCATGCTCATCGCCATGACCATCACCATCACCACGATCACGATCATCACCACGGCGCAGGCCATGCGCACGACCACGCGCATCATCACGATCATGATCACGACGACCATGCCTCGGCCTGGGGTCACGCGCATGCGCCGGAGCCGCAGGAGCTGGCCGGCCCCGGCGGCTGGCAGCGCGGGCTGTCGGCGATTGTCGCCGTCGGCCTGCGGCCGTGCTCGGGCGCCATCCTGGTGCTGGTCTTCGCGCTGGCGCAGGGCCTGTTCTGGGCCGGCGTGGTCGCGACCTTCATCATGGGGCTCGGCACCGCCATCACGGTTGCGATCATCGCCACCATCGCGGTGGGCGCCAAGGCCTGGGCCCGGCGCTTCGCCGACGCGCAGTCTGGCTACGGCATGCTGGTCATGCGCGGGATCGAGGTCGGTGCTGCGGTGGTGATCATCGCCTTCGGCGCGCTCCTGCTCACCGGCTACATCGTGAGCGAGCGGATGATGGGGGTTTAGGTTCCCGGCAAATTCCCGTCGTTCCACAGCCTGGGACTGCGGCAGTTCTTAACCTATCTGTGGTGTGTTCGTCCCGATCCATTGCGGAGGAACACGAATGGCAACCCAACAGCTCTCCACGCGTTGCTGCATCGTCGGCGGTGGGCCGTGCGGGCTCATGCTCGGCTTCCTGCTGGCGCGCGCCGGCGTCGACGTCGTCGTGCTCGAGAAGCACGCCGACTTCTTCCGCGATTTCCGCGGCGACACCATCCATCCCTCGACGCTGGAGCTGATGAACGAACTCGCTCTGTTCGAGCAATTCCTCGCGCTGCCGCACCAGAAGGCGCTGACAATCGGCGCATTCTTCGGCGACAAGGAGTACGCCTTCGCTGATTTCACCCACCTGCCGACTCGCGCCAAGTACGTCGCGCTGATGCCGCAATGGGACTTCCTCAATTTCATCGCCGAGCAAGGCCGGAAATACCCGGCGTTCCACCTGCGCATGCAGGCGAATGCGACCGACCTGATCGAGGAGGGCGGCCGCGTCGCGGGCGTGCGCGCGCAGACGCCGGACGGCTTGCTCGAGGTGCGCGCCAACCTCACCGTCGGCAGCGACGGCCGGCACTCGACCGTGCGCGAGCGCGCCGGGCTGACCGGCCACGATCTCGGCGCGCCGATGGACGTCCTGTGGTTTCGCATGCCGAAGAAGCCGAACGATCCCGCCGAGACCATGGGCCGGTTCACCGCCGGACGCATCGTCATCCTGATCGACCGCGGCGACTACTGGCAATGCGCGTTCCTGATCCGCAAGGGCGCGATCGAGGAAACCAGGCGTGCGGGGCTGCCGGCATTCCGGGCAAGCGTTGCGAAGATCATGCCGGTGTTCGCGGATCGCGTCGACGAGCTCAAGGATTGGGACCAGATCAAGCTCCTGACGGTCGCGGTCGACCGGCTTGAGCGTTGGCACCGGCCGGGCTTGCTCTGCATCGGCGATGCCGCGCACGCGATGTCGCCGATCGGCGGCGTCGGCGTCAATCTCGCGGTGCAGGACGCGGTGGCGGCGGCCAACATCCTGTGGCGGCCGCTCAAGCAGGGAACGCTGCGCGAGGACGATCTCGACCATGTGCAGGAACGGCGCGAGTTCCCGACCCGCGTCACCCAGCGCATGCAGGTGTTCATTCAGAACAAGGTGATCGACGTCGCGCTCGGCGCGGATACCGCGATCGCGGCGCCGCTGCCGCTGCGGCTGCTGTCGCGCTTCGCGTGGCTGCGCCGCATTCCGGCGCGCCTCGTCGGCCTGGGCGTGCGGCCCGAGCACGTGCACACGCCGGATGTGCGCGCCGCCCCGGGAGCGGCCGGAGCAAACCCTAGCCCGCGAAGTCTTCCGGCTTGAGCTCGATCGGCTGGCCGTGCGGGGTGCGGTCGGCGGCGTGATCCCAGGCATCGCGGTAGCGACTGAGCATATCGGCGGGCGCCACCCCCTTCTCCGCCACGATGCGCTCCAACGCGTTGAGCCAGTGGCGATAATAGGTCTCCCCGGTATCGGGATCGCCCGCGGCCTGGGCGCGCTTGATCTCGTCGGCCAGCGTCGCCGCCCATTCGGGCCAGGTGAATAGTCCGCGTTCGTGCAGGGCGAGCGTCATCGCGAAGGCCTGCGCCTCCCACGGCTCGCGGAACACCGGCCCTTCGTCGTCGCGCGGGATGCTCGGCACCGCCTCGGTGGCGCGGCGGGCGGCGGTGGGGTCGACCCCGGTGCCGTCATTCCGGCCGAGCGAGCGGAGCGAGCGAGAGCCGGAATCCATAACCACTAGCCTCTCAAGTGAGCGTGTGAGAAAGGTCAACCCAACCGGGGTTCCTGCTCTCGATCAAGTCGAGCTTCCAGCCCCGGTGCCACTTCTTCAATTGCTTTTCCCGTGAAATTGCCGATGTCGGGTCATCAAAGATTTCAAAATACACGAGCTTGTCGACGCCATACTTGGCCGAGAAACCCTTTACGAACTTGAGCTTGTGCTCGTGCACCCGCCGAACGATGTCGTTGGTAACGCCAATGTAGAGCGTTCCATGCTTCCGGCTTGCCAAGATGTAAACGTAAAACTGTTCGTTCATCGAGGGCCCTGTGGTTATGGATTCCGGCTCTCGCTTCGCTCGGCCGGAATGACCAGCAAGAGCGTCACGCCGGGTCGAGATACGGCTCCCAGGCGTCGATCGAGACCGTGAGCGTGGGGTCGGAGTTCTCCCCCCACAATTCGCGGCCGTCGAACAGTACCGTATAGAGCCATTGCGGGTGCTCGCCTTGCCCGATCGCCACCGTATCGGGGAAGACGTTGCAGCCGCGCACCGCGTCGATCACGCCGACCTTGTCGCGGGCATAGCGCGGCAGCCGCGTGTGGGTGCGCGGATGGATGTTCTTGGTACGCACGCGGTCGCCGGGCTTGAAGCGGGCCGGGGCGCTCGCTGGCCGGCCGTATTTGCCGCGGTTGAAGGCGGCCTCGATCTTGTCCACCGTCATCGTGCGCTTGAGCGGCTTGCCCGGCCGCAGCGCGCGGCCGGCGGCGAGCTCGTCGGCCTCGATGAGGCCGCGCTCGAGCAGCATGTTCTCGAGCCGGATCGCCCACTTCTTGTAATAGGACCACGTCAGGTAGTGGGCGGGCGGCAGCTCCTCGATCGCCGCCCGCGACATGTCAATGTTCCACTCGCCGGTAAAACTCATGGCGCGGTTGAGCGCGATGCAGCGGCCTTCCCAGGGGGCGTGGAATACCGGCTCGTTCGGCTCGGGCTCGACCTTGCCGAAGCCGTGCATGCCGCCCATGTCGTGAACGCCGTCCATCACGCCGCCTCGTCCGGCCGCTTGGCGAGGCCGGTGCCGATCATGGAGTTGCGCGTCACCAGCGCGGCGAGCCGCTCCTCGCTCCATCCTTCCGTGCCGGCCGGACGCATGGGCAGCACGATGAAGCGGGTCTCCGCGGTCGAATCCCAGACCCGGATACGGGTGTCCTCCGGTAGCGTGACTCCGAAATCGGCGAGCACGCCGCGCGGATCGTTGACGGCGCGCGAGCGGTAGGGTGCAGCCTTGTACCAGACCGGCGGCAGGCCGAGCATTTCCCAGGGGTAACAGGAGCACAGCGTGCACACGATGATGTTGTGCTCCTCGGGCGTATTCTCGACCGCGACCAGGTGATCGCCGACGCGGCTCACATGGCCGAGCTTGGCGATGGCGGCGGTGGCGTCCGCGAGCAGCGCCTGCTTGAAGGCGGGATCGGCCCAGGCCTTGGCCACCACGCTCGCACCGCTGTGCGGTCCGATCTTGGTCTCGTAGGCTTCCACGATCAGGTCGAGGGCGGCTGGATCGACGTAGCCCTTCTCGGTCAGGATGGTCTCGAGCGCGCGCACGCGCAGCTGCATCTCGGACAGCTCCGAGCCGTGGTCGTGGTGGTGATGGTCGTCGTGATCGTGGTCGTGGTCGTGATCTTGAGCCATGAAAATGCGAGCCTCGCACGCATTGCGTCATTGTTCCGCGGATGATCCAGTATCGTCCGCGTCGGGACCGAAGTCGAGGGTGGGTGTACCGCCTGGGAAAGGCATGAATCGACAATGAGCGCAGCACAACTATTTGATCTCAAGGGCCGCGTTGCCCTCGTCACCGGCGCCTCGAGCGGGCTAGGCGTGCGCTTCGCCGAGGTGCTGGCGGCCGAAGGGGCCGCGGTCGCGCTGGTCGCGCGCCGCATCGACCGGCTGGCGGCAGTCAAGGAACGCATCGAGAAGGCCGGCGGCCGCGCGGTCGCGATCGGCGCCGACATGCTCGACCACAAGGCCATCGTCCGCGCCTTCGACGAGGCCGAGGAGGCCTTCGGCACCATCACCATCGTGGTGAACAATGCCGGCGTCGCCCATGCCCACCGCGCCGTGGAGCTGTCCGAGGAGGAATGGCGGCGCGTCGTCGGCACCAATCTCGACGCCGTGTTCTACTGCGCGCAGGAGGCGGCCCGCCGCATGCTGGCCGCCGGCAAGGGCGGCGCGATCGTGAATATCTCTTCGGTGCTCGGCCTCGGGGTCTCCAAGGGCACCGTGGCCTACGCGGTGGCGAAGGCCGGCGTCATCCAGCTCACCAAGGCGCTCGGCCTCGAGCTCGCCTTCAAGGGCATCCGCGTCAACGCCATCGCGCCCGGCTGGATCGTGACCGACCTCAATCGCGACTATCTGCTGAGCGAGCAGGGCGCCGCCATCAAGCGCGAGATTCCGGTCGGGCGCTTCGGCGAGGAGCGCGATCTCGACGGCGTGCTGCTGCTGCTCGTCTCCGACGCCGGCCGCTTCATCGCCGGCACTACCATCGTGGTGGACGGCGGCCAGATGGTGGCGCTGCGGGGTTGATCGTTAACCGTCGGCGGCGACCGGCTCGTCACGTCGCATGGCCGGTCGCCACGTTTGCCAGATGTCGTGCAGCACCATGCCGGCGGCCATGGCGATGACGAACACGACGACGCGCGGCGACAGCGTCGCCAGATTTTCCAGCGCCGGCCCCGGGCACAGCCCGACCAATCCCCAGCCGGCGCCGAACAGCACCGCACCCGTTACCAGCGGACGGTCGATATCCGATTTGGTCGGCCAAAGGCTCTGCGCCGCCAGCAGCGGCTTGCCCCGCCGTCGCGCCAGCGCGAATCCCGCGGCGGAGACGGCGAGCGCCGCCGCCATCACCACCGCGAGGCTCGGGTCCCAATTGCCGAAGATGTCGAGGAAGGCGAGCACCTTCGCCGGCTGCATCATGCCGGAGATCAAGAGACCCCAGCCGAAGATGAAACCGCAGATCAGCGCCGCGATGGCCGGCATGGCTCAGCCTCCGAAGACGTGACGGGTGAGCGCGACGACCACGATCGCCACGCCCATGAAGATGGCAGTCGCAACGATCGAGCGGGGCGACAGCCGGGCGATGCCGCAGACGCCGTGGCCGGAGGTGCAGCCGCTGCCGAGCTTGGTGCCGAAGCCGACGAGCAGGCCGGCGGCAACGACGACGATCCAGCTCGCCGGCATCTCCGGCATGGGAACAGCGACGCCGGCGAGGCCGGCAATGAGCGGTGCCAGGATCAGCCCGGCAATGAAGGCCAGGCGCCAGCCCTTGTCGCCGCTGCCTGAGCCGAGGCAACCGCCGAAGATACCGCTGATGCCGGCGAGCCGACCGGTCGTGAGCATCAGCAGCGCAGCGGCCAGACCGATCAGCGCTCCGCCGATCGCCGCCGAAACCGGAGTGAAGTTGGCCATGGTCGTGCGGCCCCTGCCGGGACGGCCGCCGCCGGATGACGGCGACCAAGACGAGTCGATAATATGCCCATTCCCAAGGAGCAAAAAGTAAGGCCATGGACTTCACCCTGCCGCCCGAGATCGAGGATGTCCGCCAGCGCACGCGCCGCTTCGTCGAGGAGCACGTGCTGCCGCTCGAAGCCGATCCCGGCAACTACGACGACCACGAGAATCTCCGCCTCGACGTGCTGCGCGGCTTGCAGGCCAGGGCAAAAGCCGAGGGCCTGTGGGCGCCGCAGGCGCCGAAGGATTACGGCGGCATGGCGCTGCCGATCGTGGGCTGGGCGGCGATGTACGAGGAGGCCAACCGCTCGATCTTCGGGCCCCTCGCGTTCAACTGCCAGGCGCCCGATGACGGCAACATGAACCTGCTCGCGCTGGTCGGCACCGCGGCGCAGAAGGACCGGTGGCTCAGGCCGATCGTCGACGGAACGGTACGCTCGTCCTTCGCCATGACCGAGCCCGCGCCCGGCGGCGGCTCCGATCCCGGCATGATCCGGACGCGCGCGGAGAAGAAGGGTGGCGGCTGGGTGATCAACGGCCACAAATGGTTCATCACCGGCGCCGGTGTCGCCGATCATTTCATTCTGATGGCGCGCACCTCGGACGACGAGCGGCGCGGGCTTACCGCCTTTCTCTATCACCGCGACCAGCCGGGCTGGCGCATCGAGCGGCGGATTCCCATCATGGGGCCGGAGGAGCATGGCGGCCACTGCGAGCTCTTCTTCGAAGGGCTCGAGGTGGCGGACGAGAATGTCCTGATGAAGCCCGGCGATGGGTTGCGCGTGACCCAGATCAGGCTCGGGCCGGCGCGGCTCACCCACTGCATGCGCTGGCTCGGGCTCGCCAAGCGCTGCATGGAGATCGCGCAGGCCTATGTGGCGGAGCGCGAAGGCTTCGGGGTCCGCCTCGCCGACCGCGAGAGCGTGCAGATCAAGCTCGGCGAGGTCGCGCACCGCATCCAGATCGGGCGGCTTTTAGTGATGCACGCGGCCTGGAAGCTCGACCAGGGCGACCGCGCCCGCAAGGAAGTCTCGATGGCCAAGCTGCATGTCGCCGACACGCTGCATCTCGCGGCCGACGTCGGCATCCAGCTCAATGGCGCGCGCGGCTATTCGAAAGACACGATCCTGGAATGGATCTACCGCTATGCGCGCCAGGCCCGGCTGGTCGACGGCGCTTCCGAGGTGCACAACATGGTGCTGGCGCGCTTCATGCGCGAGGAAGGCCGCGACTTCTGGAGCTGGAGCGCGGGCAACAGGGTTTGAGATCTCGGCCGCGATGGCGGCGTCACGGAACAAAGCGACACAGGAGAGGGGCGACATGAAAATCGACGGCGCCTGCCACTGCGGCTACATCACGATCGAGGCCGAGGCGGATCCGGAGAAGACCACGGTCTGTCATTGCACGGATTGTCAGGTCGGCACTGGATCGGCGTTCCGCGTCTCGATCCCCGTGCCCGGCGCGACGTTCAAGATGTCGGGACAACCGACGAGCTACGTGAAGACCACGGCGGAAAGCGGCAACCCGCGCGTTCAGGCCTTCTGCCCGCGCTGCGGCTCGCCGATCTATTCGACCTCGCCCGGCGAGGGGACGCAGCCCTCCTACATGCTGCGGGTCGGCATCCTGCGCCAGCGCGCGCAGTTCATGCCGAAGAAGCAGAACTGGTTCCGCTCGGCGCTGCCCTGGGTCACCGGCCTCGCCGCCGTCCACAAGAACGAGAAGCAGGGCTGAGTCCTGACGCGTTGGCTCAGGCTCGACCGCACCGGTCCGGTCAGCTTCGCCCCGCGGGCTGAAACAGCTCGACCAGATTGCCGGCGGGATCCACGAGCAGGATCTGCGAGCCGCCGGGTCCGGTGACGATGTCGTTGCGGAACTTGAGCCCGGCCGCGCGCAGCCGGCTGACCTCGGCCGCGATGTCGGTTACCACCAGGTGAATCCGGTTCCAGCCGCCCGGCACGGGCTTGCGTCCGTCGGCCATCGGCCGCCCCGCCGAGCTCG
>Ga0126382_10000337_pt1 | contig 17911 bp, 17 predicted proteins | sample PanSoiMetPlot_30_FD_92548 | JGI IMG/M metagenome (GOLD analysis project Ga0126382, IMG submission 92548) | Tropical forest soil microbial communities from Panama - MetaG Plot_30 | ecosystem: Environmental > Terrestrial > Soil > Tropical forest > Bulk soil | place: Panama | collected 2016-02-17
AACCCCTCCGGGGCACAGTTCAGCTTCCTGAGCGCCGTGTCGTGCGCCCCGCCCTCGGCCTGTTCCGCCGTGGGAGGCTACGGAAACAGCTCAGGGACGCTGGTGACCTTGGCGCTGCGGTGGATCGGGACCCGCTGGCGCATCCAGGCCACCCCTAACCCGGCCGGGGCGCAGGGCGGCTTCCTGGACGCCGTGTCGTGCAGGTCGGCTTCGGCCTGCACCGCCGTCGGAAGCTCAATGAGTAGCCTGAGCACCCCGGTCACCCTGGGCGAGCACTGGAACGGCACCAGGTGGGGCATCCAGTCCACGCCCAACCGCGCAGGCGCGGCGGCAAGCGCCCTGTTCAGTGTCGATTGCACCTCGCCCAGGTCGTGCATGGCTGTCGGCGGCACCCACAGCCCCACCAACATCGGGGGGTTCCTGGCCGAGCGGTGGAACGGCACCCGGTGGAGCATCCTGCCCACCCCCACGCTTCCCCCCGGGATGTTGTCCATCGTCTCGTGCACGTCCCCCTCGTCGTGTACGGCGGTCGGCCAGACCACCAACCGCGCAGGCATCTCGGTCCCCCTGGCCGAGCGGTGGAACGGCACGGCCTGGCGTGTCCAGCCCACCCCTACTCCCTCGGGGGCGCAGGGCAGCGTCTTCGGCGGGGTGTCGTGCCTCACAGGGTCGTTCTGCATGGCCATCGGGGGCCCCGGGCATCCGAGGCCGCTCGCTGAGCGGTGGAACGGCACGGCCTGGAGAATCCTGCCCATCCCGGCGCCAGCGGGGGCGCAGGCTGTCTTCATCGGCCCGGTGTCCTGCACCTCCCCTTCTGCCTGCACAACCACGGGGGTCTCCTTCGACAGTTCCGGGATTGGAACGACGCTCGCGGAACGCTGGAACGGGACGGCGTGGCGCATCCAGCCAACGCCAAACCCACCTGGGGCCCAGGGCGCCACCCTCGACGGTGGTGTGGCCTGCACCGGGCCGTCGACTTGCATCGCAGTCGGTGCCCGGACCGATAGCGCCGGAAACCCAGTAGCCACGCTGGCCGAGCGGTGGAACGGGGTGAAGTGGCGCATTGTGCCGTCCCCCAACCCCGCGACCGGCGGCGGGTTCCGCGCCGTTTCCTGCTCAGCGCCCTCGGCCTGCACCGCGGTGGGAGCCTCGAACTCCGGGACGACCCTGGCCGAGCGGTGGAACGGCACCCGGTGGACGATCCAGCCCACGCCGAACCCCGCGGTGGGGTCCCAGATCGCCCTCGACGGCGTGGCCTGCCCAGCGCGTCGCTTCTGCAACGCCGTCGGGGACTACGGCCTGAACGCGACCGGGACCGGGCTGACGCTCGGCCTGCAATGGCGCGACACCGGGCAAGGTCTCCAACTTCCTACCGCGCCATCGCACCCCGGCGGCAGCTGTACTGGGCTTTCTTCCCCTCTCAGCCGGCTGCCATGGGCTATTTCAGATGCCAGGCGGGCTCTCACCAGCCCCAAGCCTCGAATCGAGAGCCCTGACTCAAGGCGCCTTGATCAGGCCGCTGTTCTCCTGTCGCCGTTCGGACTAATCGCCCGCTTGGGCATCCGTCTATCCGTGCCCGCTACGTGCCCGACAGGATGAGCAGCAGCGGGTAATCACGGTCACTCGGGGCAGTGGCTCGAAAGGCCCGCAAGTCAGCGAATGTCCAGGTGGCGGATCGGCAACGACACAGACTTCCCAAGCTGATAGTGCGGGCTCGATTCCCGTCACCCACTCCAGGGCGGCTCCACAAGGAAACCCAAGGTCAGAGGGCAGGCCGCACACGGGACTCTGTTTGCTCACGTCTTGTTGATCTCTACGGGCCATTAGAGGGCCATTGGTCGTCGTGAGCTGCGCTTCCGGCAACCGGTCGCCGTGCTGGGTCCCGGCGGACGAAGAGGGAGACGAAGAGGGATAGGTGCTCACGCCGGCGGGGATGATCGAGGAGGGGATGCCGACGATGCGGCGGGCTGCTCTCGGCCTCGGTGGGCCGAGCACCAGTTCCCCGTTGGGACGCGGTCAGTGATCGAACTCGTCTTGACTCCAGACGGGAACCATGAGGGCGGCGTGGTGTGCACCACCGACGTGGACGATGACTGGTCCGCGTCCGACGGCCTGGTGTGCCGCGGGGAAGATGCCGGCCAGTGGGTTGCGGGCAAAGGATCAGCGGCAGCCGATGTCGAGTCGTAGCTCCTCGCCAGTGCGGAACAGGGTGGCTGACGGGGCGAGTTGGGCGACACGCCACGCAACACGACCCGGCAACGCGAGGCCGGGGCGGCCAGCCGAGCTGAGACACGACGCCAGCTGATCGCCGCAGCAAGAGAGCTCTTTAGCGAGCAGGGATACTCCGCGACGACCGTCATCAAGATCGCCCGACTGGCAGGCGTCTCCCTGCAGACGCTGTATCTCGCTTGCGGCAGCAAGCGCGAGCTGCTGCAGGTTGTGTTGAGTGAAGCGCTGAGCGGAACGCCGAGCGGAATCGGGGGTCCGCTTCCCGCTGGTGCGCAGCTTCTAAAGGCTCAAGGCGGCGCCTGTCGAGAAGGACGGAGCAGTCCAGCAGCCCATGGTTTCGGCGGCCGGGGGGCACATCGCGTGAAATGGGTCTCCAGATGGAGTTTGCCCCGCAGCGGCTCTGACTGGCTACGGTGGGCGATGCTACGCTAACGATCACGGTTGACACACCAGCCGGTACCACCACATACCCGGCTGGTGTGGAACCGGGATCCGCGCCTGCAGGGTATTGCCCTCAGGAGCGAGGCAGCGTCGATGACCACGCATGCTGGTCCCATCCTCCCTGAAGAAGGCCTGCGGGACATTCAGGCGGCCGGCGAGGCGCATCTGCTCCCGCGCGGCGATGGCGATTTCCTCGCCGAGCTGCTCGAACGCTCGAAAGACGCCTTGGCGGCCGACACGGCGGCGCTGCTGCTACTGGACCAGGCCTCTGCGTATCTGAGCGCGACGGCAGCTGACGGGCTGGAGGATGAGGTGCGCCAGGGGGTGCGCGTTCCAGTCGGCAGGGGCTTCGCCGGTCGTATCGCCGCCAAGCAGCAACCACTGATCATCGGCCGCGTTGATCACACTACAGTGGTCAACCCGATCCTGATCGCCGAGGGCATCCGCGCATTGATGGGCGTGCCGCTTGTCGCCAACGGCACGATGATCGGCGTCTTGCACGTCGGCTCGCTGACGCCCCGCGAATTCACCAGCCAGGACGTCGAGCTGCTGCAGCTGATCGCAGACCGCGCGGCGATGACCGTCCTGTCATGCGCAACCCGCAGTATTGACCCGCTGGCTCTTGCCAGCCCAGCGGAGCGGCAGTCCGGGCAACACGCCGCCGTTCCCACGGGCCCGCGAAGAGTCGTCATGCGCGCGTGGTGCCCCCATGGGCATTCCTATTCCCCCGGCTCCTTCACGGTCATCTGGGAACGCTGCCCATGCCGTCCGAGGCCCAAAGCCGGACGCGGACACTACGTGATCATGTGCCACAGATGCGCCGCCGAAACGCGGCAGACGGAGATCAATATTCCTAAATGCTGGTACCTGGACTTCTAACCGGCCGTGGCCTTGGGCGTCCCTTCCGCCCGCCATGTCTGCCCATGGCCGACGGCTTTCGGCATCGGCACCTGCATTTCATGGCCTGACTCCGGACGAAGCCGCCACGATCACTCCTCACCATTGCCCCAGACCGCGAGCCACCCCGAAGGGCGTAACGATCCAGGCCTACCGGCCCACCGGGCCCCCGCAGTATGCAACCGCCGCCACCGACCTGAAGCACGTGACGTAGGTGCCGGAGTCAGTGAGAGTCGATCATGGGTGGGTGAGGGCTGCAGAGAGACCGGTCATAGGGGAATCAATCCCGGCCGCGCGGCGCAGCGATGCGGCGACCTCGGCCGAAGTGCTGTAGCGCTGCTGCAGGATCAGGGCGACCGAAACACCTGCCCCGCCGCGCTCGGCGGCGTCCCAGGCGTCCTTTCCCGCAGGGAAGTGCGTCAGGAATCCGAGGGCGGCGGTGATTGCACTTTCCCGGGATGACTGGGCGGCGGCCAAGGTGGCGGCCGCAGCCAGGGCGTCTTGAATGGCGGCGGCCGGGGCGGCAGCGGCCGTGGTGATGGTCATGCCGCCCACCTGCGTATGCACATGGTCACGCTCATTACCGTGCGACCTCCTTCGCTCGATGCGACCGGCGGTACGGGGTCATAGGTGGTTCGAGGCCGCGGCGGCGGCAGATGGGTGCAGCCCGGCCAGGCCCAGGCCCACCCTGGCGCCGGATCAGTCGGGCGACGCGAAGTAGGCGACGCCGGTGGCGCCGGGTTGCAGCGGGGCGCTCCGGCTCCGGGATGATCTATCGGGAAGCAGGCGTGCGAGAGCGCAGCTCGCGGACCGTGCCGTTACGGGCCCGACAGGAGGAGCGCCTACGGATAGTCACGGTCACTTACGGTCAGACGATAAAGATCCCTGCAGGTCGCAGAATTAGCAGGTGACAGGCAGCGCCACAGGCTTCCCAAGCTGATAGTGCGGGTTCGATTTCCGTCACCCGCTCCCGTAGTTGACCTGCTTCACGGCCTCCCGGCCTGGTTCGGAGATCCGTCGTCGCGTTGTCAGGTTCTGGTGCCGAGGAGGTCGTAGGCCGCGACCCAAAGCGTGTAGGGGTTCGCCAGGTGCGGGTAGGCCGTCGTCATCCGGTCGATGAGCTCGGCTGGGGCGGAGCTTTGTTCCAGCGCCGCCTCGAAATCGGCGAGGTAGCGGCGGCATTCGGCGATCTGGCGGCGGGCGTCGTCGTCGGCGGCCAGTGGGTTGCGGTGCCCGGCGATGACAGTGTCGGCCTCCAGTGTCGCCACGGTATCCAGTGCCCGCGCCCAGCTGGCGCGGGAGTCCGGTGTCGACCCCTCAGCCACATGTGCGTCTGGTTGTAGACGGCGTCGCCCGAGACGACCAGGCTCAGGCCGGGGACGTGGACGACACTGGAGTGCCCGGTGTCGGTGGTCCCGACCGGGATCACCGTGGCCGCCGAGCCTCCGACCGGGACCGTGGTGCCCGCTAGCGGCGTCGGCGCGACGGGGTTGCTGGTCAGCTGGCCGGGAAAGAACCCGGCCCAGACCTGCATGTACCGCGGCGAGATCTGCTCTTCCATCGCGGGGATGGACTCGGCCAGGGCCACCGGCCTGGCTTGCGGGAACGCCGCCAGGATCTCGGGCAGCGCTAGGAAGTGGTCGGCGTGGGGATGGGTGACGTACACGTACCCGGGCTCGCGGTCGTGGGATTCACCCAGGCCGCCAGTTTCCGCCCCTCCTGTTCAGTGATGAGGCAGTCGACCAGCAGGGCGCCGCCATCATCACTGATCAGGGTCGAGGTGGACGGCGGCCAGGTCGCCGGGCCTACGGCATCCTCAAAACCCGGCACCGCGCCCGGGATCGGCTTGGGATCCACCACGAACACGTCAAAGTCAAGACTCATCGCTTCCTCCAGCGGTGCTGGCTCCGGTAGGCAGCGGACGCCGGGCCCTGCTGCGGCGGGTTCGATTCCCGTCACCCGCTCCATGTCACTCGCTCCACCACGAAAGCCCAGGTCAGCAGCCTCCACTAAGTCGGTGGCCACGCGGACCACAACGCGCTACATGATCGTCGCGCCCGCCCGCAGCCGGGGCATCACGGTGGCGGTCACCTCCTCGAAACCGCCTCCTCGCGGGGAGCCTCCCCCCAGGTCTGCGGCCAGTACAAGACGAACTCGTCGATGCCGATGTCGCTGTAACGTCCCACGGTGTCCTGGAAATACTCCACCGATTGCCAGGGGTCAGCGGCGGAAAGCAGACGAGGGAATGCCGGATGGAGGCGGGATCCCGGCCGGCTGCAACGCACAGGTCGTCGAAGCGGCGGCTGCGGTCGGCGGGTGACGGCGTGGAAGGCTTCCTCGGTGGCAACGTCATAACCGCCCCACGAGCTCCACCCATCACCATGCCCGGCTGCGATGCGCAGCATTTTGGGGCCGTGCGCGGCGATGGTCACCGGCGGGCGCGGTTGCTGCACTGGCAGCGGCACCGTCTCAGCCTCCTCACAGCGGTAGAACTGCCCGCGAAAGGTGGTCACCTCCTGACGCAGAAGCAAGTCGGCCAGCTCGACAAACTCACGGAATCGGGCGACCCGTTCACCGGCCGGCCCTGATCTGGCGTTCTAGCGCAGCGTGCCGGGGCAGACCGGGGCGAGTGTAAACCCGATTCCCTGGTCAAACGCCCGGCGGGTAGTGACACGGCACGCGGCTCCCTCCCCAGGGCCCGCAAGCGCCGGGGCAGGCTGCGGGTGAGCGCCCCATGCAGTGGTGCATCCGTTTTAGCCCTGCGGGCTCAGGCTCGCGGATTAGGCCGTACCGGACCCATCGGGTGTTAGCGCACTGAGACGGGCGGCGAGGACCTGGCCGACCAGGTCTGCGTAACGTTTGATGATCCGCATGCTTCGTTCCGGCGGAGCGTAAGGACACGGGTAGTGAGTGGAAATCACACCGACCACGCGGCCCGTGTTGTCGGCCAGCGGCGTTGACTGCACCGCGCGGAAACCTGCCGCGGCGGCGATCTCCCGGTGCGGCTCGAATCCGGGGTCGATGCTCACGTCGGTGATGACCAGCTGGGCACCGTGCCTGGCCGCCCGCCCGCACGCCGACCGGTCATCGTCAACCACGGTGAAGTGATCAAGGAACTCCGCGTCGAACCCATGCTGGGCGATGATCGCCAGCGCGCCAGACGCCGGGTCGGCCAGCTGCACGTTGCCGCGGTCAGCTCCCGCGAGTGACAGCACCCTCTCTAGCGCCTGGTCGGCCAGCGGCCCAACCCGCCGGATGTACCGCAGCCTTGCTGCTGCCGTGTACAGCTCCTGGGCCACCACCGGCTCGTCCAGATCGAAACGGGCCCACCCAGCCAGCCGCTCCACCTGCCGTGCCCTGCCCTCCCGGCCGGATCCGCGCAGCCGGGCAGCCGACGTCAGGAGCGCGGCTTCGGTGTCTCCCAGCACCGTCTGGAGGGTCCGGCCCGGGCCCGCCGCGTCCCGCTCTGGAAAGTCCCAGGGCCATGGACCGGCCCCGGAGGTGTCCATGGCCAGACATTATCCTCGCCACACTCGGCCCGTAGGGCCACAAGTCCCGAATGTCCTCATGTGCTCCTTCAAGATCACTGGAGATCACACCGTGGACAGGGCGCTAAGGACAGACCCAAAAGCGGTCATGGTTCCTCGCGGGGCGGCGGAGCCATTGGGCGCGCCCGCTGCTAGATCACCGCACTGCGGATGTGGTGTATCAGCTGGTCGAGGTCAACAAGAGCGTGTTGGGCCGGACTGGCCAGGGGCCCTTCGGGCGGGCCGGCAGCGGGCTCCAGCGGAGTCGGCGAGACCAGCTCCACAGCGCTCCGTTGGCAGATGAACACAGGCCCTCATCTGTTGGATTCCCAAGCTGATAGTGCGGGGTTCGATTCCGTCACCCGCTCCACCTTCGCCCGCTCACTGTGATGTCTCGAGACAGTGGAATGGAGCAGGAAGTCACTGGCGAGTTCACTCCGACAGTTCACTTCGGCGCGTTCACTCCGGCGCTGGGTGGCTGCTCAATCCTGACCGACGGGTGGCCGGGCCAGAGTGAGGCATGAAGCCTTCAGCCTGTGCCCCGTTGAGCAGTGTGCTGAGGCTCTCGCCGACCAGCGCCCCGAAGCTATTGACGGTCTGCAGGTCACGGCGCGGCAGAGTGGTCGGCCGGGGATAGTGGGTGGAGAGCATGCCGACCAGGTGGCCGGCGCGGTTCACCAGCGGCGTTGATTGAACCGCACGGAACCCGGACGCCAGCGCTATTTCCCGGTGCGGGGCAAACCTTGGATCGGTGGTGACATCGGTGATGACCACCTGGGCATGTTGCTGGGCGGCCCTGCCACACGCGGACCCGTCATCGGTCACGGCGGCGAAATACTCCACAAACTCCGCGCCAAACCCGCGCTGGGCCGCGATCCTCAGCGCTCCCGTCGCAGGGTCGGCGAGTTGCACGTTACCCCGCTCGGCGTGCAGCAACGTCAAAGCGAGCTCCAGCACCTCATCAAGCAGCGCCCCAAGGGTAGAGGCTGCACGCGAACCGGGCAGCGGCTCATGAAGCCCCGGGGCCGCCTGTGGCCCCGGGCGCTGCACACCGTGGACAAGCCGTGCCGCCAAGACCCGGACAGGAATGTTGAATCGCTGCGATGCCCGCCGCAGCAGATCAAAAGCCTCATCGGGGCCGCAATCGTGCTGTGCCATCAAGATGCCCTTGGCCTGCTCGATCACTGGCATAGTGTCCAATCGCGCGGCACGGAAGGACGCAACTCCAGCCTGCACAGTGTCCACTACGGCACCCCCAAAGGCAGCCAGTCACCATTCTCGGAGAGCCACACCTGTGTGCGCTGACTCTCTCGCACCCACGAGACGCTCACCCGGCCGTACCATGGTCGAGAACTTGGACGCTAACAACGTGCAGAGCCAAGTCCCGGAGTTGTTCCATCAGTCCCCAGAACTCCGGTCGTCTCTCACCAGCGCAACGACGCATGTATCACCATCCTCAGGCGACACGTCGACCCGAACATTGTCGACAAGACTGGCTAGCAGGCTTCCGCATTCGCCCTGGACGATGATCCGATACTGCCCGGCATCGCTAGCCGGTCTGATCATGAGAGCTCCCGATGCCCCGTGCCGGGCTGGATGTGGGCTGCTGAGCGGCCCGCGCTGCGCACGGGGGCAACGCGGCGCGGGCCGCGTCCGCCAGGGAGCATCGTGTTGGGGGGAGACACGAATGGGCCCACCCGGCAGACACCGACCGGGGTCACTTGCGCGCGGGCACGGTCACCTCGCGCTGGTGAGGAACGCAAGCCGGGCACGCAAGAGCCTCCGGCTGGTTCTTCAACCGCAGCCACAACCTAACGGCCGGTGGCCCAGGTGTCCAGTCTCGATCCGGAATATGCCCGCAGCGATCAGGATTCAGGGACCCGTCGTCGCCCATGTCCAGCTCGGCGGTGCGCCCAGGCGGTCGTCCTCCACGCTCGTAATGCGCAGACCTACGATCGTGGACCCAGGCAAAGAGGCAGGCTACGGCTGCGCGGCCAGAGTGACCGTCGCCATTGCCGATTGGCCATCCCTGGTGTAGCCGATCGACACCGTGTCGCCGGGCTTTTTGGTCAAGGTCAACTCTTGCAGCTGAACGTCGCTGGTCGCCGGATCACCGTCGATCTTGGTGATCACGTCCTCGGGGCGCAGCCCGGCCGTGGCAGCAGGGCCACCCGCGGTCATCGCCTGGACGAAGAGCCCTTCGGGCAGCCCTGCCTGTTCGGCCGCTGAGGGCGGTATCGGAACCGTCTGTAGCCCAAAGAAGGCGTGGGTCACACGGCCGGTGGCGATGACCTCATCAGCGATGCGCTTGGCGAGATCGACCGGGATGGCAAAACCCAGCCCGATGCTGCCGCCACCTGAGTTCGGCACGGCCGCGCCTGCCGTCGGCACTCCCACCAGCTGACCCTCGCAGTTGACCAGAGCACCGCCGCTATTGCCGGGATTTATCGAGGCGTCGGTCTGCACCGCTGACACCAGCAGCGCGGACTTGTCATTTTCGCCGGGAACCTCGACCGTCCGGGTCCAGAGCGCTAACGATGCCGGACGTGACCGTGCCCGACAGCCCGAGCGGGGCACCGACCGCTACGACCGGCTGGCCAACCTTCACCGACGACGACGAACCCAGCGAGATCACTTTGAGCTGGCGGGAGGTCTGCACATGGAGCACGGCAAGATCGGTCTGCAGGTCCCGGCCGGTAATCGTCGCTGGGACGGTCTGCCCATCGGCAAACAGCACCTGCACCGAACCGCCGTTGGCCGCCGCCGAGATGACGTGATTGTTGGTCAGGATGTAGCCACCCGACCGGATCACTTCGCCTGACCCGGTACCGCCTCCACCGGAACCGCTCGCAGCGATCGTTACCACAGAGGGAACGACCTGGTCCGGGACCGAGGTAACCGGGCAAGCGCCGGCAGTGGATGAAGACGCGGAGGTACCCCGGCTGACGGTAGAGCCTGACGACTGGGTTGCGCCGACGATGAGGCCGCCCACAACGCCGCCGACGACCAGCGCAGTCCCGAGCGCTGCCCACAGCAGCCACCGGCGTGGGCCTCGCGGATCCCTGGACTCACTCACAACGGCGCTAGGTGAACCGGTCAGATTCACCCAGATCCAGCACCAGTTGCCGGGGGCAGGTCGCCGCCACCCACAGCACGTCGTCCGCAACCGGGAATGGGAAGAAGGGCCGAATTCACTGCGGACCGTGACCGTGGCCACCCCTGGTACCTGATCCACGGCGGCGATCAAATCTAACGTGTCTCGCATCGCCCGCATCCTCACTCTGGCGCCGGGCCCCGGCTACCCGGATCGAGGTGGTGAGCTGTGACGCGAGGCAGGCACGCCCAAAGCCCGGCTGCTTCGTCAACCGCAACCGCAGCATTACCTCCCGCCCCGACAGGCAAACAAAGATGGGTCGGCCCTGCTGCTGATGAGCCACCAAGTTGCGCCCGAAAGTGGAGAGCAGCACAGTCAGGTGCTGGCCTGCTGAAGATATCAAGCGCGGAGTGGTGAAACGATCACGTCCGGCAGTTACCGCAGGCGCCAGCGCAGTGATGGCTCCCGCCCTGCTCATCCCGCTAGGTTAGGGGTGGTCGGCGACCGCCTGCCTCGCCATCAGGTGATGATGGCGGCCAATGTGCGACCTTCGCGGTCGCCGCCGCCCTGCGTGCAAGCATGCGCTGGGCCCGGTCGTCGCGCATACCCAGTTCGGCGGTGCGCGCAGCGGGGGGATCATCCTGGCCGCCCTGAAAGCCCAGGAGTCGCCATCCTGGGATGGCTTGGCCGGGTCAGTCAGGAATTGCTGACCCTCGCCTGGAAGTGAGGATTGTTATATGACCTCGCGTCGGCGGAGGCGATCGAAGAGCTCAGTCGTGGCCGGGGCCGGGGCCACGTCAAGTTCTGTGCGGAGAGCAGCGACACAGGAGTGGTATTGCCGAATGGCCAACTGCACCTGGCCTTGTCGGCTGTAGCATCGCATCAATCGGCAATGAGCGTCCTCCCGGCAACTGTCACAGCCCAGAAGTTTCAGGCATACCGCGACGCAGCCGGCGTAGTCGCCTGAGTTCAAACGCAAAGCGCCAAGCCGGTCGAGCGCATCCAGATAGCAAAGACGCAGGTGTTCCCGGGTGACCATCGTCCACTCTTCGTAAGGGTCGTCGGCAAGAAACTCGCCCTGATATAGCCAGGTCGCCGCCTCGAAAGCTGCCTCCGCCTTCGTGAGTTCTGCACTCGCAAGATGCTGATGAGCAGCCTTGAGCTGTTCCTCGAAAACCTCAATATCAACCCAGATGTCGAGGTTCGGCTCAATGAAGTAAGCCTGGTCTTGGTGGATCACTACCGGGGCGTCACCGACCGCCGCGCGCAGGGACTGGCGAAGCCCATGGATGGCCACGTTGAGGCTGTTGCGAGCGGCGTCGGACGTTACTTCGGGCCAGAACATGCTCATCAGCCGGTCCCGCCGCACCTTGCTGTGATGGTTAACGAGAAGATACTCAAACACAGCGCGGCCTCGTCCCGATGACCAGATCTCGACCGGGCGATCGTGAAAGGCAACACGCAGTTCACCAAACAGGTGGGCGGTAATGTCATGCGTTGCCTTATGCATGGTCGTACGTACCACAGCAGGCGGCGGCAGAGGCTCCAGCCAGCGGGCCTCGGCCAAGGCGGGTGATGGCGTAAGGGCAGGTGGAGGCCTGGCAGCGTGAGCGTCGGCGGGCAGAACGGGTTGCTGCGCGGGTGCACGCCCGGGCCGGCCGGATGATCGGCGAATGAGCCGGACGAACCGGCGACGCCACCACGGGGCGGAGTGCCTAGCAATGTGACGTGGTCCGGGAGTGGGTCTGGCGGCCGGGCAGTCGCGGGCCAGAGACTGACCCAGCCTGGCTAGCGTCGCCCAGGAGCCTGTACTCGCAAGGTCGCTGGCGACATTGACGGCTGTGTCGGCGGCGCGGCCGATCTCTTTAGCTTCCATATACAGCTCGAGCGCCCGGTCCCCAGCACCCTGGCTGGAGACGTACTCGGCCAGGAGGGTGAGTGAGGCGGGATCGATATCCCGGGTGCTAACAGCGAACCGTAAGGGACCACGCCACGTGGGGTTAAGCTGCTGCCAGGCCTCAGCGAGATCAAGCCACCAGGGCTCGTTTCGGTGAAGAGCAGAGACCCCGAGAGCACGCGCCATGGCCGGGTGCCAGACGCCGAGCCGCCTGGCACCGGCCAGAGACATGAGAGCGTGCCGATCGGAGCGCCCAAGCAGACGGCGACCGAGTGCGCTGAGCAGGTCTTGGGCGTCGCCCGCCCCAGCCATCGCGGCGCAGAAAACCCCCGGCCCCAGGACCGCACCGGCCGAGAAGGCAGCTTGCAACGCGCCGGGTGCGCCATGGGTAAGGGCGAAAGCCTGGTCGAGGACGGCCGCCGAAAGGCCGGGCATAAATACCTCGGCCAAAAGCGTCACGGCACGGCGATCCAGCTGGAGGCGAGACCGCCCTAGCACCTGACCGTGGGGCTCCAGACGCCAGGGGTCCCACTCCGTGAAGCCGATCAGCAGGACGTCGAGATCGCCCTGCAAGTGGGGCAGGAAGGCTGACACGAGCATGTCAAGATTGGCCGGGCTGCCGGCCTCAAGGTGCTCCGCACCCTCAACCACTAGTACCGCTGGTGGGATGGTAGCCGTCACCAGCCACTCGGCCAGCAACCGAAGCCCAACCTGCCATTCGCCGTGGCGGGCATGACGGGCCACATCCTCGGCGATCCCTGGCGACGGTTCCGCGTCCAATCGCGCCGCTGCGCCGAGCAACGTGACCAGCAGAGCACCGGGGTCAGCATCAGCGGCCTGGAGGCGGACCCACAGGACTTGGGCATAGTGCTCTTGAATGACCGTAGCCACCTTGTCCAGGGCCAGGAAGTCCGGGGGCGCTGCGAGCGCCGTCAACCCGGATCTCGGTATTCGCTCGACCGTCGGCCAGCTCGGTATCGTCAGCCATGGGTGTGGGACGAGATAGGTTCCCGCCAGCCGCTCAGAGCAGCTAAATACCATGGCCGTCAAGCCCCCCTGACAGCAGAGCTAGCCGTGTTCCCCTGTGACCCGTTCGCGACGCAGGTGTCATGGCCCCGGGTTGTTCGACAGATTCGGTATAACTCAAGACGAGGGCCCTGTCGAGATTGGCCAGACGCTGCAACATAATCTTGATGATTCCAGCATGGAACCTTTAACACGGCAGCCATGTGAGACGCCTCGTCGTATGGTGTCGAAGTACGAGGTCAGCGCGCATTTTGCCCGGTGCTGGGAAGTGCTGCTCGGCAACCGGGGGCCTGCTGGGTGCCTGTCACCGGTGGGGAGCGCTTAATTTCAGCGACGCGCAGCTTAAGCGCTCGGACCACGTCGGTTAAGCGCTGCTTCCGGCGGTCCCGACACTTAATCTCAGCGATGTGCATGTTAAGCACCTGGACCCAAGTTGGTTAAGCGCCGCTTGCGACGATCGGGGTGCCGTGACACCGGACGACCGAGAGCCGAAAACAGATCATGTTCCGGTCGCGCCACCTCACCTGAGGAGGAGAAGATGACAGCAGCACCGCCGTGCCCACAACCTCAGAATTTCGACATCCTGACCGGATTCCTCACGCCAGGATCAGACACGGGTCCAGGCGCGCTGGACGGAAGCATCTCAGTGGACGTGCTCGACCCGACTGAGGGCAACGAGCGGGTCCGCGCCGTGGAGACCAGCGACCCCTGGAACCTCGAAGTCGACTGGTGCGTCTGCGGCCGCTTCGCCGACCTCATTTGCGGCTGCTGGTGCGTGCAGGTCTTCATCGACGACATCGATGGCGTCGGACCTACTAGCGGGCTGCTCGGCTCGGCGAGGGTATCAGTGGATTCAGGGACGGTTTCTGAAGGAGAAGACACTGCCACGAAGTGCTTCGAGTACACGTTCAGCTTCCCCGCCGGCTCGGTCGGGGCCGGTGTCTACAACCTCGTCGTCCTCATCACTCTGTCTACCTCTCCCTGTGACGACCCGGGTCATCTGGTCCAGGACATGGTGGGTTGGGCGGTGATCCCCGTTTTGGTCTTCTTCGACGAGAGCGCGCCGTTCTGCCCGCCTCCGCCCCCGCCCCTTCAGTGACCTGATGGTTGCAGATGACCGGGACCCTGGTGCTAGTTGGTGGGTGTCTACCGCCACTCCCGACGAGCGCTCGGGGTCCCGGTCACGAGCGTCGCGGACTGGCGCTCACCGTGACCGCCGGTTGGCGGGCGTACCGCCAGAGCAGGAGCACCAGATGACGCAACGTGGTGACCCTAAGTCCGGCCGCGCAGGACGGCCCGGCGACGACTTTCGGAAGATCGACGGCATAGGCCGCGTATTCGAACAGCGCCTGTGGGACGCTGGGATTTTCACGTATGACGATCTGGCGCGGCGTACCCCGGAAGAAATCGCCGGGGTCCTGGCACCGATGGCCGGGATATCCCCCGAACGCATAGCCAGCCAGGCGCGCGAACTCGCCGGGCCTCCACCTGAGGAATCCGTCCCGCACCAGCATTACGCCGCCTTCCATATCGAATTCCTTCTCGAATCCGACAACAGCGTCCGCCGGACCAAGATTCACAAGCACCAAACGGACGCTCGAGACGCCTGGCCAGGATGGAATGAGGAACGATTGCTCTCCTTCCTGCGCGATTGGATACCGCTACCCGCGGCGGCAATCCCTGCCGGCGAGCCCGGTCTTGAGCCGGTTCAGTCGCAAACAGATGCGCCCAGTGTTGCGCCGGCTCAGGCTCAGTCGCAGACAGATGCGCCCGATGTTGCGCCGGTCCAGGCGCAGGCACAGGATCAGGGACCGGCGAGCGTGGAGCCCGCACCGGCGGGCAAGTTGCCAGCCGCTGTCCCCGACCGTTTGCCGTCCGGATCCCTGAGTATCGAGGAGCTCGCGCCCATCCGTGACGGCAAACGCAGCTATACCCTGAGCCGCAACGAGCCGAGCTCCGTGCGCCTCACCATGCGCGTCAACCCAATCGGCACGCCGATCCATGACACCTTTGACTTCTCTGCCACAATCGTTGCCCGCACGTTTGCAGGCCACGATCGCTCGCCTCTGGGGACCATCCATGGGACCGTTCGCGTGAGCGACCCTGTCTCGGCCGAGGTGCCCGTGCCGACCCTGCCGGCTGACCTTTACCGCCTGCTGGTAACCGTGGAGATCTACCCTGCTGATCACTCCGCCGAAGAGCCGCCTCTTTACCAGAGGCGTGCCTCCGGGGATCTCATGCGGGTCGCCGATGCCCCGCCGGGGTCTGCTCCGGCCGTTGCCTAACATCGTCGCCTCGTTCTCCGATTGTCGGACTCACAGCCACCGCGTCCAGGTCGGTCCCCGTGTTCGCGTCGCATGCGGTCGGCTCGCCGGCCCGGAGCCCGCTCGCGCGGGGATCTGGCGGCTGCGAGGGGAACGAAGCAGACTAGACCTCAGCGAGGGTGCTCTCTTCGGGCGGAAGGTTCCATGCCTGCAACGACCACGAACCTCTTCCTCCTCCAGGATCTGGAGGACGTCAGCAGGACGCGGGAGCTCGCGGAAAGCGATCTAGAAGCGCTTCAAGCCGTCGCCGACTGGATCAAGACCTTCGTGGTCAAGCCTCACACGGATCTCGGTCGCGCTGGGACCGTCTGTCCCTTCGTGCCTGGGTCATTGGAACGCAAGGTCCTTTGGCTCGCTCCTGAGCAGATCGCCGGCCGGGGCGGGCCAGGCGTTGTCGAGCTCGTAAGCGGCTACCAGAGACTGTTCCTGGAGGCTCAGCCCACCGGCGGCGACGACGCTAACTACGACGCTGACTACAAGGTAATCGTCGTTGTCTTCACCGACTTGCCAGCTGATCGTGCCCAGGGCGTCTTTGACAATGTCCTACAGCACCTTGCAGTTCGGTCGTATGCGGACGATGGAATCTTGTTCGGGCCGTATTACGAAGGCCACGAGGGGACTGCGATTTACAACTCGAGGTTCCGGCCATTCCAGTCGCCAGTGCCGTTTCTGTTCGTGAGGCCGGGGGTGCTCAGCGACTGGAAGTTCTTTGTGGACAACGTAGAGTGGCTCAACTTGTGGGCACGTCGCTACGGAGAGTCCGCAGTCCAGGCCCTTGCCGAGGAACTACGCCGCACCAACTGGAGGCAGCTCGGATAGCGATGCGGCACGTCAAGCCCACAGCGCAGGTATACCGCCTGCTCGCACCACACAATGCCGCAGCGCTGATCAGCGCCCACCAACGCGGCCTTGCCAGTAGCGGGTCCGGTCACACAATCATCCGTTAGGAAGCGCCTGCGCTAAGGCCCGATTCTGCTACTGCAAGGCTGTGCTGACGGTGAGGGCGATGATGATCCCGGCGGCACCTGCGGACAGGAGAGTGAGGACGACGCCGCGGCGCAGCAGCAGGAGCAGGATCAGCGCTCCCGCGAGGACGGCGTATTGCCAGGCGTGGCTGAGCGCGCGCGTGAGTGGGATGGCGGAGCCGTAGATGGCGCCGATGGCGGCGGGCCCGGCGCCATCGAGGAAGGCCCGGGCGCGATGGTCGCCGCGGAGCTGGTCGAAGCGGTCGGCGCCGAGCAGGATGAACGCGAAGGAAGGGCTGAAGGCGACCACGGAGGCGAGGATGCCGCCGATCAGGCCTGCTGCGGCGTAGCCGACGACGGCGACGGTCTGGACGACCGGGCCGGGGGTGATCTGGCCCAGGGCGACCGCGTTGAGGAACTGGGCGCCGGTCATCCAGTGGTAGTGGCTGACCGCGTCCGATTGCATGAGGGGGATGATGACGAACCCGCCGCCGTAGGACAGTGCCCCGACCTTGAACGCCACCCAGGCCACCGACAGCAGCACCCCGCTGCCGAGCGCACCGGCGGCCAGCATCGGGGCCATCGCTACGCCGGGCAGTTTGGTGCTGTCGCGGCGGCGGGCGGTCAGCTGCACAGTGAGTTCGATCAGCCCACAGCCCAGCAGCACCAGCACCAGCCAGGGACCGAGGGTGGCGGCGGAGGCGGCCCCGGCGATCAGGTAACACAGCCAGCGGGCGGCGTTCGCGCGGCGCTGCCAGCTTGCGCCGGTGAGCCCGGCGCCCGCGTGGATGGCCACCGCCGGGACCGCGGCGCCAGCACCGGCGCCCGCGCCCAGCACCCACAATGGCGGGGAGGTGCTGAGAAACAGGACCGCCAGCGCCAAGATGACGACCAATCCGGGGACGATGAACGCGGTACCGCCAACCAGCGCGCCCGCCCGGCCGCGCAGCCGCCAGGCGCAGAAGATCGCGAGCTGAGTGGACGCGGGGCCGGGCAGCAGGTTGCAAGCGGCGACCGCGTCCTCGAACTCCTGGGCGTCCAGCCAGTGGCGGCGTTCCACGCACAAGTCGCGCAGCAGCCTGATGTGCGTCGGTGGGCCGCCGAACCCGATGCACCCGATCCGCCCCCACTCCCTCAAGATCGTAGCCAGGGACACCTGCGCCGGTTCTGGCGTGGCAGGCTGCCCTCGGCTGGGCGGGGCCGGGCCGGGGGGCTGTCCTGGGCTGCTCATCACGCGGCCCGGCCGGGCAGGACGCCGATGCCCGCGAGCAGGTAGGTGAGCCGTGTGTCCAGCTCCTCGGCCACGTGCCGGAACGCCGGCAGGGTCGCCCGATCGTCATCGCCGGATGCGGCCGGGTCCGGGATGCTCCAGTGAACGTAACCGGGATGGCCGGGGAAATCCGGGCACACCTCACGCACCTTGTCACACAACGTGATCACATAGTCGAACCGCTGCGCCGCGAACGTGCTCAGATGCGGCTGCGGTGCGGGACCAGCCCGGGCCGTGGGAG
>Ga0126382_10000338_pt1 | contig 17911 bp, 20 predicted proteins | sample PanSoiMetPlot_30_FD_92548 | JGI IMG/M metagenome (GOLD analysis project Ga0126382, IMG submission 92548) | Tropical forest soil microbial communities from Panama - MetaG Plot_30 | ecosystem: Environmental > Terrestrial > Soil > Tropical forest > Bulk soil | place: Panama | collected 2016-02-17
CGGTGGCTAAGCAGGCACAGCCTGGCCGCGCGCAGCCGCTGCGCGCGACCGCAATGGGCGACGATCTGGAATGGGACGAGCTCGAGGCGGTTCAGGCCGTTGGATAACGACAGAAGAGGCAACAGGACATGAACAACCAAGTGGCAACTTCGGCTACCGACACCAGCAGGTCTACCCTCGCGCACGGGGCGCCGGCCGATACCGGCGTCGCCACGGGCGGGCTCTCGCAGCTCATCAGCTTCGCCATCGGCGACGACCAGTACGGCGTCGAGATCACGGCGGTGCGCGAGATCAAGGGCTGGTCGCAGATCACGCATCTTCCCAAGCAGCCCGAATACGTGCGGGGCGTGCTCAATCTGCGCGGCATCATGGTCCCGATCATCGACCTGCGCTGCCGCTTCGGCCAAGGGCTGACCGAGGCCACGCCGCTCCACATCGTCATCGTGGTGCAGGTCGAGCAGCGCATCGTCGGCCTGCTCGCCGACCGCGTGTCCGACATCATCTCGTTCGAGCCGTCTCAGATTCAGCCGGTGCCGCGGGTCTCCCGCAATTCACGATGTGAATTCCTGGCGGGCCTGGTGACGGTCGACACGGCGATGATCGCATTGATCGATTTGGCAAACCTTTTGTCGAATGATGATGCGGACGATGTCGACACGGCGCCGAAATCCGATGCGGTCGCGGAAAGAAACAAGCGATAGCGAGAATTAGAACGACTTTTGTAGGTCTTTTGCAGACGTTCGGAGACGACATGAACGGGTTGGTTGGCAACGGCGGGAATGCTCGCAAGTCGCAAGATTGGCGGGGCCGGCTCGCCGCTATTCACAGATCGTCGATGTTCATCGGGCAGCCGAGCTCGATGAACGATGCGGGTCGGAAGGGGCGATAGGATGCCGGGGAATTCCCGCGCAACGGCGGTCGCGTTGGATGCCGGCTTGGCTGCCGTCGTCCCGACGGTGCGCGAGTTCGAGTTCTCCGACGCCGATTTCCGGAGTCTGGTGCAGATCGCGCGCCAGCATACCGGCATCGCGCTGTCCGACGGCAAGCGCGATCTGGTCTACGGCCGGCTGTCGCGACGGCTGCGCGCGCTCGGCTTTACCGCGTTCCGCCAGTACCGGGAGTACCTCGAAGGGCCCGACGGCGTCCGCGAGGTCGAGAAGTTCATCAACAGCATCTCGACCAATCACACCCGGTTCTTCCGCGAGGAGCACCACTTCGAGCATTTCCGTCCGAGCGTGGCGGGCGCTTTCGTGACTGCAACCAACGGCGCCGGCGGCGGACGCCTGCGGATCTGGTCGGCCGGCTGCTCGACCGGCGAGGAGCCCTATACGATCGCGCTGGTGCTCAAGCAGGAGATCACCAACATCGCGCGCCACGACGTGCGCATCCTCGCCACCGACATCGATACCGAGGTGCTCGCCAAAGGCGCCGCCGGCGAATATTCCGCCGCCGCGCTCGACGAGATCCCCAAGGGCTTCCGCGCCTATTTCCAGACCAGGGACAGCGAGACCAGGGGCACGCGCATCACCATGAGCGACGAGGTCCGCGCGCTGATCGCATTCCGCCGGCTCAACCTGATCGAGCCGTGGCCGTTCAAGGGGCTGTTCGACGCCATCTTCTGCCGCAACGTGCTGATCTATTTCGACAACGAAACCAAGGCCTCGCTGGTCGACCGGTTCGTCAACCAGATCAGGCCAGGCGGCTGGCTTTATCTCGGCCATTCCGAATCGCTGATCAAGTCGCATCCCGGCCTGCGCCTCGTCGGCCGCACCATCTACCGGAGGGAAGTGTGAGCCGCGCCAGCGAACAGGTCAGGCGGGCCCAGACCTTCTCGGGCGCCGACGAGGGCGGCGGCAGCTTTGCCGGGCGTCGCTTCTTCGATCCGTCGCACGGCGCCTGGATCGTCAAGGTCCTGCCGGGCGAATTCTACGTCACGCCGAAGTCCGACGAGGTGCTCGCCACCATCCTGGGCTCGTGCGTGTCGGCCTGCATCCGCGACCGCCATGCCGGCATCGGCGGCATGAACCACTTCATGCTGCCGCTCGCGCACGAGCGCGGCTGGGGCGACGATCCGCAATCGACGCGCTACGGCAATTTCGCGATGGAGAAGCTCATCAACGAGCTGATCAAGGCGGGATGCTCGCGCGAGCGGATGGAGGTGAAGGTCTTCGGCGGCGGCAACGTCACCGATAGTAACCAGGCGATCGGGACCCAGAACGCCGAGTTCGTGCTGCGCTATCTGCAAGCCGAAGGCCTCAATTGCGCGGCGCAGGATCTCGGCGGCCAGCTTCCGCGCCGCATCCACTTCTTTCCCGCGACGGGCCGCGTGGTTCGCCGCATCCTAGGCGGCAACGACAAGGCCGTTATCGCGAGGGAAGAGTCCGCATATGCCAGTCGCCTGTCGTCCACCAGGACCTCGGGCGAGATCCAGCTGTTCGGGGACGACCAATGACGGGCAGGACTTCACCGGTACGCGTTCTCATCGTCGACGATTCGGCGCTGATGCGGCAGCTCATTTCCACCATGCTGTCGGCGGATCCCGAGATCGAGGTGGTCGGCACCGCGCCCGACCCGCATGTCGCGCGCGAGCGGATCAAGGCGCTGAACCCCGACGTCGTGACGCTCGACGTCGAGATGCCGCACATGGACGGCGTGACGTTCCTGCGCAAGATCATGTCGCTGCGTCCGATGCCGGTCGTGATGATCTCGACGCTGACCCAGGCCGGCGCCGAGGTGACACTCGAGGCGCTGGAGATCGGCGCGGTCGATTTCATCGCCAAGCCGGTGCACGATGTCGCGTCGGCCATGGGCGACCTCGCCGGCGAGCTGCAGTCCAAGGTGAAGGCGGCGGCACGCTCGAGCGTGCGGGTGCGGCCGTCCCATCCGACGCCGGTCCGGCGCCCGCCGCGGCCGCTGCTCAATCGTCCGACCGGAAAGATCGTGGTCATCGGCGCCTCGACTGGAGGAGTAGAGGCGTTGAAGGACGTGCTGATGCGGTTGCCCGCCGATTGTCCGCCGATCCTGGTCACGCAGCACATGCCGGCGACCTTCACGCCGGCCTTCGCCCGCCGCCTCGACAACGAATGCCCGATGGCGGTCTCGGAGGCGACCCACAACGCGCGCATCGAAGCCGGCCACGCCTATATCGCGCCCGGCGGCTACCACCTCGAGCTCGCCCGCAACGGCAGCCACCTCGCATGCTGCGTGCACGACGGGCCGGCGGTGTCCGGGCATCGGCCGTCGGCCGACGTCCTGTTCCGCTCCGCGGCCCGCGTCGCCGGGACGACCGCGATCGGTGTGATTCTCACCGGCATGGGCAAGGACGGCGCCGAAGGGCTGCTCGAGCTGCGCCAGGCCGGAGCGATGACGCTCGGGCAGGACGAAGCATCTTCGCTGATCTACGGCATGCCGCGCGTCGCATTCGAGCGCGGCGCCGTGATCCGGCAATTGCCGCTGTCGGAGATGGCGGACGCCATCATCGATGCGTGCGGCGCCGAAGGCAAATCGGCAATGGCGGTGTGAGCGGGCGACATGAGCACCCGTGCGGATAGGGTGAGTTGCGTAACAGTGAGGCTTGCGTATGAGCGCGACGACCGAATTGGAAGGAACGGTGAAATTGCCGGCGGTGCTCGACCTCGCCGCGGCCGAGAGTCTGTTGACCATGTTTCACCAACGGCTGGCGGCCGGAGAGCCGCTGCGTCTCGACGCTTCCGAGGTCGAGACGCTGACGCTGCCCTGCATCCAGATCATCCTCGCGGCGATCAGAACTTACGACCAGGTGACGATCGAGATTCCATCGATCGGGTTCGCCAGCGCCTTTTCCGATCTCGGCCTCACCTGGGAGCAGGAACGAGACGAAAGCAACGACGCAGACAAAGCGCAAACTGATGAGAGTTCCATGCCCAAGAAAATCCTGACGATCGACGACTCCAAGACCATGCGCGACATGCTCATGCTCACGCTGGCGCATGCCGGCTTCGAGGTATTGCAGGCGGTTGACGGGCAGGACGGCATCGACGTGCTGGGCGACCAGCGGGTGGACGTCGTCATCACCGACATCAACATGCCGAAGATGGACGGCTACGAGGTGATCCGCTGCCTGCGCAAGAGCCCGGTGCACAAGTCGACGCCGATCCTCGTGCTGACCACCGAAAGCGACACCGAAAAGAAGAATCTCGCCCGCGAGGCGGGAGCCACCGGATGGATGGTCAAGCCGTTCGATCCGGAGCGGCTGATCGCGACCATTCGCAAGGTCTCTCCATAAGGCGCGCCTGCCGCGAACCGAAGGCTTTGGCATCATGACGAATTTGGACGAGCTCAAGCGCACCTTCTTCGAGGAATGCAACGAGCTGTTGCAGGAGATCGAGACCGGTCTCACCGACATGCGCGAAGGCACCGGGTCCGAGGACACGGTGCACGCGGTCTTCCGCGGCGTGCATTCGGTCAAGGGCGGCGCCGGCATCTTCGGCTTCGAGTTGCTCGTCGAGTTCGCCCACGTGTTCGAGACCGTGCTCGACGCCGTCCGGCAAGGCAGCATGGAGTCGACGTCGGAAGTGGTCGACGTGCTGCTGGCCGCGAGCGACGTGCTCTCCGACATGGTCACGCTGGCGCGCGCCGGAGAGCCGATTCCGGTCGAGCTCGGGGCCGAATGTCGCGCGTCGCTGGAGCGGTTGATCGGCTTGGAGGGCGGGGCGAAGTCCGAAGGTCCGGCGCCGGCCGATTTCGCCGGCATCGATTTCGTTCCGATCCGCGCCGACGACTTCGAAGAGCCGACCGAGGAGCTCAAGACCAGCTACGCCATCACGTTCCGGCCGAAGCCGGAGATGCTGAAGAACGCCAACGAGCCGCTCTACATCATCCGCGAGCTGCGCAGGCTCGGCGAGCTCGACCTCGTCGCCGAGACCGATGCCCTGCCGCCGCTGCCGGAGTTGCAGCCCGACCACCCCTATATCGGCTGGACCGGCACGCTGCGGACGAACGCCTCCCGGCAGGATATCGACGCGGTGTTCGAGTTCGTGGTGGGCGATTGCCAGCTCGAGATCGTGGAAATCGCCGGAGCCTCCGCGCCGGTCGCCGACGAGCCGATCCCGCTGGTCCCGGGCATGGAGGATGCCGTCACCAGCGCCGTGCAGCCGATCGCGGCTGCGATCTCCTCCGCCGTCTCCGGCAGCGCGCGCGCCGACGAGCCCGGTTCAGGGCGAATGTCACCAGCGCGTTCACAGCATCAGCCCGCGAAGACGGGCGTCTCCGCCCTTATGTCTTCCGACGCGCCAGGCGCGCGCACCATGGAGGCGCCGCAGGAGAAGGCTCCGGAGCGGCCGCAGGCCGTAGACATGTTTGGCGAGGCCGCCGAGACCAACACGGCGAACTCGATGGTGGCCAAGCCGGCGGCCACCACCACCCGCGTCGATCTCGAGAAGATCGACCGCGTCGTCAATCTCGTAGGCGAGCTGGTCATCGCCCAGGCCATGCTCGGGCAGGTGGTCCAGGGATTGCCCGAGGACGTGAGCGGGCAGCTGACGCAGGCCCTCGACGAGGTCATCCATCACACCCGCGAGCTCAAGGATCGCGTGATGTCGATGCGCGCCCAGCCCGTGAGCTCGGTGTTCCGGCGGATGCCGCGGCTCGTCCGCGAGCTTTCGATGAAGACCGCCAAGAAGGTGCGCATCGAGATGTCCGGCGAGAACACCGAGGTGGACCGCACCATCGTCGAGCGGCTGAGCGATCCCCTGACTCACATCATCCGCAACGCGGTCGACCACGGCATCGAGACGCCGTCGGATCGGCTGGCGGCGGGCAAGAGCGAGGAGGGCATGATCCACCTCGCCGCCGATCATCGCGGCGGCCGCATCGTCATCGAGATCAGGGACGACGGCGCCGGGATCGATCACGAGCGCGTGCTCAAGAAGGCGCGCGAAAAAGGCCTGGTCGATCCCGAGGCGCAGCTGACCGACGACGAGATCAGTAACCTGATCTTTCTGCCCGGCTTCTCGACCGCGGAGACGATCTCCGACATCTCCGGCCGCGGCGTCGGCATGGACGTCGTGCGCCGCAACATCCAGGACCTCGGCGGGCGCATCTCGCTCAAGTCGCAGCGTGGCCGCGGCATGACGATCCAGCTCGCGCTGCCGCTCACCCTCGCCGTGATGGACGGCATGGTCATCAAGTGCGGCCGCGAGACCTACGTGACACCGATGTCGTCCATCGTCGAATGCCTGCGGCCGGCGCGCAGCGATGTTCACAAGCTGCTCGGCACGCGAGGCATGTTGCAGCTGCGCGGCAACCTCGTGCCGATCGTTCACCTCGGCGACCTGCTCGATGTGGCGTCTGAGGTGAACGATCTCGCCGACGGCGTCGTCATCATCACCGAAGCGGGCGAGGGCACGCGGTTCGGTCTCGTAGTCGATGAGTTGTGCGGCCATCAGCAGGTGGTGATCAAGAGCATCGAGGAGAGTTACGGCGCCGTTCCGGGCATCGCCGCGGCCACCATCCTGGGCAACGGGCGCGTCGCCTTCATCCTGGACGTCGAGAAGCTTTCCGATCTGGCGGCGGACAGCTCTCCGCAATTCACCGCCGCATCGTCGGGCGCGGCATCCGCCGCTGCCGCAACCATGAACTAGGAAACGGGGCGATGTCGATCCACGACCTCGGACGGCAAACCGCCAATCAGGAGTGACGAGAAATGCCAAACGCCGCAGCTCTCAAAGTCCTCATCGTCGACGACCAGTTCAGCGTCCGACAGATGACGCGCATGACACTTCAGCAGCTCGGTATCCGCTATATCCACGAGTCAGAGAATGGCAAGGATGCGTTCGAGAAGGCGGTGATCCAGCCGCTCGACCTGATCATCTCCGACTACAACATGCCGGAGATGGACGGGCTCGGCCTGCTGCGCGCGGTGCGCGGGCATCAGGCCGTGCGCAAGCTTCCATTCATCCTGCTCACCGGCCGCGGCGACCAGGAGCTGGTGGTCAAGGCGGCGCAGGCGGGGGTCAACAACTATCTCGTCAAGCCGTTCACGGCGGAGATATTGCGGACCAAGATCGAGCAGGTGATGGGGAAGCTCTCGTGACAGTTGCGAATGCGGCGCCCGTCGTGCGCAGCCGCGAGGACGAAGCCAAACCGGGGGAAGCGGCGCTGGCGCCGGCACCCGTGCCGGTTGGGCGCATCGACCTGCGCGAGTTCCTGCCCGCCATCGCCGAGCTGCTGCAGGAGACCGCAGGGCGCCTCGAGGACAGCGCCGCCCGCGTCACCCAGTTCGTGATGACGTCGCGCGGGCGCACTGACCCCAGTCTGATCGTGACGCTGCAGGACTTCGACCGGCTGCAGCAGGAATTCACCGCGCTCGGCCAGGCGCTGGCGCGCTATGCCGCGACCTGGGACGAGGTGTCGTCGGAACATGCCAGTCACGACGAGTTCGGGCACGTCATCGCCGCGGTGACGGTCGGCGACCTGCGCGATCGGCTGCTGCATCGTATCCGCGTCGGCGAGGAGACGATCGAGCTGTTCGTGCCGCCGCTGCAGCCGCTGCAGCCCGACGACGAAGAGATATTCTAGTCCGCAATCTGCCCGCCTTGCCGCAAGAGCGGCTTGCTCCTCCCGAAGTCGCCAGAGCAACTTACTCAAGACAGATACCGGTTGGTCATCGCCGACGCAGGTCCGCGGGGCGGTGCGTCTACCGGAAGAACAAATACTTGGTGAGCGCTGCGGCACCAAGGATCAGCACGACAACGACAAGCAGAAGAAGCAGCCCCAGCCTCCAATTGCCCACGATATAGGTATCATGGAGCACGACGTCGGCCATCTCGGTCCTCCATCGCTCGTGGCTCAATGACGAGCGTCAGCGCTGCCCGAAGTTCACCCCGCCATCGATGCGGATGTCCTAAGTGGCATCCGCCGAACCCGGACGCCCTTCCATTCCGCTCGGATCGGCCGTCAGAAGTTCCTGGTAAAGCGTGCCGATGTCCTCGTCGTCCTCTGCACCGGGATCGCTGAGCGCATAGAGCGTGCCGAAGACCGCTTCGTAGGAGGTGTGGCGCAGAACGAGACACAGGTCGCGTTTGGAGACGCCTGCGGCCAGGATCCGCTGTAGCGCGGCCCCGGTGTCGCCGAATGGACCCTCCGGATTGCGCTTGCAGTGTGTGATAATGTTGTCCAGTGCCTGATCGCGCAGGCAGACATTGATCACCTCATTCCAGAGATGTTCGAGAAGCTCTTGTCGCGTTGCCATGGTTACTCGACACCTCCGTGACGACAGAACGGCCTCAAGCATCGTGCAAGGTAGTACACCAAGAGCGAGGTCGGCAGGTGCTCAAATCGTGACGTGGTGGTGCAGGCCGGGCAAGGGTTGCGTGCTCGCGCCACAGGTCGGCGTGAGCGCGTTTCATCCGACTGACCCCAAGCTGAGGACGCAGCAGCCTTGAGCCAGCGAACGTGGGTCACGCCGGTCCTGTGGTCGTCGTGCGTGGCGATGCTTGCGGTCGGCGCCAACAGCACGGCGATCATGGCCGCCTTGCCGAACATGCGGACCGAGCTGTCGCTCAGCGCGGCCGGCGTGGAGTGGGCGGTCAATGCCTATCTGGTCGTGTCGGCGGCTTTCGTGGTGCTCGGCGGCCGGGCGGCCGACCGGTTCGGCGCACGGGCGGCATCGATCGTCGGATTGGTGCTGTTCGGTGTCGCGTCCTGCATCATTGCCGCCGCCGGCAGCCAAACCGAGCTGCTGGCCGGCCGGGCCTTGCAGGGCCTGGCGGCCGCGTTCGCCGTGCCCAGCACATTGGCCGCGGTCGACACCAGCGCGGGGCCGGAGCGCAGGCATGCGGCGATCGCCGCCTGGACCGGGTTCCTGATGCTCGGCTTCAGCATCGGCCCGCTCTTCGGCGGCGTGCTCACGCACATCACCGGCTGGCGGGTGATTTTCTGGCTCAACGTGGTGCTCATGTTGATCGCCATTGCCGGTCTCGCCTGCGCGAGCTCGCCGTCGGCGCATGCCCGCGCTACGCAAGGCCAGCGCGCCGATTGGATCGGCTTTGTCCTGCTGGCGACGTTGATGGTGTCGCTGGTCTTCGCCCTGCATGCCTTGCCGCATGCGCGGACGGCACCGCTGCCCGTGGTCGGCCCGTTGGCGCTGGCGGTGGCCGCGTTCGTCCTGCTGCTGATCGTGGAGTCGCGTGCCGACGCGCCGCTGGTCGACCTCGGCTTCTTTGCGCGGCGCGGGTTCGTGATGGGCGTGGCGATCGGCTCGCTGGCGATGTTCAGCATCATGAGCCTGCTGCTCTACTTCAACCTCTATGCGCAGAGCCGGGACGGACTCGGCTTCACGGCGCTTCAGGCCGGCGCCGCGCTGCTGCCGCTGAGCGCGGCATTGCTGGCACTCGCCCTGTTGGCGTCCGCGCTGGCGGCGCGGATCGGGCCGCGCAACGCCATGACGGGGGGCTTGGTGCTGATCGCGGTCGCCTGCGCCGTCATCGGTTTGGCGGTGGCATGGGACGGGGCGATGCTCGGCATGATGCTGTTGGCGATTGGGCTGTTCGTGATGGGGGCCGGTCTCGCCGTGCCCTATGCCCTGGCGCCGCGGCTGGCGCTGTCGGCGCTTTCGCGTGAGCAAGCGGGGCAGGGCTCGGGCATCGTCAACGCCTGCACCTTTCTCGGCGGCAGCGCCGGCGTTGCCGGCGGCGCCTCCGCCTTCGCGCTCGGGGGGTTCGTCGCCGTGTTGATGATGATTGCGCTCGCCGGCATTGCCGGCGCTGTCCTCAGTCGTGGGATTGTGGAGCCGAAATAGGGAGGTGGCGACGTCTCAGGACTCGTGAAACGAGCCGTTCTCGGTCCTGGCGGCATGGCCGTTCGACCGGGGCGCATATTCGGCGACACGGCGCAGGCCGCTACTGAGCTCCGGCAGCTGTTCCGGCCGCAGGTTGCGGTACTGCTCCTGGCGGGCGAGCAGCAGCGCCTGGATATGGCAGTCGATCAGATCGGCGCGATAGTCGGTGCCGGAATTGATGGCGTCGAAAATCTCCGACAGGTTGCCCGCAACGAAGGTGACGAGGTCGTAGCCCATCGTCGTGCCGACGTCGCGGATGCGCAGGCATTGGGTATAGGCGTTGTTGACCCAGTCGGGGTCGTTGGACCCGTGCGGGCCGTTCTGCTCGACCACCCGGCTGAGCTCCTTGAGCTCGCCGTCGAGCCATTCTCCGAAGCTCGGCCTGATCTCCTCGATCATGGCTCGCGCGCGCTCGAGCGCTTCCTCGCGCGGCACGCCGCCGGGACGGCGCGCCAACTGCTCGAAGCGGCTGTCGACAAAGAACGCCCGTGCGTCCTGTTCCGCGGCGTCCGACATCAGTCCTGCCCGGTCCGCGCCATGTTGAGGAGGTTGTCGATCTCGCTCTGCGAGAGCGCGGGCCCGGCGTCCTCGCCCACCACGATTTCCTGGTCGCCTTTGCGCCGGCCGACGCCGCTCGGGTAGCCTTCGATCTTGAACCTGCGATCCGGCCCGAAATAGGTGGCGGTGTCGATGAACTGGCGCGGATTGAACGCGATCCATGCGAGCCGATCATAGAGGCTCGAGGGCGACATCGGTTTCGCCGCGACCATGTTGGCGCCGACGTCGCGCGCGGTCTTGATCGTGGTCGCGCGGGTGTCGCCGGTCATGATCAGGATCGGCACTGTGCGGTTCTCGTTGTTGATGTTGCGGCGGATGGCGTGGGTGAGCTTGAGGCCGCCGTGCGGGGGAAGCTTCGCGTCGCAGAGCAGGATGTCGATCTTTTGCCCGGTCAGCGCCTTGACCACGCCCAGCGAGTCCCGCACCTCGATGACCTTATTGGCCCCGAAGCTGCGCAGCATGCTGTGCACGATCATGCACAGGTACGAGTTCGGGTCGGCCACGACGAACAGAAGATCACGGAGATTGATGGTGGGATCTTTCATCCCGTATCCTTGGACATTCCTTGCAGAGGAGAGCGGCGAATCCCGGGATTCTGGTTGTGGCAGGCCACGTTAGCCGATGTCGGCCCCCCGGCCGAGCCTCCGGAGAGATCAAGGTATACGTACAATTTCGCAGACTGATTCGCCAGAATGGTCGGTCGCTGCCCGAAGCATCGGTTGCAGCCATTTTGCATTAATCAACAGCAACAATGTGGATTACGGATTGCCCCCGTACGAAGTGAAATCTGCCAAAAAAAGCCGCTTCGCGTGAAAGTTTCTCCGGATTTCAACCCGGCATAGGTTGCGTTTTCGACCCGCAAAATGCATCGAAAATCAGTAGTATAAAGTATGTGGTGGTACTCAACTCCGCATTTGCTAATGCAGGGTTGTGCAATCAAAAAAATTTCTACTCTTCCAGGGCTGGGACTGCGGAAATTCACTTGGTTCACTCATATCAAGATCAGGCGGAGTCGGCCTGCGCCAGCTGTGCCGTGCGAGAGCCCAGCATTTGCCGGACGCTGGCGGGCAAATCGGGCTTCTCGTTCGGTCCGACGCTGCCCGACCGATCTCACCAGACCGCCCACGCCGGCCAGTTGATCTACCGCGCCAACGAGCCGGTGGATGGGGTGGACGTCATCTGTGAGGGCTGGGCCTTCACGTTCATCATGCTGTTCGACGGCCGCCGCCAGATCCTGTCCTTCCTGCTGCCCGGCGACGTCGTCTCCACCACCGCCCTGGTGCGCGACCGCCTGAGCGTCTCCGTTCAGGCGCTCACCGACCTTCGCTACTGCCGGTTCAGTAAGCTCGAGCTGCGCTCGCTCATGGAGACGGAGCCGAAGGTCTTCGACCAGTACGCCTCCATCTGCGTCGAGGAGAAGGAGGAGACTGATCAACTGGTGACCGATCTCGGCCGGCGTACCGCCGACGAGCGGATCGCACGCCTGGTGCTGGCGTTGATGGCGCGGCTCGGCGCCCGCGGGATGGCGAACGGCGAGTCCTTCCCTTTCCCGCTGCGCCAGCGGCACATCGCCGATGCAACGGGGCTCACCCCCGTCCACGTCAGCCGGGTGATCGGTAGCTTCCGCAATGCCGGACTCATCGAGATCACCGGCCGCAGCCTGACAGTCCGCAATCTCGACGAGCTTCGTCGCGTCAGCAGTACACGTTGATCAGCCGCTCGGGTCGCGTGAACACGAGGACGCAATGAAACCGAAGGTCGCGCTCAAGCACATGCCGGCCAAGAGCAGAGACTGGCTCGAGGCCGAATGCCTGAAGGTCGCCAGGCAGACTCGCAGCGGCCACGCCATCGAGCGCGTCACGGTCCGGCGGCTGAGCTCCAAGAACGGCCCGCCCAATTGGAAGGTCGCCGATCTCATTCCGCAGCTGGCGGTGCAGTTCAGCACCGATGTGCGCGCCGCGCTCGCGCATCTGCCCGGCAAATACGCGCTCGAAGACGAGCGCAATTAAAGCGGCGCACGCTTGGGGGGCACCGGCGTGCGCCCGCGTTCGCGCCGCCGCGCCCGTCAGATCAATTGTTGCTGCAATTCATCAGCCATGGCGTGAAGCCGCGGAAGGAAATGGCTGCGCATCTGCTTGAGGGGAGTTCGTTCGCTGTGGACGCCGACGTTCAATGCAGCGATGGTCCTGCCGTCCGTCCGTTTCAACGGAACTGCGATCGACCGAAAACCGATTTCGGTCTCCTGATCGACAAGTGCGTAGCCGTCCTTGCGCGCTTGGACGATCGCCTTGCGCAGTTCGGTCTTGTCCACAACGGTGAAATCCGTGGCTTTCTTCGGATGAGCCTGCGCGAGAAAGCCGTCCAGCCGGCGATCGTCCAGCGCTGCCAGCAGGACCCGACCCAGGGAGGTCGCGACCGCCGGCAGTCGAAATCCGATCTGTGAGCTGACCGGAATGATCCGGTTGGGCGAGGCGTGCGCAATCATCATGATCTCGTCGCCGTCCAGAACGGCAGCGGAGCAGGCCTCCCTGACGTCCTCGCTCAGGCGCTCGAGCGCGGGCTGCAGAATGTCGGAGACCGCGTTCGACAGCAGGTAGGCGCGGGCGAGGGTCAAGACGCGGGGCGTCAACCGGAACAGCCGATCGTCGATCTCGGCGTAGCCGAGCCGGACCAGCGTGTGGAGCGTTCGACGGACCGACGCGCGCGGCAGGTCGACGAGCTTTGCGATGTAGCTGAGCGTAAGCTGCTTGCGGTCGGCGTTGAATGCTTCGAGAACCCGCAAGCCGCGCGCCAGCGCTTCGAGAAAATCCGGCCCCTGAGCTTCGATCAGGCGTTCGTCCGCTTCAGACCTTCTGAGGCGCGGCATGGCGAGCCCTCACGGCGAGGCTTCTCTTCTTGTGAAGAGCCTGGGCTTGCAAATCGTAAGCCCATTTGTTCTAATTCGAACATACGTTCGGTCAGCGCATAAAGCTAATCCCCTGCGAGGGGGAAGTAAAGGACGAGATTTCGGAGGAGCCAGCCATGCTGAGCGTGGAGCAGAACGATCGCATCACTCGGGTCGGGCCGGGGACGCCGGCGGGATCGCTGTTGCGCCGCTATTGGCAGCCGGCGGCGCTGGTCGACGAGCTGGCCGGCAGCCGGCCGATCAAGCCGATCAAGCTGTTCGGGGAGGACCTCGTCATCTATCGAGATGACGCGGGCCGCTACGGCCTGCTGGGTCGCAAGTGCCCGCATCGCGGCACCGACCTTGCCTTCGGCCGGCTCGAGGACGGCGGCCTGCGCTGCGCGTTTCACGGCTGGCTGTTCGACGTGCACGGCCAGTGCCTGCAGACGCCGGCCGAGCCCGAAGACAGCAATATGTGTCGGGCGATCCGCCAGAAGGCCTATCCGGTGGTGGAGCGGAGCGGCATCCTGTTCACCTATATGGGGCCGGGCGAGCCGCCGGAATTTCCGCACTTCGATTGCTTCGTCGCGCCGGCGACGCACACCTTCGCGTTCAAGGGCATGATCGATTGCAACTGGCTGCAGTCGCTGGAGGTCGGCATCGACCCGGCACACACGTCGTTCCTGCATCGCTTTTTCCACGACGAGGATCCGAAGGAGGGCTACGGCAAGCTGTTCCGCGACGCGTCGACCGATTCGGAAATGCCGATGACCAGGATCATGCGCGAGTTCCCGCGCCCGCGCATCGAGGTCGAGCCGACCGATTTCGGGTTTCGGATCTTAACGCTGCGCCAGATCAGCGCGAAGAGCATGCACGTGCGCGTGACCAACCTGATGTTCCCGAATGCTTTCATCATTCCGATGAGCCGGGAGATGACGATCACGCAGTGGCATGTGCCGATCGACGACTACCGGCACTACTGGTACGCGATCTTCACCAGCTTCGGCGCGCCCGTGAACAAGGACGAGATGCGCCGCCAGCGGCTCGAGCTCTACGAATTGCCCGACTACGTTCCGCGCAAGAACAAGAGCAACGACTACGGCTTCGATCCGCACGAGCAGGACCACGAGACCTATACGGGCATGGGCGCCGACATCAACGTCCACGACCAATGGGCGTGCGAATCGATGGGCGAGATCGCGGATCGCACCCAGGAGCATCTCGGCAGCTCGGACAAGGCGATCGCCGCCTACCGGCGCCTGCTGCGCACGGCGATCGACGCCGTCGGCAAGGGCGATCGGCCGCCGATGATCTTCGACGCGGGCGCGGCGGCGAGGATCACCGGGCCGGCGGCCATCGACGGCATCGGCCCTGCGGACGACTGGCAGGCCTATTGGCAGAAGACCGACGCCAGCAAGCGCGGCTCCGCCAGCTGGGCCGGCATGCGCTGAGCCGACGCCACTGGCAATTCCATGACTTGCGAGTGGCGCTACATTTGACGTTCCTACGAAGGATTTGAAAATGCTGGTAGGAACGTCACATGCGCCACACTAGCTTTGTCGCGAGGCACGGCCTGTGGAGCGATGCGCAGGCGCGGGCGGCCGCGGCCGTCGACAAGACGATCCGCAAGCAGGGCCTCGAGCTGGTGCGCTTCTCGTTCCCGGATCAGCACGGCGTGCTGCGGGGCAAGACGCTGGTGGCTGCCGATGCGGCACGGGCGCTGCGCAGCGGCGTCACGATGACGAGCACGCTGCTCGCCAAGGACACGTCGCATCACAACGTGTTTCCTGTGTTCGAGGCGGGCGGCGGCATGGGCCTGCCCGAGATGGGCGGCGCCGGCAATTTCATCATGGTCGCCGATCCCGAGACGTTTCGCGTGCTGCCCTGGGCGCAGAACACCGGCTGGCTGCTGTGCGACTGCTATTTCCCGAACGGCAAGCGGATTCCGATCGCGACCCGCCAGCTCTATCGCGACGCGCTGGCCAGACTGGCGAAGGCCGGCTTCGACTATCTCGCCGGCCTCGAGGTCGAATTTCATCTCTTCAGGATCGAGGATCCGCGCCTGGCGCCGGAGACGATCACCTGGCCGCCGGAGCCGCCGACCGTGAGCCACACGACGCACGGCTTCCAGTACCTCACGGAAGGGCGCTACGACCAGGTCGCGCCGATCATGGATGTCCTGCGCAACAGTGTTGCGGCGCTCGGCCTGCCCCTGCGGTCGTTGGAGGTCGAGCTCGGGCCAAGCCAATACGAGTTCACGTTCGCGCCCGAGACCGGCATGGCGCCCGCCGATGCGATGGTGCTGTTTCGCAGCGCCTTGAAGCAGGTGGCACGGCGGCACGGCTATCTCGCAAGCTTCATGTGCCGTCCGCGGCTGTCCAATGCGCTTCCCAGCGGCTGGCACCTGCACCAGTCGCTGCTCCACTGCAAATCCGGGGCGAATGCGTTTACGTCACACAGTAAGAGGGAGCTGCTGTCACCGCTCGGGCGCGCCTTCCTGGCCGGGCTGCTGGCGAATGCGCGCGCCGCGGCCGCGTTCGCGACGCCGACGCTCAACGGCTACAAGCGCTATCACGGCGTGAACACGATGGCGCCGATCCAGGCGATCTGGGCGCAGGACAATCGCGGCGTGATGGTGCGCGTGATGGGCGAGCCGGGCGATCCGGCGACGCATCTCGAGAACCGCGTCGGCGAGCCGCTGGCGAACCCTTATCTCTATATGGCGTCGCAGATCCACGCGGGTCTGGATGGGATCGACCGCAAGCTCGATCCCGGCCCGTCCGCCGATGCGCCTTACCAGAAGTCCGCCGAGCCGTTGCCGGCCACGCTTGCAGAGGCAGTGGCGGCGCTGCGCACCAATGTCTGCTTTCGCAGCGGACTGGGCGAGGGCTTCGTGAGCTATTACGCGCACATCAAGGAGGCCGAGATCGCGCGCAGCCGCAAGGAGAGCGGGCGCGAGGCCGATGAGATCGACGTCAGCGACTGGGAGCACCGCGAATACTTCGACATGTTCTGAATGCCGGCGTCCGTGAGCGGATGAACGAAGCTCAATCGGCGCCCGGAATTCCTCATGCTGGGGCATCATGCGGTGCTCGATCCAGCCTCCCACTCCATCGGACGCACTCACTTGCGCCCGGCGGCTTGCAGGATCAGGTCGGTGATTTCCTGCGGATGCGAGATGAGCGACAGATGGCTCGACTTCACTTCGATCGTCGTCGCTCCCATGCGATTGGCCATGAACCGCTGCAGATCGGGATTGATCGTCCGGTCTTCGGTCGAAACCGCATAGAAGCTCGGCTTTGAACGCCAGGCGGCGTGCCTGGTCTTGCCGGTCAGAAGTGCTTTGTGAAAAGGCTGCTGGACCGCGTAGAGCACCCTTGCCTTGGCCTCAGGCAGGTCGCCGGCAAAATCGTGCAGGAACGCAGCCTCGGTAAGTCTGCCCTCGTCTCCGTCGAAGACGATGCCGGCCGACGCGGGTGGCGCGGGGAACTTGCCGGCCAGGGCGGTGTAATCCTCTGCCGCATCCGGGGCCCGCGCCGCTACGTAGACGACAGCAGACACTTTTGGATCGACGCCGGCCTCCGTCACGATCATGCCGGAGAAGGAATGCCCAACCAGCACGGTCGGCCCGTCCTGCCTGTCCAGCACCCGTTGCGTCTCCGCCACCGCATCGTCCAGAGTTGTCAGCGGGTTTTGTAAGGACGTGACGTTCAGGCCTGCCGGCTGCAGGCGGGCGATCACCTCGGACCAGCACGATCCGTCCGCGAAGAGTCCGTGGACCAGAACGATGTTGCGAGCCGCAGGGCCGGTCGCGGCGCGCGCCAGGCGAGATGTTAGCGCGGCAGCGGTTCCGGCTGCGAGAACCGTAGTGAACGTGCGACGACTCATCATGGCGATATCTCCCGAGTTAAAGATTCACTTGACCCGCTCGCTTCCAGCGGAGGCGCCGAAGCGCCGCTTCGTTTTGCCGGCCAAGAATGTGGGGAATAACCGGGATTTTGCTTTGCGAGAATTGCCGCAACTAAATCGATTTTGCGTCGATTGCAGTACTGAAGCCCGGGCTTGCCGCAAGCCTGGCGAGGGGCCGAGACCGGCCGGCGAGGGGCCTCCGAGGAGGATGGAGCCGGCGCGTCGACAACAGCAATTTCGATGAAGAGGCAGCAAGTTTCGTAAAGCATTGGTCTATCCAGTTTCTATCTGAGCCTTGCGAGTTTGGATCAACAGCAAAGCAAGGAGACTCGAGATGAAAATGTTCCCGACCAAAATGGCGCTCGTTATCCCAGTTGCGCTCACGACGTTGCTCGCTGCCGAGGCCGCTCATGCGCAACGATACGAAGCGGCGCCCCGGTCGTATGGTGCCGTCGAGCAATCCGGCTGGAACCACCGCTTTCCGAATCGCGATCAGCAGGTGATCGACCAGATTACCCGGACCGACGAGAGCGCCGGCAAGTGAAGGGGGTCGTGAGCCCTGGCCTTTGGGCCAGGGGTCAGACAACCGCTTCCCGGTCGTATTCGACTTGAAATGAAACGCCCGCCTGGCTCGATCAGCCGGGCGGGCGCCTTGTGCCGGCACCGCCGTCTGGGGTGAATGGATCAACGAGCTCAATCGGCGCCGCGGAATTCCTCGTGATCGGGCATCATGCGCTGCTCGA
>Ga0126382_10000339_pt1 | contig 17886 bp, 12 predicted proteins | sample PanSoiMetPlot_30_FD_92548 | JGI IMG/M metagenome (GOLD analysis project Ga0126382, IMG submission 92548) | Tropical forest soil microbial communities from Panama - MetaG Plot_30 | ecosystem: Environmental > Terrestrial > Soil > Tropical forest > Bulk soil | place: Panama | collected 2016-02-17
GATAACGCCTATCGATATATATCCGAGGGATATGGCGGATATCACATCGACAAACTGAACGGGATTAACATCGACGCCGGCATATTCCTGTCTTATATCGGTCTTTGGAGCTTCTACAATTTCGACAACTGGACATACCAGCCGTCGTTCGTATCGTCCAATACGCCCTGGTTTTTTGAGGGTCTTCGTATACAGATATTCCCGAGCGATAAGCTGAAGATCGAGCCCTGGTTGATCAACGGTTGGCAGTCGTACGGCCGATTCAATAAGGCTCCGGGCGTAGGCGGGCAGGTATTGTGGCGCCCCAATGGTTCAGTCTCGCTCGTGTTCAACAATTACTGGGGCACGGACACTCTAGGCAACCCGAATCGAAAGCGAATACATACCGACGACAGCATTCAGGTGAAATATCTGGATAGACCGGGAAATGCATTGAGCAAAGCAGCATTTTCATTCACCTTCGATGCAGGCTGTGAGTATGGGAAAGATAGCGGCGTCAGCTGTACCGGAGGCACGCCGGACAAGCCCTCGCAGTACTTCGTTGGCTTTATGGCTTACAACCGCTTCTGGTTTCATAGGGACCTGTTCGGCCTGACTCTGGGTGGAGGAGCCATAACAAACCCCGGACGTTACCTCGTGCTTTTACCTCCGATCAACGGGGCCACCGCCTTTTCGGGGACACCTTATTTTACTGCCAATCCAGGGGATCGGTTCAAAGGCTTAGATGGGTCGATCACATTCGACTACATGCCTACCCAGTTCACGACATTCCGGTTTGAGTACAACCATCGCACCTCTAACGTGCCGTACTACTCTGGTCGGGGCGGCGTAACACCACCTGGCGGCAATACCGGCCCTCCCGGTTCATTTGTACCTGGGTTCGCGCCGGATCTGCTCAAGTTTGAGAGACGGTTCACGATTGCGCTGCTGGTGAAGCTGTAATAGCGTGGCCGCCTGCCCTGATGCGACATGGCGCTGAAGGGCGAATCGACACTTCGGTTCGTGTCCATATCGAAATCCCAGGGGAGCGTGCCTACCTATGAAACTCACTGTTGTGTTCTCCAAAGTCTGCAGTAATTACGCGTTGTTTGTCCTTTGTATGATTTTGTTGATTGAGGCTCCGTCACTCGGTCAGACGCCGATATCGGCAACTGGGTCGAGCATAGCCTCTCGAAACGGCGAAGAAGAAAAGGAGACCACGACTATTTACCGTGTAATGGAGGAGCTGCGCCAAATGCGCCAGGTGATTGATCGGCTTGAGAAGCGCATCGGCGAACTCGAAGCCGAGAAACGAGCCGGCCTGGCTGCTCAACCAGAAACAAAGCCGCTCAGCGTTGTTGCTGCTGGAGAAAGTGTCGCTCCATCCCGCGAGAACAAAGCTGGACCAGTTGATGAAAGCAAGGATACGCCAGTAGCGCAAGAACAGTCGGCTGGCGACCGCAGGGTGCTCGACTTTCTCCAGACTACAACGTTCAACCTGATGTTTGATGGCTATTACGGATACAACTTCAACAAACCAGTTGGTCGGATCAACCTGCTGCGTGCTTATGATGTTTTGAGCAACAGCTTCAGCTTGAACCAGGCTGCGCTGGTTATCGAGCGTGCGCCTGATGTTCAGGCGGGGCGCCGCGTTGGAGTACGTGTGGACTTGCAGTACGGCCAGGCTACAGAGACCTTGCAGGGGAACCCGGCAAACGAGTTACGGCCTCAGGTCTATCGTCCGATCTTCCAGGCGTTCGGGACCTATGTCGCTCCAGTTGGCAATGGACTGACAGTTGATTTTGGGAAATGGGGGAGCTCATTGGGGATCGAAGCAAACTACTCAAAAGACCAGATGAACTACTCCAGGTCATACTATTTCAATTTCCTGCCCTTTTATCATTTCGGCTTCCGGGCAAAGTACCCTGTGAACGACAAATTGACGCTGATGTACCACCTCGTAAATGGCGTTCAGCAATCGGAAGACTTCAACGGCTTCAAGTCACAGCACCTGGCTTTGATCTTGACGCCAGTCAAGAGCCTTTCTTGGCAAGTGAATTACTATGAGGGCCGCGAAGGCCGGAGCGTTGAGCAAGTGTTGAACCCCGGACCGCCCACTTTGCCCACCCAACCCGGATTTTCAACCAACGTCATAAGACGCGCTCCGGGTGGTCGGCTTCACGTAATCGATTCATATGCGACCTGGACTGCCACCGATAAGCTCTCTTTTGCAATCGAAGGCGACTACGTTATTTCACGAGCCACCCAGACGGCGGCGCCTTCCCGGGTAACGGGCGGGGCTGCTTATGCACGCTTCCAGTTCAACCCGCAGTTCGCGATGGCCGCACGAGCCGAATATCTTTCGGATCGCGGCGGACTTTTTAGCACGGTCACCCAGGCACTGAAAGAGACCACTATTACTGCCGACTACAAACTGGTTGAGGGATTCTTACTAAGGGGCGAATGGCGTCGTGATTTTTCGAATCAGTCGTTTTTCCTGACGAACACCCAGGGGAGGCTCAAGACGGAACAGAACACGGCAACTCTTGGTCTGATTTGGTGGATTGGACAAAAGGAGGGTTCCTGGTAATCGGAGCCCAGCATGGTTCGAGGTTCATCAGATGTGTAGTTTGTGCGACTGAGCGCCACGAATCTTAGCTTGCAACATAAGTGGGGAAATCGACATGCGGTTGAAAGACTTCGGGAGTGAATTTCGAAAACGAGAGGTGGAACGATTCATCAGCGAACAAAAGGCTGCGTCAAGCGATGCGAGGGAAGAGCGTAAAGCGAAATCGCTGTTAATGGCTTCCTTACAACGCGCTAACCACATCGCTAAACCGGTATTTACAGCAATTCCTGGCTTGTCTTACCGCCGACGGAAGGGTGACGCCGCAACACGAAATTGACAGTGCGGGCGGGAGTTGTTGGGCAACCAGGAAACTTAGGAACGAGAACGAAAGGGATTGGTGGTTCTCACAACCTAAATTAGAGCGCACCGCGGTTTACCCCGGCATGAATCGCTTTTACACACTCTTCACTTCATCTTTATGCAAATCTTATGCAGGTCGCGTTAAAGTTTACATTGATGACAACGATAGGTTGCCGAGGGCAGTGAGAATGTTGGAGCTGATTCTGGTGGTGCTGTCGTTTGCATTTATCGCAATCTGTGCCTGGTTCATACGGCTGCTTAAGGCTAGAAACTAAGCGTAGGTGCAAATGAAATGTTAGATCTGATTTTTATTGCGTTGGTTTTGGTTTTTTTCGGCGCCGCCTTGTGGTATGTCCGATTTTGCGAGCGCGTCTAGCGGAGGCATATGGATCTTGGCCAAAAGAACCTGGTTGCAATTCTATTGATGATTCTTATTTATGGTGTGCTCATACTTTCGAAGGTACGGAAGTCGAGCAAGGGCTTAGAGAAATGAATCCTGAATACGTAATCGGCGGAATCATCGTTCTTCTTATGCTCATTTATTTGATGTACGCGCTGCTAAAACCCGAGAGGTTTTAGGATGAGATTTTTACTGTAGTGCGCACAACATGTTGAACCCGCTATGCAAGAAACGGACGTGTCGCGTTACGATTGAGGAAGAAAGATGTCGTTAAACGGGATCTTACAGCTTGCTGTTTACTTCTTGCTGCTGCTTGCGATTACCAAACCCGTTGGTGTCTATATGACCAGAGTCTTCTCCGGAGAGAAGACCTTCGTGAGCCGGGTGCTTGGACCCGTTGAACGTCTCATTTACAAGATTTGTCGAGTAGACGCTTCAGCCGAGCAGCGCTGGACTACTTACACAGCCGCAATGCTGATATTCAGCGTTGTCTCGCTTCTGCTTCTCTACGCTCTACAAAGGCTGCAGTTTTATCTGCCTTTCAACCCGCAGCAGTTCACAGGGGTAGCGCCCGATCTGTCCTTCAACACCGCGGTAAGCTTCACTACAAACACTAATTGGCAGGCCTACTCCGGCGAGTCCACGATGAGCTATCTCGTTCAGATGGTCGGGTTGGCATTTCATAACTTTGTATCGGCAGCCACCGGTATAGTTCTGGCCATTGCTTTTATTAGAGGTATTGCGCGCCGCGAGTCTAAGACTATCGGTAACTTTTGGGTTGATCTCACGCGATGTTCTCTTTACGTATTGCTACCTCTTTGCATCATCGGAGCGCTGGCACTGGTCTCGCAAGGCGTCGTACAGAACTTGAGGCCCTACACACAGGTTGCGCTCATCGAGCCGCAAGAGATCACAAAGACTGATTCAGACACAGGCGAAGAAAAGAAGGAGATTCAATCAGAACAAACGATCGCCCAGGGGCCAGTCGCGTCGCAGGAGATCATCAAGGAATTGGGGACCAACGGCGGAGGCTTCTTCAATGCCAACTCGGCGCATCCTTTCGAAAACCCGACGCCTTTATCAAATTTCGTTGAGATACTCGCAATCTTTTCGATCGGATCCGGTCTGACGTACACGCTCGGACGTATGACCGGCAATCAGAGGCATGGGTGGGCGGTCTTTTGGGCAATGTCGATTCTGTTTCTTTCAGGATTCTTTGTTGCCTATTACTTCGAAGCTAGCGGAAATCCGAATTTCGATAAATACGGAGTCAGTCAGGCCGTTGTTGACGCGCACCGAGTCGAGCAGGCGGGCGGAAATATGGAAGGGAAAGAGGTCCGATTTGGCATAACAAACTCGGCGCTGTTTGCCGCCATCACCACCGACGCTTCGTGCGGCGCAATCAATTCCTGGCACGATTCATTTACGCCGCTCGGCGGGATGATCCCGCTACTCAACATAATGCTGGGCGAAATCATTATCGGCGGTGTAGGCGCCGGCATGTACGGAATGCTGGTAATGATCGTGTTGACGGTCTTCATTGCGGGTTTGATGGTGGGACGCACTCCTGAGTATCTGGGCAAAAAGATAGAGTCGAAGGACATTAAATTGGCGATGCTTTATGTGCTGGTCTTCGCCCTCTCGATCCTTTGCTTCTCCGCCTGGTCGAGTGTCGCTCCGTATGCAGCCTCAAAGATTGCGAACAACGGACCGCACGGATTATCGGAGATCGTCTACGCCTACACGTCGGCGACCGGAAACAACGGTTCGGCGTTCGGCGGCATTACCGTGAACACCTATTGGTACAACACGACGCTCGGGTTGGCGATGCTAATTGGCCGATTCCTGATGATCATTCCTGCGATGGGTATAGCTGGGAACCTTGCAATGAAGAAGATAGTGCCGCCTTCATCAGGAACCTTTCCGGTTTACACCCCTCTTTTTGTGGTGTTGCTGATCGGCGTGATTCTGATCGTAGGCGCGTTGACGTTTTTCCCGATGCTATCGCTCGGACCAATTGTTGAGCATTTCTTGATGCGGGGCGGAACGATGTTCTGATTAGGGAAGGTTCGAGGAAGCTAATATCTGAGGACGTTATGTCAGAGAGAGCACAACAGAGGCCTTTGTTTGATCGACCGATAGTCAGGCGCGCAATAAAAGACGCCTTTGTTAAATTGAATCCACGCCAAGTGGCGAAGAATCCGGTGATGTTTGTCGTCGAAATCGGCAGTATCTTTACCACCACACTGATCATCCGCGACATCGCGCAGGGACACACCGGGAATCTCTTATTCACCATTCAGGTAACGCTATGGTTGTGGTTCACGGTCCTGTTTGCGAATTTCGCTGAAGCAATGGCCGAAGGCAGAGGGAAGGCGCAGGCCGATACCCTTCGAAAAGCAAAGACTGAAACGATTGCGAACCGAATCCTCGGCGATTCGAGAGTCTCAATTGAAAAGCTGAAGATGGAACAGGTTCCTGCACCTCAGCTTCGAAAAGATGATGTGGTTCTGGTTCGCGCGGGAGACTTCATTCCCGGAGACGGCGAAGTCATTGAAGGCGTCGCATCGGTCGATGAGTCGGCGATCACTGGTGAAAGCGCGCCCGTCATTCGCGAATCCGGCGGAGATCGTTCGGCGGTAACCGGCGGCACCAGGGTAATCTCGGATTGGATAAAGGTACGAATCACATCGAACCCGGGAGAAACGTTTCTTGATCGAATGATCGCGCTGGTTGAAGGCGCGGAGCGTCAGAAGACTCCCAACGAAATCGCTCTAAACATTTTGTTGGCCGGACTGACGATTATCTTTTTGCTCGCTGTGGTCACCTTGCTGCCTTATGCGATCTATAGCGTAAATGCTTCGGATCCCGCGGCAGGATTTGCGCCTTCGTCTCCGCCTTCGGTCACAGTTCTGGTGGCCCTGCTGGTGTGTTTGATTCCGACCACGATCGGCGGACTGCTTTCGGCAATTGGAATTGCAGGAATGGACCGATTGATCCAGCACAACGTGCTGGCAATGTCGGGACGGGCAGTGGAGGCCGCGGGCGACGTCAACACTCTACTTCTGGATAAGACGGGAACGATTACTCTCGGGAATCGCCAGGCGGTTGAGTTCATTGCGATGAAGGGGGTGCCGGAAAGCGAGCTGGCTGATGCGGCGCAGCTTTCGAGTCTTGCTGATGAAACACCGGAAGGACGATCCATTGTGGTTCTTGCTAAGTCGAAATACAACCTGCGAGGCCGGGAATTAGGACCTCACCAGACCGATTTCATACCGTTCACTGCGCAAACGCGAATGTCGGGTGTCGATTTGGACGGCCGTTTGATCCGGAAGGGCGCAGTCGATTCGATCGCACAATTCATCAGCGCAAAAGGCGGCGTGTTTCCTCCGGAAATGAACGAAACCGTTGAGCGCATCTCGCGCTCAGGGGGGACACCGCTGGCGGTTGCGGATAACAGCCGGGCACTCGGAATCGTTCACCTGAAGGACATTGTCAAAGGCGGGATGAAAGAGCGCTTTGATCAACTGAGAAGAATGGGAATAAAGACAGTGATGATTACCGGCGACAATCCGCTCACTGCCGCTGCGATCGCCGGAGAAGCAGGTGTGGATGATTTCCTCGCCGAAGCAAAGCCGGAAGATAAGATGGCCCTCATTCGCCGGGAACAAGCCGAAGGTAAGCTCGTTGCAATGACCGGGGATGGGACGAATGATGCACCGGCGCTCGCGCAAGCCGATGTCGGAGTGGCCATGAACACCGGGACGATGGCAGCCAAAGAAGCCGGCAACATGGTGGATCTGGATTCAAACCCTACGAAGCTCATAGAGATCGTCGAGATAGGTAAGCAGTTGTTAATGACACGAGGGGCATTGACTACCTTCTCGATCGCAAATGATGTCGCAAAGTACTTCGCAATCATTCCGGCGATGTTCTCAACACTCTATGCGTTGTCGGGGGCGAAATCAGGACCGTTGGCAACGCTCAACGTAATGCGATTGGAAACGCCGGAGTCGGCGATCTTGTCAGCGGTAATCTTTAATGCCCTCATAATCGTTGCGCTTATCCCACTCGCATTGCGAGGCATCAAATATCGTCCGTTGGGTGCTGCGGCTGTATTGAGAAGGAATCTGTGGATTTATGGCTTTGGCGGAGTAGTGATTCCGTTCATCGGGATCAAAATCATTGACTTGATCATTCACGCGGTGGGGCTCGCGTGAGTGCGTTGAGAGACTCTGTTTGGAAGCTGGTCGGCATTATCATTTAATCGCTTAGCGCAAGGCCGCTAAGTGCCGCGAAAACGCAAAGGAATTCTAATGAATATCCTGAAACAATTTTATCCGGCGGTGGCAATAACCATAGTACTAACGGTATTGCTCGGGATCATTTATCCATTGGTAGTTACTGGGCTTGCGCAGGTGATGTTTCCCGCAAAGGCGGCAGGCAGTCTGATTGAGAAGGACGGGAAAATCATAGGGTCGCGTTTGATTGGGCAGCCGTTTACCGGGCCCGGTTATTTTCATTCCCGTCCCTCAGCGGCAGGTTCTGGCTACGATGCGACTGCATCCAGTGGGACAAACCTTGGGCCGACCAGTCAGAAACTAATGGACAATGTCAAGACTGCTGCCGAGGCATTGCGCGAAGAAAATCCAAACGCACCTATTCCTGTCGATCTCGTTACCGCCTCAGCGTCGGGGCTTGATCCGCACATCACTCCCGCAGCCGCGGAATTTCAGGTCCCGCGTGTTGCGCGAGAACGTGGATTAAGCGTTGAAACGGTTCGCAATGCCGTCCGCGAACATACCGAGGGCAGACAGCTTGGCTTCCTTGGAGAGCCGCGCGTCAATGTTCTCGAGTTGAACGTTTCGCTGGACGCAGCTCATTCGATGATCAGGAATTCGAGTCCGTAAAATGGCTAAATGGGATTGAGAACTCAATCCAAGGAATGAGGCAATGAACAGCTTGAAACAAAAACTCGCGCTCAGCTATGCACTGCTCATCGTGATAATTTTAGCGGTGAGTGGCTGGGCGATCTATCATCTGGTGCACCTGGGTCGCTCCGTAGATGTCATCCTCATCAATAACTATAAGAGCATCCTCGCCTCCGAGAACATGAAAGAGGCTCTTGAGCGTATTGACTCGTCAGCGATGTTCCTCGTTGCCTCTCACACCGAAAAGGCCAAAGCCCAGTTTGCTGAAAATGCAGGAAAGTTCGATGACAATTTCCGCATAGCCGCCGATAACATCACCGAGCCTGGTGAAGCAGAAATTGTGAGCGATATTAATAGCAGATACATGGCATACAACAAGTCGATCCAGAGTTTTTTTGAAAGTCAGCGAAGGCTCTCGGCGGAGCAGCAGTCAACCGATTATTTCGCGCATTTGGAGCCAGCGTTCCTTGGACTAAAAAACAGATTGGACGACCTGCTTCACCTGAACCAACAGGCAATGGTAGCGGCCAGCGAGCGAGCGCAGGCCGAGTCGTTAAAGGCGGAGGTTTCGACCGCAATAGTTGTCGTACTCGGTCTTGCGCTTGCGCTCGGATTCGCATGGCGATTTACAACTTATGTAGTCGATCCGATATCGCTTCTGGCAAAAAGGGCAAAGCTGATCGGCGAGGGAGATTTTGATCAACACATCGACGTTTCTTCAAGCGATGAAATAGGGATGCTGGCGAGCGAGTTTAATCGCATGCTTGTCAGATTGCGGGACCTGCGAAAATCCGACTATGGGAAGCTGCTGATCGAACAAAAAAAATCTGATGCGGTGATCGACTCTATTTGCGAACCTGTCATCGTAACAGATTCGCGAGACAATGTGATCAAGCTCAACCGCGCTGCGAGGAGCTTATTTGATAACTCGCACGGCTCAGCCGTCGAATTCACAGGATTGCACGCAATATCCGGTAGCGAACCAATCATTCAGGCTGTCCATGAAGCTGTCGCGATGCAACGCCCGGTGGCTGGCGAAAACGAGAAGGCTCTGGTGCCGATTCATATCGACGGTGCGCAACGAAATTTCCGGGTTCGTGCGACTCCTATGCGAGATAATGAAGGCCGGCTTCTGGGAGCGGTAACGTTGCTCGAAGACATAACTGCAATCACAGAGCTCGACAAACTGAAGACAGAGTTCGTGTCAGTGGCATCAAGCAAATTGAGCGAGCCGCTTAACGCATTGCGACTCGCGCTTCATGCGCTTAGTGAAGGGTATGTCGGCGAATTAGATCCCCGTCAGGAGGAAATGGTCGCACTGGCCCGCGATAATGCGAACAAGTTGGACGAGTTGATGGCGGATCTGCTCGAACTAGCGGAAATAGATTCGGGCGCTCGCCGCTTGTCGCTCGAAAGAGTCAGGCCGGTTGACCTGGCGAGAGAAGCTGTCGAGCGGTTTCGAGCTGTCGCCGAAGACAAACAAATCAAGCTCGAAAGCACGGTTTGGCCAGACTTGTCATGGGTGGTAGCCGACAAGCGAGTAACCGCTCGCATTCTCGATAACCTGCTTTCGAACGCAATTCGACATACGCCCCGCGGTGGCAGCGTTTTGATTGAGGCAAGTGAACACGTCGGCAGAGTCTACGTCAGCGTAAAGGACAGTGGCGACGGAATTCCGGAGGAGCAGCAGCCGCAGATTTTCAGCCGCTTCAGTCAAGTCGGAGACAAACCAGGCGGGACCGGATTAGGTTTGGCTCTTGTAAAGCGGCTTGCCGAGGCCCAGGGCGGTCAGGTGAGCGTCGAGAGTCGTCCTGGCGAAGGGGCAACATTCACCTTCGCGCTGCTCACCGGCGGACCTGCAAGCATTAGACAGAGTGCATAAAGGATGGCCGTTTCGGATACAACAATTGATCGAGTAGCCGCTCCGAGGCCTACTCCAGAGTCGCTCCTCGCAAAGCAGGAGCCGCCCGGACAGGCCCGCCTTCGATTGTATCTCGGGGCTGCTCCTGGAGTCGGCAAGACTTATCAGATGCTTCTCGAAGCACACTTGCTTCACAGGCAGGGCGTCGACATCGTTATCGGTTACATTGAGCCACATGGTCGCACGGAAACGGAGGCGCTGGTTCAGGGCCTCGAACAAATACCTCTACGCCGCACCGAGTACCGCGGAGTCACGCTAACGGAAATGGATGTTGACGGAGTAATCGTTCGGAAACCAGCGGTAGTTGTTGTGGATGAGCTGGCCCATTCAAATGTTCCAGGCTCAAAAAACCGGAAGCGCTATGACGACGTCCTCGATATCCTCGATGCCGGGATTTCAGTAATAACCGCTGTCAATGTTCAACATGTCGAGTCGCTCAACGACGCAATCGCGCGAATCACTGGTGTACGAGTCAGAGAAACAATTCCAGATTATTTTTTACGCAGAGCGGATGAGGTAATCAACATTGACGTATCAGTTGATACGTTACGAACGAGGCTTCGACAAGGCAAGATCTACAGCGTAGAAAAGATCGAGCAGGCGCTCGCAAACTTTTTCAGAAAAGGTAATCTTTCGGCCCTTCGAGAGCTCACTTTGCGTCAGGTAGCCGAAGATCAGGCGGCGAAGGCGCACGATTATCGACAGCGCGAGGGCCTCGAACAGGCGACCATTCCCGAAAAAGTAATGGTTTGCATGTCTTCACGAGCGAGCGCAAAGAAGCTCTTGCGCACAGGCTCGCGGATCGCTGGAAGACTCGCATCGGATTGGTTTGCGGTATATGTCGAAACACCCGCGGAAGAACCCGCGCGCATTAATCCCGAGGATCGCGTGACCTTAATGGAGAACACGCGTTTCGCCGAGGAGCTCGGGGCACAGGTGGTAAAACTCAAGGGGAAGCGGGTTGCTGATGCGCTGATAGAATTTGCCAGGCGCGAGGGAATCACTCATGTGGTGTTTGGTCAATCAGCTCGCTCGCGATGGGATATATTGGTACATGGTTCCGTGATCAATCGTTTCCTGAGCGAGGTGCGAGACGCAACGGTTCAGGTTGTGCCAATGACTTGACTTCTCCAATCTCCAGAAATCCCACCAACAGGGAGTTGGTGGGATTTGGCGAACGGGAGGCTCGCGTAGTCCTTGTAAGCTAAGTATGAACCATCCACCAACTGCGTTACTGGTGGATTTGCACTTTCATCTTAATCACATCGCTTTATAGACGATTCCAATCTCCTGCGATAAAATTTGCCTTTCGCGACACGCTGGAATTACACATACCAATTCAACCTGAATTGAAAAATATATCCCGCCGATCGGAGGACTAATGGCTAGAAAAAAAATAACGGTAGTGGGTGCCGGAAATGTCGGTGCGACAGCGGCGCAACGGCTGGTCGATAAAGAACTCGGCGATGTTGTGCTGGTCGACATAATCGAAGGGATGCCGCAAGGCAAGGCACTCGATCTGGCGGAGACTGCGCCTGTTGAAGGTTATGATTCGCTGCTGGTGGGCACAAACGGGTACAAGGAAACTGCTGACTCAGATGTGGTTATCATCACATCGGGCCTTGCCCGCAAACCAGGTATGAGTCGCGACGATCTGCTGCGCATTAACGCGGGGATCGTTGGATCAGTGACCGACGAGATTATGAAGTATTCGCGGAACCCTATTCTTATTGTTGTATCGAACCCACTGGACGCGATGTGCCATGTAGCATTGAAGCACTCCGGGCTTCCGAAGCAGCGAGTGATTGGAATGGCGGGAGTGTTGGATTCCGCTCGAATGCGATGTTTCATTGCTGAGGCGCTCAACGTGTCAGTCGAGAACATCACCGCGTTTGTGCTTGGCGGTCACGGGGACACGATGGTTCCTCTGCCGCGCTACTCCACAGTGGCCGGCATTCCGCTGCCCGACCTTCTATCAAAGGAAAAGATCGACCAGATAGTCACGCGCACGGCCAACGGCGGCGCTGAGATCGTGAGCTTGCTCAAGACGGGCTCCGCTTACTATGCGCCGTCGGCCGCAGCCGTAGAGATGGTCGAAGCGATTCTGAAGGACAAGAAGAAAATCCTCCCATGCGCCGCTTATCTCGAAGGCGAATACGGGATCAACGGGTTGTATGTTGGTGTGCCTGTGAAGCTTGGCGAAGGTGGGATTGAAGAAATTATTCAGATAAATCTGACGACCGACGAGCGGTCGGCGCTTCATCGTTCAGCGGCAGCGGTTCAGGAACTGGTGAACGTGATGGGTCGTTGACAGGTGAGCGATGCCCGCGGATAGGTCCTTCCAGCGGTTTTTTTCTTGACTCTGTTTAGGCGTTGCGCTAGTATGCGGCCCGTTTCGCGCAGATGCTTGAAGATAACCGAGAGCGACTGAAAGTCGTGGGCAGCACGCAGTGAAAGCCTGATAAGAAGCCGCAAAGGGACGCTCGCAGAACGAGCGCCGCTTTGCGGCTTTTTGTTTGGCACCCCCCACGCGAGATCAACATAATGCTGCTCATCGGTTCTTCTGACTTCGGTTGATCGTTTGACGTTAATATTTGGGGAGCCGGAATCGGCTGCCCGCGCATGCGCGAAACATCCGAGAGACTGAGGAGGAGGATGTATGTCGATCTCACAAGGGAAGGTCAAGTGGTTCAGTAACGCAAAAGGCTACGGGTTCATCGAGCAACCGGACGGGGCCGATGTGTTCGTTCACTACTCGGCAATCCAGGAAGAAGGATACAAATCGCTGAAGCAGGGTGAGACCGTTGAGTTCCAGGTAGTCGAGGGACCGAAGGGCCCACAGGCTGAAGCGGTCAAAAGATTGTAGGGGTAACGATCAAGGTGAACAGATCAGCCCTGCTCCTCGCAGGGCTTTTTAATTTCCAAATATAGGTCCAATAAGTCCTATTCGACCAATCCTCTGCAAAGATCAACCTTTCACGCGTTCTTAGCATCAGAGTGAACTCAATATTGGAATTTTAAGGATCCGATCAGAAGAATCGGCGTCTAATGTAGTGTGGCGTTCAGACCTTTAATCGTATTCGTCTAACCAACCCGTGACTGGTTGACGATCCAAATCTCTCTGCTCAGCACAACTCTGCGTACTCGTTACTCTGCGGCGATAATTGGTCTTAGCGCGCAGTAGACCCGCTGAGTTTTCGCAGGTTGAACCGGAGGATGATTGAAATGCGAAAGATCACCATCTGTTTCCTTCTGATCTCCTTACCCTTTATTCCTGCCAAAGGGCAATCATCCGAGCAGCCCCAGATGACTGCTGTTGAAAAGAAAAAGGCCGCCGACGAGCGCGAGAAGAAAATGGCCGCGCTCCTTGAAGAGATCCTCAAAGAGATGCAGTCGCTCAAGCTGCCTGAGAATCGGATTCGAGTGGCAACGAAGATTGCGGATCATCTCTGGACTCGCGACGAAAAGCGCGCACGGGCGTTGTTCAAAGAGGCGGTCTCGAGTCTCAACGAGCTCACTGCGGTAATCGAGGGTGGCGATCCGGAGTACTTGAATGTGTACGAGCTGCCGCAGCAGCTGAGGCAGGAAATGGTACAGATGGTCGCCACTCATGATCCGAGACTGGCGGTTGAGTTTCTGCATGCTACGCGCATTGACCCGGCATCTCGGCCTCCGAATTCAGGAATGACAAATATGGAGGCTAATCTGGAAATGAGAGTTGCGATACAAATTGCAGCGAAGGACCCGGACCAGGCGGTGAGCCTCGCTGAAGAGTCTTTGAAGATAAATGTCGATTACGAAGCTTTGAGTCTTCTTTACAATTTGCAATCACAGCGGAAGCCACTTGCCGAGAAGTTCTTCGACGATGTTATGGTCGGCATCCGCACGTTTGGAATTGGCAACAACGCAACCACTCCAATTGCTCTAACCCTCTTGCGAACGTGGGTAGAAAACAATCGTGCGTCACAGGATCCGACCACGTCCAGAACCACGGCAAGTCTCGCGCTGTCGAACCTCAACGAAAACGCCGCTCGAGAAATCAGCAACATGATCATCAACGCGTTAACGAGTAACGCACCCGCTCGAACTCAATACGCATATGGTCGAAGATTCATTGACGGTCCCTCTACTCTCTATCCTGGCCAGCTCCAGGGCATTTTTCAGCAGGTCAAGCCGATTCTTCCTGATGTCGAAAGGCTGGTCCCTGATCGGATGGGCGATCTGCGAAGCAAGATGGCCGAGTTTGATCAATCCCCGGAAGCACGTCAATCGGCAATGTGGACAAAGTTGCAGGAGGTAACCCAGAACGGCTCGCCCGAAGCAATATTGGAAGCTATCAAAACTGCACCATCTGAGTATGGGGACAGTCTTCTTCAGCAGGCCGCAATGAAGGCGGTCAGTCAAGGTAATGATAACCAGGCTCGCGAGCTTGTCGAAAAGATCACTGATCCCAGACAGCGTATTGGAATGAACCTGCAACTCGCCCGGCAGGGATATTATCGATCCATCGAACAAAAGAAATTTGCAGAAGCTCGCGCTTTGGTTTCCCAGCTTCCGCTTGAGGAGCGGGTGAGTTTGCTGACGCAGATGGCTAATTCAATGGCGTCGGATGGAGAAAAGGCGGCCGCGCTTCAGTTGCTTGGCGAGGCGCAAGCACTCCTTCCCGGCAAGGCCAGGAATTATGGTTTGCTGCAAGCCCAAATCATGATTGCCGGAGCTTACCAGCAGCTTGATCCGGGCAGAAGTGCTCCGATTGTAGAATCGGTAATTGATCAGAGCAACGATCTGGTTGCTGCGGCGCTGGTGTTGGATGGGTTTGATATTAGCGGCTACTTCAGGAACGACGAGTTTATTATCAGCAATGGGAATCCGTTGAACATGATAGCCGAAACTTGCGGCAGGGAGCTTGGTGCGGTTGCTCGTGGAGATATCGATCGGGCGAGATTAGCCGCAGAACGATTTCAGAGGCCCGAAATGCGATTGATAGCGCTGTTGCAGATTGCGCAAGCCTCGATCACAAACGATACGAATGCCTCATACCCTGTGTTTACTTTGCGGGCCTTGCAGCGAATTTGACGCGACCGTTATCCACTCCCACGACAAAGTCGACGGCATCCGTAGCAAGATTGTCTTTTATCTGGTCGGCACGCGACGTAAGAAACTGGGTGAACACCTCGAGACTAAGGGCTCCAAGCTTTTCACCACATTTCCTTTTTGCGGCCACCAGCTGATCGTAGAGTTCGCTGACCTTCTCCGGCTCACGCTTGGGATCCTGACATCGAATTACTGTTATTTGCTCGCGCAGTGCGGTATGAGCCTCGGCCGTCGGAGGACGACCGCTCTCTTCGCGGTCCTGAGTCTGACGCCGCCACAGCTCTCGCATTACGTTGTAACGCGCCACAAGGCTGTTGTAACGAAATCGTTGACCGAATGACATCCCACGTGAGTCGTAGATTCGTTTGATGGCGGTTTCGACTCGGCCTCTTGTGTCGTTAGGCGGTCGAACCGTGCCTCCATTGAAGAAGATGTCGTACTCAACCTTCAGTCGACGAATCTCATATTCGAGGCGATCGAGATCTTGATCGATAGGGTTTTCAATTTTTGGTTCCATTTGAGTACTTCTCTGGAGGGCTTGGGTGATACCTGTGGGGGTTGTGTTAGAATGTACGTCAGGCACCGACCAGTGTCAACGGAAATTGCATGTCGAATCGATTGCTTAGATCGCTGCCCTCGATCGAGCGCCTGTTAGAGAGGCCGTTGGGATCTCGATTGTCGGCCGAGCTGGGCCGGGACCGCGTCCGCGATCTGCTTCGCGAAATCACAGCTGAGCTCCGAGACCAGTTGACCCGAGCGCCGCACTCATCCGCCAATTTCCAGGAATCTCTAACCGAAGAGGTTGAGCGAATGCTCGCAAGGCGGGCCGCTGAATGTGCTCAGCCCTCTCTCCGCCGGGTAATAAACGCAACCGGGGTCTTGATTCACACCAATCTTGGTCGCTCGCCGCTTGCCCGTCAGGCAATAGAAGCCGTTGCGGAGGTCGGCGCAAACTACTCAAATCTCGAGTACGACCTGAGTCGAGGCGAGCGGGGAAAACGAGAAACCCATTGCCAGGAGCTGTTGTCGCGGCTGGCTGGGAGTGAAGCTGCGGTTCTGGTCAACAACAACGCGGCCGCTGTGATGCTGGTTCTTAACACGCTTGCGGAAGGCGGCGAGGTAATCGTCTCGCGAGGCGAGTTGATTGAGATCGGCGGCAGTTTTCGAATACCCGATGTAATGACAAAGAGCGGCGCCACGCTGCGCGAAGTTGGGACGACCAACCGAACAAGAATCGCCGATTACCAGCGCGCGATTAACGATCGGACAAAGCTGATTCTTAGGGTCCATCCTTCGAACTACCGAATCATTGGTTTCACCGAACGGCCGAGCGTTCAGGAAATTGCTCAGCTCTCTCTCGAGACAGGCATTCCATCATTCGAAGATCTTGGCTCCGGCTGTTTGATCGATCTCTCACCCTACGGGGTGAAAGATGAACCAGTGGTTGCCGAATCTCTCAAGAGCGGAATTTCAGTAGTTTCCTTCAGTGGAGACAAGATGCTTGGGGGACCTCAGGCGGGTGTCATTGCCGGTTCGCGGAAGATCATTGATCAGGTGCGCGCGAACCCGTTGATGAGAGCCCTCCGAGTTGACAAGATGACATACGCGGCTTTCGAAGCAACGCTCAGGCTTTACGAAAGTAACACTGCTGATCTGGAGGTTCCGGTTATAAGAGCAATTGCGTTGACCCGTGAAGAGATCGGCCGCCGAGCAAACCTGTTTTGCGAGTCGGTCAATCAATCGACTAACGGAGAATTCACGGCTAAGATCGAAGAAGGCGCATCGGTGATCGGAGGAGGCTCTGCTCCGGAGGTCAAGCTTCCCACGATGTTGGTAGTTTTGGAACACAGCGCTCTGTCATCGTCCTCAATCGTAGAGGGGCTACGAAGCTATCGAATACCTATCATCGCACGAATGGAACGGGACCGGGTTCTACTGGACTTCCGTACTGTTGGGCAAGAAGAAGAGGACATCATACTTGACGCGATCAAAGGGATCGCGCAACCTGCCCCGCAAACCGCCGCATCTGTATAGGTATGAGGGCTTTTAATGTGGATTCCGCATTAGTAATCCAGATAAAACCCAGATATTAAATTAGGACAAACCGAGAATGATGCTTTTACTACTAATTCTTTTGCAGGGAGAGAGACGGCTTTCACCGTTTGTGATTATTGGTGCCGCGCTGGTGTTTATCGCCGGGGTCTCGTTACTCGTCTACTTTTATCGTCGATACAAACGAATGGAGAAAGAGACGGAAGACGATTGGGAAGCCGGTCGCCATAGCCTCTTTGTAAAAGCTCCACAGACAGGTTTCGAAACCGAAAGCACGGCAAAATCAATTTCGCCGCCGAAGATCGAAGAAGAACGAGAACCGGCCGAATTACCGGTCGCCACGGGCGGAACCAGAGATTTAGCGGCGGATCTGGCCTTGTCCTCATTCTCACCGGTTACTGCCGGTGAAGCAGAACCGAAACTCGCAACTCCATCGGTTGAACAGCCGATTCAACCGGTAGCTGCACAAAAGCCAGAATCGCCATCCGCGAAGCCTCAACCGCCGGTTACTAAACAACCCGAATTGAGACCAACCGAGATTCTGGGGAGCGTCTCGATCGTTGAGCCGAGCAGTCCGAAA
>Ga0126382_10000340_pt1 | contig 17881 bp, 18 predicted proteins | sample PanSoiMetPlot_30_FD_92548 | JGI IMG/M metagenome (GOLD analysis project Ga0126382, IMG submission 92548) | Tropical forest soil microbial communities from Panama - MetaG Plot_30 | ecosystem: Environmental > Terrestrial > Soil > Tropical forest > Bulk soil | place: Panama | collected 2016-02-17
CGGTCGGTACCAGTGATGAGCACGGGCTGCGTCTGCAGCAGTTTCGATTTTAATAGGTAACTCAAAACTCATCCCGCGCTCGCGTTTTGGTGCTAAGAGCCGGTCAAAACAAAGCGCAAAGGCAGTCGTATCGCCTTCCAAGGCTTTGTCGACCAACCTGCGAGTTATCGCCTCATCTTCACCGTCCAGCAGGGCCTCGGCGATCATGGTGGCTTGGTTACGCGATCCCTTCGGCCGTCCTTTTGGATTTCCGCTTTGTCCTGGTTCGAAAGGACGTCCCCGCTGTTTCGCCGCTGTATTTTCAGCTTGATCGTCCATAAAACCGCTCCTCTTTTAAACCAAGCAGATCAATATTGGATTTGATGTTAAATTAAGTACTAACGTCGCAAGGAAAGTGCTTGGCTTTAACTTCTAGTCTTGCGCTCAACGGCGATTATTCAGCCCAACTTTTGGGCTTTCGCGGCACCGTTAGACTGAGAAAGCGCTAGTCTACCTTTAACGAACATCATTCCGGGCCAATGTCCGGATGCGAATGGCCGAATGAGGTCAATGAGGCCTAAGGCCGGCTATATGCAGATCCGGGCCACAGTATTTCTTGCTTCTACATATACGCGGTGGCGATGGACACGATCTTCATCGACATCGACACCGAGTCCGAGACGGTCGAGGTTGTCAACGTGGCCTTTGGCGGTCGGAACTGGTGCTGCGGCGACGTCCTCCGCGAGCCCGGTATGCGTTAGCGTTAGTCCCCAGGCAATATTCGGGATGACGGCGGCAACGTGAAGCGCGGCCGCGCAGGCGACGCTCGATTCGCCGGTCTTGCAGGAAATATTCACGCTCATGCCGAGGCGGTCGCACAGACTTCCCGCTTCCGTCAGCGCACGGATGCCGCCCAATTTGATTGCCTTCAGGCTCACGCCGCGCGCAGCCTTGTGCTCGTAATGGCGTCTGATGTCTTCGAGCGAATGAATGCCTTCATCGGCGCCAATCGCAATGTCGGTTGCTGCAGCTACCGCGGCCATGCCGGCGAGATCAGCAGCTGCCACCGGCTGTTCGAAGAAATCGAGCCCCGATCCGTTCACCGCTCGCACATAGGTGAGGGCCTGTTCCGTGGTGTAGCCCTGGTTCGCATCGGCGGAAATAAGCATGCCGCTGCCCAGCACCTTGCAAATTTCGCGCGTGCGTGCCGCATCGTCTACCGGCGTATCGATGCCGACCTTGATCTTGTAGGCAGTTACGCCTGCTGCCTTTTTCTCTTCGGCATCGCGCAGATCGCTCTCGTAATCGCCGCCACCGATGACGCCAAGCAGCGACATGCGGCTGCGCTTTTTTTTGCCCAGCAGCGCATGCACCGGCTTTCCTGTCGCACGGCCGGTGAGATCATGCAGGGCAATCTCGATTGCAGCCTTGGCGCCGTGATTGCCATACATACGGGCGTCCATCACTGCCAGTGCGCCGACAATGTCGCCTACATCGCGGCCTCGCAACGCTGCGGTTAGATAATGTACCGCGGAAACTATGCTCTCCAGCGTATCGCCCGTCATTACCGGCGCCGAAGCCGCTTCGCCCCAGCCGATGAGTCCGTTATCCGCCTCGATCCGCACCAGCACGTTGTCCGCGCGGTGGACTTCCTCGCCCGCCATAATGACGGGCTTGAGCATCGGCAGACTGACTGCGATCGGCTCGATAGTTTTGATATGCACGGCTCACTCCACGTCCATTCCGAATGCCGCAAAGCGGCGATCCGGAATCCACACTCTGCCGCAACGGTTATGGATTCCGGACCGCCTCGGAATAACGAATGTTGTCACAATTTTTGAATACCGGCCTGGTCAATAATTTCCTTAAACATGGTGATTTCTTTGGTCACGCGCGCCCACGCCGCGTTAGCGCCCTTCGCCCGCACCTGGAAACCGGCCTGGTACAATTTCTCTTTCATCTCCGGCGTGCCAAGCACCTTGAGCGTTTCCGTTTCCAGCCATTTGATGATTTCCGACGGAGTTTTTGCGGGCGCCAGCAGAGTGGTATCGGTCGCGAAAACAAAATCCTTGTAGCCGGCTTCCACCATCGTCGGAACGTCGGGCAAGTCCGGCCAGCGGGTTTCGCCGGTCACAACAAGGCATCGCAGCGTCCCGGCCTTGATGTGCGGTGCGGCCGGCGGCAACGAACCAGAGCTTAATTGCGCTGTCCCGCTCAGCAAAGCTTGGATAGCGTCGCCACCGCCTTTGTAGACAACGTTTTCCAGCTTGGGCAGTTTTTCACGGATCTTGAGAACTTCAAGCTGGATCTGTGGGGTGGTGCCAATCGGTGGCGTTGCGCAGTTGAACTTGTCTGGATTGGCCCGCGCCAGCGCAACAAATTCCTTTATCGTTTTCGCCGGCAGCTCCGATTTGACGACGAAGGTGTTGGGTGAGGTCGCCAATTCACTCACCCCCACGAAATCCTTGAGCGGATCGTACGGAATCTTGTTGTAAAGGCTGACATTGACAGACCAGGCATTGGTTGCGAGCAGGATTGTGTAGCCATCAGGGGTGGCATGCGCGGCATTGCCAAAACCGATGTTGCCCCCGGCGCCGCCGATATTTTCGATGATAAAAGTCTTGCCGGTCGATTGCTGAAGCGCGGCGGCTGTAATACGGCCGACGATATCAGACGGTCCGCCGGGCGTATTGGCCACGACGATCTTCACTGGCCGGTCAGGGTAGGCGGCATAAACCGAGCGCACGCGCAAGAATGTCGGTGCAGCGACGCCGGCAGCGAGGACACCCGCGCCTTTGATGATAATGCGCCGCGACGGCAGGGAATGTCGGTTGGATTTTGTCATCGTCCTCCCCTCAAGTTTTCGCATTATTTTCTGATTAGCGCCGTTATTTATCTTAGGCTAAGCTTTTGCGATTACTGGAGCAATGGTCCCTAAAACGAGCGCCGACAATCAGATCAAAAAGATCAAATTTCACGCTATCTAAACGGCAGCGGCCCGGTCCTTCCGGTCATGACAGATACCCAAACGCGAGTAACCACCTGGCATGAGATCGTGCTCGCAACCCTGAAAGCGAACGACGTCAAACTCGTCGTTTACGTTCCCGACCGTGTGTTCACGCCGCTGATCAAAGCCATTCACGCCGACACATTTTTCACCACTTTTGCCGCGACCCGTGAAGAAGAGGCACTCGGCATCATCGCCGGCGCATGGATGGGCGGACTGCGCGGCGCGGCGCTGATGCAAACCAGTGGCTTCGGTACGATCCCGAATGCGCTCGCTTCTCTGGTCGTGCCCTGCCAGATCCCGGCACTCATCTTCGTATCGGAACGCGGCACACTTGGTGAGTTCAATCTCGGCCAGGCACTCGTATGCAAGACCATGCGGCCGGTGCTCAACTCGCTTGCGGTGGAAAACATTACGATAACGCGCCTAGACGAGCTTGCGTTTACCGTCGACCGGTCGATCAAACAGGCTGTGGCGACGCAGGCGCCGGTGACCTTCATCCTCTCGCCGCTGCTGACCGGCGGCAAAGTATTCGAGGGATGAGGTCATCATGACTGCGAAACCGGCCAGAGCGATAGGCGCACACAATGCCAAGGTGATGAACCGTTTCGAGTTGACCAAGCGGCTGGTTGTCCAACTCAAACGCGACGAAGCGGTCATCGGTGGTATTGGCAACGCCAATTTCGACCTGTGGGCGAGCGGTCAGCGCCCACAGAATTTTTATATGCTCGGCAGCATGGGCCTTGCCATTCCAATTGCGCTTGGGGTTGCCATCGCGCAGCCGCGCCGGCACGTGATTGCGCTCGAAGGCGAGGGCTCGCTACTGATGCAGCTCGGCTGTCTCGCCACGGTCGCCGAACGCGCCCAGAAAAATCTGACTATCGTTGTGTGGGATAACGGCATCTATCAGATTACGGGCGGACAGCCGACGGCGAGCGCAACGGTCGCCGACCTTGTCGCCATCGCGCGCGGGGCCGGCATCGCAAACAGCGCCTGGGCTGCCGACGAAGCAAATTTCGATCAACTAACGGCATCCGCGCTCAAGGGCGAGGGGCCCAGTCTCATCGCCGCGCGCATCGACAACAAGCCGGCGGTGGCAACAACCGATCGCGATCCGGTGCAAATTCGGGAGCGCTTCATGCGCGGACTGGGAGTAAAAGCCGGTCCCAACAGCTGAAATCTGCAAGACGGGGGCAATATGGCGGAATTCGATGGCGTCGTGATTGGGGCCGGCCACAATGGCCTGACGCTCGCCGCTTATCTTGCACGTGCCGGCTTGCGAGTCGCCGTGCTCGAGCGCAACGGCCGCATCGGCGGCGGCTGGTTACATCGCCGCCAACGCTATTGCCGACGACTTGCAGCTCAAGCGTGCCTGGAGGCCCATGCCTGCGCCGGAATGGAAGCATTGACGTAAAAGCTAGTGCCACCGCCCTACTGCATTGCTGTTCGATGGTCGTCCCGCGTTGCGGTCGAGCTAGCCCTGTTTGACCCGGCTTTGCGCCCTCCCCGAATGACAATTGGGAGTCTGTGTCCGCGCCCGGCCTACGCCAACGTCACCGTGTCGAAATTGGCCGGCATGATGATTTCCAGCAATTCGCAATCGTCGGAATAGCCGACCACGGCGTGCTTGATGCGCGGCGGCTGGATCCAGCACGAGCCGGCATGGAACGTATGCGTGCCTTCGCCTTCGAACTCGCTCTTGATCCACCCCTTGAGCACATAGACCATCTGGAAATCGACGTCGTGATAATGCCGCTTGGAGACTTCTTCCGGGCGGAACGGAGGAATAAAACGGATGACGTGCGCCTGCACCATGCCATCGGTTGCCGTCGCGATACCGAGGTCGCGGTACTTGGCGTAAGAGCGCAGGCCCTGGTCGAAATCTTCCTCGCGATGATGGCTGAAGGTGAAACGCTGCGGCTTTCGCGCCTTCACGTGTGACGCCCCCGATGCGCGATGTGCACGTTTCGCGGATTTGACGGCGGTCTTTGTCTTCTTTGTTTTCGCCCTGCTTGCCTTTTCCTTGCGTTTTGCTTTCGCCATGACAGGCCTCCTTGTGAACCGTCATGGCCGGGGCTTGTCCCGGCCGTCCCGCTCAAGGTGGCAACGCGGTTGCGCCCCTAAGTGAGATGCCCGCGATAAGCGCGGGCATGACAAGTGAAAGTCACTCCGCCGCCTCGGCTGCTCCGCCGTGCGCCTTCGACCAGCCCGCCGGATCGGCGATAAATTTCTCCACCTCTGCCAGCATCGTCGGCTCGAATTTCCCGCTCGCTTTCGCAACCGCCAAAACGTGTTTCCAGGTGGTGAGCGGATGCAATCTGACGCCAAGGTCATCAAGGATTTTCTTACCTTGCGGGTAGATGTCGTAAAAGAAAATCACGAAGCAGTCATCGCACTTGCCGCCTGCTTCGCGCAGCGCGTTGATGAAATTGACCTTGCTCTTGCCGTCGGTAGCGAGATCCTCGACCAGCAGCACGCGTTGGCCCGGAATTAATTGCCCCTCGATCTGAGCGCCGCGGCCGAAACCTTTCGGCTTTTTACGCACATATTGCATCGGTAGGTGCATGCGGTCGGCCACCCAGGCCGCAAATGGGATGCCGGCGGTTTCGCCGCCCGCCACCGCGTCGATCTTATTGCGGCCGATTTCGCGTTCGATCGTGTGAACCGCAAAATTCATCAACGTCGAGCGGACGTCGGGAAACGACATCAGCCAGCGCGAGTCGTTGTAGACCGGGCTGGCCCAACCGCTCGTGAAGATGAACGGCTTGTCGCTCATAAAGCGCACAGCGCCGGTGTCGAGGTACATCCGCGCGGTTAACTCGGCGATGGTTTGCTTGTCGAGAAACTGGTTTGACACCATGTTGTTTTGCGATCCGCAGACGCTACATGGCTCAGTCAAAGCACAAAACGCCTCACGCCGCCATGCCGCAGTGACGCGGCAATTCGCAGGCAAGATCCAGGAGCGCCTCGTCTCCGCCCGCCCAGCCAATGAAGGACAGGCCGATTGGGCATCCGTCGATCGTCCCTGCCGGGATGCTCATTTGCGGCAAGCCGGAGACGCCGGAGGTGCATGTCAATCGCATGACCCGAACGCGGAATTCTTCCAGTTCCGCGCCTGAAATTTCGACCTTGGGTGCAATGCACGGTGCAGTCGGCAACGCAAGAATCGTTCCGGGAGCCGTGATCTGCCGGATGTGCTCGCGTGCCTTGATCTGTACGCTGCGAGCGGCGTCGGCCTGCGTCCTCGTGACAGTGGCGGCAAATTCCATGCGCTCCCGCACGCCCGGACCGATGTTCGGCTTGTGCCTGGTGATAAATCCGCCGAATGTCTGCCACGTTTCGTAAGCCTGGACGATTCTGAACGCCTCGCGCCAGGTATCGAGACCCTCGGGCGCGATCTTGCCATGCACCATCTCCGGCAAGTCATCGCTCATGAACTCGAGGGCCGTGCGTAGCAGGTCCGCCACTGGCTCCTCCGCCTGCGCAAAAGTGTCTTCCAGCACGACAACGCGCTCGATCTTCGCGGTCACACCACGGTCGTCCAGCAGCACAGCGCCGATCTTACGGAACACGCCCGGCGTCGCCGCGAACCAGCCCGGTACGTCGAAGGTTGGGGCCATGTCGACAACGCCGCTGTGCTCGATGCGGTCATGCGTGGGCCGAAGGCCATAAATGCCGTTAAAGGACGCGGGGACTCGCACCGAGCCGCCGGTATCGCTGCCGAGCGCGAAATCGCACAAGCCCGCGCCGCAGGCAGCAGCCGCACCCGCGGACGATCCTCCGGGCAAGCGACCTGGTGCGCGCGCATTCACGGGCGTGCCGTAGTGCGCATTGGCGCCGCTCACGCTGTAGAAAAATTCATCGCACACAGTTTTGCCGGTGATGGTCGCGCCGGCGTTGAGTATTTTCTGCACCGGCGGGCAATGGCGCGTGGCAGGCGCGTGGCTTGCGAGCCATTCCGGGTTGCCGCAGCCAGTGCGCTCGCCCGCGATGTCGTACATGTCCTTGACCACCGCACTCAAGCCAGCGAGCGGTCCGCTGGCAGGGCCTTTGATCGGAGCTTTGATGTCATGCGGAACGAAGCAAGTGCGATAGGCATGCGGCAGCATTTTGCGGTGTGCCTCTTTATTTGTGCGCGTTATTTTGCGCGGCCAGATACCAGTCGAGGATTTTTGCGCCATCCCAGGTTACGACGCCGTCATGCGAAAGGATCTCCGCAAATGTCCGCTCCACATGGCCGATGCGATGAGGCACGCCAGAGAGATAGGGGTGGCAGGCCATCGCCATAATTTTCGGCCGCTCGGCCGATTCCTTATAGAGCGTCATAAAGTGGTCTAGCGCACGGGCGTGCCATTCGTTTGAGGGAAGGTGTTGCAGCGCCATCATGACGATGTCGTGGATTTCGAAATTGTAAGGCAGCGCCACAACCGGTTTGTGAGCGGTCTCCAGCGTCACCGGCTCATCGTCGAGCACCCAGTCACCGATATATTCGACACCCGCTTCCGAAAGATAGTCGAGCGTATCGAAGGTCTGGGTCAGCCCCGGACCAAACCAGCCGCGCGGACGATTGCCGGAGAATTTCTCGATTACGTCCATGGACTTCATGATGACGGCGCGCTGGTTGTCGAGTTTGTGCATCGGGATTTGGTCGTAACCGTGCGCGTTGAGCTCCCAGCCGCTGTCGAGACACGCTTGGACGACCAGCGGATATGTTTCGCAGACTTTGGCATTAAGCGTTACCGTCGGCGTGATCCCGAGCTTGAGCATCATCTTGCGCAGCCGCCAGAATCCGACGCGCATGCCGTATTCATGCCAACTCCAGTTCGGATGGTCCGGTAGCATCGGCTGCCCTTGCGGCGGCGAAATGACCATGCGCGCCATTGGCCGCGCCATGTCCCACTCCTCAAGCGCCAGCACCGGCCAGATCACCAGCCGCACACCTTTCGGCAATTTGAGCGGCGGCCGGCCGTCGATCGGCGAATAGGCTAGTCGTTCACGCGGATGCATGGGCATAAGGGCTACGCCGATTTCGGCCCGACCTTTGTATACCAGTCGGCGATCCGCGATCCGGTCCAGAACAGCACGTCGCGCTTTTTGCGGATCTTCTCGTAGATCTTACGGAAATATTTCGTTCGGTGCGGCGCGCCCATGATGTAAGGGTGCACTGAAATCGCCATCACCCGCGCCGAGCCCTTAGCATCCTTGTAGATCTGCTCGAACTGGTCCATCGCCCGCTCATAGAACTCCGACGCCTTGTGATGCTGAATCAGCATCATGGCGACGTCGTTGCATTCTTGCGTATAGGGAATGTTGAGGATCGACTTGGTGCGCGTCTTCATCCATACGGGCTGGTCGTCGAGCACCCAGTCGGCCACATAGTCGTAGCCTTCTTCCGCCAGGATATCGGGCGTTTCCCAGGTTTCAGTCAGGCCGGGTCCGAGCCAGCCGCGCGGACGCTTTCCCGTCGCTTTTTCCAGCACCTCAGCGCTCCTGCGGATATCCACACGCTCGTTTTCGACCTTTTGCATGTTTCGCTGGGTGTATCCGTGGCCGATGAATTCCCAGTTGCGCTCGATGCAAGCCTTCACGATGTCCGGATAGGTCTGCACCGCGACACCGTTGACGTTCATCACGCCAGGAATCTTGAAGTCGTCGTAAACCTCTAGCAGCCGCCAGAAGCCAACGCGGTTGCCGTATTCGTGCCAGCACCAATTCGGAATGTCAGGCATCGGCGAGCCGCCGGCGGGCGGGGTGAGCACCGTCCGCGGCATAGTCTGCGTCGGGTCCCATTCCTCGACATTGGTGATGGTCCACACCACCATGCGCGCGCCGTTCGGCAACTTCAGTGGCTTGCGTGTGGTGATCGCGGAATAATCGAGACGGTCGTTTGGCAGCATGCCGACAGCGGGCTTGGGGAAATTCATGCGCTGGCGTTCCTCGGGATATGATTGGCTGGCAGTTTTACAGTTAGCCCGGTTATTGTACAGGCCATGAAGCTTGTTCGTTATCGCTCTGCGGTTGGTGAAAAGCCCGGTCTGATTCTAGATGGCGAAGTGTTCGACCTGTCGGGTAGCTTTGCCGCCCTCAACCCGCGCGCACCGACGTTTGCCGACATCGAGGCGATCGCGGCTGTACCTGCGAAAGCACTGTCGAAAGCGGAGAAGGGCGTCGTGCTGGGCCCGCCTTTGCGCGGCATCGGCAAAATCATTGGCGTTGGCCTGAACTATCGCGATCATGCGGAGGAAACCGGCCTACCTTTGCCGAAGGAGCCGACGCTATTTCTAAAAGCCACCAGCGCGCTTTGCGGGCCGACCGACGATCTCGTCGTGCCGCACGGGGCAAAGAGCGTCGACTGGGAGATCGAGCTCGGCGTGGTGATCGGCAAGCCCGGCGTGTATATCGCGGAGCGGGACGCGCTCGACCATGTGCTTGGTTATTGCGTCGGCATCGATTTTTCCGAGCGTGACTTCCAATTCAATCGTGGCGGGCAGGGCTTCAAGGGCAAGAGCGCCGATACTTTCGCGCCGCTCGGTCCGTTCCTGGCGACACGCGACGAGATCGCGGATCCACAGAAACTGGCACTGCGCCTCGCAGTCAACGGCGTCGGCAAGCAGAACGGCAATACGCGCGAGATGATTTTTTCGGTTGCCGAGCTTGTTTCCTACATCAGCCGCTTCATGAGTCTTCAGCCGGGCGACGTGATCCTCACCGGCACGCCTGCGGGCGTCGGCCTCGGCCACAAGCCGCCGGTTTATCTTAAGGCCGGCGATGTGGTGACGGCCTCGATCGAAGGCCTCGGCGAGCAGAGCCATAAAGTGGTGACTGGCAGATAGGTGACAGCAGCGCGGCCATACGTTGGATGACGGCCTCAGCTCCCCTTCTCGTCGTGGATCTCTGGGAAGAAGTAATCTTTCCACGACGCGGGCTTGGCCTTGAGGGTGCCGACCACCGCCATGAAGTCCGCATATTTCATGGTGTTTTCGGGGGTCAGAGTCCAGCGCACCTGCGGGCCGGCGACAATCTTGCCGACCATGTCGATCGACAGTTTCGATTTCGAATCCTCGATCCACAGAGCAGCCGCGGCCGTCTTGTCCTTATTGACGATATCGGTCGCTTCCTTCAGTGCCGCCACCAGCGCCTTGTAAAGAACAGGATTGCCGTCGCGGAATTTCGCCGGAGCCCAGACGGCGGTGAATGTATGCGAGCCGCTCATCACGTCGAAGGAATTGAGCACGGTGTGAACGGCGGGATCCTCGAGCTGCTGATACTGAAACGGCGGCACGCTGAATGCGGCACTGATCTGAGCACCGCCCTTGAGCAACGCGACTGTGGCATCCGGCGGCGTCATCGAAACCGTCAGCGGATCGAATCTCGCAAATTCTTTCGTGCCATACTCCTTCGCCGCCGCCATTTGCAGCGTGATCGCCTGCACCGAGGATCGCACAGCGGGCACGGCGATGCGGTCGCTTTCCTTGAAGTCCTTGATGGTCTTGATGGCGGGATCGCGACTGTTGAGCAAGAATGGCTGCGAGCTCAGCGCAGAAATTCCGCGCACCTCCTGCGGAGTGCCTTTGCTGCGCGCCCAAAGCATGAGCAGTCCAGGCACACCGCCCGAACCGACATCAATATTGCCGGAAATCAGCGCTTCGTTGACCGCGGTTGGCCCGTTGAAGGTGAACCATGAAACTTTCACATCGTCGAGGCCGAGCGCTTTTGAATGCTTCTCAATGAGCTGTTGGTGCTCCATCACGTTGAGCTGCAGGTAGCCCATGGAAAATTGCCGCGCGAGACGGATTTCCTCAGCCGGTGCAGACGCCTGCGCAAACAGCGCGAACGCGCCAATGAGGCTCGCGAATGCCTTGATACGCATTTGAGTCTTCCCAAGACCGCCGATCTTGCTCTTATGGGCGGCGGCGCAACGCTATGCAGCAGCTTCGATCTTGGCAATGCTGCGGTACCAGTCGAAGATCTGCTCGCCGTTCCAGTGCAGCACGCCTTCATGCTTGTTCACGTAATCGTAGATCTGCTCGAGATATTTGATCCGGTGCGGCTGCCCGCTGATGTAGGGGTGGATCGCCAGTGCGCAGAATTTGGCGCGGGTCGCGCTCTCGCCATAAAGCCGGTCGAACTGGTCGATGGTGCGATTTAGCAGATAGTCGCTCTCGTGATGTTGGATTAGCATCATCGGAATGTCGTTTAGCTCGATGCTGTAGGGCAGGGTGACGAGCGGCCCCTTAGCGGTGCGGATCACCGTCGGCTCATCGTCATAGACCCAGTCACCGATATATTTCACGCCCGCTGCCGCGAGCAATTCCGGCGTGTCCAGCGTTTGTGTCAGGCCCGGCCCGAGCCAGCCAACCGGCTTCTTGCCGGTGAATTTGGTCAGAATGTCCATGGTCCGCTTGATCATGACGGCCTGGTCGGTTTCCTTGTGAATCGGACCCTGCTCATAGGCGTGGGCCATAAACTCCCAGCCGGCATCGCGCGCCGCCTTTGCCACGCGCGGATAGTCCCCGCAGATACGCGCATTGGCGGCAAGCGTCGGCTTGATGCCGAGGCGTTTGAACAAATCGAAGAAACGCCAGCAGCCGACCCGCATGCCGTATTCGTGGAAGGCCCAATGCACGACGTCGGGCATGAGCTGAACTCCCGTTGGGGCCGGGAGCAATTGCCGCGCCATCGGCTTGCCGATGTCCCAGACCTCGAAATTGACAGTGGTCCAGAATACAATGCGGGCATTGCTCGGCAATTTGAGCGGCGGGCGGTCGACGATCGCCGAGTAGTCGGCACGTTCGCGCGGAATCATCGGGCTGGACATAGAGACTTTCCTTTTCGACGTCATTCCGGGGGCGGCGAACCCGTAATGTCAAGCATCTCACGCCGTCGCGGCCACGCGCAACCCGACCAGCCGTTCGAGCGTGGCGCTATCTCTCAACAACTGCGCAGAGGTTGCGCGGTGCGCCACAGCGCCGCGCTCCAACACGATAGCTTCAGCCGTCAGTTCGAGCGCGAAGTCGGTGTGCTGCTCGACAAGGATAATGGCGATGCGGCGGTCGGAGAGCATCGTCTTTATCGCGGCAATGAGCTCGTCGACGATTACAGGCGCGAGACCCTCGAATGGCTCATCGAATAGCATCAGTGTCGGATTGGTCATCAGTGCGCGCGCGATTGCGAGCATTTGCTGCTCGCCGCCGGAGAGCTGGTTACCCATGTTGCGGCGGCGCTCGGCGAGGCGCGGAAAAAGTCTGAAAACCGCGTCAAGATCCCAGGAGCCTGGCTGCGCCGCGACCGTGAGATTCTCCTCGACCGACAGCGAGGGAAAGATTTCCCGCTCCTGGGCGACCCAGCCGATACCTTTGGTCGCGCGGCGGTTCGGAGGCATGCGCGAAATATCCTGACCGTGCCAAGTCACCTGACCACTGCGCAATTGTGTGTAGCCCATGATGGTCATCAGCAATGTCGACTTACCGACGCCATTGCGGCCGAGCACTGCCAGGCTGCTGTTCTCTGGCAAGTCGAGCGAAATACCGTGCAGCACGACGGCGTCGCCATAACCGGCAGTAACGTTGTTGACCTTGAGCAAGGAGTCAGCCATGTTTGCGCTTGCCCAGATAGACTTCCCGCACGCCCGGGTCGGCAGCGATCTCGGCCGGCGAACCTTGCGTAAAGATCGCACCGCCGACCAGCACGATGATGTGGCTTGCGAAGCGAAACACAACGTGCATGTCGTGCTCAATAAACAATAAGGTGAGATCGTCCGACAGGCTCGCCACAGCCTCGAAGACTTCGCCGCTTTCTTCCTGCGGGACTCCGGCCGCCGGTTCGTCGAGCAGTAGAACTTTCGGCCCGGTTGCGAGCGCTAGCGCGATTTCCAGCAACCGTTGACGGCCGTAAGGCAATTCGCGCGTAACCTGGTAGCAGGACTCGCCTAGCCGCAATTTGCGTAGTATCTCGTAAGCCTCGTCGATGGCTTCGCCATGCGAGCCAAGGCCGCGCCAGAACTGCCCGGCGAGCCCGCGCCGTTCGGCCACTGCCAAGGTCACCGCCTCCAGCGCGTTGAGACCGGCGAACAGTGTGTTGATCTGGAATGTGCGCGCGAGCCCACGCCGCACCCGCTCCTGCGGACCAAGTTCGGTGATGTCCTTGCCGCCGAGCATAATTTGTCCGGCGTTGGGCGCCAGCATGCCAGTCATCAGGTTGATGAGCGTCGTCTTGCCCGCGCCGTTCGGCCCGATCAGCGCGTAGCGCGCGCCGACCGGTAGATTGATCTCGATGTTGCGTGCCACCGGCAGCGAACCGAACGCTTTTGACAGGCCGCGGGTAGCTAAAGCGATTGTGCGACTAGCGATCGCGTTCTCAGCTGGAGGCGTGGGTGTGCTCATTTGCGTCTCCACCGCGCGTAGAATTCCGATAGGCCGCCGAGAATGCCGTTGGGGAGCACCATGACAACCGTCACCAGGAGCATGCCCATCCAGAAATACCAATATTGCGGGGCGATGCCGGAGAACTGATCACGCGCGATCATGAAAATCGTCGCGCCGACCAATCCACCATAAAGTCGCCCGGCACCACCCAGCACCAGCATCACAAGCACGTCAGCTGATCGCTGGAAACTGATCGATTCAAGCGAGACGTTTTCAGTCGTCTGCGCCAGCAGCGCTCCGGCAAGTCCCGCAATCGTTGCAGCGATGGTGTAAGCCTTGCGGATATGCGCGCGGCTGTCGGCGCCGATCGCCGGCATTCGTATCCAGTTCTCCCGGATGCCACGCAGCGCCAGACCAAACGGGGAGTTGATCAGCCGGCGCACGCCCAGGAAAACGACGAACAATGCAGCCAGCGAATAGATGTAGGCGACGTAGCCATAGAGATCGAACTTGAACAAACCGAGCACCGGCCACATCGAAATGCCTTGCAATCCGTCGCTGCCGCCGGTGAGCCAATGTGCGCGGTTTGCCGCCTCGAACGCGAGCAGACCAAGGCCGAGCGTGATCATGATGAGCGTAAAATGTCGGAAGCGCGAAATGACAAAACTGACATCAAAACCGACAAGTCCGGCCGCAACCGACGCCAGCACGAGACCGGTCAGTGGTTCGCCCCAGCCAAATTTGGAGATCAGTCCAGCGGAGTAAGCGCCGATGCCGAAGAAGGCCGCGTGGCCGAGCGAAACAATACCGGCATAGCCGAGGATGAGGTCAAGAGAGAGCGCGAACAGCGCGGTGATAGCAATCTGGCTTGTAAGCGACAAATAATTCGGGAACAGGAAGAAAGGCAGCAGCGTCGAAAGCCAGAACGCAATCTCGAGCGGATGCCAGCGGCTCTGTGCCTGTAGATAGGCCTGCGGTGCCAACGCTGCGACTGCGGGCGGCATGGTCTAGCGCCTCCCGAACAAGCCGGCTGGGCGCCACATGAGCACCACGACCATGACCAGATAAATCAGAAAGGCGCCAAGCTCAGGCGCGTAATATTTGCCGGCGACGTCGCTGACACCGATCAGAATTGCGGCGGCAAACGAGCCGGCAATGGAGCCGAGGCCGCCGACCGAAACGATGATCAGCACATAGACCAAGTACGTGAAGGCGAAATTTGGATCGAGGCCGACGACCTCGATCGCGAGGGCGCCGCCGAGGCCCGCAAGACCGGATCCGAGAGCGAAGGTCGAGGCGAAGGTGCGATCGACATCGATGCCGAGCCCGCGCGCCATGCGCTGATTGTCGACCGCCGCGCGAACCTGCGCGCCGAAGCGCGTGTATTCCAGGCCTGCGACCAGCAGCATCGTGACTACCAATGCGATGCCGATCAGGAACAACCGGTACTTTCCAAGCCCGAGGCCGAGGAAATCGACCACGCCGCGCAGTCCACTAGGCGTTTCGACCGGCTGCTGGGTCGTGCCGAAGATATAGGCGGCGATGGCGACGGAAATGAATGCAAGCCCGATGGTGAGCAGCACCTGATCGAGGTCGCTGGCACGGTAGAGCCGTCTGTAAAGCACGCGTTCAAGAACGACACTCGCGATTGCCGCGGCCGCGAACGCCGGCGGCAGCGTCGCGAGGAACGGCCAATGAAGTTCGTTTACCAGCGTAATGGTGACGTAGCCGCCGAGCATTGCGAAAGCGCAATGGGCTAGGTTGACGAAGTTCATCAACCCGAGCGTCACCGACAACCCAACCGACAGCACGAACAGCAACATGCCGTAGGCGATGCCATCAAACAGGACACCAAAGACTGGGGAAAGCATGATGGCGCCGGTTGCCTTTGCTTAGCCCTTGCGCGGGGTTTGCCTCGTCATTCCGGGGCGCGAATACCATGAACCCGGAATCCATACGCCTAGTTGGTAATTATGGATTCCTCGCTCTTGGCTGTGAGCGCCCCGGAATGACGAATAGATTGGTCAAACGCAACCATCATACGGATTTCTTGTCTATGGCGGCATCCCGAATGCAGCGAATGGGACGACCTTGAGATCGCCCCATCCGGAAGTTCGTAAGAGCTCAGGGCGGCAAGCTACTTGTGCGTCGGGTCTTTCACATTCGGCACAGTGTCGAACTCGACATTGACGATATCGTTGCCAACTTTCTCCACCCTGCGGACATATACGTTCTGCACGATGTCGCGGGTCTCCGGATCGATGGAGATTGGCCCGCGCGGGCTTTCCCATTTCATGCCTTTGGCCGCGGCGATCAAGGCATCGCCATCGGTCTTGCCGCCGGTCTTCTTGAGCGCCTCGTAGATGAGATGCATGCCGTCATAGCCGCCGACTGCGAAGAAATCCGGATTGCGCTTAAATTCCGCGTTGAAGGCTTTCACGAAATCGGCATTCATCTTTGACTTGTGATTGTAATCGTAGTGCCAGGCACTGAGGCGGCCCAAAGCAAGATCGCCCAGACCTTTGATCGCAGCTTCGTCAACCGGCTCGCCGGTGCTCAGGATCTTGATCTTGTTGGGGTCGACTTGACGCTCGGCAAAGGCCTTGCCAATCGCGGCCGGCTGCGCGCCGCCCGGCACAAATAGGAAAATCGATTCCGGATTGAGATCCTTCGCACGCTGTACGAAGGCCGAGAAGTCCGGGTTGGCAATCGGCATGCGCACCGAACCCACAATCTCGCCGCCCGCTGCCTTAAATGCTTTCTGGAACGCGGTTTCGGCATCGATGCCGGGACCGAAGTCGGTCACCATGGTATAGGCTTTCTTGATCTTGCCCTTGGTGGCCGCCCAGGTACCGAGCGTTTCGCCGATCTGCGGCAACGTCAGAGACACGCGCACGATGTAGGGCGACTTCTCGGTAATGATCGACGTCGCGGCGTTCATGTCGACCATGAATTTCTTGGCTTCGGCTGAAATGCCCGAGGCGCCGAGCGCTTCTGGCGTGAGCGTAAAGCCGGCCAGCATGTCGGCCTTGTCACGCACGATCAATTCCTGCGCCAGGCGCTTGGCGACATCCGGGTTCGGGCCGCCGCTGTCTTTGCGGATGATCTCGATCTTCTTGCCGGCGACGGTGTCGCCGTGTTGCTTCATATAGAGCTTGATGCCGTTGTCGATCTGCGCGGCGGTGTCGGCGAACTGTCCGGAATAGGCAGCAATAACGCCGATCTTGATGGTTTCTTGGGCGTTAGCGCCTGCCGGCAGCATGGCCGCCGCGAGGATGGCGGCGCCGGCGAATAACACGCGTTTCATGATGGTCCTCCCCTGAAAATCGTTTGCTTCGTATTGTTGTTGTTAGAATGCCTGAGGTTTCATGCAAAGAAAAGCGCTGCGGCCGGAGGTCGCGGCGTATTGCCGGTGCAGGCCGGTATCGCCCATTCTTACTGTCGTCCCCGCGAAGGCGAGGACCCAAAGTTGCAGCCTGACAAAAGATACAGCGAATCGTCCCGGGGCTCCGCTCGGTTGCCCGGGACGACCTTGATTTTCTAGGGCGTCGCGGCTTCGCTCACGCCAGCGACAGCGTTGCCCGCTCGTATTGGGCGCTGCCCATTTTCCCTTCCGGGAAAATGCGGTGGGCAGCAATCCACTCGAAGGATTCCTCGTAGATTTCCTTGGTATAGGGCTCGAACACCAGCCTTTCTCCAGGACCCCAGCGCCGAGTGTCCATTTTGGCGTGGAAGCGGTCGGGGAATTCCTTCTTGTAATAATGAGTATAGAGTTCGGGCCGCAGGTCGATGTCACGCTGGGCCTTGCGGAGTGCGCGGAAGAACTTGCGCAGGTCTTCAGGATCGGGATCGCCATGGATCATGGTGCCGATCATGAAGGTGGCGTCGATCACCTTGCGGAACCCAAGCTGTTCGGCGAAGTAATAGGGCCCCCCAAAGAGGTGCACGGCCGGCGCCTTGCCCTCGAACAGCCGCTCCATGCGCGCAAACAGCATGCCGTCGGAATAGACGAGGTTCATCTCCTCCGGCTTCAGGTACTGTTCGAGTGCCTGCACCGTCGAATAATGACTACCGGATTGATAGCCGACCGAAACCGGCACGCCAGCCAGATCGGTCGGATCTTTTATCTTCGAATCATCGGCGACAAAGATACCAGCGGGCGCCACCGAATAGACGTCGGTGTACATCTTGCCGTGCCCGTTGGACGCAGCGACGTTGACGGTCCAGTGGCAGGCGCAGCTGACGTTCGATTTGCGACCTTCCTCGAATGACTGGTAGGCGCCAACTTTGTCGCCTTTGTCGTGAATCTTGCCGTCGGTCGAGCGCATTAGCTCGCGGAATTCGTATTCAAGGCCTTCCTTGCAGAAGTAGTCCTTCTCCTCGGCCACCCATTCCTGCAGTCGGAAATGCGGTTCGATCAGGAATTTCGCCATGGTTTTGTTCTCCCTTTAGTTTCTAGCAGCATGATTGTCCTTGGTGCCCGCGTTCGGCCACGCGCCGGGCGCGGATCATCTTGACGTGGTCGTCCATC
>Ga0126382_10000342_pt1 | contig 17841 bp, 18 predicted proteins | sample PanSoiMetPlot_30_FD_92548 | JGI IMG/M metagenome (GOLD analysis project Ga0126382, IMG submission 92548) | Tropical forest soil microbial communities from Panama - MetaG Plot_30 | ecosystem: Environmental > Terrestrial > Soil > Tropical forest > Bulk soil | place: Panama | collected 2016-02-17
CGGTGGTCGCCGAATCTTTACATGCGATCTATCAGCCCGCGGATGCGGTCGGATTCGGCCACGATCAGCTTGGTCATCTCGCGTTCGGCGGGCGCCAGCTGTTCTTCCAGCAGCTGCGCCGCGCCGCGGATGCCCGAGAGCGGGTTCTTGATCTCGTGCGCGAGCATGGCGGCGAGCGCGGTCACCGAGCGCGCGGCGCCGCGATGGGTGAGCTGGCGATCCATCTTGTCGGCGATCGTGCGCTCCTGCAGCATCACGACCACGTGGTCCGGCCGCTCCGGAAGCGGCGCGACATGCAGATCGACCAGGCGCTCGCCCGGATTGCGCGGCGTGCCGAGATCGACCTTGTATTCGTTGACCGCGGCGCCGCGGCCGCGCACCTGCTCGATGAGCGCAAGCAAGGGGCTGCCGAAGGGCACGAGGTCCTTGAGCATGTGCCGCCGCAACAGCGGCAGCGAGGCCTCGAAGAAGGACTCCGCCGCCGCGTTGGCGTTGGCGATCCGTCCGTCGGCCGCCACCATGATTACGGGATGCGGCAGCGCATCGAGCACTGCGTCCGACGTGCCGGACGGCAGTGTCGGCATGGGCGTTCGCGCGGGCACGGGTTTGGCCTCGAGCCGGCTCATGCAGCCTGCCCGCATGTAGAGGAGGCAATAGCCGCGCTGGCGAATACAGCGAAGGCCTCGGCAAGGTGGCGGCGGACGCGCGCGGGATCGTCGGCGGTCAGGACCAGGCTGCGCTGAGCCTTGAGGGTGCCCGCCGAAACGCCCGCGGTCTCTGCCGCCGCATCGAGCGCCCAGCCCAGATGCTTGCGGGCATGGCGGCGGCCGACCGCATGGCCATGGTGCGACAGCATTTCGTCGTAGAGCTGCTCGATCAGCGTGAGCTGGACGGCGAACGACGGCGCGCCCTCGCGCGCCCCACCGGCCAACCGGCGGGCAATCTGTCCGGGCAGCCATGGACGGCCCTGCGCGGCACGCCCGATCATGACCGCGTCGGCGCCGGAGGCCGCCAGCGCCGCGACGGCGTCCTCGTAGTTCGTGATATCGCCGTTCACCACGACAGGGATTGCGACGTTGTCCTTGACTGCGCGCACCGCCGTCCAGTCGGCGCGGCCCTTGTAGAACTGGCAACGGGTTCGCCCGTGCACCGTGATCAGCCGGACGCCGGCCTGCTCCGCGCGGCGCGCAAGCTCGGGCGCGTTGATGGAGCGGTCATCCCAGCCGAGCCGCATCTTGAGCGTCACCGGCACCGAGACCGCCTCCACGGTGGCCACGATCAGCGTCAGCGCGTGGTCGAGATCGCGCATCAGCGCCGAGCCCGATTGCGCGCCGGTCACGTGCCGCGCCGGACAGCCCATGTTGATGTCGACGATGGCCGCGCCCGAGGCCTCGGCGATGCGAGCCCCTTCCGCCATCCAGCGCGCCTCGCAGCCCGCGAGCTGCACCACGTGGATACCGGCGCCCTGCCCCTCCGCGCGCAGCCGTGCGTCGGCGCAGCCTTCCGCCAAGGCCTCGCTTGCGGTCATCTCGGAGACGACCAGGCCGGCTCCCAGGCTCGCTACCTGCCGCCGGAACGGGGCGTCGGTCACGCCCGACATCGGCGCCAAAATCACCGCGCTCGGCAATGTCAGATTACCGATTGTCAGCGGCTCTGGCCGGGAAAAGTCAGTCAATAACGTCACTTAGCGTCCATGCACACGATTTAGGCGTCAAGCCGCGACTGCATATAGTTTAGCCAAATGCTACGAATGCGCAAGTGCTGCACTGCAAAAATCCCCGCTTTGCTTAAAGGCCCGGTTCCCAGGCCGCCGGGACATGCGCTAAAGGCAACCGCGAAACATCGCGGGATACTTGGAAATTGCAGCATTCGGCAGGCAAGGTGGCAGCCGTCGTCGTGGCGGCCGGCCGCGGGCTTCGCGCTGGCGGCGACTTGCCCAAGCAGTATCGGCAGATTCTGGGCGAGCCGGTGATCCGGCCGAGCCTTGCGACCCTGGCCCACCACGCGGCGATTGCGGCGGTGCAGCCGGTCATTCATCCCGACGACGCAGGGCTCTATCAGGCTGCAATCGCCGGGCTCGGCCTCCTGCCAGCGGTGCACGGCGGCGCATCGCGGCAGGCCTCGGTCTGCGCGGGACTCGAGGCGCTCGAGCCGCTCGCGCCGGCGCTCGTGCTGGTGCACGATGCGGCGCGGCCTTTCGCCTCTGAGGCGCTCATCACCCGGGCGATCGCAGCCGCGCAAACCAGCGGCGCGGCAGTGCCGGTCGTTCCGGTCGCCGACACGGTCAAGACCGTGGATGCGGCCGGCACCGTGACCGGCACCATCGACCGCGCGCATCTGCGCCTGGTGCAGACGCCACAGGCGTTCGGCTTTGCCGCCCTGCTCGCTGCCCATCGCAAGGCGCGCGCGGCGGGCCGCGACGACTTTACCGACGATGCCGCGCTCGCCGAATGGGCGGGGCTCGCAGTCACAACCTTCGAGGGCGAAGCAGGCAACGTGAAGCTGACGACGAACGACGATTTCACCCGTGCCGAGACGGCCAAGCTCGCGGCCTTGAGCGATGTGCGCACCGGTTTCGGCTTCGATGTCCACCAGTTCGGCGCCGGCGACCACGTGACGCTCGGCGGCGTGAGAATTGCACATCCCCAAGGCCTATCCGGCCACTCCGACGCGGACGTGGTCCTGCATGCGTTGGTCGATGCGATCCTCGGCGCATTGGCCGACGGCGACATCGGCGTGCATTTCCCGCCGAGCGATCCACAATGGCGCGGCGCCTCCTCCGACCGGTTCTTCGCATTCGCCGTCGACCGGCTGCGCCAGCGCGGCGGACGCATCGCCCATCTCGATGTGACGATCGTCTGCGAGGCCCCGCGGATCGGCCCGCATCGCGATGCGATGCGCGCCAAGATCGCCGAGCTCGCCGGCATTCCGGTCGAGCGCGTGGGCGTGAAGGCCACCACCAGCGAAAAAATGGGATTTACCGGCCGCGGCGAGGGCATGGCGGCTTTTGCCAACGCCACCGTGCGCTTGCCTTGGAGCGAGTGAATGTCGGATCAGGAGCTCATCGCGCGGGCGCAGGCGCTGCTCGAGCTCTGCCGCGCGCGGAGACTCAAGATCGCGGCCGCGGAGTCCTGCACCGGCGGACTGGTGGCCGCGACGCTGACCGAGATCGCCGGCTCCTCCGACGTGTTCGAGCGCGGCTTCGTCACCTACAGCAATGAAGCGAAACAGGCGATGCTCGGCGTTCCGGCCGCGGTGCTCGAACGCCACGGCGCCGTGAGCCGCGAGACCGCGGAGGCGATGGCCGCGGGCGCGCTTGCGGACGCGCCGGTTGACCTCGCGGTGTCGATCACCGGCATCGCCGGCCCCGGCGGCGCGGTCGAGGGCAAGCCGGTCGGCCTCGTGCATTTCGGCGCCGCCTCGCGGCGCGGGCGGCGCCTTCATCGCGAGCGCAGATACGGCGATATCGGGCGCGCACAAGTGCGTCATGCCTCGGTCCTGGAGGCGCTGGCGATGCTGCGGGAGCTCGCTGAAGAGTGAAGATTGCCGCCATTCCGAGCGTTCGGCCCAGCGGGAAAAAGTGCTAGAATTCGCACCGGCTCTGGAATGACCCGGCGCCTGCCGGGTTCGTTTCTGTCATCGATCTGCGACGGGCGCTCGATAACGTGCCCGGCCGGAGCCGAAGATCGAAGGGAGGACCAAAATGAACGCCAAGTTGAACGTTGCGTTGCTAGCGTCGGTGTTGTCCGTGGGCATGACCGTTGGTGCGCAGGCGCAGCAACAGCCGCCGCAATCGCCCAACATGACCTTTTTCGTCACCAGCACAGGCCCCGGCAAGGGCGGGGATCTTGGCGGCCTGGAGGGCGCGGATCGCCATTGCCAGACGCTGGCGACGGCGGCCGGCGCCAGCAGCAAGACTTGGCGCGCGTACCTGAGCACCAATGCGGGTGCGCAAGGCGGCCCAATCAACGCCCGCGACCGGATCGGAAACGGCCCCTGGCAGAACTTCAAGGGCGAGGTCGTCGCGCAGAACGTCGACGATCTGCACAGCGACAACAACAAGCTCAGCATGCAGACATCGCTGACCGAGCGCGGCACCATCGTCGCCGGTGTCGGCTACACGCCGAATTATCACGACATCATGACCGGCTCGACGGCCGAGGGCCGCGTATTTCCGGGCAACCTCAATCTGACGTGCAACAATTGGACGAGCCCGACGTTCGGCAGCGCCATGGTTGGCCACATCGATCGCCGCGGCCTCTCGGACACGGTCTTTGCCAAGTCCTGGAACGCATCGCATATGTCACGCAGCTGCAGCCCGGACGACCTTCGCGCCACCGGCGGCAACGGCTTCTTCTACTGCTTCGCACAATAGCCATCGAAAGGGAGAAAACACCATGAACAGGATGGTGACACTTTCCGCGGTAGCCGCGGCCGCGCTTGTGCTCAGCGTGCCGGCCGGTCTGCAGGCGCAACAGGCTGCGATGACGTTCTTCATCACCAGCGTCGGCCCCGGCAAGGGCGGTGACCTCGGCGGGCTCGCCGGCGCGGACGCGCACTGCCAGAGCCTGGCCCAGGCGGCGGGCGCGGGCAACCGCACCTGGCGCGCCTATCTGAGCAATTTCGCGCCGCCCGGCGTCACGCCCATCAACGCCCGCGACCGCATCGGCAACGGTCCGTGGCACAACGCCAAGGGCGTGCTGATCGCGCAGAACGTCGACGATCTGCACAGCGACAACAACAAGATCAACAAGGAGACCGGCCTCACCGAGAAGGGCGAGGTGGTCAAGGGGCGCGGCGACACGCCCAACCAGCACGACATCATGACCGGCTCGCAGATGGACGGCCGGGTGTTCCCGGGCAACATCAACGTCACCTGTGGCAACTGGACGAGCAGCACATTCGGCAGCGCGCTGGTCGGCCACCACGACCGGCAGGGCATCGCCGACACGCCGTTCCAGAAGTCCTGGAACTCGTCGCACATGTCGCGCAGCTGCAGCCAGCCCGATCTGGTCGCCACCGGCGGCAACGGCCTGTTCTACTGTTTCGCGGCGCAGTAAAGCGGGCGGTCCGTCACCGCCCGAGCTTCTTGCGCAGGATGGCGCCGAAGATGTTCGAGTAGTCGTCGGTCCATGCCGCAACGGCCGGGTCTGGCTCGATTTTCAGCCAACCCGGCCGCGTCGGCAGATCGCCGAGGTCGGCGTCCCTGCGCGCGAGTGCGGCGACCAGCGCGTTCGTCTTGAAGTCGTCCGGAACCGAGGCCGGCCTGTCATCCTGCTTCACGTAGGTGACGAGGCCCTCGGCCGTGGCTACCGCAGCCACCACCCGTGCAAGCTCCATGTGCCGATTGGAGATGTGCAGGATGATCGCGCCGCCCGGTGCGAGCCGCGCGAGATAGCCGGCCAAGGCCTCCCGCGTGAGAAGATGCACCGGAATCGCATCGGACGAAAAGGCGTCGAGGACGATCAGGTCAAAGCGCTTTTCAGACGCCGCAAGCGTGAGCCGCGCATCGCCCACCACGACGGGAATCCCGGGCGCGCAGGACGATATGAATCTGAAGAAGCGCGGATCGCGCGCGATCCGGACCACGTCCGGATCGATCTCGAAGAACGTCCAGTCTTCCTGGCCGCGGCGGTGGCATGCGAGGCTGCCGGTACCGAGGCCAACGACGGCGATCCGATCGAATTTTTCGTGTCCGCGGCGTACCGCCTCGATGCTTTCCGAGATCGGCCCGCCGAAATAGTAATACGTGAGCGGTTCTGGCGTGGACGCTGGGTCGCCGATGCGCGCGGCGCCGTGCAGCGTCGTGCCGTGATAGAGCAGCCGGTGGCTGCTATCGGCGGTCTCGACCACCTGATGCACACCGAAGAAGCTGCGCATTGCCTCGACGCGGTTGAGGCCGGGTTGCCACAGCCCGGTCACCACGAATGCGAGCGCGGCCAGTGCGAAGAAGCGCGCGGGACGGTGCCGTTGCAGCAGCATGAACGCGGCCAGGGCAACGAGCGTGACTTGAAACGGCAGCGCCGCCGATGCCGGCAGACGGATGCCGAAGGCGAATTGCGCTGCGACCGCAAGCGCGGCAATCACGAGAATCGAGGCCGCCTCCGCCGCGAACCGGCGCCAGCCGCCCGCGAACATGCCGGGCAACACGAGCAGGGCTGCGAGCAGAAGGATCGGATATTCGTAGATTTGATTGAAGATGTGAGGCGCGAGCAGAGCGGCAAAGATGCCGCCGAGCACTCCGCCGAACGAAACCCACAGATAGAACTCGGTCAGCAGTGCGGGCGCCGGCCGCCGGCGATAGAGCTCACCGTGGCACAACAGCGCCAGCAGCAGGAATGCCGCAAGGTTGAAGCCGATCGTGGCCAGCCAAAACACCCGGTCGCCTGCTCCGAGCAGTCCGACGGACAACGGAGCCACCATGATCGGCGCCAGCGCGGCAACGGTCGCCGGTGCAACCCACGCGCGCTCGCGGAAGACCGCCACGAACGTGAGGAGATAGATCGCGAGCGGAACCACCCACAGGAACGGCGCCGCGGCCACGTCCGTGGTGATGTAGGACGTCACCGCGATGACAAGGCCGGCCGGTATCGCCGCGAGAGCCATCCACGCCAACCGATCACACATCGACGCCGACTTCACCGCTGCATCTATCGCGACGATGCTTGGGCGGCGCGCCACGAACAGGCTGACCGCCGCAATGAGAACGGTGAGAACGGCAAATCCCGCCGACCAGAGCTGCGTCTGCCCCCTGAGCGACAGCGTCGGCTCGATCACGATCGGATAGGCGATCAACGCCGCGAACGAGCCGAGATTCGATGCAGCGTAAAGGACGTAAGGATTGCCCGCCTGCGGATGGCCGCTGGCCGCGAACCAACCCTGCAGGAGCGGCGCGCTCGCAGACAGTGCCGCGAACGGCAATCCGATCGAGACGGCAAACAGGCCGATGAGCCAGAGCGCGATGCCGCTCGTGGGCGGCGCGCCGAAGGCGTCGGCGATGCCGATCGGCAAGGTCAGTGCCGCAACGGCGAGGACGCCGAGATGCAGTAGCGCGCCATGCCCTAGCGCAAGCCGCCGCACCAGAAGATGAGCATAGGCATAGCCGGCCAGCAGCGCGGCCTGGAAGAACACCATCGCCACCGACCAGACGCTGGGCGCGCCGCCCAGGCGCGGCAGCACCATCTTGGTGAACATCGGCTGCACCAGGAACAGCAGTAGCGCGGACAGGAAAAGCGCGGTTGCAAACAGCGCCGGCGCTAGCCGCAATGCTGTCGGCGCCGAACTCGGCGCAACCTGCGGCGTCGATGCGATCGGATCCAGCGTCGTCATCGGGTTTCCATGGAGCCCGACGGCGATGCTATGCACCCGACGTTAACCGTCGCTTACTTCGCGTAGACCACGTCCGCTCTCCGCTCGAAAGCGGCGGCAAAGCGCCGGAAGGCCGCATCGAACACCGCGCCCATGAGCAGGCCGAGCGTCCGGCTCTTGAACTCGTAGGAGATGAAGAACTCCACCTCGCAGGTCCGTTCACCGGTGGCGTGGAAGGTCCAGCGATTCTCGAGCCGACTGAACGGCCCTTCGAGATATTCGACAAGTATCTGCAGGTTCGGCCGGTCGAGCGTGACGCGGCTGGTGAAAGTCTCGCGCACGAACTTGTAGTCGACCGTCATGTCGGCGATCAGAACCTCGACGCCTTCCGGCTCGGGGATGCGCGTTCGCACCTTCAGCGCGCGGCACAGCGGCACGAATTCCGGATAACGCTCGACGTCGGCGACCAGATCGAACATTTCGGCGGCGGCATGCCGCACCCGACGCGTGGCGGAGAACTGCGGCATTACGGCGCTCCGCTGTCAGCCGCGGCCAAGCTTCGACTCCCGCGCCGCCCGCAAGCGTGCGAAATCCTCGCCGGCATGGTGCGACGAGCGCGTGAGCGGCGAGGACGAGACCATCAGGAAGCCCTTCGCATAGGCCACAGTCTCATAGGCTTTGAATTCTTCGGGCGGAATGAAGCTCACGACCGGATGATGCTTGCGCGTGGGCTGTAAATATTGGCCGATGGTGAGGAAGTCGACATCGGCGGCGCGCAGATCGTCCATCACCTGCAGGATTTCGTTTCGCTCCTCGCCCAGCCCCACCATGATCCCGGATTTCGTGAACATCGCGGGATCGATCTCCTTCACTTGCTGCAAGAGGCGGATCGAGGCGAAATACCGGGCGCCCGGGCGCACCGTGAGATATTTCGAGGGTACCGTCTCGAGATTGTGGTTGAACACGGAGGGCCGAGCCTTCACGACGATTTCGACCGCGCCCGGCTTGCGCAGGAAGTCGGGCGTGAGCACCTCGATCGTCGTGTCAGGGCACTGCGCGCGGATCGCACGGATGACGGCCGCGAAATGTGCGGCGCCGCCGTCGTCGAGGTCGTCGCGGTCGACCGAGGTCACGACCACGTGCGCAAGGCCGAGCTTGGCGGTCGCCTGCGCCACGTGCGCCGGCTCCTCCGCGTCGAGCGGGCCGGGCAGCCCGGTCTTGACGTTGCAGAAGGCGCAGGCGCGCGTGCAGGTATCCCCCATGATCATGAAGGTCGCGTGCTTCTTTTCCCAGCACTCGCCGATATTGGGGCAGCCGGCCTCCTCGCAGACCGTGTGCAGCCCATTGGCGCGTACGATCGCCTGTGTTGCGGCATAGCCCCTCGACACCGGCGCCTTGACCCTGATCCAGTCGGGCTTTTTCAGTGCGGGCGCGTCCGGCCGATGCGCCTTTTCCGGATGGCGCGGTCTGTGGGTGGTGTCCAGAACGACGGTCATGGCAGCTCCGAGATTCAAGGGATACTTACGAGCCCACCCCGACCGGCGCAAGCCACGCGGCCGGCAACTTGGCCGGCCGAATTACCGTCGTTTTGACCGGAAATTGCGGGGGACATAGAGTCCGCTGCACGAATATTGGCACCACGATTTTCGCAACAGGAGCCCTTCATGCTCACCCGTCGCGCCGCGCTTGCCGGTCTCGCCGCGCTCGGCCTGCCGTTGCAAGCCCGGGCCCAGTCTTTTCCCAGCCGAACCATCACCATCGTCGTGCCCTACCCGCCGGGCGGACCGATCGACGCCTTGGCACGGCTGATTGCGCAAGAGGGGGCGAGCGACCTTGGGCAGTCGATCGTGGTCGAGAACCGCGCCGGCGGCTCGGGCATCATCGGCACCAACGCCGTGGCACGCGCCGAGCCCGATGGCCACACGCTGGTGCTCGGCACCAACCAGACCCACGCCACCAACCAGAGCCTGAACAAGAACTGCCCCTATGATGCGGTGAAGGATTTCACTCCCGTTGCCGGGGTCGCCGCGATGCCGCACGTGCTCATCGTGCGCAATAGCCTTGCCGCCGCCAACGTCGGCGAACTCGTCGCGATGGCGAAAGCGAAGCCCGGCAGCCTCTCCTTCGGATCCGCCGGCATCGGCTCCGGCGCTCACCTGGCGAGCGAGTTGTTCAAGACCAAAGCTGGCATCGACATGTTGCACGTGCCGTTCAAAGGCCTCTCCCCGATGCTGACGGAGCTGCTCGGTGACCGGATCGATCTGAGCATCGCGCCACTGCCCGGATTGATCGGACAGCAGATCGAGCAGCGCACGGTGCGTGCGCTGGCGCTCGCGAGCGCACAGCGCGTGCCCCAGCTGGCGTCGGTGCCGACCTTTGCCGAGGCGGGCGTTGCCGGCGTGGAGGCAGATGCCTGGTCGGCCTTGTTCGCGCCGGCCAAGACACCGCCGGCGGTCATCGAGCGCCTCTACCGCGCGGTTGCCGCAGCGCTCTCGAAAGACACGGTGCGCTCGACCATGGCGAAGCAAGGCATTCCGGTTGCACTGCGCACGTCGGCCGAGATTGCCGCCATGCTGCCAGGCGAGGTCGAGAAATGGGCGGCCGTGATCAAGACGGCCAATGTGGTCGTGGAGTGACGACCGCAGCGGTCATGCCGCGACGTCGAGATTGAAGAACCGCGCGGCGTTGCGCCACAAGATCTTTTCCTTATCGGCCGGCGCAATCGCAAGCCCGTTGACGATATCGACGTGCTCTTTGGGATCGAGCGGGACCGGTCCGTAGTCGGTTCCGAACATCACCCGCTCGACGCCGAAGACCTCGACCGCCTCGCGCACATGCGGCGCCCAGAAACCCATGGTGTCGACGCTGGGCTTGGCGAGATAGCTGCTCGGAAGGTCCGTGCAGCGGATGACGGCAGGATCGGGCATGCCGTCGCATCCCAGCCGCCAGCCGAAATCGAGCCGGCCCATGACCGGCAACAGCCCGCCGCCCATGTGGGCGACGACGATCTTCAGGCGGGGATAACGGTCGAGCAGGCCCGAGAGGATCATGCGCGCGAGCGCCATCGCGGTGTCGAACGGGCGACCCACCAATTCGTCGAGCTTGAATTGATCCATCTGCTGGTCATGCCCGATCGGCACTCGCGGCGGATGGATGAAGACCGGCACCTGCTGGTCTTGCGCCCATTCCCAGAACGGAAACGCATCCTCGCCGTCGAGGAAACGGCCATGCCAGCTCGACGTGATCAACAGGCCCTTGAAGCCGAGCGGCCCGAGGCAGCGCTCGCCCTCGGCAACATGGCTTCTGTCGAGCGGGTTGAGCGTCCCGAGGCCCCAGTTTTTCGGCGAACGCGCCACGATCCCCGCGATCTGGTCGTTGACCGCCTTCACGATGTCGATCGCCGGCGACTTGGACACCCAGGCGATGGCCTCTGCCGCAAACGGCGTGCTGATCAGCCTCCCCGTCACACCAGCCTCGGCGCAGACCTCCTGCTGGAGATCGAAATCGTACATCTCATGATAGGACACTGCGGGCAGGCAGCGAAAATTGGTCACCGCATTCTTGCCGGCGGGCGTCCCGCGCATGGCGTCGGCGACCCCGAACCGATCACCCGTGACGCGCGGCGAGCAGTGGGTATGGATATCGATGATGGGCATCAAATATTCAGGACGCGCCCATAAGCATCCAGCACCGCCTCCTTCATCATTTCGGAGAGCGTCGGGTGCGGGAACACCGTGTGAATGAGCTCTTCTTCGGTGGTCTCGAGATTCATCGCGACCACGTAGCCCTGGATCAGCTCGGTCACTTCGGCACCCACCATGTGCGCGCCGAGGAGCGCGCCGGTCTTCTTGTCGAAGATCACCTTGACGAGGCCCTGGTCCTCGCCCAGCGCGATCGCCTTGCCGTTGCCGACGAACGGGAAACGGCCGACGCGGATGTCGAGCTTCTGCGCTTTCGCGGCCGCTTCGGTGAGCCCGACCGACGCGATCTGCGGCGAGCAATAGGTGCACCCCGGAATGAGCCGCTTGTCCATCGGATGCGGCTTGAGGCCCTTGATCGCTTCGACGCAGATGACGCCTTCGTGCTCGGCCTTGTGCGCCAGGAGCGGCGGGCCGGCGACGTCGCCGATGGCGTAGATGCCGGGAACGCTGGTGCGGTTGAGCGGATCGAGCACGATGGCGCCGCGATCGGTCTTCACCCCGATTTTTTCCAGCCCGAGATTCTCGATATTGCCGGTGACGCCGACCGCGGAAATGACGCGCTCGACCGTGACGGTCTGCGTTCCGCCCTTGCCGTCATCGATGGTGGCGGTCACGCTGTCGGCCTTCTTGTCGAGCTTGCTGACCTTCGCCCCGGTCAGGATCTTGATGCCCTGCTTCTCGAACTGCTTACGCGCGAACGCGGCAATCTCGGGGTCTTCGACCGGCAGAATCTGCGGCAATACCTCGACCAGGGTCACCTCGGAGCCGAAGGTGCGGAAGAACGAGGCGAACTCCACGCCGATCGCACCGGAACCGATGACCAACAGCGACTTGGGGATGCGGTCCGGCGCCATCGCCTCGAAATAAGTCCAGATCAGCTTCTTGTCGGGCTCGAGTCCGGGCAGCACGCGCGGCCGCGCCCCGGTCGCGATGATGATGTGCTTGGCCTGATACGTGCCCGCCCCGAGCGCACCCTTGGGCGGCTCGCTCTTGCCGGCCTTCACCGTGATCTTGCCGGGCGCGTCGATCGCAGCCTCGCCCCAGATCACGGTGACCTTGTTCTTCTTCATGAGGAAGCCGACGCCGTCGTTGAGCCGCTTCGACACTGCGCGCGAGCGTTTGACGACAGCGGTGGGATCGTAGCTGACTTTCTCGGCGGTGAGCCCGTAATCCTTCGCGTGCTGCATGTAGTGGAAGATTTCCGCCGAGCGCAGCAGCGCCTTGGTCGGAATGCAGCCCCAGTTCAGGCAGATGCCGCCGAGATATTCCCGCTCGACGATCGCAGTCTTGAAACCGAGCTGCGCCGCGCGGATGGCGGTCACGTAGCCGCCGGGTCCCGAGCCGATGATGATGATGTCGAAGGAGGTATCAGCCATTCCGATCACTCTGAACCGAGACGCTATTGCACAACGAGCTTGAGCTCTTCCACCACCGGCCGCACCTTGGCGATCTGCTCGTGGAGCATCGCGCGCATCTCGGCCTGGCTCGAGCCGGAAGGCTCGGCGCCGACGTCGGTCATCCGCTTCTGGACGTCCGGATGCTTGGCCGCCGCCGCGATCTCCTGGTGCAACCGCGCGACCACGGGTTCGGGTGTGCCCTTGGGCGCGAAGAAACCGTTCCAGCCGCGCAGCTCCAGATTGGGGAAGCCGAGCTGCGCCACCGTTGGAACGTCCGGCAGCGCCGCCGCGCGCGTGGCGACCGCCAGCGCCTTGAGCTGGCCCGTGCGCACCCGCTCCAGCGAGCTCGAAAGCTGGTCGCCGCCGAACTGGATGCGGCCGGACAAGAGCTCCGTCACCAGCGGGGCGGCGCCACGGAACGGCACATGCTCAAGCTTGATGCCGGTGTCGCGTTTGAGCACCTCGCCCATCAGGTTCATGATGCTGCCCGGGCCGGTCGAGCCATAGAACAGCGGCTCCTTCGCTTGCTTGGCATATTCCACGAATTCCTTGAGGTCGCGCACCGGTACCGACGGATGCGCCAGCAGCAAAAGCGGCACATAGGCGCCGACCGAAATCGCCACGAAATCCTGCTCGATGTCGTGCTTCGAGCGGCCGACGAATTGCAGCGACGACGTGGTCGTGGTGAAGGTGATGTTGTGGAACAGCAGCGTGTAGCCGTCAGGGCTCGCCTTCGCGACCTGATCGGCGCCGATCGAGCCGCCGGCGCCGCCGACATTCTCCACCACCACGCTCTGGCCGAGACCTTCCGTCATCCGCTGGGCGAACAATCGCGCCAGCATGTCGGTGGTGGCGCCCGCCGGGAACGGCACGATGATGCGGATGGTCTTTGCGGGAAAGCGGTCCTGTCCGTAGGTGGAGGCCGGAACGAGCGCCATCATGCCGGCGAGCGCCGCGGCGCCGACGATCCACCGGCGCATGCTTGCGTACCGCGGCAACCTGGTCTCGTTCATGATTTCCTCCGCCGATCGCATTTGTCTTTGACCCACAGTTGGAGGTCTTGTTGCGCCCTTTCAATGCCAGGCGGCTTCACACAATGTTCATCCGGCAAAGAACCGCTCACACCACCATCATGACGGGGTTCTCGATCAACGTCTTGAACGCGCCGAGCAGTTGCGCGCCGAGCGCGCCGTCGACAGCGCGATGATCGGTCGAGAGCGTGGCCGACATCATCCACGCCGCTTCGATCTTGCCGTTCTCGACGATGGCGCGCTCCTCGCCGGCGCCGACCGCCAGGATGGTCGCATGCGGCGGATTGATCACCGCGGCGAAATCCTTGATGCCATACATGCCGAGGTTCGATACCGCGCTGGAGCCGCCCTGGTACTCCTCCGGCTTGAGCTTGCGCGCGCGAGCGCGCGCGGCGAAATCCTTCATCTCGTTCGAGATCACCGAGAGCGATTTCGCCTCGGCTTTGCGCACGACCGGCGTGATCAGCCCGCCAGGGATCGAGACCGCCACGCCGATATCGGAATGCTTGTGCCGGAGCATGGCAGCTTCGGTCCAGGTCACGTTGGCGTCGGGCACGCGTTGCAGGGCGAGCGCCAGCGCCTTGATGACGAAGTCGTTGACCGAAATCTTGTAGGCGGGTTTGCCGTCCTTGTCCTTCGGCGCGGCCGCGTTGATCTCCTCGCGCGCGGCCAGGAGCTTGCCGACGCGGCAGTCGAGCGTCAGATAGAAATGCGGAATCGTGAGCTTGGCCTCGACCAGACGCCGCGCGATCACCTTGCGGATATTGTCGTGCGGGACCGTGTCGTAGGAGCCCGGCTCGAACAGCGCGCGGATCTTGTCGTCGGATGGCGCCTGCACCATCGGCGCTGCCGTGCCGGCCGCCGCGGCGGGGGCGATGAGGCCCTTTCCCGATTTCGCCGCCTCCACGTCGCGCGCGACGACCCGGCCATGCGGCCCCGAACCCTGGATGCGCGCGAGGTCGATGCCGGCGTCTTTCGCCAGCCGCCGGGCGAGCGGCGAGGAGAAGACGCGGTTGGTGCCTGGAGCATGAGCCGGTGCTGCTTGCGGCGGGCTCGCCGGCGCGGCCTTTGCGGGCGCCGGTTGGGCGGCCGCAGGGGTTGCCGCAGTCGCGGGCTTCGCCGGAGCCGATGCCGCCGCAGGTTTCGCCGCGGGAGCCGGCGCCTTTCCGGCCGCGGCGGCCGCCGCCTTGATGTCCTCCCCCTCCTCCGCGAGCACGGCGATGAGCTGGTTGACCGGTACGTCGGGCGTGCCCGCCGGAACCACGATCTTCGCCAGTGTGCCCTCGTCGATCGCCTCGTATTCCATGGTCGCCTTGTCGGTCTCGATCTCGGCGATCACGTCGCCCGGCTTGACCTTGTCGCCCTCCTGCTTGAGCCACTTGGCGAGGTTGCCCTTCTCCATGGTGGGCGACAACGCGGGCATGAGGATATTGACCGGCATGAATGACCTTCGATCGGCTAGCTGATGGCGCTGGTGGAGCCGGGATCGGTCGGCGCATCCATCTCGGCATCGAACATCGAACGGATGCGCTCCAGCGCTTCGTCCTCGGTCAGCTTGGTTTCCTTGGCGAAGATGCGCGCGGCGTGGCGCGCGACATCGGCGATGAGCATGCCCCAGGCCTGCGGGTCGTCGAAGGCGCGGCGCAACGATACGTGCAGGCCGCCTTCCACGATCGCCGCGCGCAGAACCTCGACCCCGCCGTGTTCGAGCGCGGTCGGCGGAACGTGCAACGCGTCAAACGTCGCCATGAAGTCCTCGTCGTTATGGCGAGCCGAGTGGTCCGACCGAGCTCGTGTGGTCAGGCGCATTTCTCATGTCGGCCTCGAACGCCGTGCTGATGCGCGCGAGCGTCTCAGCCTGCGGAAAACGGTCCTGGTGCGCATAGGCGCCGGCGACCTGGCGGGCGACCTCGGCGAACAGCCGGCCCCAATCGTCGGGCTGATTGAACACCGGGCGCAGCGTCAGATGCAGCTCGCCGTCGATGATAGCGCAGCGCAGCACCTCGAAGCCGCCGCGCTCGTTCGCGGCCGGAGGGACATTCAGTGCCTGATAGGGGTTGCTCATCGCATCCTCACCGGTAGCAGACGGCCTTTGCGGCCGCGACCACGTCCGCGACCGACGGCAGGGCGAGCTTTTCGAGATTGGCCGCGTAGGGCATCGGCACGTCCTTGCCGGTGACGCGGGTCACCGGCGCATCGAGCCAGTCGAACGCCTGCTCGGTCACGACAGCCGCGATCTCGGCGCCGACGCCCGATTGTCGCCAACCCTCCTCGACCGTGACGAGGCGGCCGGTCTTCTGCACCGACGCGATGATGCTCGCAGTGTCCATCGGCTTGAGCGTGCGCAGATCGATCACCTCGGCATTGATGCCGTCCTTGGCAAGCGCGTCGGCAGCCTTGAGCGCGTAACTCATGCCGATCGACCAGGCCACGATGGTCACGTCGCTGCCGGATCGCGCGATCCTCGCCTTGCCGATCGGCACCAGGAACTCGTCAAGCTTGGGCACCGGCGAGCTCTGGCCGTAGAGGATCTCGTTCTCGAGAAAGATGACCGGATTGGGATCGCGAATTGCGGACTTGAGCAGGCCCTTGGCGTCGGCGGCGGTGTAGGGCGAGACCACCTTGAGGCCGGGAATGTGCGAATACCAGGAAGTGTAGTCCTGGCTGTGCTGGGCGGCGACGCGCGCCGCCGCACCGTTGGGTCCGCGGAAGACGATCGACGCACCCATCTGGCCGCCCGACATGTAGCGTGTCTTGGCGGCCGAGTTGATGATCTGGTCCATGGCCTGCATGGCGAAGTTGAAGGTCATGAACTCGACGATCGGCTTCAGGCCTGCCAGCGCCGCACCGACGCCGAGCCCCGCAAAGCCGTGCTCGGTGATCGGCGTATCGATCACGCGCATGGCTCCGAATTCCTGCAGCAGGCCTTGGGTCACCTTGTAGGCGCCCTGATATTCCGCGACCTCCTCGCCCATCACGAAGACGTCCTTGTCGCGGCGCATCTCCTCCGCCATGGCGTCGCGCAACGCCTCGCGCATCGTCATGGTCACCATCTCGGTGCCTTCAGGCACGTCGGTTTCGGGTGCCTCCGCGGCCTCCGGCGTCGGCGGCGCAATGCTCGCCGGCCGGACCAGCGCATCCGGTTCCTCGGACGACCGCGATTCGTCCACCCGTTGCTCGAGCACCGGATCGGGCTGCGACTTGGCCTTGCGCGCAGGCGGCTTGCCGTCCTTCAGCGCGGCGGCGTCCTCGCCCTCAGCCAGGATCATGGCGATCGGCGTGTTGACCGCGACGTCGTTGGTGCCTTCCGGCACCAAAATCCGGCCGAGGGTCCCTTCATCGACCGCTTCGACCTCCATGGTGGCTTTGTCGGTTTCGATCTCGGCGATGACATCGCCGGATTTGACCGTGTCGCCCTCTTTCTTGTGCCACTTGGCGAGGTTGCCCTTCTCCATCGTGGGCGAGAGCGCGGGCATCAGAACTTCGATCGGCATGGACGCATCATCCGTTGGCGGCCTAGCGGGAGACCCGCGCGAGATTGGTCGCGACCGACGTCGCCGCCACGGCGAGCATCAGACAGGCGAGGAAGGCGACGAGCGCCTTATTGACTCTGGCTGCTTGTTCCACGGCCGCGCCCTCGAGTCGACCGCGCGCGAACGGCCAAGCGGCGATGGCGAGCCATGCGAGGCGAGTTCGAGCATGCTCGGAGCCGAGGGTGCGCAAGGTACGGGCATAGAACCAGGCCCCGACGATCCAGCTCGCGATCGCGCCCGCGAGCGCGAGATAGACCACGATCGATGCGAACAGGGCCATGTCCTACCCGGCGTACACGTCGGTCCACAACTCGGACGGATCGGGCTCGGCGTCGTTGGTGGCGAATTCGGCAGCCTCGTTGACAACGGCGCGCACCTCAGCGTCGATCTTCTTCAACGCATCCTCGCTCGCGAAGCCGCGCTTCAACAGGCGGCTGCGCACCTGCTCGATCGGGTCGTGCTCGGTCCGCACCTTGTCGACCTCTTCCTTGCTGCGATACTTCGCCGGGTCCGACATCGAATGGCCACGATAGCGGTAGGTGAGCATCTCGAGGATGATCGGGCCGTTGCCTTCGCGACACCATTGCACCGCCTTGTCGCCGGCCGCCTTCACCGCGCGCACATCCATGCCGTCGACCCGCTCGCCGGGGATGCCGAACGACGCTCCGCGCATGCAGAGCTCGGTCGTGGCGGAGGCCCGCGCAACCGAGGTGCCCATCCCATACTGATTGTTCTCGATGATGTAGATCACCGGCAGCTTCCAGAGCTTCGCCATGTTGAAGCTCTCGTAGACCTGCCCCTGGTTGGCGGCGCCGTCGCCGAAATAGGTGAGCGATACGTTGTCGTTGCCGCGGTAGCGGTTGGCGAAGGC
>Ga0126382_10000343_pt1 | contig 17821 bp, 12 predicted proteins | sample PanSoiMetPlot_30_FD_92548 | JGI IMG/M metagenome (GOLD analysis project Ga0126382, IMG submission 92548) | Tropical forest soil microbial communities from Panama - MetaG Plot_30 | ecosystem: Environmental > Terrestrial > Soil > Tropical forest > Bulk soil | place: Panama | collected 2016-02-17
GCTGTCAAATGGACGTCGATCATCGCGTACCATTGCTCGTCGGTCATATTCTGGACAACCGCATCCCAGGTGTATCCGGCGTTGTTGACGATAATGTCGATCCCGCCGAAGGACTCTGCCGCACTCTTCACAAGTCGATCGGGAAACTCGGCATCAGTCACGCTTCCAGCACAAACCGCGGCTCGGCCGCCAGCCGAAGTGATTTCATTTGCGGTTGCCTGCGCAACGCCGGTATCGATGTCGTTGATAACAACCGAAGCGCCGTGGTCCGCGAAGAGCTTTGCAACGCTTCGCCCGATTCCTCGTCCCGAACCGGTGACGATCGCTGATTTCCCTACCAACAGTCTGTAGTCAGTCATAGTTACCTTTCTTACTTTATGGGCGAATAGTCGGTCGCCTTCATAACTACCGAATCAATCTTATCGGTCAGCTTTCCGTTCTTCTCGCTTTCCTTTGCGACCGCCTGCCACTCAGGATCAGTACGGAATTCCTGCCACGCTTTTTCGCGAGCTTCACGGCTGGGAAACGCCAGTACGTAAACCAAAGTGTTCTCCGATCCTTTGTCTTTGTCCGTCGGTCCCCAGAAGCCGACTACCTCCATCCGATGCTTCTTAAAGAGTTTCATCGTGTGATTGCGGAACCGCGCATGGAGCTCTTCAAGTTTTCCCGGCGCGGCGTAATAGGTTCGCAGCTCAAAGCACCGGGAATCTTTGGATAGCGACGGGCTCGGCGCAAGCACAGGAGTCGCCGGTTGTGCTTGTGGCTCGGTTGGTGCGGAGTTTTGCCCGTTTGTTATTAGCGCGCTAATAAAACCAACGGTGGAAAAGATGATCATCAAAAAAGCATATTTCATATTCAATCCTCCTTGTGCCGTAGCCGGCTGCCGTACCGTAGACTATCTAGTCTGCGGAACCATCCCTTCAACTTCTCAACCCAAACACAGACTAGACAGTCTCCGGTACATTTAAAGATCCACAGATGACGCAGATTACGCTGACGGACTGATAAAGGTTTAACGCTAAACGCTGAACGTACAACGTTATAAACGTGGTACGTTGTAGCGTTCTACGTTATACAAATTCCCCCGTCTACCGGGATAGTGACTCCGTTTACGTACGCGCCGGCTCTCGACGCCAAATAAATAGCGACACCCGCCATGTCCGGAGGTGAACCTATACGCCCGAGCGGACAGTCCGCTTCGATCTTTTTCTGATAGTTCTCCAGAAGCCATTTGGTCATCTGGCTTTCAAATGGTCCGGGCGCGATCGCGTTCACCGTTATTCCTCGAGGTCCAAGCTTCACGGCAAGCACCCGGGTCAGATGATGAACGGCCGCTTTGCTTGGCGCATACGCGTAATTCTCAACCAGTGGCACCTTCAAGCCGTCAATCGAACCAACGTTGATAACTCTCGCTGGATCATCAGGCCGGGCAGCTTTCTCCAGCAGCGGCGTGAGATCTCGCGTCAGGAAGAAGATCGACTTGACGTTTGTGTCCATCACCTTATCCCAGCCGCTCTCAGGATACTCAGCCAAAGGTGCGCCCCATGCTGCCCCGGCATTGTTGACGAGGATATTAAGCGATTGTTCTCTGCCCGATATTGCTCGCACCAGTTGCTCTCGACCCTCGGTAGTTGAAAGGTCGGCGGGACACGAGACGCAACTTCCGATTGCCGACAACTCATCGGCGACACCGTCGCAAACTTCTTTCTTTCTAGAAGAGATATAAACCTTTGCGCCAGCTTCGACGAAGCCTCTGGCAATCATCAACCCGATTCCTCGTGAACCGCCGGTAACCAGGGCAACCTTATTCTTGATGGAAAACAATTCCGGCACGTTTATGGCGCTTGAGCTCATAGATCCTCCTTACCTTAGATCGTATGAAAAGAGGGCTGGAATATAGCACAGCGGTTTTGCGGTGTGAAGTTTTCAGGATTTGTGGACGAGCCTACACCCACCCTGTGTGTGTTGGTCGAGCTTTGCTCGTGTCCCGTTTCTCAAGAACCGGCTAACACACCGGCCGCTTGGCGACGGAACAGGAACAGAGTATATTGGCGCAGCGACCGAATCGGAGTATCCTGTCCAAGCTCCCCAGTACTCCGTAACCGGTCGTGCAATCATCTACGGCATGAGACCAACCAAAAATCCCTTCAGCGCAACCGCATCGGACGAACCCGATCGGTTAGCCGAGATCTATCGCGCCGCAGCCCAGATTATTTGCGAAAAAGGCTACGACGCGACTTCGATGAACGATATCGCCGAGGCGGTCGGGATTACAAAATCCGGTCTCTACCATCACGTTTCCGGAAAGCGAAATCTGCTCTTCAACATAATGAGCTTCGGAATGGACTCGCTGGAAGAAGAAGTCATAATTCCGGCGCAGACCGCTGACGATGCCGAACAACGGATACGTTCGATCATAAGAAACCATGTCCATCTCATCACCAGCCGCAGCACCCCTCATGGAAACAGCCCCGTTACTATCCTTGTCGACGAGGTTGCCGGCCTGACACTAGCGCAACGTCGAAAAATCGATCAGCGCAAGCGGGCTTATGTAAATCTCATTCGCGACGCGCTTTCGAAGCTAAAAGAAGAGGGTAAACTGAGGGATCTGGACGTCACTGCCGCGACGTTCAGTCTGCTTGGAATGATCCTGTGGCTGTCCCGATGGTACAAACCGCAGGGCCGGCTCAACCCGGATGAGTTATCCGACGAAGTTACCAAAATTGCCTTGTCTGGCCTTTTGCGACAAGAGCCTTGAGTTCATCGACAAGCAGTAATAGAATGCGCTGCGTCGTAGCACGGTTCTAGCTCCAAAAGCTCTTCGAGATCGAAAAATTTCAATCAGCTTTGCTTGTTTTTAGGAAGCGCGGCAGCTCTTTCGTTCGGGCTTTGGTGCCTTCTCAGGCATTCCTGAACCTTGAATTTCCGAAGCAAAGTCACGGGTTTTAAGTTGATTGACATTGAACTTGGCCTGGGATAGTATCCGACCGACTGGCCGGTCGGGACTGTGGAACCGGCGGACGGTAATCGCATTTCTTCTTCTTTACAATGCACGTTATAACTCGGCTTCTTTAGCAGACGCGCTCTTGTGGTTGGGACCGAACGCGCCCCTCGCCAGGGCTTTCGGTAGTAGGCATCACACACTGAAGTCGGTCACTTTGATCTCTCCGTTACTTGAAGACTGTCAAGATCGCGAGTAACCAACGACTTCATCAACTAAGCGTAAGGAGCTCTGTTCTAGGGTAAAGCAGCAACAACTCGCACCTCTCAAGAACGTCTAAGGCGGGCACACGCCTCTAACCATAACGGCTCTGTATCATTCCGGTGATGCAACCAAAAGGAGAAGGTCTATGCAGACTAACGTCAAGTATCTATTCCGCGCACTTGCGATGTCGGTCCTGTTACTGAGCATAGGTGTTCCTGCCTTTGCACAGAACTCGACCGGCGCTATCAAGGGAGTAGTCAAAGACCCAAATAATGCCGTCGTAACAACAGCGGTTGCGACGGCGATGAGCAAGGCGACCGGCGCAACCAGAAAGGTCAACGCCGGTAATGATGGCGTCTTTGTATTTGAAAGCCTGCAACCAGGTGACTATGAAGTGAAGGTTGAAGCCACTGGCTTCTCGACCCAAACCCAAACGCTCACCGTGCAGGTTGGAGGCACGACAACCGCAGATTTTGCGCTCACAGTCGGCGCAACAAGCCAAACGGTGGACGTTACCGCCGAGGCTCCAGTCCTGAATACCACCGACACCGTGGTCGGCGGCATAATAGGCCGAGATCGGGTCGAAAATCTTCCGTTGAATGGACGCAGTTTTCTATCGATTGCTCTGTTGGAGCCTGGAGTAAATGTCACATACACCGCAACCTCCGGCGCTGGCAATCCCAACAGCTTCTTCCAGGTGTCCATCGGTGGCGCTCCCAACAGTATGACCTTTATCACTGTTGACGGAGCACGGGTCAATGATCGAATAACCGGTGGGACGTCCCAAAATTTCTCCGCCGAAACTGTGCAGGAGTTCCAGATCAGCACCAATAACTTCGACCTGTCGACCGGAACGGTCTCTGCGGGTGCAGTCAACATCGTGTCTCGAACCGGGACCAACAGCTTCCACGGAAGCGCCTTTTATTTCTTCCGCGACCATAACATGGCTGCGTTCCCTGGGTTTAAGCGCCCGACTGATCCAACCGCACTCAACCCGCTCTGCGCTGATCCAAAGTCCGACGCCTGCGGCAAGCTGCAGGATCCCTTCTTTGTCCGAAGACAGTGGGGAGGAGCGATCGGCGGTCCAATCAAGAAAGACAAACTTTTCTTCTTTGGAAACTACGAACGTAATAAACAGGTAGGCGCGAATGTCGTTACATTCAGCGATGCGCGTGTATTTGGTTACAATCACGTCGCTCAACAGCCCTTTGATGGCGATCTCACCGGTGTGCGGCTGGATTACACCGTCAACAATAAGCACACTGCCTTTCTGCGCGGAAACATAGACTCTAACGACAGCATCGCCGGTACCGGGCTGGAGTCGCGGTGGATTACATCCAGCAACTACGCCTACCAGACTCAGATGGGAGTCACCAGCGTATTGAAGCCGACGATAGTCAACGACTTCAGATTCTCTTATTCGTATTTCAGAAACCGGCTTCGTCAGCCGACTCTGGATGAATGCGTGAGAGTCTCGGGGGACCCGGCGTTTTGCTTCGGGATCGATGGACCTCAGATTACCTTCTTCGGTGGTCTCACCACTGGCACCAACGTCAACGTCTCACAGGATCGACATCCGCGAACCTATCAGTTTACGGATAACGTGAATTGGACTGTCGGGACACACCGCATACGATTCGGCGGTAACTATGAAATGCAGAACGGGCACGGCTCGTGGAATCAGAATTCGCACGGGACCTACACTGCTGCAAGTCCAGACACCTTGGCGAGTGTAAACCCGGCGATCTATGCCGCTCTTCCGAAGAGCCTCAAACCGGAAGGCATCGGTGGACCGCGTCCGACGCTTGCCGAACTGCTTCAGCTTCCGATGAACGGAACTCTGACCATCGGTCTCGGCGACCCAGGACAACCCGCGCCCTACCGCTACAATGAAATCCTGACGAACCACAACATCAGGTTCTATGGTCAGGACGCCTGGCAGGTGTTCAAGGGATTCACATTGAACTACGGATTAGGTTGGTCCTATGAGAGCCAGATCTTTTATACCGATTTGCCGGATCTTCCCCAGTATTTGGCTCCATTGCTGGGAAAAGATCTGAGGGGACCCCAGAAGGAGTACAAGAATTTCGATCCTGCATTCGGATTTGCGTGGGCGCTCGGGAAGGATGAAAAGACCGTCCTGCGTTCAAGTGTGTCGCTTCATCACATCTCTGGGAATGTTGGCTTTTATGCGCTCAACCAGAGAATACTCTTTGGGCCGGCTGGAAACGGTTTGCAGCCTGTTACCAGCGCAGGGCTTCAGAATCCAGAAAACAGTGTGATTTGCAATCCGCTGATAGCGAACACCTGTTTGAACTTCACCAGCCCATTTACGAATTTCACCGTTGGTGACATGTTGGCTTATCTGCCCACCGCACAGGGTCTGCTCCAGGCGGGCCTTCCGTTTAAGGGAACCGATTTATCGGTTCGCGGCGTCGAGTTATTCAAGACCGTCCAGGGCTCACAAGGTCTCGACGCGATCTACAACAGTGATTCTTCGAGACCACCGTACACATTCCAGGTCGACGTAGGCGTGCAACGAGAGGTTATGCGCAACCTCTCGATCTCGGCCGACTACGTTCTGCGTCGCGGCGTTGGTTTTGGCGCAGGGGTATCAGGATTCGACCAGTTCTTCCCCGATATAAACAAATGGAACAGGTTTAACGGCTACACCGTGAGCCCAACCAGCGGTGTCGCCACACCCGGTGCTAGAAACCCTGTGATTCCAGCTTGCACGGCCGCTCAACTTCTGTTGGCTAGAACTGATCCGCGAGCTTTCGCAGCAGCGCAATGCTCCAATGGACCGTTCCAGTATGGACTCCCAGGAATCCTCTCAACCTACCAGGCTTTAAACATCAAGGTTGACAAGAGGTTTTCGCACGGATTCCAGGTGAGCGGCGGGTACGCCCTTTCGCGTTACTGGACTCTGGTGAGTATCTCCAGTCTCATCAATTTCCACGATGGGCATGGAATCAGCGCGAACAACCCCAGACACCGTTTCACCGGAAGCGGGATTTGGGAGCTCCCGAAATACAAGGGCGACATGAAGGCCCTTCAATGGATTCTCAATGATTGGCAGGTGTCAACCATTATCGATATGCGCAGTGGAACGCCGACTTCTGTGACCATTCCCGGCACTATAGACATTGAGGGAGATGGAGCGTTCACCTATCGACTTCCTGGTACAGTTGTAAGTTCGTTCGGCTACAACATCAGTGCGAATGGCATCAGGAACCTGGCAGCGCAGTACAACGGAACGATCGCAGCGCCGAAGGATACGCCGATCGCAGCTATTCCGGCCGGTAGTTCCTTCCGTGACGCCATTGGAACTGTTCTGCCGTACATAATCCTGCCGGACAAGTTCTCGAATTCCGATAGCTTCCTTTCGCACGATATTCGCGTTCAGAGAGCGATCAGGATCCATGAGAACGTAAGACTTAACATCATCGGCGAAGCCTTCAATGTGTTCAATATCGCCAACCTCACCGGGTTCAGCGGAACGCTGGATGCCTGGGTTCGACCGACCGGCGTCAGAAACGCGACGACTGGAGTGGTAACGATTACGGCACCCGGTCGTAATCCGAACTTCAACTTTGGGCAGCCTACCGGACGATTCAGCCCGATCTTCGGAACGGGCGGTCCAAGAGCGTTCCAGGTCGCTGCGAGGTTGAGTTTCTAACTGGCCCTTCAACAGGGTGGCGGAGATTTTCCGCCACCCTGATTCATTGTAACCTCTCCTCAGTTATTCTTTGCGAACTTAGCGGCTTTGCGTCTTTGCGAGAACCGTAGTTTCGAAGGCGTGTAATGAAGGTTCTCGCAAAGACGCAAAGCCGCTAAGTTCGCAAAGAAGAATCAACGTAGCCAGTACAGTAGGTATCTCTTATGTATATTCAAACATTGTCGTCAGTACTGCTCGCCCTGTTGGTTTTCTTCCCGCCGGCGCTAGCGGTCATCCTTGGCTCACCAGGTAACAACTCAACAGATCAGAATCAGCACACCCTGACGAAAGCGGACATTGATCGGATGATGACCGAGTTGTCGAACTGGGGACGCTGGGGCAAAGAAGATCAGCTTGGTGCAATTAACCTGATCACTCCAGCAAAACGGAAACAAGCCGCAGCGATGGTTAAGGAAGGCGTGTCAGTGTCGCTCGCTCACGATGTGGAGAAAGAACGAGCCGCTGATAACTCGAGTCCCTTTCAGCACACAATGACACTGGCCGGACAATTCAGTCTCGACGCATACTCTGTGAACTATCACGGCTATATCCACACTCACCTCGATGCGCTCTGCCACGTGTTCTATCAGGGCAAAATGTACAACGGATTCTCACAGCAAGAGGTTACCCAGAAGGGAGCGGCTCGTCTGTCAATTCGCAATCTCAAAGAAGGAATCTTCACTCGCGGGATACTGATGGACATCGCCCGGCTCAAGGGTGTTCCTTATCTGGAGCCCGAGACTCCGATCTATCCTGAGGACCTGGATGCGTGGGAGAAAAAAGCAGGGGTCAAGGTAAGCAGCGGTGATGTGATCTTTATTCGCACCGGGCGCTGGGCCAGGAGAGCGGCACTGGGTCCGTGGGATGTGGGCAGGCATTCGGCCGGACTGCATGCTTCTTGCGCGCGCTGGCTGAAGGAGCGCGGAGTGGCGATTCTGGGGAGCGACGCGGCAAGTGATGTTATTCCCTCGCGAGTCGAAGGCGTCAACCTTCCGATTCATCAACTAGTGCTGGTCGCGCTTGGAGTGCACATCTTTGACAATTGCGATCTGGAAGCGCTTGCCGAGGCGACCGCGAAACGAAACAGGTGGGAGTTTCTTTTGACAGCGGCGCCACTGGCAGTTCCAGGCGGAACGGGGTCACCGCTGAACCCGATAGCAACGTTTTAACAAACGTCATCGTCTTCTGATCTGTGTAATCTGTGGATGAACCGCTGACTGATCTAACAGCTTATCCACAGATTACAGAGATTACAGAGATTACACAGATTAGAGACGCTGAACGTTAAACGTTGAACGTAAGTTCAGCTTTTAGCCTTTCATCCTTCCGCCCTTACCCATCCGTACGCCCGGTTCGACGCCTGGCCGCCTTCTTCCTTGTACGCTCTCTTGAACTTGGTCAATGCATCCGCTGGCAGACCCTTGCGCTTGGCGTTCACGTCCACCTTGTAAATCTTTGCCGCGTTTAACCCGAAGATCTTCGCCTTGTCTTCTTTGGTAAGCTTCTTGTAGCCGAATTTCTCGGTCATCTCATCGGTGAACTGGAATCGCTTGAACAGATCGATCGCCCACTGCGGCGAGCCCCACCACAGGCAGTCAGTTCCCCAAATTACGTGGTCGGCTCCATAGTATTTCGCGTTCTTGCCGATCAGATGCTGGCACATCGCCGGATTCTCCACCGCGAGCAACCCAAACGATGAACCGATCTCACAATAGACATTGTTAATCTTCGGATTGCGTTTCTTGATATCCATCAGCACGTTGTGCCACAGGAAATCGCCGGTGGTCGGGTCAAACTGGTTGTTGGCGACATAGTCCTGTTCGTTGGGACCATGCTTTAAAGCGGAGTGATAGACTACAAACGTCAGATCTGGATTCAGCAGCGCCGCCTTCTCGACGTCCTTTGGATTCGCAAGGTGGCCCAGCGTGCGTGATTGATACGAGAACCCTTTGTGAACGCTGAACAACCGCACCCCCAACTGGCGAGACTTCTCATAGAACTTCGCCGACATATCGTCGTCGATCTGGAATCCGTTCCCGCTTCCGCCTGGATCGGTGTGGCAATACCACTTCCAGGAATCCATACCATAGAGCTTCACCTCGCGCTCCATCTGTTCCCATAACGCCGGCCAGTCTGGCTGGTTTGTCGTCTTGTTCCAGTAGTGGTTCGGAGCGCAGTTTCCCTGACAGAGCGATCGCTGGCATCCTGCCAGATCGTTCAGGTCCTTCTTGCGCTTCGACATGAGCCAGCTCGGAAGCCCCGCTCGGCTGCGGTCTGCGCCTTCCAGCACCTTGCCGCTTTCATCGCGTTGCTTCTCTTTTGTCGGCACGCCGCTGATCACGATCATGCTGGTTTCGCTGTCAAAGAAGATTTCTTTGACAAAGTTGTGGAAGCTGTAGGCTTCGGCGTCCGCCTTAAGATTGAAGCCCATGTTCTTAAGGAACTCGTACTGTCTGAAGCCGCCCCCGCCGCCGCGTCTTTCCTGTCCGAGGTCGTAGGCATTCGTGAAATGTGTCTGCACGTCGAGAATGAAGTATTCGCCTTTTGGCCATTTTTCCGCTGTGGCCGCGGGTTCGAAGGCCTCGACGGCATCGACCTCCCAGTAGTTCCCATGCACTGCATTCATTGCAAGAACCGCTGTTGCGAAACCCATTGAGCTACGCATGAAATCGCGTCGGTGCATACCCAGGCGCTTTGCGTTTGCTGCACCCCATTCGCCGATCAGATACTCGACGTGTTGTTGTTTCTTGTTCTGCGGCCGAGGAAGGATCTCCTCATTGGACACGACCTGAGTGGGAATAGGGGAGTCAACTCCCTTAAGTTCATCGCGCTTGTACTTGGGTATCCACATCGATGTCACCTGCGGGGATTGGTTTTGGTTTCTAGTCTCTGGTTTATGGTTTCTGGTTTTTCATTTGCGTCATATGCGAATTCTGTGGAGCAGTCAAGTTGGTTGTCATTTCCTAAAAAACCCCGGACTCATCCACAGATTACGCAGATTGCGCAGATGAAAAAACCAGAAACAGAAAACCAGAAACCAGAGCGTCTATTTCGCGCCCACTTTTGTATAAATTGCGCTGCCGAGGCGCACAAACGGGCCGCCGTCTTCCGACAGTTCTTCGGTTATCGTGAATGAGTGCGCAGCCACCACCAATAGCACGCGTCTTAATGCCACCGCCTGTCCCTTCACTTTGATCGGTTCGACATTAAACCGGATGGAGATCGGGCTCCTCCAATCGCCAGTGCTTTGTAGCTGGGTTCCGTTGGCTAGGCGCTCTGAAAAAGTCATCATCTTCGTGGCCTCATCGAAAGTGATTACTGCGCTCTCGGTGTAAGCCTTTCCATCTGCCTTTCCAACGGTCTTCGCATCGAGCGTCTTACCGTCAGGCCTGAGCGTAAAGGTTGTCGTGCCCTCTCGGGGAGCCGCCCCCAGCGCGCTCTCGCGACCGATCCAATTGAATGTCCATTCGCCGACAAAGTAGCTGGCGGATTGCTTTTGTTGAGGCTGAGGAACCTCGCGTCTGGGCGGTTGCTGACCGCCGGCGGGACGCCCGGCGCCGCCTGATGCTGCTTCGCCGCCCCGCTTCAGATCGAAGTCGAAGGTATAAGTTTGTCCCCCAAAATCAACACTGCCTTTGCCCTTCAGGGACTCGGCCTGTAGGACGAAGTCATAATTGATGACGACATTACCTTGAGGCGACTCGACTTCAGTTTTGGCGGTTAGTTTATCGCCTTCAAGCTTGATGTCTTTGAGCGGAGCCTCCATCCCCGGACGAAGCCCGGAGATGCTGCCCGTGTACTTATCGCCTTCTTTCTTAAATGTAGCAGTTGCATCCTGTTTTCCCTGGACCCCCTCAACCGTGCCACTCCAGCGGCCCTCCAACTTGTCTTTCGATTGGGCGGACGCGGCCAAACATTGAATGAGAACTACTGCGATTACTATGACTGCCTTACGCATTAGCTCGATCCTCCTGCGATATTATGATTTAAGGTTTTTAAGAGGACGCGTCGAAGATTTGTCCTCTGTTGTGTGGAACCTGAGCTGTCGGATATTTACTGATAGAAATGGGCGGCCCTCCGACACGGAGATCCGCCCGCTTTGCCTTGGAACCTTGCGGTCCGACTCACTTGCCCGAAGGCGGCTTCGCGACGGCTGTCTCCCGCTGTTCACCGTCCCGTGTGTAAGTGTACCAGCCGATCATCATTTCTTCCCATGTCTGATCGCCCCACCGTACTTCCTTTGTTGGATCCGGGTTGTATTTGTTCTGGGTCGAGTTGTCAAAATGAGCGACACAATCCAACCTGGTTCCCTTAGGAAGCGCGATCGGTTTTGCCGGTATGTATGTCAACTGCCAGTTGAAATCATACTTCGGTACGTTGAGCAGGACTTCCGAACGACCGTCGGGATAAACGGCGGTGTACTTAAAGTCCTTGCCTCGGAAATGCATGTGCGGCATGAACGACGTCAGATGCACATCTTCTTTGAAGGTACTCGATGATGTGACCTCGTGACTTCCTTCTCCCGGAGGAATAACAAATCGAGCGTTCAACGCGTTCCCGGTTACAAGCGTCTTGACCGGCGGTTCCTTGCTGAACACCAGTCCAATGCTCGTACGGTCTTTTGTCGCTTGCCCGTTTGTCGTGTAGTGCATCTGGAACACGATGTTAGATCCAGCTTTTATCAGCCGCGCAGTACCGAGTCCAAACACGATTCCGGTCTTGTTCGGCGTGATGCCACCAAGCTGTCCTCTGCCCTGCTGCGCTTCTCCAGCCGCGGATGCTGCGCCACGACGACCCGTCCCGCCGCCCTCCGATACGAAAGCGATTACGTGATGAACGACACCTCGATTGCCGGGCCTGATCTCCATCGCCTGAATCCACTTGTCTTCTTTGAAGTTGGTAGGGATGGTGAAATACAGGTAGGGCACAGTGCCGTCCGCTGGAACTGAATACTCTTCTTGCATCGTGAGGACGACATCAGGCTTTCCGATGGTCCAGCCTTCGGTGAACTTCGGTGTCGGAGGCATGTCCTTGTCGTCGCCTTTTGGCGCGCCTGCATCTACCCACGACACTATCGCGTCGATCTCTTTTTGAGTGAGGCTCGGATCATTTGAAAACTTACCAACGTGCGGATCCGCGGACCAGGGCGGCATCGAGCGCTCAACCACGCGTTGTCTTATCGATTTTGCCCACGGACGCACCTCCTGGTATGTCAGCAGCGACATCGGAGCAATCTCACCAGCGCGGTGGCATTCGATGCATCGGTTAAAAAGTATCGGAGCGACATCTTTTGTAAAAGTCGCGCTCGTTTTAGGTGGACCGCTCGCAGAAACTGCAACTGATAAGACGGCAGCCAGTCCGGCTGTGATCGCCGCTACTTTGAGTACTCGCATTTTTGTTTGTCCTCCGAAAACAGTTCTAGCCGGGCTTAGGAGAATGTTCGAATTTGGTTCAACTGCCGGTTCGAACATTCTGCTAAGAGCCCGACCAGAATGTTTCAACTCGTCAACCTACCTGGTCGCCGTTTCATTGCGGAGATTCTGACCGTCAATGGTAAAGTCCAGCCAACCGATCATCATCTCTTCCCAGGTTTGTGGGCCCCAGCGAACTTCTTTTGATGGATCCGGATTAAACTTGTTTCGCTCCGAGTTGTCGTGATGTGCGACGCACTCGATGCGGCTGCCCTTCGGCGCTGCTACAGGTTCCTTTATGAAGTAAACCAGCTGCCAGTTGAAGTCATACCTCGGCACCTTCAGCAGAATCTTCGAAGTACCATCCGGATAAACCAACTTGTACTCAAAATCCTTCCCTCGAACATGCATATGCGGCATGAAGCTCACGATATGCGAGTCCTGGCTGAAGGTAAACGAAGACTTTGACTCATAGTTCGGCTCGCCGGGCGGAATGACCAGGTTTCGCGCAACTGCGCCTGTTGTTATGACACGTTTTTCAACTGGCGCCTTAGCGAAGTAGAGGCCAACGCTTGTCCGATCTTTGCTCGCTACACCGTTAGTGGTGTAGTGCATCTGGAAGATCAGCATCGAGCCTTTCTTAATCAGTTTTGCCTGTCCATCTCGCAAGCTCAGTGGGCTCATTCCGGGAGCCCACCCCACCAGCATGCCGTCCTGGGTGTTTCCTCTACCTCCACCCTGGCCTGGCTGCTGGGCCGTTCTTGCTTCACCGTCGCGGTTAGCTGCAGCGCCCAGGTTTATTTCTCCCGGCGCCGGCATTGGTCCCTGGCCGGGTTCGCGTACGCTGACGATTACATGATGTACGACTGCCGGATCGCCCCTCTTGATCTCCGCAAATTGGACGTACTTGTCTTCGGTGAAGTTGGTCGGGACCGCAAAGTGTCGATACGCGACAACGCCGTCGGACGGTACTGATGCTTCGACGGTCATCGAAAGAACGACGTCTGGTGTTCCACGTTTCCAGCCTTCGGATGGGAAAGTTGGAGCCTTCGGCATATCCTTGGGATCACCTTCTTTGGCTCCGCCATCAACCCACGCCACGATCGTGTCGATGTCCTTTTGTGAGAGGCGGCTGTCGTTCTTGAACTCACCGTGATTCGGGTCCGCGAGCCAGGGTGGCATTCGTCGCTCGACCACCACTTCGCGAATTGATTTCGCCCAGGGGCGAACATCTTTAAAAGTAAGGAGCGACATAGGAGCTATCTCGCCGGCGCGGTGACAAGTGGCGCAATTCTTATGAAGAATCGATGCGACATCCTTTGTGAAGGTGACCGAAGACGTCAATTTATCGCTGGCGCTTGTAGACAGCTGAAAGAGGAATACGACGGCAACGATAAGCGTGGCGATCAGGGTAACCGCGCTGGTTCGTTTCATATTTTCTCCTCCCGAAGGGGTGACGGAAAATTTGGTTCCACTGTCTCGTCGCTACGACGAGATGAATGCCTATTGGTCGTCGGCCTTCACGCGGCCGCTATCTCGGTGACGAATTGCAGCCGGCTGTAATAAGGCTCGGCTTCCCCACCATTGCATTTCGTCAAGATATCCGAGGGCTCCAGTTTGTTCCCGACCGCCCGGTAGGTCGGTCGACAACAACTTGTCGTTACTCTAACGTTTAGCTCTGCTAAAGTCAATGGGAATTAGGTCATTGAATCATTGAGTCATTGAATCATTGAGTCATTGAATCATTGGGTCATCGATTCAGGGTTAATTGATTCGATGATTTGCATTTCGATCGCGAGATTCTTCCAGTGACTCAATGATCAATGATTCAATGATTCAATGATTCAATGACTCAATGATTCAATGACTCAATTCCCCAATGGTTCAATCCGCGATTGCTTGATAAGCCAACTGCCTGAACTGACTTCCGTAAGTCAAATTCGTATGAGGAAGGATCTGGATCATAAAGATGCCGATCATTTGCTCCTTCGGATCGATCCAGAACCTGGTCCCGGCAGCTCCGCCCCAGTAGTACTCGCCTTCCGATCCTGCAACACCGGTCTTCCCAGGCCCGCGGCTAACCGCCATCGTAAATCCGAACCCATAGCCGTTTCCGATTATCGGTCCCCGCGGCATGTCCCCCAGATGGTCCGAAGTCATTAATTCCACAGTCTTGCGGCTCAGGATCCGAACGCCGTCGAGCTCCCCGCCGTTCAGCAGCATCTGGCAAAAACGCAGGTAGTCCTGGGTTGTAGACACCGTCTGCGACCCGCCCCCAAAGTTGATCGCAGGTTTCAAATAGGAAGACTGAGCCGGTGTTGTGTTTGGCTTTATCGTCCATCCATCGCCCGGCGCATAGAGCTTTGAGAATCGGTTCTGCTTTTCAGGCGGTACGTAATAGCCGGTGTCATTCATACCCAGCGGCTTAAAGATGCGCTGCTCGAGGAACTTGTCGTAAGGCTGACCCGAGACTACCTCGACCAGTCTGGCCAACACGTCCATCGAGAGTCCGTATTCCCACATCGTGCCGGGCTGATGAACAAGAGGTGCCTGTCCGATCTTCTTGACCATTTCGCCAATCGTTTGATCAAGATTGTTCGTCCCGAGCTTCTCGTAGATCCGCTTGCCGTCAGCGTCTTCAGGTCCAGCATAGTCAATTCCCGATGTATGCCGAAGCAAGTCGAGAATCGTAATCTCACGCTGCGCCGGCACGGTGTACCGAGTCTTCTTACCGGTCTTCGGGTCTGTTTCGACTACCGCGACCTTCATATTGCCAAGTTCCGGTAAATACTTGGATACGGGATCGGTGAGATGGAACTTCCCTTCTTCGTACAGAATCATTACCGCTACGCCAGTGATGGGTTTAGTCATAGAGTACATGCGGAAGATCGTATCTTTCCGCATTGGGACGGCTGCTTCCTTATCCTGAAATCCATAGGTCTCGAAATAACCAACCTTACCGCGTCGCGCGATCAATCCTATCGCTCCAGCTATGTGGCCCTTGGCAACGTGGTCGTTCATAACCGCGGTTATTCGTTCAAGGCGTTCGTTGGAAAGACCTGTTCCGTTTGGCGCCATTGAGCGGACGTTTTGGCCCACGGCTCCGCCCGCAAACACCACAAACACAATCAGCAACATGATATGAATCTTGAGTTTCATGAGCGCCTCCCTTGAAGCTACTTCTTCAAATACTGATCGAACCATTGAATCGCCAGCTTGATCGCCTGGTCGCGCACCGCAGGGATAGTGTAAATCCCGTAATGTTGGATCCCCGGAATCACCACATACTTCTTCGGACCGGGCATTCGATCGTACGCCGCTTTCGCATGATCGTTGTTGTCAAACAGTTCTTCTTTCTCCGCAACGATAAATAACGCAGCGCAATTCTTGAGTTTGGCTGCATCCTCGACGGGTGCGTATAACAAAAGGTGGTCGCGTATCGGAGCACCCTGCAGGTTGCCGATCACCCTCGCGCGTGGCGCAGGGTAACCGAGTTCGCCTCGTGCTCGCTTCGTCGCTTCATCGTAAGCTAATTTGACCTGGTCAGATTCACCGCCGGCTATCGATACGGCTTTAGGTCGCGAATCGAGCGACCCGACCTGGCTGACAACCGCTTTGACGCGCGGATCGCGCGCGGCGACGTAAACAACGTGCCCGCCTGAATAGCTCGATCCTCGCAACCCTATTCGATTCTTGTCCACCATCGGTTCACCCATTGCCCAGTGAATGGCGTTGAACCAATCAGTCACCATTTCGAGAGGATCGACGACTTCCCGAACCTCCTGGACCTCTGCAGTGAATTTTAAGCCGTCTTTTTTAGCCGGCTCCGGGCTCGTCAATATCACTCGCGAGTCGCTTTCACCCCAGCCGCGATAGTCAAAATCAATAACAAGGTACCCTGCGTTTGCCAGATCAATCGCATCGCGACGAAACGCGGCCGCGGTCCCGCCCCATCCGTGAGCCTGGATTACCGTCGGGAGCTGCTTGCCGGCGAGCGTCTTGAGCGAGAATAGTTCGGCGTGCAAGCGCACACCTTCGCTCATAATGTTAGCGCTGCGGAAGTCGATGGTGTCAGGAGCCTTGAAGGCTCCAGCCGATTGTTGAAGAGTCGGAATTGGCTCCGAGACTCCGCCAGTAACAATGGTTGAGGCGGGTATTAACACTATTACTGCAATGGCCAGTAACCTGTAATAGTTCCGTATCATATATTCTCCTTTCCAATTGGGCGGTTTATATCAGGAGCGATGACCGTCAGCAAGCAATTGCTTAGCGTCTTTGCGGTCCTTTGTGACTTGGCGAGAAATTCTGATTTGCAAGTCAGGTTTCGCAAGACGCCAAGAGGATTCGCGAAAATAATTTGACTTGACGCCGGATACCCTGTCGTCTTAAATATTCGCCTGAAGGTCGGCCCTCACTGATCTCAAAGGCAAAATTGAATATGGCGATTTACGGATACCTGCTTATGTCTAGCGATCTCGTGCTGATCCTTGGTGGCGCGACGATGTGGTGGCTATCGCCCAGACTACGCCGCAACTGGGTACTGGGCTATGGCTCAGTACGATCGATGATCAACGATGACACTTGGCGGGCCGCTAATCGCTTCGCCGGATTAGCGCTATCAATGCTCGCGTTGGTAGCGATGTTTCTGCAAGTAGCCCTTTGGCCTGCTATAGCAGAGAGCGACGTTGGCCAGGCGGCGTCGGTCGTTCTAACTCTGTCACTTCCTTTTGTCGTAATGTTTCTGACGGAGAAGTATCTCGCTCGAACTTTCAGGAACTGACGTCGAATCCTCGCAAATCCCACCAACGCAACTGGCGATCGTTCATACTTATCCTACGAGCACCGATACCCACCTCGATCTTCTGGTAGTGTCCTAAAGGCGTGTTGACGAGGACACGCGAGGCTATCGATAGGACACCGCGGCTACGCTTGCTTAGTGGGGTTTGGCGCTAGTGGAGTTTGGCGAATGAAAACAAGGCTGATTGGTAGCAACACCCAGATAGGACACTACCGATCTTCTTGACGGCTGCACCATATCTCGTCAAAGTGCTATTCACGGGTGAGGCTGTACCCTTTTTGCCGCGCGACGCCTGAGTCATCGGCCTCGATCACTTCAAGTCGAGGAGAATAAGATTTGGAACCGATTTCACACTACTACTACTCGCACCGTCTGAAGCTTCACTTCTGGGATTGGGGGAACGAAGGCAAGCCCGCGTTGATACTGGTTCATGGCGGACTGGACCACGCGCGAAATTGGGACTGGGTCGCTCGAGCATTGCGCGAGCAGTTTCACGTTTACGCGATCGATCTTCGCGGACACGGAAACAGTCAATGGGCACCAGGCGCGCTTTATAGCATCGCCGAACACGTATTGGATCTTTCGGCGTTAGCCGATATTATCAACGCTTTTCCAATCTATCTTGTAGGCCATTCCCTGGGCGGAATCATCACCCTCTTCTACTCTGGAGTTTATCCCGATCGCGTCAA
>Ga0126382_10000344_pt1 | contig 17806 bp, 21 predicted proteins | sample PanSoiMetPlot_30_FD_92548 | JGI IMG/M metagenome (GOLD analysis project Ga0126382, IMG submission 92548) | Tropical forest soil microbial communities from Panama - MetaG Plot_30 | ecosystem: Environmental > Terrestrial > Soil > Tropical forest > Bulk soil | place: Panama | collected 2016-02-17
GCCGGCCAGCTCGGTGAACGTCTCGACCTTGGCCGAGGTGTCTGCGCTCGAGGCGAACGGCTTGACCATGTGAATTACCCTGCCACCAGGAGGCAGTGATCGTGAAGTACGTGCTGATGCTGTGCAGTGACGTGGCGTTTCGGGACGATCTCGAGGACGCGGCGATCGAGACCGGCTGCGCGAACTGGTCGGCGGACCTGGCCGAGCGCGGCATCCGGCCGGAGGACGTCATCGGTGGCGTCAAGCTCGTGGGCGCGAAGGAGATCGGGCAGCTGATCGATCAGGCCGACGTCATCTGGAACTGGTGAGCGACGAACCCCGTCCGCTCGACGAGGCTGTGGCCCCGACCGTCGTCGACAACCGGGGGGTGCTCTGCGCACAGGGCATCCTCCGGTTGATGCGGGCCATGGTGGCCGTGGCGCCCGCGGCGACTCTGAAGGTGCTGTCGTCGGACCCGGCCGCCGAGAACGACTATCCCGCCTGATGCCGCAACACCGGGCATCAGTTCCTCGGGCATCGTCGGGAGCCCAACGCCCGGTGGGGGGCGCTCATCGTCTCGTTCATCAAGAAGCGGGCAAGCGACGCGGTCCCGTGAAGACCCTCGCGGTGATCGCCTCCCGCGGCTCGTTCAACAGCCTCGTCCAGGTGATCACCCCGCTGATGGCGGCCGTGGGTTCCGAGATCGCCGTGCGCGTCTTTTTCCGTGACGAGGCCGTCTTCAAGCTCACCGCGGCGCGGATCGGGGAGATGAATCTCTCCGAGGTCTACGCGGGGCAGGAGGCGCGGGTGCGCGAGCGACTGGCGTCGCAAGGCCTGACGGATCTCGCCGGGCTCCTTCAGCAGGTGAGGGCGTGTGGAGACGTGCGTCTCTACGCGTGCAGCTCGTCGATGGCGATCTGCGGGGTCCGCGCCGAGGACCTCCTTGAGGGGATCGAGGTGCGCGGGCTCACGAGCTTTCTGCTCGAGGACGTCGCCGCGGCCGATCGCGTCCTGACCTTCTGATCACCCGCCCGGACCAACCCCACCCGTCCCGCGAGCGGCGACACTTCCTGGGTGGGCATGGTTTTCCTGGTCCAGATCGACGGCCCGCAACCACTGAAATCGACTCGCCTCATCTTCGAGGTAGACGTCGTTTGAATCGCCGCGTCAATCTCATCTTGTCCCAGAAGCCTTCGACTGGGGTCAATGCGTGGGAATTCACTGGGAATCGATGTGGGAATAGAGTGGGAATCTGGGAATTGGACTGGTTTCCGTGAGGCCCATGGCCTCCGGAGGCGATCACCCATTCTTTGGGCCCGTCACCGTGACGTAATCTGCCAGACTCGGACACCGGCCAGTGCCACAGCCCGCGGTACCGGCAATCGCTCGAAGAGGATGTTTTCGCTGACCGGTCCTCTGTAGTCAGTTTTGCTGCCGTACCAGAACTGCTGACCGGGATGGATACGTCTTTCGCCGTACGGATCCGGAGGGTGCGCGTCCCTTCGGGGTGAGGGCGGGCACTAAATGTTGACCCGCGACCATCCTCGAAAGTCGCGGCGCAATCTTGGAGAAACTTCACAATTCCCAGGAACCGGCTTGACATGGCCCTGAGGGAGGTCTACCGTCGCAACGAGCCGAATCGAGTCCGGACGGGAGGCAGTCATGCTCCTTGATCGGGTCCAACGACACTGGTTCGCTCGCTTCGCCGGCTATGCCTACGGCGCGCGTGGGTGCGTGAAATCTTGTCTCAGCATTGTCCTGGTGGTCAGCCTGGGTGCGATCTCGACACTTGCCTACCTGAGTACCCCTGACTCGGTCGGACTACCGGGTATCTATGACGACGCCGACCATGACGATGTGGTGGGCTTACTCATCGACAGCGCGGGCCTCGAGAACTCTCGGCTCACGTCGGTCGACCCCCTGCCCCTCCTTCTCTGGACCGCTTCATGTCGCAACACCCCCGCCCCTCGTGACGGCTCGCTCCTAAGCTTTCACCTTCGCTCCCCTCCAACTGTCTAAGACCCTCTCCCCGGCGCGCATCACGGCGCGGGCCTGTGGCCCTTGAGAGAGCCCAGGACCCGGAGGTCCTTCGACGACGAGTCTGAGGTCAGTCGCACCGGTGTCACTGGACCTTGATCGGAGTTTGGAGGGAAGAATTGACAGCAAGCGGGCTTACCACTTCGTCTCTCACGCCTTCCGTGGGCGGCAATCTCCGTGGGCCATCCTGGAGACCCACGATGACCCCCCTCGAACTGATTCATCTTCCCGCACTGATGGAGCTGACTCATGGCCACGCCGATGTGACGATCGGACTCATCGACGGCCCCGTCGCCATGGCGCATCCAGACTTGGCGGAAGCGCGGATTCGCGAGGTCCCAGGGAAGCTGACTGGGACATGCAGCCAAGGTGGCGTGGCCTGCCAGCACGGAACCTTCGTCGCGGGCGTCTTGGTGGCAAAACGGGGTTCCCGAGCGCCCGCCATCTGTCCTGGCTGCACCCTCCTGGTGCGTCCGATTTTTTCGGAGACGACCTCCGGAAAAGGGCAAATACCCAGTGCGACTCCGGAGGAACTTGCTGCCGCCATCATCGAGTGCGGAGAGAGGGGCGCCCGCGTGATCAATGTGAGCGCGGGCCTCGGGCAACCATCCGCCAGGAGTGAGCGAGCATTAGAAGATGCACTCGATCACGCATCCCGGCTTGGGGCAATCGTGGTGGCCGCGGCCGGGAATCAAGCGACGCTGGGAAGTTCGGCCATTACGCGCGATCCGGGAGTCGTTCCCGTTGTGGCGTGTGACCTTCACGGAAGGCCGATCAGCCAGTCGAACTTGGGCGCCTCTATCGGCAAGCGCGGCCTGAGTGCGCCTGGAGACGAGATCACCAGTCTTGGAGTCAACGGAACCCCGCTCACGTTCGGGGGGACCAGTGCGGCAACCCCTTTTGTGACCGGAACCATTGCCTTGTTGTGGTCGGCCTTTCCCGAAGCGAGGCCGGCCGAGATTCGACTCGCCGTCACGCGAACTGAGGCCCGACGGCGGACCTCGGTCGTGCCGCCCCTCCTGGACGCGTGGGCGGCGTACGACATCCTCAGAGCACGCCGTCAGCGGAGCGTATGCCATGGCTAGGCGAAAGAGGGAGGCGCAGAGAAAGGACCGAGGTGACCGCCAGCCATATCGGGTGCGCCTCCCGGGCTTCGTCAGCGACCAGGAAGTGGGGCTTGGCGACGTCGTCAAGCGTGTGACGTATGGATTTGGCATCAAGCCGTGCGGCGGCTGCGAACAGCGTGCGCGGGCACTCAACCGTTGGCTCGTTTTCTCGGGTCGCCGCTAGACGAAGGCCGATAGCGCCGAGCGCCTGGCGGATCGCTCACGGAGCCGCTCACGTCGCATCCTCGACCTATAGGAGGAGCCAAAAATGGAGCAGGGAGAGGGGAAGACACTCTCCGAAGGTCAAGAAGGAAAAGACGTGCCCGTAATGACGGAGCCCGGCCCAAGGTCGCCACGCCCAATGCTCGCTCCACAAGGAGAGAACGGGGCTCCGGATGCTCTCATCACGCCAGGAGGAATGACCAACGCCTATGTGTATGCCATAGGCAGAATCGAACCACGGTTTCCGCGCCTGGCCGTGGAAAAGGAGTTCGCGCAGGTCACCGGCCGCACTGAGACCGCCGGGCTGACCGATCGTCAGGTCCTCCAAACGGTGCTCGGGCAGCGTCAGAACCGCTACCTCGCCCGGCAGCTCTGCTGGGTCTTCACCATCGAAGGCCTCGAGACGTATATCCTCCAACCGCGCGATCCGGCCGATCTGGACCTGCTCGTGGACGCAGTGCGCCCCACGCCGAGTCCCCTGGACGTGGACGTGATCATTGGCGTGCGTGGTCCCATCGCGCCACCCGAGCTGTGCAATGGACTCATGGTCCCGATGGTTGTCTTTGATCAGCTCTATTCTTTCGATCGTGATTCGCTCATCAAGGCGATCCCGCGGCCGGAGAAGGTCACGGCAAAGCAGTTCGAGACGGTGTCGGGGGAGCTCTTCGAACGAATCCTCCAGATGGCGGACAATGCGGGCGCGACCGACGAACACCGGGCGCTCAATTACTGTGTCGTTCGCTATCCCGCGATCTACGCCACGGCCGCCGACGCCTACGGTCGGGACTGTGCCTTGGCGGCCGTGGACGTGCGGACGTCGGTGCTCAGCGGCGTCCGAAAGCTGGTCGAGGTGATCTTCTCCTATACGAACCGCAATACCGACGTGACCGAGAAGTTTTTCGTTCGGGTGGACGTGACCGAGGAGTTCCCGTTCCTCGTGACGAAGATGTCACCCTATTACGACCGGTGAGCTCCAACGCCACCGAAGGAGGGAGACCACATGAACATCCCAGGATTTGCCGCAGAAGCCGCGCTCTATAACCCGACCGAGCATTACCACCTGGGCACTGCTCCTAACTCGGTGTCCCGAGGGTCCTCGCAAACCGTTGTCCGCCCAGCGATAATATTTCCGCCCCCCTGCGCAAAGATTTGCCGGGCTTGTATCAGAGTTGGCGGCGACTGTATCCACGTAGGTGCTGGTCGCTGCGAGTGTGTCTGATGCGAATTTATTTTCGAATGCGCAGTTCCTGTATGTCCCGGCCGACAAGGTGCTGGAGACCGCTGTGCTGCTGGAAACTTGCTCGTACGATGGCAAGGACGCCGAGTTCGCCCACCAGCATCCGTCCAAAGGTGAGATCTGCTCGTTCGCCACCTTATGCGGTCGTTCGGAGTGAGGGCAAGGTCGAGGCTCGACATGGTCGGCAAGATCGTCATCACCGCGACGCACTTGCCGGGGGAGTCAAAGAAACCAGAGCGACGTGAACGATCCCGTGCTGACCACGTGGGGCAGGCGTGGGGCCGGCTCGCGCGGGCCCGAAAGATGGTTCGTGCGATTTGATGCGACTGCGGAATACTTTTTCTTGGCAACGAAGGTATCGCCTTACGATGGCCTCCGGACTCAAAGGAGGAACGACCATGTTGCCGCTGTTCAACGCAGAGAGTTCGCTGTACCAATCGGGCCTGGCTTACTACGGAGTTGCGGAGGCGGCGGGGTACGGCTACCAGCCCGTTCGACCGGCGGTTGATACTTGCACTTGCACTTCGCCCGGCTGTACGTGGTCGTGCCCGGTCGTCGGTCCGTGCGATCACCTCACGGGCTGCGCACGGGCCCGTTGCGAATGCCGTCTGGACGATTCCTGCAGGGTGGTTCCGGACAACCATCCGCCGTGCTTTTTCCACTGCCGATGCTTCTGAGGCATATGTCGACGGTACCGGAGCTCGCCCGGTACTTCTGCCAGACGCTCAGCTCGCCCATCGTCCCGGATCCACGCTCATGCCGCTGGATATGTGACGAGTATGCAAATACGGCCAGACCGATGCTACAGGGAGCGGAGTCTATACGTGTTCCTAGCATCCCCTCGCCGGATGGGGGTGTACGCGGGCGGGCCCGAGTAGGCAAGGCCATAGGCACGTGGCACGGCGGGATAGAACGATAACGTGCGGCGCGACAGAACCGCCCTGACGAAGCGGCCCCGCAGATGCCCTCGTGCCCGGAGGTCACGGGAGAGAGTAGACATGCGCATACCTGGCTTTGGCGCTGAGGCGTCCCTCGTTCGCTCCAACGTCGAGCACCGCTCGCGGCCCCAGATAGATGAATCACGTCGGGGCTCGGCCATCCCCCAGGATCTGGGAAGTGATGGCATCGCCACCGTCGGATTCCGTACGCCAGAGACCTGTACCATCGCCTGGGTGCTCTGTACGCTCTGGCAGGACCCGTGGGCCTGCTTTGTCTATTACACGCTCCCCCAGTGCAATCCGTTACACGTGTCCGGCTAGCCTGGCGAGGGCCCGCCATGTCACCGATTGTATGCTCCCCATTGCTGCCCGCGGCTGCGGACTAGTCTGCGCGGGCGTGAAGACCAGAGGGAAAGGCTAACGTCATGGGCACATGTATACCCAGAGCCGTCTTGATCGTGATGCTGGTAATGGTGGCACATTCTCTGCCGGTACACGCAGGAACCATCACGGATAATTTTCAGAGCTATCCCGTAGGGAGCTTCCCCGCGCCACAGTGGTCCGATGTCGGTGCGGTGCTTCCGGAGCCTCCGGTTGCGCCCCTTCCGTCAGCGACGGTGATTACCACGACCGATGCCTTCGGCAACACGACCCAGGCACTTTCCACCGTAGGGGCGCTCGCGGCGAGCAAAGGCATTTTTGCGCCCATCCCGGTCAGTCTCACTTACTCGCTCGCCGCCGATGTGCGCGTCGATCGCTATAGCGATCACTCGGACAGCACGACGTCGGACTGGGCGATGCAGCTGACCTTTGCTCAGGTAGGGATACGCAACTTTGCCACCACGCCGCAGGCCGGCATCTATGCCAGTAGTCTTACCCAGGGCTGGCGTCTCTTTCTGATCAGTTCGAATGGTGGGGCCGCTTCTGCGGATACCGACTTGGGCGGGGCGGCGAGTGTGGGCATCTGGTATCGGCTTGAGCTGACGCTGGACGTCAATACTGGCGCTTTCCACAGCCGCGTCTCCGATATTGCCCAGGGGCTACTGCTCGTCGATAGGACGGACGTCATACCGAATTGGCAACCGCAAGATGCCCAATTCGATTCCTTTGCCTTTTTTGGAGGTGAACTCAGCCCTGACGATACAGTAGGCAACGTGGGAATTGTCGACAACGTCAATATCGTCGCCGTGGCGGTGCCAGCACCACGCACCGTCGTCCTTGTCGCGGTCGGACTCGCTTGCCTTCTTCTCCTCCTGACGCCGTCCCGTACGCACACGCCACGTCGGCTGAGGTGAACGACAATGAGCATGCCAGGATTTTTCGCGAACGCGTCGCTCAGTGATCCACACACTGACTATCGCTCAATGACGGACGAGAGGCAGATCGGCGCCGAGCTCGTGACGCCGCAATTTTGCTTCTGCGAGTGCCGGCTCCGGCGGATTTGCTTGCCGATCGGCGGCGTCTGGCGCTGCTTCTACGTGCAGTATTGCATTCCACACGGCACCTGTCCGCCGGGCTATTGCCAGAGCGGCTTCTGACGCCGCTAGAACTCGCGGCTCCTCGGTCGAGAGGGGTGTCCCATCCGACCGCCTAATTGGGGCACAGCCTTGAGACCGATCTGACCGCGGCGTTCTCCTTGACAGGTCAGATCATCCGGCGCAGTTAATCGCGCACATTCAGGACGGCGCGAAAGCTCCTTGCGCGATGGCCAGCGGTCCAGCGGTCTAAAGGAGGGCGCCATGAGACACGCCAGTTTCATCCTCCTGCTCCTAGCCCTCACTACATCCAACGCACATGGGTTCCTCGGCCCGGGTCACGAAGCGATTGCAGACGTCGCTCAGGATCGTCTCTCGCCAGCGGCGCAAGCCGCGCTCGGTCGCATCCTTCAGAATACCGGCAGCCTCTCACCCGGCGCGCTCAAGGGGGTCGCCACCTGGCTCGACGACGTCCGCAATCGCGCGGTACACGGCAAGATTGCCCCGGGATGGTCGCCCGATGACGTGCAAGAGGCCGATGACTTCAACCAGAACCATCCGCGTAATTCGGAGTGGCACTTCGTCAACCTGCCCCTCGGTGCGGCGGCTTACCCGAACGATCCGGTGCCAGCGGGCAACCCCCTGCGCGCCTTCGTTGGCCCAGACGACGTTGTACACGCGCTCGTGCAGGCGATCCAGATTCTGGAGACCCCGGGGGTCACGAACGGATTCTCGAAGCTCCAGGCAGTTCGTGTCGTCGTGCACCTGGTTGGAGACATCCACCAGCCGCTCCACGTGACGACCGGGTACTACGATACGAAGAAGGCCGGTTTCAAGGCCAAACCCGTCCGCATTGATGACCCGACGCAGGCGGCACAGTACGGGCACAAATGAGCTTGGGGATGAACTCATCAGTGTCCGTAACTGCTTGGAAAAATGGCGGGCTCGACGGGACTTGAACCCGCGACCTCTGGATTGACAGTCCAGTGTGCTAACCAGGCTGCACCACGAGCCCGTCTCGGGGACTTGAGAAGGTTACACGACGCGTTTCCCGATTGCAACCTTCGGCGACGGCGTGCCCCGCTGCTTCATCGCGTCGCTGATGCCTTCCCGTTCTGGAGGGCGCGCCACACGCGCTCCGCGCGCAGCGGCATGTCGAGGTGGCGCACGCCCAGGTGCTTGAGGGCGTCGACCACCGCGTTCACGATGGCGGGCGTGGAGCCGATGGTGGCCGCCTCGCCGATACCCTTGGCGCCCATGGGATTGAACGGCGTGGGCGTCACCGTCTCGTCCGTGGTGAACATGGGCAGGTCGCCGGCGTGGGGCACCGCGTAGTCCATCAGTGAGCCGGTGATGAGCTGGCCGTCGGCCCCGTAGATCATCTCCTCGTAGAGGGCCTGTGCGATGCCCTGGGCGAGCCCGCCGTGCACCTGTCCTGCCACCAGGAGCGGGCTGATCCGCACCCCGCAATCGTCCACGGACACGAAGTCGCGCACGCTCACCTGCCCCGTCTCGCGATCGATTTCCACCACCGCCACGTGCGCCCCGAAGGGATACACGAGCTGGGGCGGCCGGAAGAACTCCGTCGCCTCGAGGCCATAGTCGAGCCCCTCCGGCAGGCCCTCCGCGTATGCCTTGGGCGCGATGTCCGCTATGGTCAACGCCTTGGCGGGCGTGCCCCGCACCTGGTACTTGCCCGACTCGAAGACCACGTCGTCGGCCGACGCCTCCAGCATGTGGGCGGCGATGCGTCGCGCCTTGTCCTGCACCTTGAGAGAGGCGCCGATGATCGCAGAGCCGCCCACGGCGAGGCTGCGGCTGCCTCCCGTGCCGTTGCCCATGGGCGTGTTCAGGGTATCGCCGTGGCGGACCACCACCTTGTCGAAGTCCACGCCCAGGTGATCGGCGATGATCTGCGCGAAGGTCGTCTCGTGCCCCTGGCCGTGCGACGAGGTGCCCGTGAAGGCCGTCACCGTGCCTGCGGGCTCCACCCGCACCACCGCGCTCTCGAAGGGACCGAAGCCGCACATCTCGACGTACACCGCCATGCCGATGCCGAGGAGCCTCCGGTCTCCACGGTCGAGCCGGGCCTTCTGCTCGGCGCGCAGCTTGACCGCGCCGGCGATCTCCAGCGCCTTGCCGAGGGCACGATCGTACTCGCCACTGTCGTAGTTCTGCCCGGTGGGCGTCTTGTAGGGAAATGCGGCGGGCGGAATGAAGTTCTTGCGGCGGATCTCCTCCGGCGGCTTACTCAGCTCCTGCGCCACCACGTCGACCAGCCGCTCCAGATAATAAGCGGCCTCGGGCCGGCCGGCCCCGCGATAGGCGGCCACCGGTGTCGAGTTGGTGAACACGCAGGTGGACTTGAGGTCCACGTTGGTCACCTTGTACACGCCCACGCCCATGAGGAGGGTAAGGTCCGGGATGAAAGTGAAGATGGGATAGGCGCCGATGTCCGCGATCACGTGCATGCGCACGGCCGTGATGGTGCCGTCCGCCTCCACCGCCGCCTCGAGGTCGGTGACCTGGGCACGGCCGTGCGTGGTCGAGGTCATGTGCTCCACGCGCGTCTCCGTCCAGCGCACGGGGACGCGGAAGAGCGTGGCGATGGCCGCGAGGGTAGTGTCCTCCGGGTACACGCCGAACTTCACTCCGAACCCGCCGCCCACCTCCGGTGCGATGACGCGCACGAGATTTTGTTCGAGGCCGAGACAGGTGGCGATATCGTTGCGGAGCGCGTGCGGCGCCTGGTGAGTCGACCAGAGGGTCAGCCCTCCGCTCGCCGCATCGGGTGCGGCCAGCGCCGCCCGCGGCTCCATGGGCACGCCGCACAAGCGCTGGCTGATCATGCGCTGCTTCACCACCCGGTGCGCCTTGGCGAAGGCGGCGTCCGGGTCGCCCGCCTTGATGTTCGTCTCGTGCTCGATGTTCTTGCTGGCGTCGTCGAAGAGCTGGGGCGCGCCCGCGGCCATGGCGGAGAGCTGATCGGCCACCGCGGGCAGCGGCTCCCACTCGACGGCGACCTCGGCCGCCGCGTCTACCGCCGCCGCCTCCGACGTGGCGATCACCGCGGCCACCGGCTCGCCCACGTACCGCACGCGGCCGACGGAAAGGGGGAAGTGCGTCCGCCCGATACTCGTCTCCCCGGCCCCGCCGCCCTCGGCGCTCGGGCCTCCAAGGGGGATGGGCTTGCAGCGGCCGCGGATGTCCTCGCCCGTCACCACCTTGAAGACGCCCGGTCGCCGCGCCGCCGCGGATCCGTCGATCTTGCCGACCTTGGCGTGCGCGTGTGGGCTTCGCACGAAGGCAACGTAGTGGAGGCCGGGAATATTGAGATCGCCGACGTACGTCGAGGTGCCCGTGACGAGGCGAGGATCTTCCTTGCGCTTGACCTGCGCGCCCATCAGTCGTGGAGTCGCCGTGGCCATGGAGGATTTCCTTTCGTGTATGGTCTCAGCAGGATAGACGCGAGCACCCGACGGTGCAAGACGTCAGCGCGCCTCGTTGCGCCGGTTCCGCGCGAAGCGCACCACGAGCCTCGGCAGCACGGCGAGACAGGCAAGCGCGGTGAGCGCGATGCCCACGCGCCACGCCGTCTCTCCAAGGGGGCCCTCGCCGGTGAGGGCCTCGCCTCCCGCCCAGCCCGCGTAGACGTACACGGCGGTGGCGGGCGCCATGAAGAAGAGCGACGCGAGAACATAGGGCACGAGCCTGATGCGCGTGAGGCCGAGGGCGTAGTTGAGCAGATTGAAGGGAATCACGGGCGCCAGCCGCGCGAAGGCCACGAACTCCCAGCCGCCCCTGTCCACGCCGTCCTTGATTTTCCGCAGCGGCCCGGAAAGCTTCTGCTCCGTCCACTCGCGCCCCACCGTGCGTGCGGCCAGGAAGGCCATAGTGGCGCCGATGGTCGCCCCGATGAGCGCGTACACCGTGCCCCACACGGGGCCGAAGAGAATTCCCGCGGCAAGGTCGAACGGGAGTCCCGGTACGAGGAAGGCGGGGCCGACGGAGTAGAGAAGCACGTACACCACCGGCCCCCATGGGCCCATGCGGGCCACGATGCTCTGGATCTGGGGCACGGTGAGATAGTGGCGCCAGATGACGGCACACGTGATCCCGGTCAGGAGCACCGCGAGCAGGATAAGCCGCTTCACCAGGAGGCTGCGCGAGCGCGGCATGCTTCGCAATTGTCGGGTGCCATGGCGTCGAACGCAACCGCGGAGCGGGGCCGTCCTTGACATGGCGACGGCCGCGGCTTAGCTTCGCGGAGCCCTCATGAGCTGGGACGATCGGATGAAGGATTTCGAGGCGCGGCGCGAGCGCGCCCGGAGCATGGGCGGGCCGGAGCGTCTCGCCCGACGCCGCGCCGAGGGACGGCTCAACGCGCGCGAGCGCATCGCGCGGCTCGCCGACGCCGGCTCCTTCATGGAACTCGGCACCTTCAACGTGTCGGACGTTCCCGGCGACGAGGACCGTACCCCCGCCGATTCGAAGGTGGCGGGACTCGCCACCATCGCCGGCCGCCCGGTGGCCATCGCCTCCAATGACTTCACCGTCATGGCCGCCACCTCGAGCCGCGTCGCCTCGCGCAAGGAAGCCGACCTGAAAGCCTTTGCGACGAGGCGCGGCCTGCCCATCGTCTATCTCGCGGAGGCGGGTGGCGCGCGCATGCCCGACATCATGGGCTCCGCGGGCATCGCATCCTTCGGCAATTCGACCTACTATGGCACGCGCCGGCGCCAGTCGCCCATGATCACCGCCGTCCTCGGCCAATCGTATGGTCTGCCCACGTGGAACGCCTGCCTCTCGGACATCGTGGTCATGTGGACCGGCGCGTCCATGGCCGTGTCGGGCCCGCGCGTGCTCGAGCTGGCCACGGGTGAGCAGGTGTCGGCGGACGAGCTGGGCGGCGTCAGGGTCCACGCCGAGGAGACGGGCTTCGCCGATCTTACCGGCGACAGCGACGAGGCCTGTCTCGATCTCGTGAAGCAGGCGCTCGGCTACTTGCCGTCGCACGCGGGCCTGGCGCCTCCGCGTGCCGAGGTGCCAGAAGGCTCGGGCGCCGAGATGGCGAGCATCGCCGACCTGGTGCCGGAGTCGCGCACGCGCGCCTACGACATGCGTCGGCTCATCGCGCGCATCGTGGACGGCGGCCTCCTGTTCGAGCTCAAGCCCCGCTTCGGCCGCGCCATCATCACCGCCCTCACCCGTATCGGCGGGCGCGTCGTGGGCGTGGTCGCCAATCAGCCCATGTACAAGGCGGGCGCCTGCGACGCCGACGGCTGCGACAAGGTCATTTCCTTCCTCTGCCTCTGCGATTCCTTCAACGTGCCCCTCCTCTTCCTCCACGACATTCCGGGTTTCTTCATCGGCAAGGAGGCGGAGCGTCGCGGCGTGCCGGGGAAGATCATCAACTGGATGGAGGCGCTCGGTCAGGTCACCGTCCCTCGCATCTCCATCGTGGTTCGCAAGACTTATGGCCAGGCCTACTTCAACATGGGCGGCGGCGACTACTCCGATCTGCTCCTCGCCTGGCCGACCGCGGACATGTCCTTCATGGATCCGGACACCGGCGTCAACGTCGTCCACGGAGCCGCCCTCGCCGCCCTCGATCCAGCGGAGCGCTCGGCCAGGCGCAAGGAGCTCCTCGAGCAGTGGGAGTGGGACACCTTGCCCTACGGGGCCGCGGCCCGGCATCTCGTCCACGAAATCATCGCGCCCGCCCATACGCGCGACGTGATCACCCGGTTTCTCGATGCCTGGGAGAGCCGCGGCGCGATCGGCCAGCACCACCTCGCGAACTGGCCGACCAAGTTCTAGCGCGAAGCTACCGTACGAACGTGTTCGCCACCCGCCTCGACCTGAGGAGATAGGGCACCCACACGAGCACGACTAGCGCGCTGCCCGCCAGCGCGCCGTAGACGCTGGGGCCGATGGCGGCGGCCGCGGCGGGAATGACCCGGGCGACCAGGAGATCCGCGCCCTGGATCAGGACGCGGACGATCAGGAAGGCGACCATTACACGGGGAAAGATCCGCCGCTTGGCGAAGAAGAGATAGAGGAGCACGAGAGCCCAGAGGAGCAGGATGGCATTGGCCACCAACTCGCCCACGATGAGGGGACCGAAGAGCGGGTGATAGGCGCGACCTCCCGGCGTGGTCACCGCGTGCCACGTCGCGGGATCGAGGGGGCGAAGCCCGCGAACGATCTCCACGACGAGGCGAACGGGAGTGAGGCAGAGGCCGAGGGCGACCAGGTAGAGCCATCCGCCGATGCCGCTCGGCGCGGTGTGACCTCGCAGCTCCGCCATGCGCACCTCCTCGCGTTTCCGACGCAGACCGCGGCCAGCCTAGCGGGTCGTCGGGCCATTGACAAGGCGACGGCGGCGAGGAGACCATGCCGCCCATGCGCACCGTGGATCTCTCCTTCACGCTCAAGCCGCACTTCCGCTGGAAGGTCGCCAGCGAGCAGCGCTCGACGCACGAGTCGGGCGCCCTCTTCCAGTCCACCATCTTCACCTCGAGCTGCCACGCCTACACGCACGTGGACGCCCCGGTGCACTTCCTCCCCGGCGATCGCGACATCGCCCGGATGCCCGTGGATCAGTGGATGGGGCCCGCCGCCCTCGTGGACCTGACCCATTTGGGCGAGAACGGCGAGGTGACGGCGGCCGGTCTCGAGCGGGGCGGCGGTCACATCGAGCGGGGCGACATCGTGCTGCTCCGCACGGACTGGCCCCGGAAGTGCGCGGTGGAAAGCGAGCGCTTCTGGCGCGCGGCGCCCTTCACGGGGCGCGGCGCTTGCGACTGGCTGGTCGCGCGCGGGGTCAAGGCCGTCGGCTACGACTATCCGCCCGACTACGCCATCCGCACCATGACCTTCGAGCCCGGCGCCCCGGTGACGAAGCACGACTGCACCACCCACGACGTGTTCTTCTCAGCCGGAATCACGGTGATCGAGTACCTGACCAATCTCGACCAGATCGGCGCGCCGCGCTGCCACTTCATCGCCCTGCCCCTCAAGCTAGAGGGTGGCGACGGCTCGCCGGTGCGGGCCGTCGCCCTGGTCGATTAGCGCGCTACCAGGACGATGTCGAATCGCGCCGCGAGCGCTCCGGCCTCGCTCGCCGGCTGAAGCGCCACCGACAGCGCATCGCGCACACGTTGGCCCCCGAAGGCCGCCGGGTCTTCCTGGCCCGGCTCTCCGACCATGTACATCTGGGTGACGAGAGGTCGGAGCCGCGCGTGCGTGATCTGGAAGTGGACGTGGGGCGGCCGCGAGGCGTACGGCACCGGGCGGATGGTGCGGAACCGGTAAGCGCCCGTGTCGTCCGTCTTCACCTGACCGTAGCCCTGGAAGTTGGGATCGCGCGGCCCGGGACCACCGTCCTTGGGGGCGAGGTAGCGTCCGAAGTTGTCGGCCTGCCAGATCTCGACGAGAGCATCGACGGCCGGAGCGCCGTTGGTGTCCGTCACGCGGCCGCTCAGGTAGAGCACGGTGCCTTGGGCACGGGCGGTCCGTCCTTTCACGACGACGAGGTCGGCATCGCGATCGTCGGGGAGCACGCTCGGATAGAACGGGCCAGCTGTCTGCTCGGGAGTCGGGACGAGGGGCGCCGCCCACGCCGTCCTCGCCAGAGCCGCGCTCATGCCGAGGACGGCCGTGCGCCGGGTGATGCGCGAGCCGCTCACGAGCTCAACCGGCGGGCTGATCGCTGTTGAAGATGTCGGCCACCGCCCGCCACTGGCCTCCCTGACGCCGGTACACGACCACGTACTTCCCGACGTCGGTGACGGGGGCGCCGCCAGGTGGCTGCATCGAGAGCGCGTAGCGGCCGCGGCCGTACGCCAGATCGCCCGCCGTCCCCGTGACGGTGGTCTCGAGCTTGATGCTGCTCACGCCGGAGTCCATGAGCCCCTGGAGCACCCGGCGGATGTTCTCGCGACCCTCCGCCGCGGGCTGGTTCGGCGGCAGCAGCACAGCGTCGGCGGCGTAGAAGGCGTCGACCAGCGCCTGGCCGTCGCCGGCGCTGGTGGCGCGCATGAACTCCTCGTCGAGCCGCCGGATGGCCGACGCCGCCGTCTCGAGGGCGCCGCCGCGCTTCCGGACCGCCTTCGCTTTCGCGGTCCGCTTGGTAGGCCTGCTCGCGCGCTTCTTCGCCATGGCGATCCTCCTTCAAGCGGTGGGCTGATCGAGATCGCCCGGCCGCCTCGTCGATCGGCCTCGGTCGATTTTCTTCGGTGAACAGGCGCGAGTCTGCTCGCACCCGCCACCCCTGTCAAGCGAGCGCGGGCGTCAGTCGCTGCTGGCTAGCACGCGCTCCACGCGCTCGAGCTGATCACGAGTGCCGAGAGCGAGGAGCCGGTCGCCGCCTGCGAGGGCGAAGTCGCCGCCGGGATTCACGATGGGGTTGCTGTCGCGAATGATGGCGAGCACCGTCGCCCCCGTGATCTGCCGGAGGGCGAGCGTCTCAAGCGTGCTTCCCACCGCGCGGCTCTCGGGGCTCACCGCTACCGCCTCGATGTTGAGCGCCTCGTTGCCGCGCCGCAGCGCCGTCTCGAAGAAGTCCACCACGGTGGGGCTCAAGATGAGATGGGCGAGCCGGTGGCCGCCGATGGCGTAAGGGCTGATGGCGCGATCGGCTCCCGCTCGCGTGAGCTTGGGCACGCTCGTCTCGTCCACCGCGCGGGAGACGATGTGGAGCCGCGCGTTGAGGACGCGGGCCGACAGCACGATGTACATGTTGGTGGCGTCGTTGGCGGTGGTGGCGATGAGCCCATGCGCGCGGCGGACGCCGGCATGCTCGAGCACGGCGTCGTCGGTCGCGTCGCCTTGCAGGCAGAGCCAGCCATGGTCCTCGGCCAGGCGCACGCTCGCCTCCGAGGGGTCCACCACCACGAAGGGCGCCCGGGCCGCCGCCAGCTCCTGGGCAGCCTGCCGCCCCACGCGGCCCAGGCCGGCCACGATGGTGTGTCCGCTGAGCTTGTCGATGTGTTTCTCCATCTTGCGTCTCCTCGTGGGATCCGCCAGTCGCACGGCGACGAGATAGTCCATGACCACGCCGAAAGTGTAGAAGAGGCTGCCGATCCCCACGATGGCGACGACCATGGTGAAGATGCGCCCCACCGAGTCGAGCGGCTTGACCTCTCCGTAGCCGACGGTGGTGATCGTCGTCACCGTCATGAAGAGGGCGTCGAGCCACGTGCCGCCGATATTGCGCCAGAGCCAGAGATAGCCGAGGGTGCCGCCCACCACGACGGCGCTGACAAGGGACAGCGGCAGGATGAGGCGGGCCCGCAGCCTTGGGATGTCGGCGCTGTAGTAGGTCTGGGCGCCTTCGGGCACGGCTCCGCCCTACCCCGCGATCTGGGTCGTGAGATGTCGTCCGGCTCTACTGAGGCAGGGCGACGATGGTCTGGGCGATGTCGCGGCTGAGAGCGCCGAGGGCGCGGCTCATGGCCGAGACGGTCAGGGTGTAGCCGGAGCCGCCCGCGGCCTCGGAGAGGCGCGTGGTCTTGGCGGCCAGCTCCTTGCCGCTGAGGGCATCGAGCACGCGCCACCGCGCCTCGAGTGCAGTGTCCCCTCCCGCGGGGCCGTCGAATCGAGTGACGTCGACCAGCACCTGGTAGCGCACGACCTCCAGCCCGCGCCACGGGAAGGTGGAGATCTTCGCTTTCGGGAGCTGACGGGCGAGATCTTCGGCGAGGACGCGCGTGATGCCGTCACGCAGCGGCTCGCCCCACTGGTCGAACTCACCTAGATCGATCTTGTCCGAGGCGGGTCGCGTGACGATCTGAGGCCGGTCGAGATAGCTGGCCAGGCTCACGGGGCCGACGCCGACGGCGAGCGGCCGCTCGCCGGCGACTGCCGCCCCGTCCATGGGGGCCAGCACGTAGAAGCGCGTGGGAGCGCTACCCCCCAGGCAGCCGGCGGCGAGGACGGCGATGCCGAGCACGACGGTGAAGCGGGCGCATCGGTTGAGCGTGTTCATTTGCTTTCAGGGCCTCCCTTTCCTCGAATCAAAGCTTCTGGATGGCGCTCCAGATAGTCGGCCAGAGCCTTCAGGGACCGCGCGGCATCAGCGACATCGCGCAGGGCCCGCGCTGCCTCGTAGCCCATGCCCGAATCGCCCTCCATCGCGCGATCCACCGTGCGCAGCGTGGTCTGGGCGGAGGAGCTGGCGTCCTTCACGGAGGTGGCGAGGGGCTCGATTTGCACGTCGATCTTCGCCAGCGATCGCCGCGCCTCCACGAGGAGCCCCTTCATCTCGGCGAGAGTGGAGTCGGTGCTGGCAGCGAGCCCGTCGATCTTGGAGTCGACCCGCTTCAGCACGACCTGAGCTTCCTGGAGGGCGGTGTTGGCCGACTCCAGGGCGCCGCGGGCGGAAATGATGGCCGATCTGAGCTCCGGGGATGAGATGAGCTCCCGCGCGCTGGCCACGGCCAGGGTCACATTGCGCACCAGCTCGTCGACTTTGACGGTGCCGAGCTGATCGAGCAGGCGCTGGAGCCGCGCCTGCAGCTGCTCGAGCGTGGTGGGCACGGTCGGGATCTCCCGTACCGTCGGATCGAGACCGACGAGCTTGATCGGCGTGCCCGGGAAGAGATCCAAGTAGACGATGAGCTGACCGGTGAGCAGGCTCTGCGTCTTGAGCTGGGCGCGCAAGCCGCGCTCGATCAATGCCTCCACGGCGCCCACGTTCGTCCGGATCTTGGTCTCCTTCGGGAGGAGGGATGTGTCGATGTTGATGTACACGCCGATCTCTTCCGTGCCCGCGAAGAGCCGGATCTGGGTGACGGTGCCGATCTTGAC
>Ga0126382_10000345_pt1 | contig 17804 bp, 11 predicted proteins | sample PanSoiMetPlot_30_FD_92548 | JGI IMG/M metagenome (GOLD analysis project Ga0126382, IMG submission 92548) | Tropical forest soil microbial communities from Panama - MetaG Plot_30 | ecosystem: Environmental > Terrestrial > Soil > Tropical forest > Bulk soil | place: Panama | collected 2016-02-17
AGTCAGGCTCCTGGTCGCCTTTAACGACGCGAGCGATGCCGACGCTGCCATCCAGTTTATCGAGCCGCGCAGCCATCGGCTGGATCGAATTCGCTTTCGCGTTTAATCCACCGCGCGTAAGAAGCAGTGCTACGCCTGCTATCACGAGAACCATAATAAGCGCCCCTACAATTGCTGTTCGAGACGAGATGCGAGCGAGTTTGCTGGTAAATTTTTTTAACATCTTTTTCTCCCCCTCTTTGTACAGCTCTCCTTAGAACTGCAACATCGGTACCCTGACTCTCTCACATCACTAGCGATGCGGGTGGGTGTGCGCGGGTTGCTGAATGTCGATAACTGGCGGGAGGAGAGAGGTTAACGGCTTCTTTGTTCTGAACGAATACGTTGAGCTAGCGCACGATATCGTGTTGTGACTTGAATTAATGCACGAGGGTGTATTCTGATAACGCTTTTTTTGTCGGACCTCCCCAATAAGGAGGCTTAGATACCATCGGGCTTCAGACGATGGAGTTTCAGGTTAGGTCGAACTTGAAACTCCATCGGCAAAAAGCTCGATGGTATCTTCGCATCTCAATCCTCTTGTTATGTTGAACTTGAAACTCCATCAGCTGAACCCCGATGTTGTCTTCCTACTCTTCCACGGACTCTATCGCTTGGGCGATATTTGAAATTACTCTGCCGGTTGTTCAACCGGAGCCTCAGGCGTTGTTCCGCTTCTCCAACGCCAAATGAAATAAACTGGTATCCCAATCAAAATAATGCTCAACGCCTTAAGGGTTTTGTCCTGGTTTTCTTTCAGATTGTCGACGAGTGTATTGGCAACAAGTATCACCGCGGCGAGGATGAAAAGAAGAGGTGTCCAAGGATAACCGGGAACGCTGTAGGAGCGGCTCGCCTCTGGAATTCTCCTGCGATAAATGAAAATTGTGCACGCGGCAAGACCGTAAAAGATCCACCCGCAAAAGACTACGTAGGTTAACAGCTCATTGAAATTTCCGGCCAGCGAGAGCACCGCCGCCCATAACGACCCGGCGATGATTGCAAATGCCGGCGTCCCGAAGCGAGGGTGAACTTCGGCCAGTTTCTGGAAAAACATCCGGTCATTAGCCATCGCATAGTAAACTCGCGGACAAGTAAGGAGATTGCTATTTGCAGCACTGAAAACCGAGACAAGGATCGCGATTGCAATCAACCTCGCCGCTACTGGGTGAACCACGGCAATCAGCGACTCAGCGGCCACGCTTTTCGAATCGGCAACCCCGCTGGGCCCGAGCGCTGCCAGGTAGCCGATGTTTGCAAACAGGTATATGCCTATGAGGATCGCCGTGCCGACGAACAGCGCCCGAGGATAGTTGCGCTTCGGATCGATTACCTCGCCCGCGCTGAATGTCACGTATTGCCATCCCTCATAAGCCCAAAGCACGCCAATCATCGCGGCGCCGAATCCGGACAACAGGGAACCGCTGGCTGAGCTGGGCCATATCGCTGCCGTAGAAGCGGAAAACCCGTGCCCGAAACTGAGCAATAAAACCGCCATCAATAGTATTGCTCCAACCTTTATGCCGGTGGTCCAGTTCTGCAGGTCGGCGCTTTCACGAGTACCTTTAACATTGATAGCCGTTAAGACCAGAATCATCGCGAGCGACACCAGGTTGCCTATCGTGAGGCTCAATTGATAACCAAGAAGATTTAGCTGAAAGAGTGGCTCCGGAGAATAGGGTATAACTTGTGCGAGCGTCGTGTTGAACGCCACCGCGAGTGTCGCTACGGTGCCGCCATTCATTGCGAAGAATAGTGTCCACCCAAAAAGGAACGCCGGCAGCGGACCAAAACAATCTCGGAGATGAACGTAGAGACCACCGGCTCTGGGATTCACTGCGCTCAGCTCGCCATAAGTAAGCGCGCCCAGCAGTGACAACAGACCGCCGACTAGCCAGACTAACATCGCTGGTCCAATCTGCCCGCCGGCCTTTGTGAGAACCTGTCCGGGCACCAGGAATATTCCTGACCCGATTACGCTGCCGATGGTCAGCAGCATGAGATCGCGAAACCCGAGCACTCTAGCTAGTTTGGTCATAGATTCTTCTTATTTTCGTACACGACACGTCCGCCAACTATCGTTTGTGTCACTTTCGTCTTTTGAATCTCTCCGGGCTTTATTCGAAAAATGTCTTGAGACAACACAACAATGTCTGCCAGCTTTCCTATTTCGAGTGTACCTTTGCTCTTCTCGGCAAATTCAGCGTATGCGGCTCCCGTCGTATATGCGCGCACCGCTTCTTCAACCGTGATCTTTTGCTCAGGTATCCATCCGCCGGGATTCTTCCCGTCAATGGTCTGTCTCGTCACCGCGGCATGAATTCCCAGAATTGGAGACAACGGAGCTACAAACCAGTCCGAACCAAACACAAGCGTCGCTCCAGTATCCAGCAACGTTCGAAATGGATATGTCGTCTTGATTCGAAGAGGGCCAATGCGTTTTTCAGCCCAGCGCCCATCATCGATCGCGTGATACGGTTGCACCGAGGCGATCACACCGAGTTTGGCAAAGCGTTGTATGTCGCCGGGCAAGAGATGCTGCGCGTGCTCAATTCGAAAGCGACGATCTCGTGCTCCATTCTCCTTCGTCACCTCTTCAAAGTAGTTCAGCAGAAGATTGTTTGCTTTGTCGCCGATGGCGTGGACTGAACACTGAAGCCCGGCTTTATCAGCATCCTTGATGTTCTGTTTCATTTTGCCTTCAGGAATGTTGTCATCAACCATCAGTCCTGAAGTGGTGGGTGCGTCTTTGTACGGCTCGAAGAACAGCGCGGTTGTAGAGCCAAGCGAACCATCCATAAAGGCCTTTAGTCCACCGAGCCTCAGCCAATCATCACCCGGCCCCTGACGGGCAATCAGGTCCGCCTGTCGCTTCCACTGGCTCATTGGAGTGCGGCCATACACCCGAACTGAAAGCGCACCTGAATCCCGGAATTTCTTATATGCTTCGTAGTCGTTCCAGGGCGTTATGTCCTGAATGGAGGTCAGGCCCACTCGCGCGGCTTCGGCAAGCGCGGCTTTCAAAGCTTCCTCGCGCTCAGCCTCAGTGGGTTCAGGGATCACTCGATAAATCAGATCCTGTGCATCGTCCTTAAGTATTCCGGTTGGTTCTCCCGTTTTGGAATCGCGCACAATTGTTCCGCCGGGCGGGTCTTTTGTTTCTTTGTTAATGCCGGCCAACTTCAGCGCTGCGCTGTTCGCCAGACCCATGTGGCCATCGAGTCGGGTGACGAATACCGGATTGTTCGTGGTGTAGGGATCGATCAAATTTCTCGTCGGAAGCGGTCCCCCTGGCCAGCGCTCGTGATCCCAATCACCACCAGTGACCCAACGTCCCGGAGCGAGCCTGGCCGCGTGGAGCTTGATTCGACGGGCGAATTCCTCAGGCGTTCCTGCGTCGCGCAGATCGACAGAGAGGAGGTGAGACCCACCGGTAATAAAATGGGTATGGTCATCAATAAATCCAGGTAGCGCGAGCTTTCCTTGCAGATCAATGATGCGCGTGTTCGAATTTGTGAGCTTCTTCACCTCATCGTTGGAGCCAACAGCGATGATGCGTTCGCCTCTGGAAGCAAGCGCCTCAGCCCAGGGATGAGATTTATCGCCAGTCCAGATGCGTGAATTGATCAACGCCAGCTCGGCGGCTGGCTGAGTATGCGAGAAGTCCTCCGCAATCAATTTTGACACGAACGGAATGATATCGGCTTGCTTGCTGTTGTCAACGGTGAACACAACCACGATGTATTCGGCTCCGTTAGGTAATCTGATATAAGCCGAATCGTGGCGCGTGCTCGAAGTCCATCCGGCCTTCGAGAAATACTCTGAGCCGGGCGGCAACGATTTCCCCAAAAACTTGTTGGCTTGATCATCCGGATCGTCACTGGTTGATTGCGGATCGCGATGCATCAAGCGCATCATCGCCCGGCTTGCCGACTTTGATGTTGCTTCGCCTTTTACGATCTGCAGGATCAGGCGAGCCACCGACTCGGTCGTCAGCTTATTGCGATACTCGAAGTTCGGTCCGAGCCCTTGCCTTTCACGCCCGTAAGGTCCCTCGCACCAGGTCTTCTGGTTTACGTTGATCTTGTCATACCCAAGGCTAGCAAAATAACGATTGACGGTGTTGCGTTTATCCATCCACTCGGCGAGTGCACGTTCGTCAAGCTCTGGACCATCCGTCGTTCCACTCAACGCGGCGACGACATAATGAGTCTCGTCATGAGAGGAATCAACGATAATACCGTGAAGGGCGCGCTCGAGTTCGGCGGTCGGCTTCAGTTCACCTGTCGCGATTTGATGATGAGCTGCCGCGAGGTAGAACAATTTCACTACGCTTGCTGGATAAACTTGCTCCTTACCCCGATGGCTCGCCCACTGTGGATGTTCATGGTCATTGAGGTCAACAATAGTGAGAGCAATTGTTTCTGGTGAAAGTCCTCCGCTTCCGAACTTCTGCACAGCAGCAGACACTACGTCGCGAGTGAGCTTTTCCAGTCGGTCTGTTTCAGGATAGGTCGTTAGAATCTGCCGTTGAACCTTCTGGGGAATTGCTGATGACGCCAGCAGCAGTAGGACGACAATACATGACACGCAATGAACACATCTTGGCGCGGAAAGCATGAATAGTCTCCAGTTCAAAGGGTGGTTCTGAGGGGTTGTACAGAAGCGCTTAACAAGTTGAATGATAGCGATTAAGAACGCGAAATCCTCTGCTCATTTCTTTGTACTTTGCCACGCCCGCTCCATGACCCTTGCAAGCTGATCTCGCTTTTGGACACCTTCTATCAAGAGGACATCCTTGCCTCGAAGCTCGATCGCTGCGAGTCCTTCGTTAGTGTCGTAGACGCGCAGTTGCGATCTTGATTCTGACTGTTTACCGAGCTTGTAACGTTTTTCGGTGCGAGCGGCATAAACTTCAAAGAACTCTTCAGCATCCCTTTCGGTGTCCCACGTCGTGAATTGGATCAGCACCAGCCCGCCGGTCGTTTTGTTTTCGTAGAGGACGTAGCGGTCCCCTCCCCATCCTTCAGCAGCTACACGCGCTGTCCGCTTAGGGATGAATTCGGAAAGGGCAACAAAGTATCCAAACTCTCCGTTCACATCTGCGTCGGCTTTTTTCCATGATGGCCCGAGCGTCGGAACAAGATCCGGAATATCGATTTTCACAGGCCTGTCCCTAACCAGAAAGCGTTGCGGGTGCATTATCTGTTCAGTAGAGTCGGGCAGGCTGATGTAAGTTTTATCCAAAGCCTTCCAGGTTCCGTTCCGTAACACCGCGCCGACGAAACCCGCTCCATAGAGATATGGGAATTGCAGGTTTTCTTTTAGTACCTTTGGCGCATTCGCCAATACGGGATACGACTTCGAATCTGTGTCTCCTTCCTGATCAATCATATTGTCGGTGAGGGCGGAAATCTTGTTCATGTCGAGCCTTAAGCCTTGCTGCTCGAAGTCGTATTCAATCATCACCAGGGTGGCTTCGCCCTCGACAAGTGCGTGTGCTGCGAGTTCCGCGTCAGAGTCACCCTTTGGCCAGCCTTCGAGGCGACGCAGATCGAAATGCTGATCCTGTAGTGCATGTACCAGTTCGTGTGCGATCACTCGTTTCTGATCGGCAATCGGAAGCCATGCCGCTAGATAGAATTCTTTGGTCTTTGGCTCATAGAATCCGGCAACCTGCTCGCGAAGAAGGCGAACGACATAATCCCTGAGGCGAAAATTCCTCGCTATCAAACCGAGTTTCAATAAAGTCTTTTGCGATGCTTCAAAATCTTCGAGCGGGGTGTTTTCATCGAGATCGCGTATTACTGCTTCCTCGATTTCGTCTTTGGTTTTAAAAGAGCTCTTAACGTTGTGCTTGATATCGAGCGAGCGGAGCCGGCTGACAACTTTTAGAATTTCGTCTGTGGAGTTAAGAGCGGCAGCGTCCGGCTTGGCGATCGAAGCAGTACCCTGCCAGTCCGCTGTAACCGAAGCCGCAAACAACGCAAGCATCAACAGCATCGCTACAGAGGCGGTGAACTTCTTGTGCATCCCTAACCCTTGAAACCTTTCATGGGAGAAAGCGACGTAGGCTGGAATTCTCCGCTTGCTGGGTAGCTTTGTCAATTTTTGAGTTCAACTAATCCCACCAACTCACAGTTGGTGGATCATTCATACTCGGCCTACAACGAGCGACAGCCGCGGCCGTTTTCGAAATTCCACCAATGCAGTTGGTGGATGGTTCATACTCAGCCTACGGACCTGGCACAGAAACAATTTCCACGACCTTTTGGGTTGAGTTATGAACAACGAACTTTGTAGGGAGATTACAGACCTCGATCACCTCCGTCCGGTAGGCTGAGTATGAACCATCCACCAACTGCGTTGGTGGGATTCGGGAAACCTGGAGGCCACCCCAATCCCCATCCCTCACCCCCCAATCGCCAACCCCCAACTACATTAAGTTTACCGGGTCAACCTCAATCGAAATTGATCGCGGGTTATGGCCTGCGGACGTCACGTTATCCATCGCCACCTCCAAAGCTTCACGGGCGCGTACCCGGCTTGGAGCCTTGATCAACACCTGGAATCGGTACTCATTCTTGATTCTCGAAATCGCTGCCGGCGCCGGGCCGAGCACTCGGATGCCTGTCTCTTTAGTCGCCAGCCGCAGTTCCCTCGCGAACTCAGCGGCAGTACCGTTGGCCCGATCGTAGTACTTGTCGTGAATCAGCGCGTTTATGAGTGCTGTGAACGGCGGATAGTGCATTGTGCGGCGAAAGACGATCTCGCGCCGGTAGAATTCTTCGTAGTTCTGTTCCTTTGCACAAAGCAGTGAATAGTGCCCGGGGTGATAAGTTTGAATGAGCACGCGACCCGGACGATCGCCACGACCCGCCCGGCCCGCTACCTGAGTAAGCAACTGAAATGTCCGTTCGGCCGCGCGGAAATCAGGCAAAGCCAAACCAACATCCACCGAGACAACTCCAACCAGGGTCACATTATGAAAGTCGTGGCCTTTGGCGATCATCTGCGTGCCCACAAGCAAATCAATTCCGCCCTCTGCGAATTCCATCAATATCTGTTCGAGACTGCCCCGTCGTCGAGTTGTGTCGCGGTCGAGCCGCGCGATGTTCATATCGGGAAACAGTTCTTTTAGGTTCGCTTCAAGCTGCTCCGTCCCTAGACCAACATAGTGAATGTACTCGCCTTCGCAAGCGTCACACACCCGCGGCACAGGGCGAATGTGATTACAGTAATGACATTGAAGACTCGAATTGTACCGATGGTACGTTAGAGTGACGTCGCAGTTTGGGCAGTGAATCGCCAACCCGCAGGATCGACATAGCAGAAATGATGAGAAACCCCGCCGGTTCAGCAGGATCATAGATTGCTCTTTGCGCGCAAAGGTATCTCTAACCGCAGCTTTCAACTCGTCGGACAGCGTTTGGGCTTTGCCGTGACGTTTGAACACTTCGCGCATATCAACGGTCTGAACGTCGGCGAGCCCGCGCTCCCCGAACCGAGTCTTAAGATGCAGGTAGATGTATTTGCCGGAGTGCGCATTGTGGAATGATTCAATTGAAGGCGTCGCGGAACCAAGCACTACAACCGCACCCGCGCGAAGCGCTCTTACGATAGCAGTGTCGCGGCCGTGATAGCGTGGTGTCTCTTCCTGTTTGTATGAGCTGTCGTGCTCTTCATCAATAATGACGATGCCCAGATTTTCAAGAGGAGCGAACACAGCTGATCGGGTGCCAATTACGATTCTTGCCGCCCCGTTCTTGATCCGCCGCCATTCGTCCGTGCGTTCACCCTCAGAGAGGCTCGAGTGCAGAATGGCAATAGATTCGCCAAACTGCGCCCTGAGACGACGAGAGAAAATCGGAGTAAGTGAGATTTCAGGCACAAGCATCAATGCTGTTAGACCTTTCAATACCGCCTCGCGCATTGCCCGAATGTAAATCTCGGTCTTGCCGCTTCCGGTGATGCCGTGCAACAAAAACGTGGAATACTCCCGCTCATCAAGTTTCTCCAGGATTTGATCGAGTGCAAGCTGTTGCTCGCCGGTGAGCGTTATTGGATTTGGTTCCTCAGATTTGATGTGAGCGAGCGGATTGCGCCTGACCTCGCGCGCGAAAATCTCAACCACCCCGCGCTTTTCGAGCGTACGTACGACCGATGAAGACACGTCCGCGGCTTCCACCAAATCGTTAAATGGCATTCCATCAGATTCGGATTTCAATGTCTCGACTACGCGAAGCTGTTTTTCATTAAGAGGCCGATCGATAGACTTGGCGTCAGAAGGTCGTTTGCGTCGCGATGTCGAATTCGAATTTGCAGGATCCATTATCGGTTGCCTACGCTCGACTGCCTCAAAGCCGGTCTTGAGCCTGACAACGTTTTGGAGCCTGGGCTTCAACTGAGCGTCAGCGATGCGTTGCGAGACCGTAATCAATCCTTCGCGTGCGAGTTGCCGAATAAGGTCGCCTGCACGAGATCGAGAGACGTTACGCTCGATTTGTTTTGCTCCTGTAAACTCCGATCCGCTCAAAATTCGAAGAACCTCTAATTTAGAACGAGTAATACGTCCATCAGCGAGCGCTCTTCGACCCGCGCCAGTCAGCGATATAACCTGCTCACTGATTGACGTCGCTCCTGCAGGCAGCGCCGCTCTCAGGCATTCACCCCAGGGGGCAAAATAATAGTCAGAAACCCATCGTGTGAGTTCGAGGATCTCTGCGGTGATAATCGGAGTTTCATCCAGAAGTTCTTCGACGTCCTTGATATCGGACTCCTCCACTTCCGTCTGTGGATTTTCGTTGAGGTCGACTATAAATGCGGTAAGAAGTTTTTTTCCGAAGGGCACAAGCACTCGACAGCCGAGTTGAGCACGAGACGCCATGTCGCCCGACAACCGGTAAGTGAATGTTTGTCTGACGGCTACTGGAACAGCAACGTCCGCGAACATTGAGTAATTATCGCACGCTGATATATTTTCTTACTATGAATAGAGCCATACCATCACCGCAGCCGCTCAACGAAGCGGCTCGTAAGACAACGATCATTGACGCCCCGCGGCTCGCGAATCATCTCGGAGTCGAGATTACAATCGCTACTGAGACCTTTCAGCATACGGGAAGTTTCAAATTTCGAGCTGCCTATAACCTTGCTTCCAAGGTCCCGGAGCGCAAGATCCTGACGGCATCGTCGGGAAACTTTGGACAGGCGATGGCCTTCGCGTGTTCGCTCCTTGGCAAGGAGTGCACCATTGTTATGCCCGCGACCTCTGTAAAGGTAAAAGTAGATGCAGTACGCGAGTTCGGTGGGTTGGTTGATCTTATTGATACACGAGTGGTGAGCCGCGCGCAGCGTGTGTCGGAACTCGCAGCGGAGAATCCGGATGCTTATGTAGCCAGCGCATATGATGATCTTCTGGTCATCGAGGGCAATGCGAGCCTGGGTTCCGAACTGGCGGCGCTTGGTCGTGACTTTGATACGGTGCTCGCCCCTGTTGGAGGCGGAGGGCTCACCTCGGGAATCATAAAGGGTCTGCGATTAGGAGGAAGTCATGCAAGTGTGGTTGGCGCCGAACCGCTTATGGCCAACGATGCCGCACGCTCGCTGCGCGAAGGCCGAATAGTCAAGAATGAAACCGAGCCGCAGACGATTGCCGACGGCGCGCGGACGGTCAGTGTAGGAATCAACAACTGGGCGGTGTTAAAGGAAGGCTTGTCCGGCATCGTCGAAGTTCCTGAAGAAAACATAAAAGAAGGAGTTCGATTGCTATTCTCCCTCGCCAATTTAAAAGCTGAGCCGACCGGAGCACTTGCTATTGGCGCTTTGCTGACCCAGCCGGAGCAATTCACCGGAAAGAGGGTTTGCTGCGTGGTGAGCGGCGGGAATGTTGATCCTGCGGTGTATCGACAGATTCTTGAAAGCTAGGACTGTTATTCTTCCTGATTTGACTTGGTCAAGGCGGACTTAAACATCTATTTCGGCGCGAGTCTTTCGCACTCTTCTCTTTCCCTCTTTGCCTGTTCGATTCTTTCCTGACGGTCACGCGATTTCAAATACTTGGCTCCTTTGACTGCATTTTTGTATTTCTGTTTACATACCTTGAGAGCGCCCTTGCGTGCCTTACTGTCAGCGAGTGAGGTAAATCCGAATGAGGTTGTAAAGACGACTGCGAGGGATCCAATTACAATAATTCGTTTCATCGGAATCTCCAGTTTTCAAAGGCAGTTTGGTGACGCGATGAGCATACCCGAATAAATGACAAGAGAACAAGATTGGTAGTCGGAAAAGCCAGGCGATTATTTCCCGTTGCCCACTGGTTCGAAGCGCAATTTCTCCCAAAAATAAGCGCCCAGTGAATAAAACAAATCACTGGGCGGCTCAGGTTTAGAGTACTGTCAGTTACTACTTAGCGGGAGCGGCCTTCGTGCAGTCCGCCTTGTTTTTCTTAGCGGCAGCCATAGCGTCGTTCTTGGCCTTGGTGGCAGCCGCCATTGCATCAGTCTTGTCTTTCCCGGTCTTGGCCTTCGCGTCCTTGGACGCAGTAGCGAAGTCATCCTTTGCTTTCTTTACAGCTGCGTTATAGTCGTCGGTGCATTTTTTTAGCGCCTCTTGTCGTGCTGACATCGTCTTCGGAGCTTTTGTCTTGTTGCTGTTCTGCGATGCTGCCATCGCAGGAGCGGTCAGTCCGACGGCCAAGGTCAGGCACAGGGCTGCACCCATTAACATTCGTTTCATTTGTTGTCCTCCTGGTTGATTGACGGTTCGTTTTACTGCTAATCCGGTCATCTTCGTGCAATGCGCGGGCCACACTTCACTGCACCGCTCCATAAGACCCTTGATATGTAATTGTAAGAAAAATAAAAGGATAGTGAAAAAGAGGCGGGAGTCAAAATAGGGACTGACCTGTGGCATGATGGCCAGCCCCTTCAAATCAGCCACATGGTTCCATGTGTTTTCGATTCTTGACGAACCAAAAGCAGATCATATCTAGAAGATCCTGCGCTTCTCCGTACGGTTCTTATAAAGCCAAAGCCCAGTAGCGGCCCCAGCCCCGATGGCAGCCCCAATCACGGCTCCCTTCTTTCCTTTGACGACACCACCGGTTACCGCACCGGCTCCAGCACCGATTCCGATAACAGTAGCAGCGCCTCCAGGCCCGGGCATCCAACTGTGCTTGTACTCATAGTTTACAATCCCCGGTCCGTCGAAGAGCGTGATCCGACCTTGGCCGACTCTAACGCCGTTCTTATCGCGTCTGATAAAGCCTCCAAACTCATCTCTGTTCTGAGCCATTGCCACTGCAGGAAGCAAAAGCAGGAGCAGAGACAGCAATACCAGGAGGCTGCTGACCTTCTTTCGCATCTCTTATTTCCTCCGGAGTTTTGTTTGAGCGGTTCGTGCGAAACGTCGTAGCCGGGATGATCGGGAAACGATTTGCGTTGCCCAGCTCTCTGACCAGGATAATTCTCTGAGCGAAGTGAGCTTAAGGGGTAAGATGACCCGCGGCTCATCTAAATCCGCGGCTCACATAACATTGATAGACACGCGATCTCAGCTGTTGGAATGAAATCTGGAAACGACGAAGGAAAGGGAATCAACCCTTGTCTCGCCACACCGCTTTGAGAAAATCCCGATTCATTCGCGAGATGAAATCGAGGCTAATCTCTTTCGGACAAACTGCCTCGCACGATCCCATAACCGTGCAGTTTCCGAATCCCTCCTGATCCATCGAACGGACCATGTTCAGAACACGACGATCTTTGTCCGCCTTACCCTGTGGAAGAATATTTAAGTGAGAAACCTTTGCAGCAACAAAGAGCATCGCCGACGCATTCTTGCACGCGGCTACGCAGGCACCACAGCCTATGCATGCCGCCGCATCCATCGACAGATCGGCGTCCGGTTTAGGTATCGGAATCGCGTTGCCATCGGGAGTTCCACCAGTGCCGACTGAAATGTATCCTCCAGACTGGATAATGCGATCAAAAGCGCTGCGATCAACAACCAGATCCTTTATTACCGGAAAGGGACGCGCACGCCAGGGTTCGATTACTATTATCTGACCATCTCTGAAGTGTCGCATGTGCAGCTGACACGTGGTCGTTGCGGGAAGCGGACCGTGCGCTACGCCGTTTATTACCATGCCGCAAGTGCCACAAATTCCTTCGCGGCAATCGTGATCGAAAGCGATAGGGTCCTCTCCGCGCTTGATGAGACCTTCGTTTACAACGTCGAGCATCTCGAGAAAAGACATATCCGGTGATATGTCCTCAGCTTTGTACTCGACAAACTTGCCCGGCGCCGTCGAGTTCTTTTGTCTCCATACACGCAACGTCAGGTTCATTCGCTACTTGTAGCTCCTTTGCGCCAGATGAACTTCTTCGTAGACGAGCGGTTCGTTGTGAAGGATTGGCGGATTTTCTAAGCCTTGAAACTCCCAGGCCGAAACGTGAGAAAAATTATTATCGTCGCGCTTCGCTTCGCCGTCGGGCGTCTGATGCTCCTCGCGGAAATGAGCTCCGCACGATTCGTCGCGAGTTAATGCATCAAGCACAAGCAGCTCAGAAAACTCCATAAAGTCCGCCACTCGGCCGGCGTACTCGAGGGACTGATTTAGTTCGTTGCCCTCACCGAGCACGTTAACGTCTTTCCAGAACTCCTGGCGCAGCCCAGGAATTCTCTCGAGCAATTCTCTTAAGCCTGCTTCGTTTCGGGCCATTCCGCACTTATCCCACATCGTCTTCCCAAGTTCGCGATGAAATTCGGTTACTGTACGACGTCCCTTAATTGAAAGAAGCCTGGTTGTGCGCTCGGCTGTTTCCGCTTCTACTTGTTTGAATTCTGGTTGGTCTGCCGTTGGTTTCGCAGGACGGCCGGATGCGAAGTAATCACCGATGGTGTAAGGAAGAATAAAGTATCCGTCCGCCAGCCCTTGCATCAATGCGCTGGCGCCCAGTCGGTTCGCCCCGTGATCCGAGAAGTTCGCTTCGCCGATCACGAACAGACCGGGAACATTGCTCATCAGGTTGTAGTCCACCCACAGCCCACCCATCGTGTAATGACTCGCGGGATAGATTCGCATTGGACTCTTGTAAGCATCCTCACCGGTGATTCGCTCATACATTTCAAAAAGGTTTCCATAACGCTCGCGGACGACATTCAGGCCCAGCCTTTGGATAGCATCACGGAAATCCAGATAGACACCTCGTCCTCCTGGCCCGACCCCGCGTCCTTTATCACAGACCTCCTTAGCCGCGCGTGACGAAATGTCCCGCGGCGCCAGGTTCCCGTAGGCCGGATACTTGCGCTCGAGGTAGTAGTCGCGTTCTTGCTCAGGTATCTGGTCAGGCGGCCGATGGTCGCCTGTGTTCTTCGGGACCCAGACGCGACCGTCATTTCTGAGGGACTCGGACATCAGGGTGAGCTTCGACTGATGGTCGCCGCTCACCGGTATACAGGTTGGGTGAATCTGGGTGTAACAAGGATTGGCCATCAAAGCGCCGCGCTTGTAAGCGCGCCAGATCGCAGTTACGTTGCAGCCTTTGGCATTGGTCGAAAGAAAAAAGACGTTGCCGTAGCCGCCGGTGGCCAGTACAACTGCATCTCCTGCATGCGAACTGATCTCACCGGTCACCAGATTGCGCATCACGATCCCCTTTGCGTGACCATCGATCAACACAAGATCGAGCATCTCGGTACGCGGATACATTTTTACGCCGCCAGCCTCGATTTGTTTGCAAAGCGCCTGGTAAGCGCCGAGCAATAGCTGCTGTCCCGTCTGCCCTCGGGCGTAGAATGTTCGAGACACCTGGGCGCCGCCAAAAGAACGGTTTGCAAGATAACCCGAGTATTCGCGTGCGAACGGAACTCCCTGCGCCACGCATTGATCAATGATGTTGACGCTTACTTCGGCGAGCCGGTAGACGTTTGCTTCGCGAGCGCGAAAGTCGCCGCCTTTGATCGTGTCATAAAACAATCGGTAGATACTGTCGCCGTCGTTTTGATAGTTTTTTGCGGCGTTGATACCGCCTTGAGCGGCAATTGAGTGCGCCCGGCGAGGACTGTCCTGAAAGCAAAAACATTTAACTTTATAACCAAGCTCCGAAAGGGTTGCGGCCGCGGAGGCTCCAGCGAGACCGGAGCCGACCACAATGACATCAAACTTCCGCTTGTTTGCGGGATTCACGAGCTTGATGTGATTGCGATGATTGCTCCACTTCTGCGCGAGTGGTCCGGCGGGTATCTTAGCGTCAAGTTTCATATCTCTTCTTAGCGTGCTTTGGCCTTTGTGTTTTTGCGCGAACCAACACTTCGATACAGGCTACTCGCAATTACGCAAAGTACATCAAAGCCTTGTCATCGCACGACACCAGTAAGAATGGCTATCGGAATTGAGCAATTCCCTAAAAAAATTATTACCGCCGCGATCCGAGCAAACCTATTAATGGCACCGACCGTAGACTTCCTCCTGATACCGAGCGATTGAAATAGACTCGAAACGCCATGACTGAGGTGCAAACACAACAAGCCCATCGAGACAATATAAAACACAGAGACAAACGGGTTGCTGAAACCTTCTATGACCATCGAATATACGTCGTGACGGCCAACAGCGTCGTGCAGCTCCATAAAGCTCGGATTTGTTACTCCAAACGTAAAATGCAGCAGGTGGTATACGACAAAAGCGAATATGATGAGACCGCTCAAAAGAATCGTACGTGAAGCCAACGTGGCAATAGGCTTGCCCTCCGAGTACGGTTGCGGGCGGGCCGCACGATTTTCAGCAGCGAGCTGGAGAGCCGAGACGATGTGAATCACCGCGATGACCAGGAGTCCAATGCGGGCGGTCCATAACAGAGCGGGCTTGGATTTGAGAAGGTCCGCGTAAGCATTCATTATCTCCGGCCCCAGGAATACCTGCAGATTTCCAGCCATGTGGACGATCACAAAGAGAAAAAGAGCCAACCCGGTGATCGCCATTAGGTATTTCTTGCCGAGAGAAGAATGGTAGACGCGCAAATACAGGCTCATCAGAAGCGTCCTTCATAATGCATTCCAGCTTGTTGAATGTTGACTGGAACCCGGTCTGATCGGACTTCTTAGAAAGAGACAATAGCAAGGAGGGATTAATATGTAAAATTCAAAAGGTTTATGTATGTTATAAGTTTACGAACTAAACCAAGTGACCTAAGGCATCAGCTTCACGCAAAAAACCGGAGAGCGCTGAGGTATGCGCTTCCCGTCTGCCTCAGCGTCTCTCCGGATTTATTTTTACAATTGAGCTCGATGTGAGCTCGAATCTTCCAGGGCCAAAATCATTGCAGCGACTTCAAGTAAGCGATCAACGCATTTACATCGTTCGCTGACAAATGTGACGTTTTGCCGTGCGTATCCTTGATCACCTGAACGTTACTGGCCGCCAGGGCTGGGTTGATGCGTCCGCCGGCGATCAATGGCGCAAGATTATTTGTTCCAAGTTGATCGATCAGTGGTTTACCTCCCGGTCCTGGAGCTGTGGGACTATCGAGACTGACCAGCACCTGACCCATACCGTCTCCCGCCAGTTGTCCGCTGCGATCGGCCACCGTTATTGGAACCTGAGTTGGCAACACAATACGCGGGCCGCCAAGAAAACTGTTTGCTGTGGATCGACTGTGGTCAGATCGGACAGTTCTGAAGTTGAAGCCGCGCTCCCCCTGCAATAGAAGGGGAGAATCCGGGTTCAGCAGGATCTCTCGCACGCTGTGCGCGAAGCCGTAGTGCAGCCATCTAGGCACGCTGTCCCAGAAGGCTCTGAGATGTTTTGTGTTTCGGCTGCTGAGATTCTGGGGCGTTCCGACATCTTGCGGCGGCAGGAATCGAGTGAAGAAGTAATCGTTCTGAGGACGGAAGAACGGACCATTCCCGTCCACCGTCGATTCGCTGATGACTCCCGGCTCGTGGATGTTGTAATCCTGAAAGGTGTCATCTACTGAGCCGTTTACACTTCGATTTCCGTTGTGATGACAGTCTGCACAACCAGCTCCTCCCTGTGAAACCCTGGCAGAGAAGATTTGTTTACCGCGAGCGATCAACGCTGCTTCGCCAGCGTCTGGGAATTGAGTGAGAGGATTCGGCAACCGGCGCACCTCGTTTTGCGACCAGAGAATCTGCAGATTAGCCATATCGTAATAGCCAACTTTGAAGGCTTTCCCTTTTAGCTCTGATCGGCCAATTGCTGTCGAGTCTTCTTCGGTCTTTCGAAGGACAAAGTCTTCTCGAGCGTGAAATCGATCAACCTGATCGGCTTGTGGAAACAGAGGTGTGGGAGTGCGCTCTCCCAATAAGACTTCACCATTGCATGCAGATGCGTACGCCATAAAGTCATTGTTGAGACCTTCGTACCATTCCGGCCAGTTGTCGGAGATGTCCTTGTTCTGTGGACAAACTTTCACGCCGCCGACCGCGTTGGCAGCCACGTTCCATTGACATCCATCCTGTCTCCCATCCCAGTGACAAAACCCACAGGATTTCTGACCGTCATCGGAATACGCCGATGAAAAGAACCAGCGCAACCCGATTTCCTCGTCGGTGGCGAAGAGGTTCTGGCCATTACTGTCCCGCGTCGGATCGGGAGTTTCATTTGTCACTCCCACAGTAACGGTGCCCGCGCGCACCAGGCTTCCTCCCGCATTCACGCCCATGAAGGACACGTCTTCGGTTTGAAAGTTTGCTACGTAAAGCATGTCGCCTGCCGGCGAGACCTCTATGCCTTGTGGCGTTATACCGCCCGTGAGCTCGACGCCAAGAGGAGTGAGAATCTGTGAAGGATCCGCCGGATTCTGATTGATGCGAAACGCTTGCACTCTTTCGTTGTGTGCAAAGCTAACGAACAGTAGGTCACCCTTGACGACCATTTGCTCGGGGCCGCTGCCCTTTACAATCTTCTGAGCGTTGGTGTGATCGTGAAGGTCAAAGAACTGCCCCGGCACGACCGATTGAGAAATGTCTCGACCTTCATCGACGTAACGGAAAACGAACAGATTCGTTGACGTGTCGAAAATGTTTAACTCGCTTCCGAGATCGTCGAATGTTGTCGCTTTGGTTGCGTCGGTCATAACCGGTGTGTAGCCCAGCGGAGACCCATCGTTCTTTATCGGAACTCCATTCGCGTCCTTTGTGGGCAATCCGTGTCCGGTCTCCGGCTCATTCAAACGCGAACTTGTTTCCTGTCCGCTCGTAATACCCCAACGACCCGCTATCTTTACATCCGTCGCAAGGCCGCTCAGGGGCAGGACCCTTGTGAGAGTATTAGCGTCGTTTGCAACGTTTATTGCTGCAATCGTATGTCCGAGAGTATTTGCGACATAAAGAGTACGACCATCGGCGCTCAGATCCAGATCGCGCGGATTGGCCCGCTCGAGTTCGGTTGTGCCGGTTGGGATCTCCCCGATCTGAGTGAAAAACGGCCCTGGATCAATGCGAAACGCGCGCACCTGATCCTTAAAACGATCGGTGATGTACAACCTGGTGCCGTCGCGATTGAAGGTGAGCTTCTCGCCGTAAAACCCGGTTTCAAACTCACCGATGACTTCATCAGTGCTGGTATCAATCACGCTGGCGAAGTTGCCATACATGTTAAGCACAACAACGTAAGAACGTGGATAGATGCTAGTGTTTGATGGCGAAACTTTCACGCCAATTGGCCGAGTTCCGAGCGCTTGTCCTTGTGGGCGAAGGTCGATCCATCTCATAACACGTTTGGCGTGCGCATCGACCACTGC
>Ga0126382_10000346_pt1 | contig 17804 bp, 15 predicted proteins | sample PanSoiMetPlot_30_FD_92548 | JGI IMG/M metagenome (GOLD analysis project Ga0126382, IMG submission 92548) | Tropical forest soil microbial communities from Panama - MetaG Plot_30 | ecosystem: Environmental > Terrestrial > Soil > Tropical forest > Bulk soil | place: Panama | collected 2016-02-17
CGATCCGCGAGGGTTTCGAGAGGCTGCGTCCGGGCGAGGAGCTGCAGCCGCTCGAGGCCGCGGCCCGCTCGCGCTCCGAGGCCGACTGGCTGATCGGGATGAACGCGACGCGAGCCGCGACCATCCGTGGCCGTGCCTGGGTCGGCGGCGTCGTCTCGCTCGGGCGCGTGCAGACGCCGACGCTGGCGATGCTCGTGAAGCGCGAGCGCGAGATTCAGGCGTTCAACCCCGAGCCCTACCGGCTCGTCCGAGCGCAGTTCGAACCACGCTACGAGGGCCTCTGGTTCGAAGGCGACGAGACTCGGATCTTCGGAGACCTGTCCCGCGCGGAGAAGATCGTCGACAAGGTCACCGGCAAGGACGGCACCGTCGAGAAGATGGAGCAGAAGGAGCAGTCCGAGCGGCCGCCGCTGCTGTACGACCTGACTTCGCTCCAGCGGGACGCGAACCGGCGCTTCGGCTTCTCCGCGAGGCGCACGCTCCAGGCCGCGCAGTCGCTCTACGAGGACAAGAAGGCGATCACGTACCCGCGCACGTCTTCCCGCTACCTGTCGGGCGACATGGTGCCGCTGCTGAAGCCGACCGCCGAGACGCTCGTCCCGATCGGCGACTACTCGGCCTCGGCCCGCTATGTGCTGGGCCTCGACCAGCTGCCGCTGCAGCGCGTCGTCAACGACGCGCGCGTCGACGACCACCACGCGATCATCCCTACGGACGTCGAACACGACGTCGAGCGTTTCTCGCCCGACGAGCGGCGAATCTTCGACCTAGTGGCCCGCCGCTTCCTGGCGGTCTTCCACCCGGCTGCGCGCTACCAGCGCACCGAAGTCGTCACGGTCGTCGAAGAGGAGCGTTTCCGCACTCGCGGCAAGATCACGCTCGAGCCGGGATGGCGTGGGGTCTACGGTCTCGAGTCCGACCTCGACAAGCAGTCCGGCAAGACGACCGATGAGGATGCCGGCGACGAAACAGCCGAGCTGCCGAAGCTCGAGCAAGGCCAGAGCGTCAAGTGTGTCAAGGCTGAGTTCGAGGACAAGCAGACGAAGCCGCCGCCTCGCTACACCGAGGCGACGCTGCTGTCGGCGATGGAGACCGCCGGCAAGCGGATCGACGACGAGGAGCTGCGCGAGGCGATGAAGGACTCCGGGCTCGGCACGCCTGCGACGCGCGCCGAGACGATCGAAGTTCTGATCCGCAGGGAGTACATCGAGCGCGCCGGCAAGGACCTCCAGCCGACCCCGAAGGGTCTGCAGGTGATCACCATGCTCGAAGAGCATCCGCTCACGTCGCCCGAGCTGACCGGCGACTGGGAGAAGCGGCTTTCCGACATCGAGCACGGAAGCGGCGACCGCAAGGAGTTCATCCAGGGGATCGTCGACCTGACGACGCAGACAGTCGAGCAAATCGCGGCGCTCGACAAGGAGAAGCTGCGTCCCGAGCGCGTCGAGCTGGGCCCATGCCCACGCTGCGGCGCCGAGACCGGCGAGATCATCAAGGAAAACTCCCGCGCCTACGGCTGCACGAGCTGGAAGAGCCGCGAAGAGCCCGGCTGCGGCTACGTGATCTGGAAGCGAGTCGCCGGAAGGACGATTACCCCCGAAATCGCTCGGCAGCTGATCGAAAACGGCCGCACGAACGACGTGATTTCAGGTTTCCGCTCGCGAGCCGGCAAACCTTTCCGCGCGCGCCTCGTCTTGAACGATGAAGGCAAGGTCGAGTTCGACTTTCCCGCGCGCGCGCAATCCAAAGAGCCGGCGGTCGCGGAATAAGAAGGACCCGGACTGGGTTTGATGTAACGAGGTCGTTAAGGGTCGCGGTTGACCCTAGTCGGCCGAGGAGATTCCGCCTACAGTGCGAAAGATCGAGAGAGCCGCAACTTCTAGAGAGTCAGAGGAGAAATTGACGCAGAACCAGATGCACGAGTTGCTCGAGTCCGAGCATGCCCGCACGTTCGTCGAGGGCGTCGAAGAGCGTGGCTTTGTCGAGCCGGCTGAGATTGAGGCGTTCGCGTTAGAGCACGACCTCGGCGAGGAAGACGCGGAGCAGTTTCAGCGTGAGCTCGAGGCCATCGGCCTCGAGATTCGCCAGCCTGCCGAGGAGACGGAGACCAAGTCCGAGAAGCCTGAGGAGAAAGCCGTCGAGGCGCCGCAGGTTCTCGTCGGCTCCGCCGACAGCCTGCAGCTCTTCCTGGCCGACATCGGGCGTCACAAGCTGCTGACCGCGGCCGAAGAGGTCACGCTCGCGAAGGCGATCGAGCGCGGCGACCTGACCGCGAAGCGCCGCATGATCGAGTCCAACCTTCGCCTCGTCGTGTCGATCGCCAAGGGCTACCGCGGCCTCGGCGTGCCGTTCCTGGACCTGATCCAGGAGGGAACGCTCGGCCTCAACCGCGCCGTCGAGAAGTTCGACTGGCGGCGTGGTTACAAGTTCTCGACGTACGCCACATGGTGGATCCGCCAGTCGGTGCAGCGTGCCGTTGCCAACCATGCCCGCACGATCCGCGTGCCGGTGCATGTCGTCGAGCGCCAGCAGAAGCTGGGTCGCGCCGCGCGCAGGCTCGAGGTCGAGCTAGGGCGCGAGGCGACGAAGCAGGAGCTCGCCGAGGCGACCGGCCTTCCACTGCAGCACGTCGACGAAGCGCTCGGCGCCGCCCAGGCGTCCGTTTCGCTGAACCAGACGGTCGGCGCGGACGACGAGGGCGAGTTGGGCGATCTCTTCGCCGACCGTGAGGCGCCCGATCCGTTCGACGAGGCCGAGGAGTCGCTGCGCAAGCAGGGAGTTCGCCGCGCGCTCGACGCCCTTCCCGAGCGTGAGCGCAGGATCCTGGAGCTCCGTTTCGGCTTCGAAGGCGAGCCTTGGACGCTCGAGGCGATCGGCCACGAGCTCGACCTGACCCGCGAGCGGGTCCGGCAGCTCGAGAGCCAGGCTCTCGCCCGGCTTGCAGCACTGCGCGATCTCCAGACCGCCGCGGCCTAGCACGAACCAAGTCCTGACCTGTCGCTCGGGGGTCGCGCCGGTGCGCGTGGCCCCCGACGATTCTTCGGAGCAGGTCACGCAGGCCCTGGCCGGCGAGCCCTTGACCGTCGAAGAGCGCCGCGACGGCTGGGCCCGCATCCGCACCGCCTACGACTACCTCGGCTGGATCCGGGAAAGCGCGCTCGGCGGCGCCCCAGGGCCGGAGCCGTGGCCAAGTGATCTAGATCACGATCTCCTCGCTTCGGCCCGCGCCTACCTCGGCGCACCATACGAGTGGGGCGGGATGACGAACCACGGGATCGACTGCTCCGGCCTCGTCCACATGGCCTACCGGCATACGGGTCGGCTCGTGCCCCGCGACGCCGACCAGCAGGAGGCCGCCGCGACCGAGATCGACAAGGCCAACGCGCGGCCCGGCGATCTCGTCTGCTTCGGCGAGCCCGGCAAAGCGCACCACATCGGCTTCTGGCTCGGCGGCGGCCACATCCTCCACGCGACCGGCCGCGAGGGCGTCAATGCCGTCGTCGAGGAGCCGCTCGCGAACGTCGCTGCGCGGCCGCTTCGCTTCATCCGCTTAACAATTCGCTAACCAAACACAGCCCGGCAGCGTCCAATGCTCCAAGGGGAGTGTGGGCCGGAGGAGCACGCCGAAGTTAAGCCTGACCGTTTCGGATTGCACGTAAGCCCGTGCTGTCCCATACTCCCGTGATCCGCAAGGGAAGGAGCTTTTTTATGCGCAGAGTGAGTACCAGGCTCGCCTTCGCGCTCGTTGCGTTCGCCGCGCTCATTGCGGCGGGCACGGCGGGAGGCGCGTCGAAGGCTGGGCCGACCTTCATCATCGCGGGTGCGTCAGATCCGACGTACCTCGATCCGGCGCTCGTCTCAGACGGCGAGTCGTTCCGGGTCACGGAGCAGATCTTCGAGAGTCTGGTCTCCCTGAAGCCGGGATCGACTCTGGTTCGCCCGGGCTTGGCCACGAAGTGGTCTTCCAAGAACGGAAAGGACTGGACGTTCCAGCTTCGGCATGGAGTGAAGTTCACGGACAACACGCCGTTCAACGCGGCCGCCGTCTGCGCGAACTTCAACCGCCAGTACAACTTCCGAGGACCGTTCCAGGATTCCACTGCGAATTACTACTGGCAGGCCGTTTTCCTTGGCTACAAGCACAACGACAGCGCCGACCTAGGCAAGAGCCTCTACAAGGGCTGCACGGCCAAGGGGAAGTACACGGCAGTCCTGCACCTGAGCAGCAGGTCGTCGTCGTTCATCCCGGCGCTGGTCATCTCCTCGTTCGCGATTCAGAGCCCGACGGCGATGAAGAAGTACGGGGCCAACCAGGGTGAGCTGAAGAACGGCACCTTCAACCCGACCGGGAGCTACGCCTTCAAGCACCCGACGGGAACTGGACCGTTCAAGTTCAAGTCGTGGGTGCTCGGCCAGAAGGTCGAGCTCGTCCGCAACGACCACTACTGGGGCAAGAAGCCGAAGATCGCGCGGGTGATCATCCAGCCGATCTCGAACAACACGGCTCGCGTCCAGGCGCTGCAGAGTGGCGAGGTCAACGGCGCCGACCTGGTCCAGCCCACGGACGTCCCTACGATCAAGAAGAACAAGAACCTGAAGCTGCTGAACCGGCCGTCGTTCAACGTCGCGTACGTGACGATCAACTCGGCGCACGCGCCGTTCAACAAGCTGGCGGTGCGGCAGGCCGTCGCTTACGGCCTCGACCGGGCGTCGGTCGTCAAGTCGTTCTACGCAGGACGGGCGCAGGTGGCCCAGGAGTTCATGCCACCGAACCTGTTCGGCTGGACGAACAAGGTCCCGAAGTACCCGTACAACCCCGACAAGGCGAAGTCGCTGCTGAGAAGCGCAGGGCTGACCCTGCCGGTCAACGTGGACTTCTGGTACCCGACGAACGTCTCACGGCCGTACATGCCGAGCCCGGCCCTGAACTTCCAGGCCTTCTCGGCGAGCCTCGAGAAGTCCGGCTTCCACGTGATCGCGCACAGCGCCCCGTGGCGTCCGGACTACGTCAAGCACGTCAACGACGGGACGGCCGGCGATCTGAACCTGATCGGCTGGACGGGTGACTTCGGTGATCCGGACAACTTCGTCGGCACGTTCTTCAAGGTGTTCCACCCGCAGTTCGGGTTCCACAACGCAAAGATCTTCAACATCCTCCAGAGGGCCGCTGCAGAAACGAACATCACCAAGCGGATCGCCCTCTACCAGCAGGCAAACATCATCATCATGAAGTACCTGCCCGGGGTTCCCTACGCCCACTCGAAGCCGGCGCTTGGCTTCCAGAAAAAGGTGAAGGGATACGTCGCGAGCCCGGTCGGAACCGATCCATTCGCCGGGGTCTACTTCGGCGGACAATAGGTAAGTAGCGGCGCAGCCGGCGGTCACAGATGCTTCGGTATCTCGTCCGTCGGCTGCTGCTGCTCGTTCCGATTCTCTTCGGCGTCTCGCTGCTGATCTTCTTCTGGATCCACGCGCTGCCCGGAGGCCCGGCCGAGTCGCTGCTCGGCGAGCGGGCGACGCCGCAGCTCGTCCAGGTCTACCGGCATCGTTACGGGCTTGACAGGCCTCTCTACGTGCAGTACTGGTCGTACCTGAAAACGACCGCGAGCGGAGACCTCGGTGTCAGCGTTGCGTCGCGGCGCACCGTTGTCGCCGAGATCAAGGCGAGGTTCCCGGCGACGGTTGAGCTTGCGCTCGCGGCCATGATCTTCGCGGTGACCTTTGGCGTGCCGCTCGGCTTTCTCGCGGCCAAGCGCTACGGCGGCTTCTTCGACAACGCCAGCCTCGTGTTATCCCTGATCGGGATCTCGATCCCGATCTTCTTCCTGGCGATCATCCTCAAGTACATCTTTGCCATTCGCCTCGGGTGGTTACCCAGCGTCGGCCGCATCTCGATCACGATCGACGTCAATCACCCGACGAACTTCTACATCCTCGACGCGATTATCCAGGGCCAGTGGTATGTGCTCTGGGACGTGATCAAGCACCTGATCCTGCCGGCAATCGCGCTCGGCTCGATCCCGCTCGCAATCATCACCCGCATCACGCGGGCGTCCGTCCTCGACGTCCAGAACGAGGACTACGTTCGCACGGCGCGCGCCAAGGGGTTGCCGCCGCAGACGGTCGACAGGCGCCACGTGCTCCGGAACGCGCTGTTGCCAGTGACGACGGTGATCGGCCTACAGACCGGGCTGCTGCTCTCCGGCGCGGTGCTGACGGAGACGGTCTTCGCCTTTCCGGGGATGGGCTCGTGGCTACGTGACGCGATCTTCAACCGCGACTACCCGGTGCTCCAGGGCGGCATCCTCTTCCTCGCCCTCGTCTTCGTTCTCGTCAACCTGATCGTCGACGTCAGCTACGCGTTCATCAACCCGAGGATCCGGTATTCATGAGCATTGCCGAGGTCGAAGCCCAAGAACTCGCGCTCGAGCCGCCGCAGGGCGGCCTATGGAGCGACGCGTTCCGTCGACTGCGCCGCAACCCCGGCGCGATCCTCGGCGCGGTCCTCGTCAGCATCTTCATCTGCGCCGCGCTCTTTGCGCCACTGCTCGCTCACGGCCACCCCAAGGACCAGAACCTGATCCTGGTCGCCGGCGGGTGCTGTCCCGGCCCTTCGCACGCGCACTGGCTTGGTGTCGACCAGCTGGGCCGCGACGTCTACACCCGGATCCTCTACGGCGCACGCTACTCGCTGCTGATCGGCGTCGTCTCCGTTTCGATCGGGCTGTCGATCGGCCTGATCCTGGGCTCGATCGCCGGCTATCTCGGCGGTCCGATCGACTCGGTGATCATGCGCGGCATGGACATCATGCTGGCGATCCCGGGGCTGCTTTTCGCGATCGGCATCGTCGCGCTGCTCGGCCCCGGCCTCTACCAGATCATGATCGCGGTCGGCGTGGTGAACATCCCGATCTTCGCCCGGCTCCTTCGTGGCTCGATCCTCGCCCAGCGTGAGAACGACTTCGTCTTAGCCGCGCGTGCGGTTGGCGTCCCCCGGCACAGGATTCTCTTCTCGCACATCCTTCCAAACGCGATTTCGCCGGTGATCGTGCAGGGGACGCTGGCAATGGCTACGGCGATCATCGACGTCGCGGGCCTCGGCTTTCTCGGGCTCGGGCCCCAGGACCCGGCGACGCCAGAGTGGGGGACGATGCTCAGCGACGTCAACGACTATCTGCAGACGGCGCCATGGCTCGCGATCGTCCCCGGGATTGCGATCGTGCTCTCTGTGCTCGGTTTCAACCTGATCGGCGACGGACTCCGCGAGGCGCTCGACCCGAAGCTCCGCGGACGCACTGGCAAGTTCCGCGAGCGCAGGAGGTTGTCGTATCTGGGCGTCGGTCGGCGGAAGGCGCTCCGTGGCACGTAACGAGCCACTGCTCGCCGTGGACGACCTCCGCGTCCAGTTCTGGACGGGCAGCGGCCTCGTCTACGCCGTCAACGGCGTTTCGTTCGAGGTCAACGCCGGCGAGACGCTCGGGATCGTCGGCGAGTCGGGGTGCGGCAAGAGCGTGACGGCTCTCGCGCTCCTCGGTTTGCTGCCGCGCGCGGGCCGGGTTACCTCCGGCACGGCTCGTTTCGCCGGCCGGGACCTGATCAAGCTGAAGGACCGAGAGATGCGCCGGCTGCGAGGACGGCAGATCGCGATGATCTTCCAGGACCCGATGACGAGCCTGAACCCGGTGCTGACGATCGGGCGCCAGATCAGGGAACCGCTCGAGACCCACTTCGGGTTGAGCCGTAAGCAGGCGAACGCGCGCGCGGCCGAGCTGCTCGACCGCGTCGGCATCCCGAGCCCGAAGGCGCGCCTGATCGACTACCCGCACCAGTTCTCGGGCGGGATGCGCCAACGGGCGATGATCGCCATGGCGCTCGCCTGCAAGCCGAAGCTCCTGATCGCCGACGAGCCTACGACCGCGCTCGACGTGACGATCCAGGCGCAGATCCTGACGATTCTGCGCGAGCTTGTCACCGAGGAGGACACCGCGCTGATCATGATCACCCACGACCTCGGCGTCGTCGCCGGCATGTGCGAGCGCGTCAACGTGATGTATGCCGGCATGTTCATGGAGACCGGCTCGGCCGAGCAGCTGTTCGAGAACCCACGCCACCCGTATACGCTCGGGCTGCTCCAGAGCGTGCCGCGACTCGACGCTGCTCGGAAGGCCAAGCTGCAGGCGATCGAAGGCGCGCCGCGCAACATGTTGCAGCCCCCGAGCGCCTGTCCGTTCCAGCCGCGCTGCCGCTACGAGGTCGACCTTTCCCGCAAGCAGGTTCCGCCACTCGTCGAGATCGAGCCGGGGCACAAGCTCGCATGCTTCAACCCCATCCCGGCCGGGGAGTGGGAGCGGACGCGGGTGGCCGCGACCGCGTGAGCGCGACAGAAGCAGGCACCAACGGAGCCGGCCCGCTCGTCGAGCTCGACGAGGTCAAGCAGTACTTTCCGATCAAGAGCGGCCTCGTCCTCGACCGCCACATCGGCGACGTCCGCGCGGTCGATGGCGTCTCGCTGACGATCGGGCGCGGGGAGACTCTCGGCCTCGTGGGCGAGTCGGGCTGCGGGAAGTCGACGGTCGGCAGAACGATTCTGCGCCTCTACAACCCGACCGCCGGCCGCATCGTCTTCGACGGGCGCGACATCACACGCCTCGGCGAGGGGGAGCTGCGGCCGCTGCGCCGGCGGATGCAGATGGTCTTCCAGGACCCGTTCGCCTCGCTCAATCCACGCCACAGCGTCGGGCGGATCGTCGGCGAGCCGCTCCGGACGCACGGGATCGGGTCCGGCCGGCGGGAGACGGGCGCGCGAGTCCGCGAGCTGCTGGAGACGGTTGGCCTGCCTGCCGACGCCGCGACTCGGTACCCGCACGAGTTCTCGGGCGGCCAGCGCCAGCGGATCGGGCTCGCCCGCGCGCTCGCGGTCAATCCCGACTTCATCGTCGCCGACGAGCCGGTCTCGGCGCTCGACGTCTCGATTCAGGCACAGATGATCAACCTGTTCGAGCAGCTTCAGGAGGACTTCGGGCTCACGTACCTCTTCATCGCCCACGACCTCGCCGTCGTCCGCCATATCTCCGACCGGATCGTGGTGATGTACCTCGGCTCGATCATGGAGGTCTCACCCGCCGAAGAGCTCTACGACAACCCGCTCCATCCCTACACCGTCTCCCTGCTCTCGGCCGTGCCGATTCCGGACCCGGTGGTCGAGAAGCAACGCAAGTCGATCCTGCTCGCGGGAGACGTCCCGAGCCCGGCGAATCCACCGTCCGCGTGCCGTTTCCACACACGCTGCCCCTACGTACAGCCGACGCGCTGCCGCGATGAGGTGCCGCCGCTCCGCAAGATCAGCACGGGCCACGAGGTCGCCTGCCACTGGGCCGAGGAGATCAAGGCCGGCCAGATCCAGCGGCATGAGCTGAAGCCGGTCTTCGATCCCGGCATCGTCGAACCCGCGGCCGAGCCGCCGCCGACTTAAGTTTCCCGCTTACAAACGTGGCAACCCCCCGTTCGGGTTAGCTCAAACCGCTAAAGCGCCCTGGCCATGCGGCCGATAGCCCAAGCGTGGACGCTGCCGAGCGCAAGGAGATCCTCAACCGTTACCGCGACCATTCGCGCCGCTTTGAGGCGGTTGCTCAGAAACGTGGCAACAACGGTGCAGAGGTGATTCCCTTCGCCGGCCCCCTCCAGGAGCTGGAACAGGAGCCGACCGCCCGCGAGCTCGAGGTGCTACAGCTCATCTCAGACGGACTCGTCAACAGGGAAATCGGCCACCGGCTGTTCCTCTCGGAGGAGACTGTGAAGTCCCACGTTCGCCATTTGCTCGCAAAGCTGCAGGCGCGATCACGCGCACACGCAGTCGCCGTCGGCTTTCGCCGCGGTCTGATCGCGTAACCGCACAGGGAAGACAGCAACCCACCCAGTTCGGTGGGCAAGCGCGACTTCCTGCGGGTCTTTCCACAACTCTTGTGGATATCCCTCAACAGGGGGATGTCAACAAGGTGTGGAAAACAGAAGCTACGCGGGCTTTACCAGTCGCGAGCAGCGCCAGCGAGTGAGGCTCGCAACACGAATCGGAGAGCTCGACTCATGGAAGGCTCCTTCTTGGGGACTAACGGCAACGAAAGCTTATACCCCTTTTGGGGGAGATTTCAAGAGATCCGGTGACAACGGTCGCAAACAGCGTCCAAAAACGCCTCGGGGATGCTGCTCCCGAGTTGTGGCTCTTCGCCTATGCGGCTGCCGTCGGTTTAGTAGCTGTGTTATTCGGAGTCGCGCTGGGCCTTGGCCCCCGCGCGGGCGGGGAAACGTGGGCAACACTCGCTCTTGGCGCCGTAGCCGCGCTCTCAGAGCGTGGGAGGGTCCGACTTAGCGGAACGACTGAGAGTTCGATCGCGCTTGTACCCGTCATCTTTGCGGCGGTAACGCTGGGCGGTTTTTCGGCGTTCATCGTTGGCGCCGCATCGCTACTCGGTGACTTCCGCCCTCCATACCTGAAGCTCTTCGTCTATACCTGCACGCGGGCGATCACTGGTGCCTTGGCAGGGCTTGCTGCTGCGGCGACCGCGACGGCCCTCAGCGACCGAGTAGTCGGAATAGCAGTTGCGACGGTAGTCGCGGCGTTCGTCGCTGAAGCCGCCGACACGTTCTTCGCAGCGACAACTCATCGCCTTCGCGGCAACGGTACGTTCCTGAACGCGATTCGAGTCATCGGCCCGCTTGTCCTTGCCGCGGTACCCATGTACGTGCCGGTGGTTGCGATCCTGGCCGCGGCCTACACCGAGGTTTCGGCCTGGACACTCCCACTCTTCTTCGTTCCCGCGGTAGCGGCGCAGCGATTGTTCGCCCTCTATCGGGAGCAGACTGATCTGGCCGATGAACTGCGATCTGCAAACGCTCGCCTCGAACGGGCCGGCCTGTCTTTCGCCAGCGCACTTGTCGCAACCCTCGATGCCCGTGATAGGTATACAGCCGGCCATTCAGCGGCTGTCGCCGTTTATGCGCGTGACATCGCTGCTCAACTCGGTCTAAGCGAAGAGCGGCAGAGACTTGCTCACCTGTGCGGACTTGTGCACGACATCGGGAAGGTTGGGCTCCCCCCAGGACTACTTGAGAAGACCGGTCCGCTGACACTGGACGAACGGCGACAGATGGAGAACCACCCCGCTGTCGGTGAGCAAATCTTGATGAACGTCGAGAACTATTCAGACATTGCGAAGGTTGTCCGCCACCATCACGAACGGGTCGATGGGAACGGGTACCCGGATGGTCTAGTCGGCGAAGAAATCCCGATCATCTCGAGGATCCTCGCTGTTGCAGATGCCTACGATGCGATGACTTCCGACAGAGCGTATAGAGATGCAATGCCATCAAGCGTTGCACGGATTCGTCTCGCGCAGGCAGTCGAGACCCAGTTCGACATTTCTGTCGTCGCTGCCTTCGAGGCAGTTCTGGCCTCCTCGGATGAGGAATACAAGCACGGAGCAGCAATCGCTCCCGGTCGACAAACGACTGCACCCCGCCGGAAGTTAAGGGTCGCGGGTGCCCGCTAGTCCGCAGGCTGACCGCCGAGACGAGGCTCTCGCTTAGCGCGGATCACTTAGTTGCGCTTTAAGTGCGTCGCGGCTTCTACCCGATTGCGAACGCCGAGCTTCTCGTAGATATGTCGCAGGTGCGCTTTCACGGTCACTGGGCTAATGAAGAGGAGCCGCGCAACCTCTGCGTTGGTCCGCCCTGACGCGACTAAATCAAGAACCTCCTCCTCACGCGCGGACAGTTGTGAGGTACCTGACGAAGGGACCCGGTGCATCTGGAGGCCGTACTGTCTGCCGAGATCGAAGTCGCGCGACCTCGTCAGAGCCTCAGTCACGAACTCGATCTCTCCACCACGAATCGCGAGCTCAACTAAACGCGGACAGGCTCGGCAAGCCACTACAAACGGATCGAATAGGCCGAGTGCGCGAATCCGCCCGAGCGGGCCTTCTGCTACCTCGACGGCGTCGCGTTTCGCGTTGGTGGCCAGGACAATGTCGGCGAGCTCAGCAAAGGCCTGGGCTTCGGCATGTAGAGCTCGTTTCGGTAATGCGGCCATAGTGCTTTGGGCGTCGTTGGTTCTGCCCAGAGATGCGAAGACGAGCGCTCGCATTCCAAGGTACTCAGCGCCGACCGCTGTTCTATTGGACTTCCAAGTCTCGTCTGCCAGTGCGTTCGCTGCCTCTTCCCGGGAACCTCGGGCTAGGTGAAGCCGCGCAAAGACCGCTGATCCGTTAACCACGAGAAAAGCGTCTCCTTTTTGTCGCGCCAAGCCAAGTACCTCTTCGATCAAGGCTTGTCCTTCAGATAAGTCACGCGACCCGATAGCTGCAAGCGCCGCCAAGAGCTTGGCGTGGGGCTCAACAAAGGAAAGTCGATAGGTGCGTGCTTCTTCTAACTCGCTCGCAGCAGCCCGTCGTGCCTCTGAGTATCTGCCGTTCAGTGCTAGCGCCCATCCATACGTGTTCCAAAAAGCAGTGCGGATCATCGGATCGCTTGCCCGGCTCACAACATGGATCGCGCCGGCGTGAGCTTCTAACGCCTGCGTGACCCCATCGCGACGAATGCCGAGGACGAGGTGCGCATTTGCCATTCGGACCGAGTCGTCGACGGTGGGTCGCCGCACCCGTGCAAATTCTTCGAGGTATTCGGTCGTTTCAGGATGATGCGAATCGAGGGCGGCGATGAACGCAGCCCAGCGTGCCTCGCGCTGAAGATCGAGATCCTGGGACACTTGAACGCAGTTCTCAAAATTGCTCAGTGCAGTCTCGTAGCGCTCGTTGAAATAAGCGGCTTGAGCGACTCGAAAGAAACCGCGCGCGCGAAGCGTGTCAGTATCGGAGAGCTCCTCGATCGCAGCACTCGCAAGCGCCTCAGCGCGCGCATGGTCGCCATCGCGGAAGGCCACCTCCGCCTCGGCGATGCGAGCTGCAGTCGAAGGTCCAGGGGATCCGCTAGCCGCATCGATCCACTTGCGCAGAGTCGGCAACCTCCCGACGGATAGGAGATCCCCAAGGGCTTCTCGAATAAGCCCGTCGAGAAGTTGAGCCATTCCGAAGTTGGTACTCACAGAGAAGGCGTCGTCCCAACCGTGTTCGGCCATGGCGTGCTCAAAGGCGGCCATAGCCGTGACGCGCAGGCCCTCTGGATCGTGTTCCTCGAACTTTCTAAGTAGGAATTTGCGCAGGAGCGGGTGCATCTGCCATTCAGGACCTGCTCGATTCAGCAGACCGAGCTGCTCCGCTGTCGCCAATTGATCGAGAGCACCTTCTTCGAAGAGGTCGAGACAAGCCGCGCGCTTGATCGTTGGCAGGACTGCTAGCCGACAGAGAAGGTCTCGTGTCTCCGGAACGACCGTGTTAAAGAGCTCCTCTGCGAAGAAGTCATAGAGAGCGTCGCTTAGCGTGTGCTTCGGCGCGACCGAATAGCTCGTCAGGGATGCCATTCCGATGACTGCAGGCCACCCGTCAGCGAGCGCTACAAGACCCGGCGCAGATGCCCCGGAGGGTTGATGGAGGACCTTGCCGGCTTCCTCGGCGTCCATGGCGAGCTCATTGCGGTCGATCTCGTAGATCTCTCGATACATGATCCGGCGCGCTGTCGCCCAGGTCGGGCGCCGCCGCGTCGTGATTAGCAACTTGACGGGCGCTTCAAGGGGGAGCGCTGCGACGAATGCTTCGGCAGCCGGCGATTCCATGAGCAGGTGGTAGTCATCGATCGCGAGCCAGGCATCGCGCGGAGCCGTGGAAAAGCACTGTGAGACGAAATCCGCCAGGACTTCCACTTCTTGCTCGGGATCGCGACTGACGTGAAGGAGCTCGTCCAAGCTGCTCTGATCGGATTCAGTGATTGCTGACGCGGCATCTGCCACTCGCGCCGCCAATGCCGCGACGTCCGCCGAGGCGGGTGTCGCCGAATGCCATACGTGGGGCTTGTCGGCAAGCCATTGCCTTGCCAAGGTCGTCTTCCCGTACCCGGCGGGCGCTACCAGCACGATGATCGGCGCCTCTGACTCGTCGAGGAGGCGCGTCAAGCGCGGGCGCTCGATGATGTGACGGCGCGGCGTTGCCGCACGGATGCTGTTGGCCTGCCGAGTTGCCATCGCCAGCTGGTGCTGCTGGCGCAAGGTTAGTGTGGTCGGGCTCCTATTTCGACCGTCACGAAGAGACAAGCCGCACCCGCAGCCGCGAACGGCCGCGGGTGCGGTGCCGTCAGTCCCCGCTTCCGGAGGATCCGGAGGCGAGGCTTTGCGAGAGCGGGTCGTCGCCGGTCAGTTCTCGGTACGCGAGCGGGATCTGCCGCCGCCGCGCGACACCGAGCTTCTGGCGCAGGACATCGCAATGCGCCTTCGCCGTCCTGGGCGAGATGCCAAGCCGCTCTCCAACTTCCTCATTGGAGCAGCCTGCCGCGATCAACTCGACGACCTGTTTCTGTCGTTTAGTCAGAACGGGCGGGCTCGCTTGCAACATCGTCGACATAGCCCCGACGGTAACAAGCTAGTCAACGATTGCCTATCGACCAAAAGGCGTATTTCGCCGATTACGCCGCCGGCAGCACCGGCTCGCGGCGGACGAACGACGCCGCGTGGCCGCGCTCGTTGGCGACGGGCAGCTGGTCGCGCCCGAGAGCGCCGATCCGCACCAAGAGCTCGAACTCGTCTCGCAGGTGTGTCCGCATCATCTCCGGGCCGTCGGTCGCGATCGTGAACAGAACGCCGTTGTGGGTAAAGGCGCGGAACGTCTCGCGAACGGCATCTTCGGACTCGAGCGCCTTCGTGAGCAGGTTGGACGTTGGGCAGATCTCGAGCACGATCCCGGTTGCGCGCAGCGTCTCCATCAGCTCGGAGTCGCGGGCGGCAAGGATCCCGTGTCCGATCCGGTCGGGGCGTAGCGTCTCAATGACCTCACCGATCTCCTCGATCCCGGCCTCGCCGCCCTCCTCGCCGACGTGGATCGTGACGCCGAGCCCGGCGTCGCGTGCGTCCTCGACCAATGGCTGCAGGTCGCGGTAGGGGTAGCGCTCACCACGTGGGCGCGGGCCGGCGACGTCGATGCCGCAGATCCCCCGCGGCGCCCAGCGGATCGCCTTGTCGACGACGATCGCGTTCATCTCGGCGGTGAAGGTGCGGTCCATCATCAGGATCAGGCCGGCGTTGACCTGTGGGTACTCGAGACTGGCGCGGTCGAGACCGCGGATCGCCGCGAGGATGATGTGATCGAGGTCGCGCTCGCCGCCGCGGTTCCGCTTCATCGGGTTGAAGCGGAGCTCGAGCGTCGTGATCCCCTGCGAGCGGTAGGCGCCGCCGATGGCCGCGTGTACCGAGCGCTCGACCGCGATCGGGCTCGACTGGATCAGCTCTGTCCAGTGGTAGATCGCGTCGAGGGCATCCAGGTCGGCGACGCCGCGAGGGTCGGCGATCGTCACCAGCCGGTCGAACTCCCAGTAGTCCTTGACCGGCAGCGCGATGCCCTGCTCGTGCGCCAGGCTCCAGAGGATGTCCGAGGAAACGGACCCGCCGAGGTGCGTGTGCAGCTCGGCGAGCCCTTCCATGAAGAGAGTCTAGTTTTCGGGCGCGGCCGGACAGTTAGCGAGCCGCTATGTCTTTGCGTTGTCGGTCCTGCTCGTGGTCGCTGTCGTTCGTGTCGGGATCGACCTCGCGCGCGCGGGCCGCGTGCTCGTGGGCGGCCCGGTGCTCCCGCTTCGCCTGCTCGGCATGTTCCTCAGCGGCGAGCTCGGCTTGCTTGGCGCTTCTGGCGCGGATCTCGGCCTGCTCCCGAAAGCCCGCCGCTTCTTCGCGCCTGTGCTCGAGCCGGCGTCGTCGTCCCGCGACCGAAAGTCCGATCGCAACCAGTATGACGGCTGCCGCGACCACGATTACGATGCTCCATGTTGTGCTCATGACGCCCCGGGTGCCCGGGGCTTCGGCCGGTAAACCTGTACTCGACCCGCTCAGTCCCAGAAGTGCCGCCGCCGCCAAACCTGCAGCGCGCATCCGGAGAGGATGGATAGGACGCCGAAGACGAGCAGGCCGACAGTTCCGGCAGCATCGGCGACGCCCGAACCTACGGAACAACCGAGATCTCCGTCGGAGCACCCGCTCGGAGCAACGAGCAAAACGATGCTGAACACGAAGCCGGCCACCATCAGCAGGGTCAGGAGCCCGAGGATGCCGGTGACGATCCGTTGCGTCATCAAGTACGACCCTAGGCCGGACTTGTGACTAAAGCATCAAGAGTGTGCTAGCGATTCGCTGCTAGCCGGCGCTCAGGTTCTTCGCGCTTTCGCGGGATGCGTGCAACGCCAGCCGCTTCTGAGCGACGAGCGAGCCGCCGTACGTGTAGACCCCGGAGAGGATCCCGCGCCGCACCTGATACGTGGCGATTGAGTTGATCGTCCGGCCCTGCGACGCTTCGGTGGCGTGAATCTGGACTGCGATCGAATCCGGAAGCAGTCCGCTGAACTGAAGCGGCTTCAGACGAAAGGCGACCCGCGGTGCGCCAGGCTCGGGCATCCTTACCGCCCCACGGGGACAATGTCTCAACCTCCGCTTCAGCTCGCGAAAGGCCAGCGCTGCTCCCCCCGAGCGATAGCGAACGACCTCGTTCGAGAGCTGGAGCGGTGAGCCCGGACGCGCGTAGGCGCGCTGAATCCGTTGGACGCGTAGCGCTTCGCTTCGGTACCCCCCTCCACACAGGTCGAGGGTGACCTGACCCTGAACCTTTGACCCGCCCTGAATGACGGCGCTCCGGTAGCCCTGTCCGACTTGAGGCGCCTTGAGGACGAGAGCGCTGACGTCGACCGCCGAACGCTGAGTCTCGTTCGCCCACCCGAACGTTCCGCCCGCCATCGTCAGGGTCACGCACAAGGCCGTGGCCAGCGCGAGACTCATTCGGACCATCAAGACCCCTCCTGCCCTCGTGTGCAAACCGCCCGGGGATTCTCGCGCCCTTTCGGCGCATGGTCAATAGGGCCTACGCGTGAATGACGATCTGCGTACCCAGCCGGACGACGCGCATCAGGTAGCGCAGGTCGGCCGTCGAGGCATGCAGACACCCGGCGCTGACCGCTCCGTAAGCGCCGCCGTGGATCGCCAGGCGGGCGCCGCCGGTCCACCCGGCCGGCGGGTGTGGCTGGTTGCCGGAGAGCGCCAGTAGGCAGCACCCGTAGTACGACCCGAGGGCGCGGCCGGGCATCTTGTCCGTGATCGAGAACCGGCCGGTCGGCGTGCTCGTGCCGGGCCGGCCGATGCCGACTCGAATCCGGCGGATGACGTGGCCTCCAGACCAGACGCGCATGAGCTGCCGAGAGAGATCGGCTTCGAGCTCGAGGCCGACGCGACCGAAGCTGAGCGCGCCGGGCTCGGCCTTGACCCAGCCGAGGTGACCGTTCGGCATCGCCGCGGTCAGGACGCCGAGCCAGTCGCCTTTCGTGCGGACGACCGGGAGCGTCAACGGACCGCCGTAGACCGTACGCGACCCGAGGATGCCGACGCTGTTTCCGTTCGGGCGCGAGTAGAGCGCTAGACGCTCGCCTGGGTTGACGGAGGCGACAACAGCGCCGCTCGGCTCGACAGGACGCGAGGAGCGCTGCTGCTGATGCTGGGAATGCACCGTCGGCGTCGCGAGGTGCACGAGCATGGCTGTAAGCGCGAAGAGGGAAGCCACGACCAGGAAATCGGCAAGGGCGACCCCTCGTTTTGATGACTCGACCGAGGGTCGCTCGATCGAGGTAGGGCTTCCGGAGCGAGGAAACTTGCGCGGGAGCGGATGGTCCACGCG
>Ga0126382_10000347_pt1 | contig 17751 bp, 18 predicted proteins | sample PanSoiMetPlot_30_FD_92548 | JGI IMG/M metagenome (GOLD analysis project Ga0126382, IMG submission 92548) | Tropical forest soil microbial communities from Panama - MetaG Plot_30 | ecosystem: Environmental > Terrestrial > Soil > Tropical forest > Bulk soil | place: Panama | collected 2016-02-17
AAAGGAGAGGTGGCACGGCCCCCGCGGCAGCGGTGGGTTGCGCATCTCTTCCGCAGCACGGAGAGTGACTTGAGCGACCACAAGTTCAAAGTCGGCGAGTCCGTCCTCTACACCTCCGGGCCTTACGGTCGCGGCGGCGCGAGCAGTGCATACACGGTCACGCAGCTTCTTCCTCCGGAAGGCGACGACCAGCAATACCGCATCAAGAGTGCCGACGAACCGCACGAGCGGGTCGTCAAGGAGAGCCAGCTCAACCGCGATTCCTGAGCGGCCGGCGACGTATATGTCGGGGCCGGCGGCGGCGCGATCGGCCTGAAATCCCTCTGGGCTTGGATGACGAATGGCCGAAGACAAACCAACGACGTTCGATTACAGCGCGCCCGCCGAGCTCTTCATGGCCAAGCGCAAGGGCGGCGCCCGCCCGCCGCTCGGCTATCGTCGCTTCGCGACCGCGGCGGAGGCCATCCGTTTTGCGGTCGAGGATTTTCCCGGGATACGCACGTCGGGCGCCTGGATGCAGATCGGCGACGACCGCTTCGATGGTGATGGGATTCAACGGCTCTACGACAGCGGCGACTACCCGCTGCGACGCCGCCGATCAAATTAACGAATTGGCAATAATCGCGGTTTGACGTCCGGGCCTCGCCCACCTATATAGCCGCCCGCAACCAGGTTTTCGGTCTGCCTTGCTCGCTCCCGTTTTTAGGGTGCTCAGCTAGCTCCCAAAACTCGGATGACCCGACGCGCGATGCGCGCGTGTTCGGATTCAGAAGCGACAACGCAGGAGGGCCATGATGGCCACAGGTACCGTGAAGTTCTTCAATACCCAGAAAGGCTACGGATTCATCCAGCCGACCGACGGCAGCAAGGACGTCTTCGTGCACATCAGCGCCGTCGAGCGCGCCGGGATGCGCACGCTCGTCGAGGGGCAGAAGGTCAGCTACGACGTGGTGACCGAGCGCGGCAAGCAGGCCGCGGGGAATCTGCAGGACGCGTAGCTGCCGGCGGCCTCGTCAGGCGCCGCCCAACATCGATTTGACCCGATCATCGAACGCCCGGCGTCCACGACGCCGGGCGTTCGGACTCGTTTGTGCCACATGGTCGCCATGGAACTTTCCTAATCCTCATCCGTTGAAGGGCTGGGAGGATGGTCATGCGCGCGTGGTCAATCCCCGTTCTTGGCGCCGTCGTCATTTCGCTCATTGCTCCCGCGCCGGCGGACGCTCGGCCGCGTTTCGGCCCCGGCGCGGTGCTCGGCGTCTTCACCGGAATGCTCGGCGGCTTCCGACCCTCCTTCGGACATCATCGCAGGAGCGCAGCCCGCCATTCCAACGATCAACGCGACGACACGCCGCGCGCCGAGCGGCGGCCGGCCGCAACCGCAAACCTCGACCGGACCGATCGGGCCGGGTCCATTCCGGACCGAAGCGGCGGGGTGTTCTGGCCCACCGCCTCGGCCGATCTCGTCGAATACATCTTTTTCCCGAAAGGAAGAGACGACCGCTTCTGGGCCTATGGCATCGGCGCGATCGTGGACGGCGCTTTTACGACCTCCGATTCCGATGACGCCCGCGTCTTTCAAGCCCGGGCCTCCGTTCAAAAAGAAGACTCGGCCAACAAGGACGGCGTTTCGGCGTCGCCGGCAAAAGAGCCGGACGCATCAGCCGGCCTCTGCGGCAACGAAGAAGCGGCGATGGCCGATGCGCTGATCGAGCGGCTGGAGCAGACCATCCAGCCGCGCGAAGCACAACGCGCCGTGCTCGAACAGTTGCGCGCCGCCGTGACGCAGGCCGTCGAGCGGATCAAGGCCGCCTGCCCCGCTGCCGCGCCTGCGAGCCCGGCGGAACGACTCAAGGCGATCGAGGATCGCATCTGGGCGATGCGCAACGCGCTCCTTGCGCTGCGGCTGCCGTTCGAGACGTTTTACGAATCCCTGTCGGAGGAGCAGCATTCGCGCCTGCATGGCGGCGACAATCTCGACGGCGCGGCGAACGCCGCCGGTCGGCGCGACCAGATCTGCGCGGAGCCGGCCGCCGGGATGGCCGACGGGCCGATGCGCGCCATCGAACGTGCAGTGCGACCGACGCAGCAACAGCGCGCGAGCCTGGAAGCGGTGCGGATGCGAGCGGGCGGGATGGCCCAGTTGATGATGAGCTCGTGCCACGCCTACCCGCTCAAGGGTGACATGGGTCGCTTCGCCGCCGTGACGGATCGGCTCGACGTCATGCTGTTTGCCGCAATGACCATCAGCCCCGCCCTGGTGGAGTTCTACGATTCCCTCAACGACAAGCAGAAGACCAGCCTCGAGCGGACGGTCCGCCAGATCAGGCGCTCCGGTCGCACCGGCGACAACACGTAAAGCCCTTGTTAACCGGCGGTCTTCGAAACGAGATGCAACCTGAGCGGATGACGCCCGCGCCGAGATATGCGACACGTTCCCGCGCCGCCGGCCGAAGGCGGAGTTCTCATGACGGTAATCCGGTAGGATCGGGGTATCGGATTCAATGGACGCAGACGCAACGCGCAGCCAGCTTGCCGCCGCCCTGGTCCGTGTCGCCAGCGGCGACCGCGCTGCATTGCGCCTTGTTTACAGAGATACCTCGGCGAAGCTTTTTGGCGTCTGCCTCCGTATCTTGAATGACAGAAGCGAGGCCGAGGACGTGTTGCAAGACGTCTACGTGACGGTTTGGCGCAAGGCCGCCGCCTTCGATCCCGGCCGGGCAAGTCCCATTACCTGGATGGTGGCGATCGCTCGCAACCGGGCGATCGATCGGCTGCGGGCGAGCGCGGTCAGCCGCCGCATGGAGCCGATCGAGGCGGCCGATGCGGTGAGCGATCCCGCCCCGGCCGCGGTCGAGCGGGTCGAACTGGCGCAGCAGCACCAACGCCTCGCCGGCTGCCTGGAGGAATTGGAGCCCCGCCACTCGGCCGCGATCCGGGCAGCGTTCCTCGACGGCTCGACCTATGAGGAATTGGCGACACGCATGAGCGTGCCGCTGGGCACGATGAAGAGCTGGATTCGACGCGGGTTGTTGAAGCTGAGAGCCTGTCTGGAAGGATGAGCGAGGACGACACCATAGGTCCGGCCGAGAGCGGCAGATTGGTTGCCGCCGAATACGTGCTGGGCGTACTCAGCGCCGAGGAACGGCGTGAGGTCGAGCGTCGACTCGGGCAGGAGCCCGCGCTCGACCTTGAGGTGGCGTTCTGGGAGGAGCGGCTGGGCGGGCTCGCCGACGCAGTTGCGCCGGTTCAGCCGTCGGATGCCACCTGGTTGCGCATCGAATCGGCGATCGCCCCACCCGCCCCGAGGCCCGCATCGATGTGGCAGAGCCTGGCGTTCTGGCGCAGCTTCGCCATCGGCTCGGCAACGCTAGCCGCGGCCAGCATCGCCGGGCTTGTCTATATCGGCCTCGTCCCGACCGCGCGCGCGCCGCTGATGGCGACGCTTTCTGGCAGCGCGGGGCAGCCGAACTTCCTCGCCGCGATCACTGGCAACAGCCTGACGATCGTGCCCGCGTCGCTGCTGACCAACGATCCGCGCGCCCAAGAGTTGTGGCTGATCCCGGCCGGCCCGAACCAAGCCCCGCGTTCGCTCGGGCTCATCCCGCCGGGCCAGCCGATCAAGCTCGACATCCCGCCCGACCTCGCCGGCCTCCTGACCCGGGATGCGACGCTGGCGGTGTCGCTCGAGCCGCCGGGCGGCTCGCCCACCGGGGCACCCACCGGCCCCGTCATTTCCCAAGGCAAGCTGAGCCTGTAGGGCTGGCTGCGGCCAACTACCCGGTCCGCTACACGATTCCGTTACCGCGGCCTCATCAGCCTTCGCAGCTGCATCCAAGCCCGGCGCGCGCCGTATCTCCGGTCGCAAGCCGCAGGCGCGGCGCGACCCCACACCTCAACTCGCATGGAGAACCCCATGAAACTCTCACGCATCACGCTGATGGCGGCCGTGGCCGTCTCGGCGCTCGGCTTCGCCGCCGTCGCGGCGGCTCCGACGTTCGCCCAGCAGAAGGAGCAGACGGTCACCGTCGGCGGCTCCCCGATGTATCCCTCCAAGAACATCATCCAGAACGCGGTCAACTCCAAGGACCACACCACGCTGGTCGCGGCGGTGAAGGCCGCCGGCCTGGTCGAGACGCTGCAAGGCCCCGGCCCCTTCACCGTGTTCGCGCCGACCAATGCGGCGTTCAAGAAGCTGCCGGCGGGCACGGTCGACGCGCTGCTCAAGCCCGAGGCGAAGGACAAGCTGGTCGGCGTGCTGACCTACCACGTGCTGCCCGGCCGCTATTCAATCCAGAACCTGTGGGACGCCTCCACCAAGGCCAAGGGCAAAATCAAGATGAAGACCGTCGAGGGCGAAGAGCTCACCTTCGAGTTCAAGGGCCAGCAGCTGACGATCTGGGACAGCAAGGGTAACGCATCCCGGGTGACGATCCAGAACGTGTTCCAGTCGAACGGCGTGATCCACGTCGTCGACACCGTTCTGCTCCCGAGCTGATCGGGCTCCCGCGGGCCGATTCGGGGCAGTTAAGTCCCCGCATCTGCCACGGTCGGTCCGGGCCCGTCGCGGCAACGCGACGGGCTGCTTTTTTGGGTGAATGGCGAAACATGGGAGTTTCGTAGGATGGGTGGAGCGAAGCGATACCCATCATAGCGCGACTGGGACGGATGATGGGTATCGCGCGCATAGCCCGCGAAGACGGGCGTTAACGCCCTTTAGCGCGGGCGCTCCACCCATCCCACAAGCTACGGCGCGATCCCCATCGCTTCCGCGAAGGCGCGGCGCACCTCCGGTGGCTGACCGTAGCAGTGCCGGAACGCCTTCAGCCGCGCCTTCAGAAGCGGATATTTCTCGAACTCTTCGAGCGTGATGCCCTCGATGCTTTCCCGCTTCTGGAAATACGGCAGGTCGACGCAGCGGGCGAGATTGGCGCTGCGGATGATCGCCTTGGGATCGCGGCCCTGCGCGACGGCGTCGAGATCGTCGAACAGACGTTTGCGGATCATGGCGATGCCGAGGTCGCTCGCCCCGATATTTTCCTTGGTGCGGTCGGCGATCGTGCCCTGCCCCACCCACGCGATGATGTCCTGGTTGATGACGTGGCTCGAAATCCAGCGGCCGTTCTCATCCTTGATCGGGCTTACCCAGGTCGGGACCGTCGCTTGCACGTAGGGCTCACGTCCCTTCGGCACGCGCATGAAGAACCAGGCGACGCTCAGCGTATTCTCGTCGTCGATCGGCACCCGCCATTCGAAATGGTTGCCGAGATAGAAACCGTTCGGCCACAGCGCGACGCGGCCCACCGTCCAATGCGGATTGTGCTCGTCGCCATCCTCGCGCACGCGCTTGTAGATGAACCCGTAATCGAACTCCTCGAATTTGAGCTTGAGATGCTTGGCGGCATAGGGACCGGTCTTGCCCGAAAGCCGCAGGCTCCAGTTGTCGTGCATCCACTCGAAATGCACGGGGTCGCAGGAGTTCTCCTGGCACTGAAACCAATTGCAGGGGATATCCGAGAGCACGATCTCGCGGAAACCGTTCTCCCAGGTGAACGGTTCCCACACCGGCAGCTCCGGCACCGGCTGCGGTCCCATATAGGTCCACAACAGGCCGGCGCATTCCTTCACCGGATAGGCCTTGGCCGAGCAACGGTCCTTGAGGCGTGAGCGCGGATTGACGGTGTCGTCGTAGGGCTGCTCGATGCAGGCGCCGGTCTCGTTCATCAGCCAGCCGTGATAATTGCAGCGGATGCCGGTTTCCTCGACGAACCCGTAGGACAGGTCCGCCCGCCGGTGCGGGCAATGGCGATCGAGCAGGCCATAACGTCCGCCGAGGTCCTTGTAGAGGACGAGGTCCTCGCCCATCAGGCGAATGGCTTTGATCGGCTCCTTCTCGAGCTGGCTGGCGCCGCCGATCGGCATCCAATAGCGGCGCAGCAATTCGCCCATCGGCGTTCCCGGGCCGACCTGGGTGAGAAGCCGGTTCTTTTCAGGACTGAGCACTTCCTACCTCGCTGGCATCTTGTTGGACTTGCTGGAATCTTATTGGAAAACAGAAAGCCGGCAACGGCCATTTATTGGCTTTCGCCGTTCGTTTATCGCATGCTCCACCTCCCATGGGGCATAGCCGCCGACACACCGCATTGATCAGGCAAGCCGCGCTGGTGGCGGGCTTCATTTCAATTTTGGCCGGCGCGGTGGCGGCACAGGAGCGCGACGGCTCGTGCGCCGCCGCCATCCGCGCCGTTCTCGACGACATCGCCCGGCGCGACCTCGACACCAGCGAAGGGCCGCCGCTCAACGCCTTCCTGACGATCAACCCCAATGCTGTGGCGCAGGCGGAAGCGCTCGATCGCCAGGCCGCCGCCGGCGAAGCGCGCGGCCCCCTGTTCTGCGTGCCGGTCGCGGTGAAGGACAACTTCGACACCTACGACATGCCGGCGACGGTCGGATCGCTCGCGCTCATGGGCAACCAGCCGCCGAAGGACGCCCCGTTCGTGGCGCGTCTGCGCAAGGCCGGCGCCATCATCGTCGGCAAGACCAACATGGACGAGTTCGCCATGGGCACTCGCGGGCTGTCGGGCGCCGGCGGCCGGGTCGGCAACGCCTACGATACCGAGCAGAGCGCCGGCGGCTCATCGGCGGGATCAGGCGCAGCCGTGGGCGCAGACTTCGTGCCGTTCGCGCTCGGCAGCGACAATTGCGGCTCGCTGCGCATTCCCGCCGTCTACAACGGCGCGGTGACGCTGCGCGCCACTTATGGGCGTTTCAATATCGATGGCGTCTTTCCGATCGGCTTCGTCAACGGTGCGCCAGGCGTAATCGCGCGCGACACGGAAACCCTGCGCGATGCGCTCGCGGTCGTGGGCGACGGCTGGCGCGCCGACGTCAGCGGGTCGTTGAAGGGAAAGCGCATCGGCGTCCTGCGGCGCTTCGGCCGCCAAGACCCCTGGGCGCCTGCGGAGCTTGATGTCCAGCAGCTGTTCGCGCTGGCCATCGCCGTCATCGGCAGCACCGGCGCGGAGATCGTGGAAGGCGTGACGCTCGACGATTTCGACGCGCGGCTCGGCCCGGAATTCATCAAAGGGTTCGCCCGCAGGGTCGATGCCGCGTTCGCGTCATTTCCCGCCGCGCGGCGAAGCTGGCGCGACGTCTGCACGTCACAGCGCATTCGCCCGGAATGGAGCGCCGCCGCCTGCATGGCGGCCGGCGCCTCCGCTGCGCCGCAAGAACGGCAGGCGGTCGACCGCATCGCGGCCAATCGGCGCAAAGTGATCGCGACCATGGACCGCTTGCGTCTTGATGCGCTCCTCTATCCGGTCGACGGCCGCGGCGGCGCGCGCGAAGACGAATCCCCTGCCATTACCTGCTTCATCGCGAGCGCATCCGGACTTCCAGCCGTCGCCTTTCCGGCCGGACTCGACGTGCGCGGCCTGCCGGTCGGGCTCGAGCTCATCGGCCGGCCGAATACCGACGAGACCTTGGTGGGGATGATGGGTGCGTTCGAAACGGCGCGCGGATTCCTGCCGCGAGCCAAGCGCACGCCGGGACGCGCCGATGTCGCCGCCCTCGACATTCCGCGCCTGAACGAGCTGCGCCTGCAGATCGGCTGGCGCGCATTCGGATCGCGGCGCGGCAAGGACATCGGCGCGCTGGCGCCGGCGCGGTTCCGCGCGCTGACCGAGGAGACGGTGAAGTCGGCGCTGGCGGGACGATGACCTGAGTTGGCTCAGCGTGCCGCCGGGCCGGCGCCGGTGGTCGTCGCCGGGGCCTCAACGATCACGCCGCAGGCGATGCGATCACCGGCATTGCCGGCGGGATCGCTACGGTAGTCGTCCTTGCCGGAATGGATCACAACGGAGGTGCCGCCGGGATGAAAAGCCGAATTGGGTTTGCCTTTGTCCAGCGTGATCGCCGCATTTATCAGCTCGACCGAAAGCTCGCCATTCGGCGGAATATGAAAGTTCGGCATGTCGCCGGCATGACCCTCGCCGGATAGTATCCCGTGCTTGTGATTGGCGGGATTGAAGTGTGGGCCGGCCGATTCGAAGGGCGGCTCGCACTTGCCGACCGCATGGATGTGAAAGGCGTGCTCGCCCGGAGGCAATCCTTTGACGTTGACCTTGAGCAGGACCCCGGCCGGGGTTTGCATGAGCTCGACGGCGCCCACGTCCTTGCCGTTCTTGTCCTTGAGCATGGCCTTGGCCGAATCAGCGGCCGCAGGCAACGCAAATGCCGCCGCCAGCAGGGCCGCGGCGCTGATAGTCCCAGCAGTTTTCAAGACGTGCATAATTAACCTCCGTGACGACATTCTCGGAAGGCTAATTCCGCCGTCATCCGCGCAGTTCCCTCTCTGCCGTCAAAAACCTCGCAGTAGCGAGCCAAGCCCGCTCACTACACCGGCTCACTGCGGCTCGCTGTCATCCCGGACGGGAATTGCTGCAACGGGAGGGGCTCCAAAACAGGCAGTCCAAATCGCAATCGGGTATATGACCCAGAGGAGGATGGGCATGACGCGTCTCCAAATTTCCTCCCGCGAATGAGAACGCGCGGCCGCGAGTTCGGGTTCCTTGCAGGAGGAGCAGACGGGGCCATTGCGTGCAGGCTGAATCGATTCGCAGCGGCCGATCCATGCGTCGTCCGATTCACGCGTCGTCGCGCGATCGCAAGTTGATCATGGAAAGAAGTCGGGAGCTGCCGCTAGCGAGGCCGATTCGATTCGCGGCGCTTCGGCTCCGGCCGCTCTGCAGACTCGGCTCCATCAAACCGGTCGGCGACGGCAGTCCATACGCCGCGCATACGAACGAAAAACTCGCGGATCTCTCGATCGCTCGCCTCTGTTGCCCGTACGGCACATTCAGCCGCTTGTCGTCGGCAGTAGCCGCTGTCGTTGGGCATCGCCGCCTCCGAATGATGCCGTCATGGGTTACCCCATAAGAAAACGCATGGAAGATCGAACGGTTCCGGGATCGAAACCTTATCTGTTCCATTCGAGGCTGGAGATATATCGAGGAACCCGGCAATCGGCGCACGAGTTGTCATACATCGAGCGAGCAGCATCAGCACGGGGAACAAGAGCAGGAGACCGTCATGCTGACGATGACTAAGACGATCGCCGCGCTCGGCATCATCGGTGCGATCGCCGTAGGTACGTCGAGCCCGACCCTGGCCCAGGGAGTCTATTTCCAGGGGCCTGGTTTCGGCGTCGGCATTGGTGATCCTTGGTACGGTCCCCGGTACCGTCACTATGACTACTCGGGGCCTACCTACTACTACGATCGCCCGTATCGATATGAGCGTCGGTACTATCGTTCCCATCGCTGGGATGGGGATTGACCGAAGCGCGTAACTAGCAACGCGCGTTCCATCTAAATACAGCAGCCTGTCAAGTCGCGCCTGGGGCGCCGATCATCGGCGTAGCGCGACTTGGCGGGCGCTGTTATTCGCAGGCGTACCGTCTCAGCCCTGCGGCTCGATATTGGCGAGCCGCACATAATCGCCCCAGTCGTTGATTTGTTGCAGGAAATAGGCTTGGCCTTCCTCGGGCTTGGTCACCCAGGGATCGCTGGCGATGCCGTTCAGGAACGTTTTGGTCTCCGGGGTCTGCACCACCTGGCTGAACCACGCATTGAGCTGGTCCACGATCGGCCTGGGCGTAGCGGACGGCACCAGCGCCGCCCACCAGCTGCGGATGTCCATGGGATAGCCGAACTCGGTCAAGGTCGGGATATCCGGCGCCGCCTGCATCCGCTTGCCGGCGCCGACGGCCAGAATCCGCATGCGGCCCGCGTTCGCCTGCGCCACAGCCTGGATGTTGTCCGGAATCGCATAGTCGATCTTGCCGGTATAGAGCTCGTTGAGGAAGTCGGCGCCGGTGCGGTACGCGACCTCCACGGACTTGAGGCCGGCCTTCTCCTTGTACATCGCGCCCAATACTTTCGCGGTCGGATTCGCGAAGGCGTAGCTCGCCTTGTCGCCCTTCTCCTTCATCGCCGCGGTCAGATCGGGAATGGTCTTGATCGGACTGTCGGCGCGCACCGCGACCATCATGGTCGCGTTGTTGATGGTGGCGGCGATCTGGAAAGCCTTGGCGGCATCCACGGCCGGCTTCTTGAAGATGTGCATGCTGGCGGCGACCGAGTTGGCCCCGGTGACCAGGATCGTGTAGCCGTCAGGCTTGGAGCGCGCGACGAACTCGGTCGCAATGTTGCCGAGCGCGCCCGGCTTGTTCTGGACGACGATCGTGCGGTTCATCAGCGGACGCATCTTGTCGGCGAAGTACCGCACGATGATGTCCGCGCCGCTGCCGGCGGCGAAGCCGCAGATGAAGTTCACGTCCTGCGACGGATAGCCCGGCGCCTGCGCCCGCGCGCCATTCGGCACCGTTGACACCGCGATCAACGTGATCGCGCAGGCGCGCAGCAGCCTCGACAGATGCGTCATCACAGTCCTCCCGTTCAGCGTTTCTTGTCGGACACCGTTGCATTGATTGTCCGTCAGCCACCAACGGAAAGCAATGACGCGAAAGCCGTCACGCTTTGGAAGGAATGACGCAGTCCACACAAGGCGGGCAAGTGCCAGCCTTGTGCTTGATCAGTGCTCCAATCCCGTCGGCACGTTCTTGTTCTCGCTTTCGAGCTTCATGCCCGACGCCAGCGCCATGGTCTCCATCAGCGCGGCGAAGTCCTTCTGCAGATATTCCTCCGGATTGGACTTGAGCGTGGCGGCACCGAAGTGGCTCTGCAGCACCTCGCGCGTCGCCGCCGTGACCGGCATCGGCACGTCCCACTCGCGGCCAAGCGCCAGGCCGAGATCGAGGTCCTTGCGCAGCAGCTCCGGCGTGAAGGTCGTGGTCCAGTCGAGATTGACCAGCGCCGGTGTCTTGTAGCGCGTGAACATCGAGCCCATCACGCCGTTGTTCATGAAGGCGAGGAAAGCGTGCCGGGGAACGCCCATCTTGTTGGCCAGGAGCGTGATCTCGATCAGGTTCTCGATCACCACGCCGAGCATGACATTGTGGGCGATCTTGCAGATACGCGCGAGCTCGCCGTCGCCGACGTAGGAGACGCCCTGCGGCGCGATCACCTCCAGCATCGGCGTGACCGCCTTGGCGGCGGCCTCGTTGCCGGAAATGACGGCGGAGAGCTTGCCAGCCTTGATCACCTTGGCGTTGCCGGACACCGGCGCCGCCACGTAGTCGGCGCCGAGTTGCTTGAGGCGGTCGCGGATCGCCGCCGAATCCTCCACCGCGATGGTCGAGCAATCGACGAAGATTTTCGGAACCTTGCCGCCGTGGCCGGTGACGCTGTTCTTGCCGAAATAGACCTGGTCCAGGTCCTTTCCGGTCGAGACGATCGAGAACAGCACGTCCACGTCCTTGAGGTCGGAGAGATGATCGACCACCTTGCCGCCGACCTTGGTCAGCGGCTCGGCCTTGGAGCGGGTACGGTTCCAAACCGAGACGTCGTAGCCGGCCTTGAGCAGGCGCTCGGCCATGGGATAGCCCATGCGGCCCATGCCGATCCAACCGATTTTCTGCTTGTCCTGTGCCATTCCAATTCTCCTGATAGCTCAAAGACGGCGCTTGGCGCCTTTTGATAGCTCTAGACGGCGCGGCGCGCCTTTCGATCCGCATGGGCTCGAAGCCGGCGGTCTCCTAGCACACAGGCCGAGCATTGTCGTCAAGCGGAGTCCGGCGGCTTGCCATAGGTCCAGTCGGCGACCTGTTTGAACAAGATGAGCGCGGTGCGGCACCAGATCAGCACGATGATGATGCGCATCAGCTGGAAGCCGGCGATCATCGTGGAATCGAGACCCAGCACCTTGCCGGTGAGCACCATCTCGGCGATGCCCGCGGGCGCGGTGGCGAGCACCATGGTCGGCACCGGGTAGCCGGCGAGCCAGGCCACTGCCGAGGCGAACAAGGCCATCGACCCGGCGGCGAACAGCACCACCAGGCACGACGCCCACAACAGCCGGAACAGCCGGGTGAGAAACTCCGGCCTGAACTGGGCGCCGAGCGCGGTGCCGATGACGACCTGCGCGGCGATGATGAGAATGTCGGGCATGCGGCCCTCGATGAGGCCGAGATGGCTCGCGCCGGCGGCGAGGAACAACGGCGCCATCAGCCAGGCATTGGGCGAGCGCGTGCGCGAGAGCAGCGCCGCAATGACCGTGGACACCGCGAGCAGGACGAGCACCGGCAGCCACGACGCGACCGGCACGCCGAGCAGCGGGTTCTGCAGGCCGCTGCCGGCGAAGGAGATCACCAGGAACGGCGCGAACACCACGATGAGAGCCACGCGCGTGGTCTGCGCCACCATGATCGGCTCGACCTGCCCGCCATACTGTGGCGCGACATTCAGCGTCTCGACCACGCCGCCGGGAACGGTGGCGAAGAAGGCGGTGACGCGGTCGACCCCGGTGAGCCGCATATAGATGAGGCCACCGATGGCGCCCATAATGGTCGAGACCAGCGCCACCGCAATGATCAAGGGCAGCAGCGAGAAGAGCTTCGCCACCACGGTGGCGGTGAACTGCAGGCCGGTCGAGGCGCCGACCACCAGTGTTCCCACCGGCCGGCCCCAGGAAATGAGCCGCACCGGCGCACCGGCAAGCGACAGCGCCATCACGGTAGCGAGCGCGCCCAGCAGCCAAGGCAGCGGCAAGTGCGCGTAACGCGCGGCATAGCCTCCGGCCGCTCCAGCCGCGAGCGTCCCCACCATCGCGAGCGGCGCCGCGAGGCTCTTCGGGATGCGGTGGAAGGTTCCGTGCATGCGTTTGCAGTGTTGGTAACAGCCCCGCGGACACAAATCTATCGCCATGGACGCGAGGCACATATGTTTGGCCGCTTGTCTTTACGGCGAGGATAGGCGACGGTCCGGTACAACAATCCGCGCGCGAGCGGACGTGGGCCGCCAAAAATCGACGCCGTCTTTGCTTGTCCGATCGGGCTTTTCCGCACTATCGTAACGCCATGAGCGACCTTGCGCCCACCGCGTCGCCTGATGTCCTCGCTGCCGGGGCGGCGGCGCGGGGCGAGAGCCGGTTGCGGATCGTCGCGCGCAACGCATTCCCGTTCCTGGTGGTTGGTCTCATCTGGGAGATCACCGCCCATATCGGCGTCTTTCCCCGCAGGCTGTTTCCGCCCCTTGAAGAGGTCGCAGCGACCTTCGTGCGTCTCACCGCCGCTGGCATCCTGCCGCATCACGTGCTCGACACGCTGCTTCGGCTTGCGGCCGGCTTCGCGCTGGCCGCGATCGTCGGCGTGGCCATCGGCATTGCTATGGGACGTTCGCGCCGGGCGGAAGACATCTTCTTGCCGCTGGTGAGCATCGGCGCGCCGATCCCGGGCATCGCCTATGCGCCGCTGTTCCTGCTGTGGTTCGGTCTCGGCAACCGCACGGCCATATTGCTGGTCGCCTTCGTCTCCGCCTTTCCGATCATCTTCAACACCTGGACCGGCGTGAAGGCGGTGAAGGAAATCTGGGTCCGCTCGGCGCAGGCGATGGGTGCCGACAACAGGCGCTTGTTCCACCACGTGATCCTGCCGGGCGCTCTACCGTACATCCTCACGGGCTTGCGGCTCGGCCTGGCGCAGGCGTGGCGCATTCTCGTCGGCGTCGAGATGCTGGCGGCGGTGTCGTGGGGCCTCGGCTGGATGATCTTCGGGGCGCGCGAGTTCCTCAACACCGACGTGATGCTGGCCGGCGTCGCGGTGATCGGCGCCATCGGACTGGCGTTGGAAAAGCTCGTGTTCCAGCGGCTCGAGAACTACACCGTCGTGCGCTGGGGGATGATGACGTGACCGCCGTCGCCAGCGCCACCGCCAGCGCCAGCATGGAGCGCGCCCGCTCCGCCTACCGCGCCGGCATCACGCTGCTGGTGGCCGCCGCCTGCTACGAGGCGGTCGCGCGCAGCGGATATTTTCCGGCGGCGCTACTGCCGACCCTGCCCAAGGTCGCAAGCACGCTGTGGGCGCTCATCCTCGATGGCACCATGCTGGAGCACGCCGCCTATACGATGTACCGTGTGCTGTTCGGACTGAGCCTCGCCGTCGTGGTCGGGTTGCCACTCGGAATCCTGATGGCGCGCTTCCGGCGGGTCGAGAACTTCGTTCTGCCGCTGGCCAGCGCATTGATGCCGATCCCGTCGCTCGCCTGGGTGCCGGTGTTCATCCTCTGGTTCGGGCTCGGCAACACGGTCGCGGTCCTGATCGTGTTCTACGCCGCGCTCTTTCCCATGCTGCTGAACACGTGGTCGGGCGTGCGCGCAGTCAACCCGCTGTGGCTGCGCGCGGCGGGAGCGATGGGCGCCGACGAGCATTCGCTGTTCTGGAAGGTGATCATTCCCGGCGCGTCCCCCTTCATCATCACCGGGCTGCGGCAGGCCTTCCTGCGTGCGTGGATCGCGGTGGTGGGCGCGGAGATGCTCGCGGCGTCCGATTGGGGTCTGGGCTGGGTGATCTTCGACGCCAAGGAATTCCTCAACGCCGACGTGATGCTGGCCTCGCTGGCGGTGATCGGCGCAATCGGCTTCGTGTTCGAGCGGCTGGTGTTCGGCTCGCTCGAGCGCGCCACCGTGATGCGCTGGGGCATGGTGCGGACGGCGAAGAGCTAGAAACACAAGGGTGACACGCAGACAAAAGAAAACACGATCCGCTCAAGATCGGGACAGGAGAGGAAACGATGACGCGCTTGTCCTTGCTGCTACTCGCCGCGCTGGTCGCGAGCATGCCCACGACGTCGGTCGCGCAGGATTTCCCCGCCCGCCAGGTGGCAATCATCGTGCCGTTCGCGCCCGGTGGCTCGGCCGATATCGTTGCCCGCATCTATGCGCAGAGGCTGACGGAACGCTTGGGCAAGCCGGTCGTGGTCGAGAACCGCACCGGCGCCGGAACGGTGGTGGGAGCATTGGCGGCGGCGCGCGCGGCGCCTGACGGCTACACGCTGTTCATGGGCGGCAGCTCCGCGCTCGCCTACAATCCCACGCTCCACAAGCAACTCCCGTACGATCCGGCCAAAGACTTCGTACCACTCGCGCACGTGGCATCGATTCCGTTCGTGCTGGTCGTGCAGCCCTCGCTTCCGGTGCAGTCGCTCGCCGATCTGGTCAAGCTCGCCAAGGACAAGCCGGGGCATCTTGCCTTCGGCACTGCGGGCGTGGGCTCACCGGCGCATCTCTGCGCCGAATATCTCAGAGGCGTCACCGGCATCGACATCACCTACATTCCCTACAAGGGCACGGCGCCCGCGGTGACCGATTTCCTCGCCGGTCAGATCCCGGCCATGTTCGTCGATGTGCCGCCGGTGCTGCCGCTGATCCGCGAAGGCAAGATGCGTGCGCTTGGCGTCTCCTCGATCAAGCCGGTGCCGGCGGCGCCCGAGATCGCGCCACTCGCGCAGGCCGGCGTTCCCGGCTATGACGCCGGCGGCTGGCTGATGTTCGCGGCGCCCGCCGCCACGCCGAAAGAGATCGTCGCCAAGCTCCATTCCGAGCTGAAAGCAATCACAGCGACGCCTGACATCCAGCAGCGCTTCACCACCATGGGCCTGGTGCCGATCGACAGTCCGCCGGTCGAACACCTGCAGCGCTACGTCGTCTCCGAGATCGACCGCTGGGGCAAGGTCATTCGCGCCGCCGGCATCGAGGCCTCGCAATAGCGTACACAGCGCCGAAGTCGACGCGGGAAAAGCGATCCGAGCAGGATCGGTGAAGGGAGGAAACATGAAACGCTTTTCTATTCTGGCAGTCGCCGCACTGGCCGTCGCCCTGACGGCATCGATCGCGCAGGCGCAGGATTATCCGACGCGGCAGATTACCTTGATCGCGCCGTGGCCGGCGGGCGGCGCCATCGATGCACTCAGCCGCACCATTGCGCCACCGCTGTCGGATCGCCTGGGCAAGTCGGTCGTGGTCGAGAACCGGCCGGGCGCAGGCTCGGTGATCGGCACCGCCGCGGGCGCGAAAGCGGCACCGGACGGCTACACGCTGGCCTTTCCCGGCAGCGGATCGCTCGCCATCAGCTCCACCATGTACAAGAAGCTGCCCTACGATCCGGTCAAGGACTTCATCCCGATCACGCTGATCGCGAAGATTCCGTTCGTGCTGGTGGTCAATCCGTCCTTGCCGGTGAAGTCGGTGGCGGAGCTGGTGAAATACGCCAAGGACAATCCCGGCAAGCTGTCGTTCGCTTCGGGCGGGCCCGGCTCGCCCCATCACCTCTACGGCGAACTGCTCAAGAGCTTGACCGGCATCGAGATGACGCACGTTCCCTACAAGGGCAGCGCACCGGCGTTGACCGACGTCATCGCCGGGCATGTGCCGATGCTGTTCTCCGATACCGTCCCCTCGCTGCCGCAGATCAAGGACGGCAAGGTGCGCGCGCTCGGTGTGTCGACCGCGGTGCGGCTGCCGTCGGCGCCGGAGATTCCGCCGATCGCCGAGGTCGGCGTGCCCGGCTTCGACGCCGCCGGCTGGGGCGTGATCGCGGTGCCGGCCGGAACGCCGAAGGAGATCGTCAGCAAGCTCAAGACCGCGCTCGACGGCACGATGGCTCTGCCGGAGGTTCAGCAGCAGATCATCAGGCTCGGCATGATCCCGGGCGGCGGCTCTTCACCGGAGGAGTTGCAGCGCTTCATCGGTTCCGAGATCACCCGCTGGGCCAAGGTCGTGACGCAGGCGGGATTGGCCGGGACGGAGTAGCGACAGCGGATCAGAGGAACCGCGTCGGCCACATCAGCGTTCGCCACATGTGCGACGACGGCGTGTTGTCGAAGCCCAGCCCTTCCTTCGGCTGCTTGAAATTGCGGCCGATGATGTCGACGAAATCGTCGAGATTGACCTTGGCATTGGGATCGAACGAGTAGATGTCGTTCACGCAGATCAGGCGCGCGGTCATGTAGTGCTTGTGATTGCGCGCGCGCTTGTACTCCTCGACGATGTAAGGCTCGGGCTGATAGTCCGGGCCGAAATACTTGCGATAGAGGTCGGGATAGGCGTAGCCGGCGGCTTCATCGGGGAAGAAGCGCAGCGCCTGGTGCACGCGGATCGCCCAGCTCACCTCCTCGTCGACGTAGGGCTCGATCATCTGCGCGCCCCAGTAGCCGTGGTCGCAGCGGATGAAGCTCACCACGCCGATGTCGTGCAGCAGGCAGGCCATGATCACCTTCTCGTTGTGGCCGGCCTTGAGTGCATGCGTCGCGCTCTGGAGGAGATGCGCGGTCGAGGCAAAACGGCACCGGAAGTAGTCGACCAGCGTGGGCTTCTCCGGCATCTGCGGCAGCCGCGGATCGGCGCCCATCAGGAAGTACTTGCCGGGATTCTTCGCCATCATCTCGGCTCCGCTCTCCATCCCGACCCTGCCGTCGCCGAGATTGTAGAGCACCGACTTGACCGCGATGCGCTCGAGCTCGTGCATCATCTCTTCTTCGAGTTCGTCGGCGCGTTGCGACAGGGTCATCGATTCGGCGGCCGCCTTGCGTTCCATGAGATCACCGGTGTGCTGGCATTGAAGCTGAAGCGTTGAGCGCGGACGCTGTTTTTACCGCGAATCGTCGGCCCCGACCACAGGGGCGGCCTGCAAGGGGCGATTGGCAGACAAGTGCGATCCAGGCGGCTATCCTGCCGCGCAACAAGTGCAGCGCCGCAACTGCGTTCCAGGGAGGTCAGGATGCGAGCCACATTCGGTCTGGTCGCGGCCATCCTGATGTCGGCCGTTCCGGCGCATGCGCAGGCGCCGCAGAAGCCTAT
>Ga0126382_10000348_pt1 | contig 17743 bp, 13 predicted proteins | sample PanSoiMetPlot_30_FD_92548 | JGI IMG/M metagenome (GOLD analysis project Ga0126382, IMG submission 92548) | Tropical forest soil microbial communities from Panama - MetaG Plot_30 | ecosystem: Environmental > Terrestrial > Soil > Tropical forest > Bulk soil | place: Panama | collected 2016-02-17
CGAGGAATTTATCCAGGTCCTGATAGACCGCGGCGCCCGCTTCAACTGCTAATTGACGCGCTTTTTCAAGATTCTGTCCACAGACGGCAGCCACCTTCACACCATCGATTTCTCCCGCAGCGCGCAAGTGGGTTCGACTGATGTTGCCACCGCCTAAGATTCCGAGATGTTTTTCCATTTACCAACTATGCATCGTGCCATCCAACTTTCGGTTCACCGGAAGATAAGCTCGATCATACGGATGGGTCGCCGCCAGCTCCTCATCAATATCCACACCCAACCCGGGAGCATCGCCCGGATGCATCATCCCATCCGCAAACGTGTAATGGTGAGGAAATACGCGATCCGTTTCTTCGGAATGACGCATGTATTCCTGAATACCGAAATTGTGAACGCTGAGATCAAAGTGCAATGCGGCAGCCAGGCACACCGGGCTCAAATCTGTAGCGCCGTGTGATCCCGTGAGCACGTTGTACAACTCAGCAAGGTTCGCAATCTTTCGTAAGTGGCTGATACCGCCCGAGTGAACCACCGCGGTTCGAATGTAGTCGATAAGCTGTTCGCGTATCAGCTGATGGCAATCGAATATTGTATTGAAAACTTCACCAACCGCTAACGGAGTAGTCGTATGTTGTCGAATCAACCGAAATGCTTCCTGCATCTCTGCCGGAACCGCGTCCTCGAGCCAGAACAAATGATAAGGTTCCAGACTCTTGCCCAATCGCGCCGCTTCTATGGGACTCAGCCGGTGATGTACATCGTGAAGCAGGTGCAAGGTTGGGCCAAACTCCGCCCGCAATCGCTTGAACAATTCGGGAACGGAGTTAAGGTACAGCTCGCTGCTCCATACATTCTCCGGAGGCAGACCCTTCTCGGCAGGTTCGTAATACATTTGCCCGCGGCCGACTCCGTAAGTACCGGTGAGTCCCGGAATGCCGCATTGCGCGCGCACTGCCTTGTAACCAAGCTCAATGTAGTGCGAGACCGCAGCTACAGTCTGGTCGATATCGTCTCCGTTGGCGTGACCATAGACGAGGATTGCTTCGCGAGAAGCTCCTCCGAGAAGCTGATATACAGGAGTATTGAGAGACTTGCCTCTGATGTCCCACAGCGCTGTATCCACGGCGCCAATGGCCGCCATCGTCACTGGACCTCGCCGCCAATATGCGCCTTTGTAGAGATACTGCCAGGTGTCCTCGATCCGCCGGGCGTCTCGGCCGATCAGGAGAGGAATGACGTGGTCTCTGAGATAACTGACGACCGCCAGCTCTCTCCCGTTTAAGGTCGCGTCACCAAGGCCGTAGATTCCGTCCTCAGTTATGAGTTTGAGCGTTACGAAATTGCGGTCAGGACAACATACAATCACTCTTGCGTCGACAATCTTCATTTACAAGTTTCTCCAAAGGTAAGACCAATTTGCCGACGCAAATAATACCACATGGTTGTCAATAAGGAGTGCCCAGTGACGAGTGACGAGTGACGAGTGACAAGTGACGAGTGCCGAGTGATGAGTGATGAGTGACGAGTAATGGATGACGAGTGACCTGAACCTGAATAATATCATTGGGCCGATTTTGCGGATCACTCGTCACTCATTACTGATCACTCGTCACTTGTCACTTGTCACTCATCACTCTTCACTCGTCACTAGTCACTCATCACTCTTCACCGCTTCAACTTGATATCCTGAGTGCAGCGCAGGACCCCTTGATCGTCTTTATCTAATCGTCTCAGTGAAAAACCGCTCCACTCTTTAGCCGCTTCCGAGCGAACTCGATCGTCGAGATTAGGATCACCTTCAAAAACGATCTCAAATATCCGTTCACTGAAACCTGGAGCATTCACCACATAATGGATATGAGCGGGAATCCGATTGTTCGGGTACGGGCCCGGTTTTATTGTGTTGAATTCATAACCGCCTTTCGAGTCCGTTCGCATATAACCGCGCAGCCGTGGATTGCGGTTGTCGTTTGTTCCTGGCGTGTAATAGCCCTTCGCATCCGTGTGGTAGACGTAAACCGAAGCTCCCGGGATCGGGGTAACACCATCAGTGGCGAAGACCTGCCCGGTAACAATCAGTCGTTCGCCGGGCTCGTCTCTGGTGGTGATGAGCACTCGGGCCGGAGCATTCTTGTCAGCTACGGTTGGAACTTGTGCCGAGACTGGCAAAGCGATAAGAGCGAGCCAGAGACAGATCTTTTTCATATTTACCTCTCTTTGGGATTTGGTTTCTGCCGCCTCGCAGATGAATTTATGACTAATTCATGATGAGAGCGAGTTGTGATGAGTGATACGTGATTCGTGACGAGTGACACGTGAGTCGTGATGAGTGAATCAGTGATGAGTGAGGGTGATGAGTGATAGTGACTCGCATAAATGACCAATGACAAATTCAGGTTTTGCTAACTCATCACTGGTCACTCATCAGGCGTCACTCGCCAAGCTACATCTCGGACAATCCCTCAAACGAGCCCTTCAGCGCCGGGTAAATCGCTCGGTACTCCTTGTGCACCTTCGAGTACAGCGGCACCTTGTTCATATCAGGCGAGACCCGGTCAACAATCCTCACTAGATTGGAGCACGCCCTTTCAACGTTCGGCCATTCTCCGGCACCCACTCCAGCCAGGATCGCCGCTCCATACGCCGCTCCCTCCATCGTATTCACCATTGCAAGCTCTGCATCGAGCACATCCGCGAGAATTTGCCGCCACAATGCACTCTTCGCGCCGCCCCCGGAAACCCTGACCTGTTCAATCGAACCAAGTCCGGCGCTTCTTAACAATTCAAAACAGTCCCTGAGCCCAAACGCCACGCCCTCAATAACCGAACGCGTCAGATGGCCTCTGGAGTGCCGAACAGTCAAGCCGATCCACGCTCCGCGAGCAAGCGGGTCAGGATACGGCGTGCGCTCGCCGCTAAGATACGGCAGAAAAACCAACCCCTCGCTTCCAGAAGGAACGGTCTCTGCCTCCAGCATCAGATCCTCAAAACTTGATGCAGGCGCAACCGTCTCTCGATACCACTGCAAGCTTCCCGCGGCGCTGAGCATCACGCCCATCAAATGCCATCGATCAGGCGCCGCGTGACAAAAGGCGTGTAATCGCCCTTCCGGTTCGATCAAACATGAATCAGTTGACGCAAACACTACGCCTGATGTTCCAAGCGTGAGCGCGACGATGCCTGGCCGCACGGCGCCGACGCCCACAGCCTGCGCTGCCTGATCTCCTCCGCCGGCCACCACCGGAGTGCCGGCAAGTAAGCCGGTCGCATCCGCTGCCTCAGCACTAATCTCACCGGTGACTTGCGGCCCCTCGAATGTCTTTGGCATCCAATCTCGAGGGATTGCAAGCGCATCAAGAATCTCATTCGACCAATCGCGCTTTTTCAAGTCGAATAGCATCGTGCCCGATCCATCCGCTTTGTCCATCGCAAGCGAACCAGTGAGCCTCAACCTGACATAGTCTTTTGGCAGCAACACGTGTCGAGCTCGAGAAAAGATCTCGGGCTCGTGGTTCTTTACCCAAACGATCTTCGGCGCAGTGAACCCTGTCAGGGCTTCGTTGCCAGTGACTTCTATTAACCTTTTTCTGCCTATTCTTGTTCGAATTTGATCGCATTCATCGCCACAGCGCTGATCATTCCAGAGGATTGCGGGTCTGAGGACTCGCTTGCTCTCATCCAAAAGAACCAAACCGTGCATTTGTCCGGTCAATCCGATCGCCGAGATTGATTCGCCGGTCACACCGGCTTCAGTCAGGCTTTCGCGAATGCTCGCCACGACGGCTTGCCACCAGGCTGCAGGATCCTGCTCAGACCATAACGGACGGGGATTGGATATAACGTGGGGTTTTACTGAGCAGCTGACAACATCACCTGCTCGGTTGATGAGCAGTGCCTTCGAAGCGGTAGTCGAAACATCTATGCCGAGATACAAGCTCATGAATCACTCGCATCATCTCACGCCGAGAAGGATATCGATGGTCAGTTGATCAAGACGTTCGTATTTCAATCCCTTCGAGGCAAGACGCTCGCGATCAAAGGTGCGCCCCTTTAGGTTTGCTACATTATCTTTTGAGTAGCCGCCGGGCGCCGTGGCATGTGAGTTCCACTCATCTGCCTCTGCGAGCAAGGCCTTAATCTCAGGATCCGCGTTCCAACGAGCGGCTTTGTCCTTCAGAATCAAATACGTTCTCATGCAACCGCGCGCGAAGTCTTTGACGCCTTCGTAATCTTCAGTGCGGTACGCGTGCGCATCAAAATGGCGAGAGCCGTCGTACCCAACATCTTCAAGAAACTTGACCAACCAGAATGCGGCGCGCGGGTTGGCTGAACCGAATCGCAGATCCTGATCGTAACGGCCCGGAATCTGATCGTTCAGATCGATATGAAAGAGCTTACCCGCCTCCCAGGCTTGTGCGACCGAGTGAGTCATGTTCAGACCGGCCATGTGCTCATGAGCTACTTCGGGATTGACGCCAACTATGTCTGAATGATCCAGAGTTCCTATGAACGCCAGGTATGCGCCAGTCGTTGGGAAGTAAATATCTGCGCGAGGTTCATTCGGTTTAGCTTCCAGGGCAAAGCGGTAGTTGTAGCGTTGATCTATGGAATATTCGCATAGGTAATTCACCGCTTCGCGTAGACGCTTGATCCCCTCATCGGCGCGACGGCAGGCATCGGTCTCAACACCTTCACGCCCACCCCAAAGCACAAAGACCTTTGCTCCAAGTTCGGCTCCGATGTCCATCGCCTGCAGGGTCTTTTGAAGCGCGTAAGCTCGGATGCTGGGATCGTTCGCGGTGAACGCGCCATCCCGAAAGACTGGATCGAAGAACAGGTTTACGGTCGCCATCGGGACCTTCAGCCCGGCAGTCTCGCAGGCTTGCTTGAAGGTGCGCACGATCTGACCGCGATCAGCCGGTGTTGCATCGATCGGCACCAGATCGTTGTCGTGTAAGTTGACGCCCATCGCGCCAACTTCAGCAAGAAGATGGACCAGTTCAACTGGCGGCATCGACGGGCGCACTGCGTCTCCGAACGGGTCGCGTCCTCGATTTCCGACCGTCCATAATCCGAAGGTGAATTTGTGTTCAGGTAGCGGCGTGTATTTGTCGGTTGGCATCTCAATTTCCCCCGATTCCGAAGCGATATTCTACGATACGTAGAAAACATGTCTAACAATGGCTCAGGCGAGTTCGGGATCGATCCCAGGCGCGAACCATTTTACCGAATCGCGCGCAAGGTAACCATTGAGTTGTAGCGCATTCAAATTCTATGTGTCCCTCGGTTTTTCAGACAGGTAGTGTGGTTCCTTGACTTGTCTTTGATTCCTAAGGTACTACCTAGTTGATTTGCTCTTAGTTCGTTACGTTCGCAGGCAATAAATCGCGCAAAGGCAATCCAGCGGAGGGACGCAAGTGAAGCGATTGCAGATCGCATTTGCTGCGGCAACGGTAGCGCTACTGTACCTGTCAGCGCGAGGACTAAATAACACCTTGTATATGCCAGTGATCGAGAAAACGCCGTTTGGAAAGACGACGTCCGGGGAGGCGGTGGACCTTTACACGCTGAAAAATGCGTCAAATGCTCGAGTACAGATAATGACATACGGCGGCACGGTGGTTTCGCTGCAAGTTCCTGATCGTGACGGCATGCTCGGCGATATTGTTCTGGGCTACGACGTGCTCGACGGGTATCTAAAGAATAGCCCGTACTTCGGATCGATAGTAGGTAGATACGGCAATCGGATCGGCAAAGGACGCTTTTCGCTCGATGGCAAACAGTACCAGCTTCCAAAGAATAACGGGGAAAATACTTTACACGGCGGAATCAAAGGCTTCGACAAAGTGGTGTGGAAAGCAACCGAGGACAGGTCAACAGACGGGGCTGCCCTCTCACTAACATATTTGAGCAAGGACGGCGAAGAGGGATTCCCTGGGAATCTGTCTGTTAAAGTTGTTTACACCCTTATCAATAACAACGAGCTCAGGATCGAGTACTCAGCAGCAACCGATAAGACGACCGTAGTCAACCTTACTCATCATTCATATTTCAACCTCGCCGGCGAGGGCAACATTTTGCAGCATGAATTGATGATCAATGCGGAGCAGTTTACTCCGGTTGACGCTGGACTGATTCCGACTGGCGAGCTGCGAAACGTCAAAGGCACTCCAATGGACTTCACTAAGCCTACCGCCATTGGGGCGCGCATTGACCAGCAGGATGAGCAATTGATTCTCGGCAAGGGCTACGATCACAACTGGGTTCTCAAAAACAACGCCGGCAAGCTTTCATTAGCCGCTCGAGTTTATGAGCCGCGCTCTGGCCGGGTGATGGAGGTCTCAACTACCGAACCCGGACTACAGTTCTACAGCGGCAATTTCCTTGACGGCAGCATCACCGGGAAAGGCGGTCAGGTTTACCAACAACGCTCTGGATTCTGTTTGGAGACCCAGCACTTCCCGGATTCACCGAACAAGCCCCGTTTCCCCTCAACTGTCTTAAAGCCGGGACAACAATACACAAGCACCACTATCTACAAATTTTCCGCACAGAAGTGATCGAATGGCTCGGTTATGACCTGGGAACAGCGATGGCATCCTCTACGCGAAGAGTGGGTCGTCGTCGCAGCCCATCGACAGGACCGGCCCTGGATCGGCGAGACCATCGATCCAGGTCCGTCGGCCCTCCCCGTTTACTTGCCGGATTGCTATTTTTGTCCCGGAAATATTCGAATCAGCGGTGCACGTAATGAGAATTACACCGGCACATTTGTCTTCGATAATGATCATCCGTGCGTCGGCGCCGATGCGACGAGCCAACTCGAAACTCCGGCAGGAATATTTAAGAACTCTGCAGCAAGCGGCGTCGCGAGAATAGTCTGCTATAGCCCGCGTCACAACCTGACGCTGGCCGAACTTGATTTACCGGAAATTGAAAGGCTATTGACGGTATGGCAGGAACAGTACGTTGAGCTTGGTAATCGTAACGGAATCAATCACGTTCTGATTTTTGAAAACAAGGGGGATGTGGTGGGCGTCTCGAATCCGCATCCGCATTGTCAGATCTATGCAACCAACTTCATCTTCAAAACAATTGAGATTGAGGCTCGTGTATCCGAAAAGCATTTTACCGGGACCGGTCGGGTGCTGTTTCAGGATATCATTGCGGCGGAGCTTGAAGATGGTCGTCGCATCATATTTGAAAACGAGACTGCGATTGCGTTTCTTCCTTATTTTGCTCGCTATGCTTACGAAACGTATGTTGCGCCAAGACGGTCACACGCAAGTATTGCGACGATGACAGCGGACGAAATCAAGGGCTTTGCGGAAGCAATAAAGAACCTACTGGTAAGGCTCGATAATCTATGGCGAATGTCATTCCCATACGTGCTGGCGTTGCATCAGGCGCCTACGGACGGGGTCAGCTATGATGGGTTTCATTTTCATATCGAAATCCACCCGCCATTGAGACGGCCGAACCTGCTCAAGTACCTTGCGGGCCCCGAGATCGGCGGAGGGAACTTTTTGAGCGATACGGCTCCTGAGGAAAAGGCAGCAGAACTGAGATCACAATCGGATACTCATTACAAAACAGTGATGAGTGACGAGGGGATGAGTGACGAGGGATGAGTGACAAATGACGAGCGACGATACAAAACTATGATGAGTAACAAGTGATGAGTAACGAGTGTCACTTGTCACTTATCACTCGTCACTAGGACAGGTGATGCGAGAAACGGACATCAATAATCTGCTCGGACCATTACGCAAGGTCCACGAGCAGGTTCGTGACGCAGTGCTTTCTTCATGCGAACGGTCTGCGCTTGAAGCACTCTCGCGCGTCGATGACGATGACAGCAGCGGTGATACTCTCTATGCGATCGATCGAATCAGTGAGAACGCACTGATAGGCTTGTTTGAGAGCGAGATCGCTTCGATCGCCCCGGTTGTTCTTATCGGGGAGGGCTTGCCCGACGGCCAGGTTGTCTTACCATCAGGCACAAAAGAAGACGACGCTCTTTGGCGAATCATAGTCGATCCTATTGATGGAACCCGGGAGATCATGTATCAGAAGCGAAGCGCGTGGGTTCTCACCGGCGTCGCTCCGAACCGAGGCCCGGAAACGAACCTGCAGGACATCGTGCTTGCGTTGCAAACCGAGATACCAACCCTCAAGCAACACCTCTCTGACTCGCTTTGGGCGTTTCGCCGATCGGGCGTGCACGCCGAACGATACGATCGAATCAGTGTCGAACGACGTTCAATAAAATTGAAGCCTTCCACAGCCAACAGCATAAGTCACGGCTTTTCGATGGTTTCTCGCTTCTTTCCTGGCGCGCGAGAAGAACTTGCTGCGATCGACGAAGAGATAGTCCGCAATGCATTGGGTGAAGTACAACCTGGGAAGGCCCACTGCTTTGAAGATCAATATTTATCGACCGGAGGTCAGTTGTACGAGCTGATCGCCGGACACGATCGATTCATAGCTGATTTGCGGCCGCTCATGGAACCTTTATTGAACCGTCGAGGACTCGCGCTCGGCATATGTTGTCACCCTTATGATATATGCACTGAGCTCATCGCCCGAGAAGCGGGCGTAATCGTAACGGACGCGCATGGGGAACTGCTTCAAGTGCCGCTTGATGTAAACACCAATGTTGCATGGGCCGGTTACGCAAATAGGGACATTCAACGGGAGATTGAGCCCTTGTTGCAGCGAGCGCTCGCTGGTCGCGGCCTATGAGAAAAGAACTCGGCATATTCATTCTCCTGATTGTATTGTGCGTAATCGTCTCTATCCTGAATCCGCGCTTCCTGGCTGGCGCCAACCTGCAAAATATGGCGCGATTGATCGGCGCTTACGGGATATTCAGCATTGGTATCGGAATAGTTATCGTTACCGGCGGCATAGATCTGTCGGTCGGATCGGTTTTCGCGCTGCTGGGAGTGTTGCTATCGATGATCCTCACCGAATGGGGTTGGGCAGCAGTGCCGGCGGTGATCGTAGTCGTTTCGATTGGGCTTGGTCTCGGCTTCCTGCATGGTTTGTTAATCACACGATTAAACCTCCAGCCGTTCATCGTCACACTCTGCGGATTGCTTTTCTACCGCGGGCTCGCCCGATTCATCGCAAAGGACGAGACCAAGGGCTTTGGCAGCGCAGCTGGATTCGAGAATCTACGCGACTTAGCTACTGGAAGCCTGGCCGGCATTCCGACTCCGTTTGTCCTCATGGCAATCATCAGCGTGGCGATGTGGGTTTTGCTGCATCGTTCAGTATATGGTCGCTACTTATTTGCGGTAGGTCGCAACGAAGAGGCGGCGCGATATTCGGGCATAAACTCTCGGTCGATCATCAATGTTGCTTATGTTATTTCAGGCGGGCTGGCGGGATTGGCGGCGATCATCTTTGCATTCTATACAAATTCGATATCGCCCTCATCACACGGCAACTTCTTTGAGCTATACGGGATTGCTGCAGCGGTTCTTGGAGGTTGCAGCCTGCGAGGCGGAGAGGGATCTATAGTTGGAATCCTGATAGGAGTCGCGCTTCTTCAGGTTTTGCAAAACCTGGTTAATCTACTTGGCGTCCCGTCGTCGCTTAACTTCGCGGTGATGGGTGCGGTGATTCTCCTGGGCGTCGCCGGCGATCAGATACTTAAAAGACGCAGGGCAAGAAAGCGTGTTGTGACCACAGAAGCAGAGACAGTGATTCAAGGTGAAACATCGCGCTCTGCTTAGAAGAGAGACGTGCGAAAAAGAGACGTTCGTAGTTCGGCCTTCAGGCGGAAGTTTGTAATTTTCGCGAACATCAACAGACGAACTTCCGCCTGAGGCCGAACTACGAACGCTTAAAACAATTTCGTGGGTGAATGGGATTTTTCACAAGGTCTTATAATCAATGCATCAAATCCCGCATCACATCTCGCAACTTTCGGAGGATGCTGTCCCCTTTGTGAAGAAGATAAATGCGCTAAGGAACCATCCAAGATCCCAAGTTCGGGATTTCTTTGATCCAGGAGAGAGCATCTTCGTAACTCGCGCGCCGGGCAGACTTGATGTAATGGGCGGCATCGCCGATTACTCCGGTTCGCTGGTTCTGGAGCTTCCTATCAGCGAGGCGATATTTGCTGCGTTGCAGCTCGATTCGTCCAGGACCATAACAGTTATTACTTTGTCCGAACACGTCGGCCACGAGATGTTATTCCAGATGCCGTTTGAACAATTTGAGGATGACGGCAGACCGGTCAGCTACGAACTCGCTCGCAGAACGTTTAACCAGTGTCCGTCGAGAGCCTGGGCAGCGTACGTTGCTGGGGTCTTTCTGGTGTTGATGCGCGAACGAGGGGTTGTATTTGAAAAAGGCGCTCGCATACTTATTGACTCGAACGTACCTGAAGGGAAAGGCGTCAGCTCATCCGCCGCGCTCGAAGTGGCCACGATGAGTGCGGTCGCGGCGGGCTTCGAGATTCTACTGGATTCTGTCGAGCTTGCTTCCCTCTGCCAGAAGGTTGAGAACCTGGTTGTTGGCGCGCCCTGCGGAATAATGGATCAAATAACCGTGTCCTGCGGCGAGCGAGGTCATCTGCTAGCTTTGCTTTGTCAACCAGCGAACTTAATAAATATGATCTCGATACCAGGTAACCTGGAGGTCTGGGGGCTGGACTCGGGTGTGCGGCACTCTGTTAGCGGAAATCCTTACGGAGATGTGCGCGCAGCGGCTTTTATGGGCTATCGGATGATAGCCGAGATCGACGGGCTGAGCGTCAGTGAGAATGCTACCGAAGGTTCGGTTCGGGTAGAAGATCAACCGCGACGCGGATATCTGGCAAATGTTTCGCCTGAGGAATTTGAGAACAGCTATGCGAATCATTTGCCGGAACGAATGAGCGGTGCGGAGTTTCTGTCCCGCTACAAGGGGATAACAGATCCAGTATCGCGAATTGACCCTGGCCGCGATTATTCCGTGAAAGCATCGACTGCTCATCCAATCTTTGAGAACTCACGCGTAAGGCGATTCTCGGATCTGATGGCGCAAAGGCCGTCGTCAGACCGCTTGGAGTTAATGGGAGAGTTGATGTATCAATCGCACGCAAGCTACTCCGCTTGCGGCCTGGGCTCGGAAGCCACCGACCTTTTAGTGGAACTAGTGCGCGAGGCTGGTTCGCGTCGGGGACTCTACGGAGCCAGGATCACCGGCGGCGGCAGCGGAGGCACGGTAGCAGTGCTCGGAGAATGCGAAGCTGTGGCCGCGATCAACGGCATTGTGGAGCGCTACGAACAAAAGACCGGCTACCGCCCGTATGTTTTTTCGGGTTCATCACCGGGCAGCGCTGCATTTGGAGTTTTGAAGTTAACGCCCGAGTAGTAGTTCATTACTTTGCGTCTCGGCGGCGCTGCGGCTTTGCGTTTATCGATGGCATCGCGGTTCGATAAGATTCACCAGGATCAGCAAACTCAGATCCCGCTTTGGCGTTTAGCGATCGCCGGTCGATAACATTCACCAGGATCAGCAAACTTAAAGTCCGCCAACAAAACGCGGGATTTCTAACTTTCCAGGAGGAAAGATGCGCCCTTTTCGACTGATACTCCCCTGCCTTCTAGCATTCACCACCCTTACCTCATTTTCGTGTTCCCCTGCTGGCAACTCATCTCATAAGCTGAAACTCGCTTTCGTAACAAACAATGCCGCGGACTTCTGGACGATTGCCCGAAGAGGCTGCGAACAGGCTGACGCTGAGCTCGACAACGTAGAAGTGGAGTTCAAGATTTCGTCCGACTCAACCGCAGCCGAGCAGCGCCGCATTGTCGACGATCTGATGGCAAAGGGTGTCGACGGCATTGCCATCAGTCCGGTCGACCCGACTAATCAAACACAGATGATCAACGATCTTGCGAAACAGATTCTGATCATCACTCAGGACAGCGATGCGCCGGCGAGCGATCGCGCTTGTTACCTGGGAACGAATAATCGAGCCGCGGGAAATCAGGCGGGGGAGTTGATCAAACAGGCGTTGCCCCAGGGCGGCAAGATCATGGTATTCGTCGGCAAAATGGATGCAGAGAACGCGCAGGCCCGATTCAAGGGCATTCAGGATGTGCTGCAGGGATCAAACGTTCAAATATTGGACGTGCGTACAGACGATACAGATACAGTGCGGGCAAAAGCGAATGCCGCTGACACTCTTGTGAAGTATTCCGACATTGCAGCACTCGTCGGCCTCTGGAATTACAACGGGCCCGCGATCTTGAACGCAGTAAAGGATGCCGGCAAGGTCGGACAGGTCAAGATCGTCTGTTTCGATGAAGACGACGCAACTCTTGCGGGTGTAAAAGAAGGATCAATCTTCGCGACAGTAGTTCAGCAACCGTATGAGTTTGGCTATCAATCCGTACAGTTGATGGCAAAAGTTCTTGGAGGCGATCGCTCGATGATTCCTGCGGACAAGCTGAAGATTATCCCGACGCTCGTGATCAAAAAGGACAACGTTGAAGAGTTTACGAAGAAGATAAACCAATTGCGGGGTAGAAACTGATGGGGCGTCATCTGTGTAGTCTGCGGATGGTCGACACAACAGGTCTGCAAAGTGCGAACAACGTTATCCGCAGATTACGCAGATTACAGAGATGACAAACTGACGAATTTATTTGGCAATGACCATCCCGCTCGTAAGAATGTCATCAATCAGCAAGCGTTTTCCCGGCGTGGTTGCACTTGACTGCGTCGACCTCGATGTCTATCCCGGAGAAATCGTCGCGTTAGCCGGCGAGAACGGCGCCGGCAAATCAACCCTCATGAACATCCTCGGCGGCATCCATCAACCCGATTCCGGCACTCTTCGAATAGACGGCGCCGAGACCGCCATTCACTCTGTTTCCGATGCCATCCGCAAAGGCATCGGGTTTATTCACCAGGAACTCAACATCCTCGATAACCTCGATGTGGCTGAGAATGTCTTCCTAGGTCGCGAGCCGGTCTGGGCTGGCCCATTGAAACTCGTAGACCGAAAACAGATGCACTCGCAAGCCGATCAATATCTCGCTCGTATGGGTCTCGCCATCTCGAGCCGCACACCAGCCAGCGAGCTGTCGATAGCACAACAGCAAATGGTTGAAATCGCAAAAGCGATTTCACTCGACGCGCGGATCATGATTATGGACGAGCCGACTTCGTGTCTTACATTGACCGAAACCGCGCGCTTGTTCGATGTCATAAACGAATTGAAAGCACAGGGAGTGAGCATTATCTACATCTCACATCGCCTGCGAGAGATAACCGTCCTTGCGGATAGAGTGGTAGTGCTGCGCGATGGACGCAATTCAGGGACGCTCAGCGGAGATCAAATAACCCACGACCGCATCGTGAGCCTGATGGTTGGACGCGATCTAAGCAGGTTCTATGATCATAAGCAGCCCGAAGTCGATCGCGATTACTTGCGAATTCTGGATATCCAGACCGGCAGGTACCCTGGACATAAAACCAACCTCAGCGTGGGACGCGGCGAGATACTGGGTCTCGCAGGATTAGTCGGGTCCGGGCGCTCGGAGCTGGCGCTGGCTATATTCGGTGTAGACCCTGCAAAGAGCGGTAGCGTTTCTCTTGACGGCAAAACCCTGACAATTCAATCGCCGCGCGACGCCATCGCAAATGGAATATATTTGGTGTCAGAAGATCGCCGAAAAACCGGGCTCGTACTCGAGATGTCCATTCGAGAGAACATCACTTTGCCCTCAGTGTTTTCATATGCATCAGGAGGCTTGATCGATCGGAATGCCGAGCGACGCGTGGCGGTTGATTCCTGTAAGACGATGAACATCAAGGCACCATCGATCGAGTCAAAGACAACTAACTTGAGCGGTGGGAATCAACAGAAGGTCGTGCTCGCGAAATGGTTGTCGCTTAGTCCAAAAGTTCTTATCTTCGATGAACCGACCAGAGGAATAGACGTTGGCGCGAAGTCAGAAATCTATCAGTTGATGCGGCGGCTTGCTCAGAGCGGGGTCGCGGTAATCATGATCAGCAGCGATCTTGAAGAAATACTGGCGGAAAGCGATCGCGTTGCAGTTATGCACGAGGGAGCAATCGCAGGGGTGCTCGAACGCAATGAATGCAGCGAAGAAGCAATAATGCGACTGGCAGTTGGGCAGAAGATAAACTGATCGATAAAATCTTCCAATATCGAGGAGTCCAACCGGGAAACTCTGCGAACCTCCGCGAACTCTGCGAACCTCCGCGAACTCAGCGTCTCTTCGGTGATGCCTGGATTCATTTTGGGACTGACCGCTGAGGCGCTTTTGCAAACAGGCTTCGCAACTCAGCTTTGAGTGGAGGAATAAATGAAACTGACAACACGAAGGCGTTTCATCGCGACCGCAGCAGCCTCGTTCACCGCACCGTTTTTGCCGCGAATCAAGTCGATTGGCCTGAGAAAGGCATTAAGCTAATCCAGGAAAGAAGGTTCCCGGAAACCGATTCGTCTACATCTTACGATTTGATGAAAATAGGACCTATGGGCCTAATAGGTCCTATTGGTCCTATAAATCTGCTGCCTTAAAACTTAGATCGTCCAGCATCTGTTTCTTTACTTTGAACACTTCGTTACGGCCCTTTACACTCACGTAAGCATTCTCACCATCCGCTGAAGAAACCTTTACTTCGACTACCTTCCCGTCCTTGTAAGTCAGCTTAGCTTCGACAGCCGGTTTCGCAAGCTTCGATCGCACATCCCCCGAGGGCGATTCCACGATCTCTTCGGCTTTTGTCTCGAAAGGATTTACCACCTTGAATGCCGGAGCGTCCTTGTCCTTTTTGTCGGCGGGCTCCTTGATCAGCCACTTGTCGCCGCTCTTTTCCGCTGTCAGTTTCAGATTTGGGTTCTTTATTTCAATCCTGGAGAGATTGTCCTTGTCCAGCTTGAACATCTCTTTATTGCGAAGCTCAGCCGGCTTGAGGTTCAACTTATCGTAAAGCGAAGAGCTGATCTTGAAGATCTGCGCGCGCGTCGATGCCTTTGCATAATGATTGTCATCTTTGACGCCGGCCGAGATCGTCCTCTCCGAACCATCGTTGAGTTGCGCAGTTAACGTGATTTTCGGCTTGTCGAGTCCGTACTTTGTGAGATCGTCGGCAGACTCCGAAACAAATTCCTCTGCTTCAGCTGAAGTAACCTCGCTCAAAAACGAGTTCATTTCGGTGCTCTCAACGCCCGCTTCAAACGGCTTCTTTAGTGCCCAGTCGCCGCTGTCTTTCGCCAGCGCGATTTGTCCGTGCTCATTTGTGAGCGAAATTGATTTTATGTCGAACTGCGAGGCGCCGAGGATCGCCTTGTCACGCAGATCGTTTAACGACTTATCTGCATTGGTCAGCACTGAAGCAGGTACCAGCGTGACGTCTTTCGAATCTCCAATTTGCGCATATGCGGACAGGCCGGAGTAGTCTTTTGAACCCAGTTTGAGGGTTTGTGATTCGCCGTTCTTGAGCTTGATCTCCACTGTTACAGCAGGTTCCTCGAGACCAAACGATTTGATCTCTTCGCCGGAAGGCGTGATTGTCCTTTCGATCTTGGCCGAGGTGAGGCTACTAACCATTGAATCGACCGCTGATTGATTTGCCGGGGCAGTGAGCGGTTGACTTATGCTCCATTTGCCGTCGGTGTCCTGAAGGGTAACTGATTGACCGGAGCGCGTGATTGAAATCGAAGCGATATCCTCGCGTTTGAAAGCAAAAGCCGGCTTCGATTCATCACTCTTTTCGTCGCGGGGTTTTCCGGGTTTGATTTCCAAAAAGTAAACTGCGACACCAATAACCGCAGCAAGCATTAGAAGGACGAGTGTATTCCTTTTCATACCGAGTCGATTTACCTCCTCCTCCACCAGATGTAGAAGCCTGACCCGATCGTTGCGAGAGGCATCAACACCAGAGTTATCCAGAACATCTGGTTTTGATCCGCCTCAGTCATCGAGATTCGTCGATCGGATGGGTTCTTGGGGCGGATGGAAATCAAGTCCTCATCCTTTGAGAGCCAGTTTATAGAGTTCATAAAAAGATCACCGTTTCGTTGCACGCCGACGTATTGATTTGCGGCGAAATCCGAATCACCGATAACTACCAATCTTGCTTCGTTGTCGCCTTCGGTCTTGCTTGCGGCTACTCCGAGGGTGATTGGTCCTTTTTTGTCTTTTCCTTCATTGAACTCAACTTTTCCAGATTTGATCTCTGTTTCGGCCCAGCTGTCCTCGGAGGTTTTCATCAGGTCGGTTGTTGAAGCCCCGCTTCCAGGTGTTGATTCAACGCTTCGACTGAGCGGGAAGAAAGTCATCGTGCCTTCAAAGTCCTTGGTGATCGGGTGAGAACCGTAAGAACGGGCCAGCGGCGCGCCAGGACCGAGCCCAATGAAGCGCCCAACTCCGCTGACATCCACGACAGTGTCATTCCCCAGTTGTATGCCCCATGCGTGAAGAACGTCGTCGAGTTTCGGATCGGTATCTGGGTCGATAAGCAGCATCGCCTTGCCGCCTTTTTCAAGATACTTGCCGATAGCCGATGCTTCTTGAGGAAACAGCGACTGCTTGGGTCCCGCGAGAACCAGAACATCGCAATCTGATGGAACATCGTTCGTCGCAACTAAGTTGATAGTCTTTGTTTCGTAGTTTTCATTCTTGAGCATCTTGTCGACAACACCATACCCATCACCTTCGTTCGTTGACGAAAGCTTCTTCTCGCCATGGCCCTCGACGAAGCAGATTTTCTTCGAGCTGTCGCGAGTGACCTTGATAATTGCGTTGATAATGGATTGTTCGGTGGTGTCCTTTGGTCGTTCGGTGCGATCCCCACACACGACGACCAAATTCTCCTGGGGGCTCGCCTTGTACTGTTTCGCAATTTCAAAATTCTTTTGCGGATCGATGCGCTCGAATGAAAAATGGGAGCTCAGGTTCCGATATTCTTTCATCTGATCCCCAAGACCCTGGGCATCGTCTTTATCAAATAAGATCACCTTTACGTCTTTCTTAAGGTCGGACACAACTTTGCGTGTTTGGTCTGAAAGACTGTAGAGCTTGTCGGTAGTGAGATCGATCCGTTTGTGATGACGATAGCCTAAAAAGTTTGCGAATCCGATGATCGCAATAACCGCTACGCTCATCACTGTCGTATTGGCTCCGAGTCTCGTTGACCTTCGCTGCGAAGAGGCTCGAATCGCGCCAAAATTGCCGACAACGGCTGCAAGGGTCAGCACGCCCCCGACGATTAACAGCGTGAGATTCAACGGACCCATTGTCTCGCGCACCGTATAGCGGATATATCCCGCGACCAGCGCAAGAGGCCCGACAATGGCAATGATCTTCAGAACTTCCTGACGTTTCATGCTCATAATGCTTAAGCTCTCCTCCATCTCATGGAATCGAGCGACCGCTGCGTCAGGAACACTCCGACTGCGGCCAGACTCACATAGAAAATTATGTTTGCGGTATCGATTACCCCGCGCGAGAAATCATCATAATGACGAAGGATCGAAAGATACTGCACAATATCGCTCCAGGTCGAACTCGCGTCGCGCGCGCCGAAATCCAACACCCAGAGCAGCAAGAAAACCGCGAAGGTCGCCACACCGGCAATGATCTGGCTTTCCGTCAAAGAGGAAATAAAGGATCCGAGCGCAACCAGGACCGCTCCCAGTAACACCAGCCCAAGATATCCGGACCAAAGCACCGCCCACGGAATCCCCGGTTCCGCATAAGTC
>Ga0126382_10000349_pt1 | contig 17728 bp, 18 predicted proteins | sample PanSoiMetPlot_30_FD_92548 | JGI IMG/M metagenome (GOLD analysis project Ga0126382, IMG submission 92548) | Tropical forest soil microbial communities from Panama - MetaG Plot_30 | ecosystem: Environmental > Terrestrial > Soil > Tropical forest > Bulk soil | place: Panama | collected 2016-02-17
CCGCCACAAGGCCAATTACTACATCGATCTTTCCGGCTGGGCGCCTAAATATTTTCCTGCCGAACTGGTTCATAACGTCAACACGCTGCTCCAAGACAAAGCGATGTTCGGCTCCGACTGGCCGGCTATTGGCGTCGAGCGCTGGCTCGAAGAGTTTCAACAGGCCAACATTAGGCCTGAAGTGCGCCAGAAGATCATGCTCGACAACGCCAAGAAATTCTTTGGCCTGACCTTTTAGTGCATAAACACATTTAGTGATAGACTCCTGAACATGGACGGAATCAAATTCGTCGACACGACCATCCGCGATGGCCACCAGAGCCTGTGGGCGGAGAACATGACCACGGGCATGATGCTGCCCGTCGCCGAGCGCCTGGAACAGGCCGGCTTTGATGCCATCGAGCTGATTTCCAGTTCGCACCTTAAGAAGTGCGTGCGCGAGCTCAAGGAAGACCCCTGGGCTCGGGTGCGTCTCATGAGCCAGCGCATCACCCGTACGACGCTGCGCTTGAACGCCGGCCGCTTCAGCGCCTTCGACATTACCCCCAAATCGATGTACCGGCTTTTCATGGAGCGGATGGCTGCCAACGGCATCCGCGAGGCGCGCATTTCAGAGGAATGGAACGAGCTGGAAGGCTGGAAGTGGAAAACGCAGGTATCGCGGGACGTCGGCATCAATCCGGTCATCAACTTGATTTATTCCGTGTCGCCGAAGCACACTGATGAATACTACGCGCAGCGGACGCGCGATGCGGCATCGCTCAAAGTCAACCGCCTCTGCCTCAAAGATCCTGGTGGTCTTTTAACGCCCGAACGGGTAAAGACTTTGGTGCCGATCATCTTTCAAAACGCCAGCGACATTCCGGTCGAGTTGCACACGCATTGTACCACCGGCCTCGGTCCCCTCTGCTGCTTGGAAGCGGTCAAACTCGGAATCAGGATCGTCAACACGGCTCTCCCTCCGTTGGCAGATGGTTCGTCCAACCCGTCGCTTTTCAACGTCGCCAAAAATCTGCGTGCTCTCGGGTACGAAACGCTGATCGACGAGGAACTGCTGAAATCTGTTTCCGAACACTTCACTTATATCGCAAAACACGAGGGTTTCCCCATTGGTGCACCAGTGGAATACGACTACTCGCAGTATCAACACCAGGTACCGGGCGGCATGATCTCGAACTTGCGCTTTCAACTGCGCAAAGTCGGCATGGAACACAAAATCGATCAGGCGCTGGAAGAAACCATGCAGGTGCGCGCCGAGCTTGGCTATCCGATCATGGTCACGCCGCTGTCGCAATTCGTCGGCAGCCAGGCTGCCATCAACGTCATTGTCGGCGAGCGCTACAAAGAAGTCACGGATCAGATCATCCAGTACGCTCTGGGTTATTGGGGCCGCGAAGGCGCGGAGCTTCTCGACCCGCAAGTCAAAGCCAAAATCCTCGACCGTCCCCGGGGTAAAGAATGGGCTCGATGGCGACCACCGGAACCGACGATACCGGAAATTCGCAAGAAGATGGACGCCCAGGGCGTGTCCGACGAAGAGTTGCTGCTGCGGTGGAATCTTAGCGTGGAAGAAATCGCGACCATGCGGGCCGCCGGCGCGCCCAAAGAGTATCTGACTGCCCGTCAGCCACTGGTCAGCCTTCTCGATGAACTGAGCAAACGAAATCAGTACCGGCGGATTGTCGTGCAGAAAGGCGAGATGGTCATTTCGTTGCAGAGGGGCGCCTCGGAATAGAGGTCAGAAATCGGAGATCACAAGACAAGGGCTATTGGCAAATAGCAGATGGCTTATGGCCAGTAGCAGATCGGGCCTCTGATTGTTAACCATCTGTCATCAGCTCTTTCCGATCGGCTATCCGCGATCTGACTTCTGTCCACCGACCTCCAATTATTGATAAAATTCACCCCAACCGATCATCATCGATGGATCGCTTCTTTTTTGTCGCAGGCTCGCTCTTGGCCTTCTTCGCCGTCGCGCTGGGAGCATTCGCCAGCCACGGGCTAAAGCCACGTCTGGCGCCAGACATGCTTGCCATCTTTGAAACCGGTGTGCGCTATCACATGTACCACGCTCTCGCACTTCTCGCAGTGGCATGGGCGACGTCCCACTGGCCGGAGAGCAAAGCACACGTGGCGGGTTGGGCGTTTATCTTCGGTATCGTCGTTTTCTCGGGCAGTCTCTACATTCTGAGCACCACCGGAATCCGCTGGCTAGGCGCCATCACGCCCATTGGCGGCGTCGGTTTCTTGATTGGTTGGCTTCTCCTCGTGTGGGCTGTCTGGCGCTAAGGAAGTCGGAGCGAATATTGGAGAGCTTATGCCAGATGGCTCAGCGCAAACCGAAGCTTTAGATCTTGGCGTCCTCATAACCCGGCTGCAATTTGCCATCTAAGCGTCTCTGACTCCCGACTTCTGATTCTTTGCATATGCCATCAGCCACTCGCTGTCCGCCTTTTGGTCCGCGCGTTGACTCTCCTTCCACCATCAAGTACTTTTGCCTTGATGGTCGTCGGCGTGCCCAAGGAGATCAAAACCGAAGAGAACCGGGTCGCCGTGACACCTACCGGCGTATCGGCATTCGTTGCGCGCAATCACAAAGTCCTGATCGAGAGAAGCGCTGGCGTAGGAAGCGGATTTTCGGATCGCGCCTACGCTGTTGCAGGGGCACAGATCGTCGAGTCACCCGAGGAAGTATGGGATCAAGCAGAGTTGATCATGAAAGTGAAGGAGCCACAACCTTCGGAATTTCCACTCCTGCACAAAGGCCGGATCCTTTTTACTTATCTTCACCTAGCGGCCAATGAGATCGTTACTCGTGTATTGTTGGAGCGAAAAGTCACGGCCATCGCCTACGAAACCATTCAACTGGACGATGGCTCTCTGCCTCTGTTGACTCCGATGAGCGAAATCGCCGGCCGGCTTTCGCTTCAAGTGGGCGCCTGGTGCTTGCAAGCGGAAAACGGCGGTCGTGGCATTCTTCTCGGCGGTGCGTCCGGCGTGAGGCCGGCACACGTCGTGATCCTTGGCGCTGGTATGTCGGGAACCGCAGCCTGCCAAGTCGCCACGGGCATGGGCGCCTATGTCAGCATCCTCGACATCAACCCGTCAAAATTGCGCTACGTCCACGATATATTGAGCGGCCATGTGACCACGTTGATGTCCAACCGGGCCAACATCGAAGAGGCGGTGGTTGATGCCGACCTTCTCATCGGCTCCGTCTTGATCCCAGGCGCCAAGGCCCCGAAGCTTATTACGCGCGCTCTCGTCAAACGCATGAAACCCGGCGCTGCTTTCGTCGATATCTCCATCGATCAAGGCGGCTGCGCCGAGACCTCTCGCCCGACAACCCACCGCGAACCGATTTACGTAGAGGGGGATGTGGTGCATTATTGCGTCACCAATATGCCTGCCATCGTACCCAACACCTCGACCTACGCGTTGACGAATTCCACTCTTTCTTATGGTTTGGAGCTTGCCAACCGCAATTTTCCACAAGCCCTTATCAGAAATAAGCCGCTTGCCAAGGGGCTTAACACGTACGACGGAAAAGTCACTCACGAAGGAGTTGCCACCGCCTTCAATCTTCCATTAATGTCCCTCGAGGAGGTGTTGCGCGCATGAGGTTAGTAACACGCGCTGATTTTGACGGTTTGGTATGTGGTGCTTTGATCACGAAGTTTGAAAAGATCGACTCCTACCTGTTCGTAGAACCGAAATTCATGCAGGACGGCTTGGTCGAAGTTCGCGCCGGCGACATCATCACCAATCTACCCTATCATCCGAATTGCACACTCTGGTTTGACCATCACATTACCAACACGATGCCAGACTTTGATAAGCCAATCATGCCCGGCAAGGGAGGCTTTCGTTTGGCTCCCAGCGCTGCCCGGGTCGTTTGCGAGTACTATGCAGAGACGTCAAAACCGACCGAACGTGAAGGGGCGGCTCGACTTGCGTTCCTCAATACGGAACGTATCAAATATCTCCTACAGGAAGCAGACAAAATCGATGCCGGGCAGTTAACGCGCGATGACATCCTTCATCCCCAGGGCTATGTTCTCATTTCCATGACAACGGACGGCCATTTTGCCGAAGACGAGCCCTATTGGTTGCGCATCATCGAATTGCTGCGGGAAAAGAGCCTCGACGAAACGCTCAAAGATCCTGAGGTTAGCCGACGCTGTCAACAGGTTTTCGATTCGCAGGACCAGCTGCGAAAAATTCTGCTCCAGCGGACAGTGTTAAAGGGCAATGTCATTTATGTCGATCTGCGCGGCATTAAGAACCTGCCCGATGGCAACCGGTTTCTTCTCTTCACGTTGTTTCCCCAAGGCAATATCGCGGTCAAAGTCTCGGACGATGTGCAAAGAGAAGACACCACGGCGATCTCCGTCGGTTACAATATTTTCAACAAGACATCCACGGTGAACGTGGGCGAACTGCTCCACCGTTATGGAGGCGGCGGCCACAAAGTGGTGGGCTCGTGCCGGATACCGAACGACAAAGCGGAGCAAGCGATCAAGGAAATCGTCGCAGCAGTCAGTGAATGAAGGTAGGGGGACGGCATGCCGTGCTCCTACTTGCCTATTGCCTTCTTTAAGATGAAAATCGTCAAGATCGACGCTGCGCTAAAGCGCCTGCTCAAAATTAATCGGGAGATTCGCTATCAGAGCTGTTTTGAAGAGAAGCAATTTACCTCCGGCTTGATCGCCTTCAGACCACAAAAAAAGTCCGACTCAAAACAGATCACCCACGATGACAAAGACGTCGTCTGCCACGTGCTCAAAGGTCGCGGGCGTCTGCGCATCAACGGCCGCCGCATTCCATTGCAGCCCGGAACCGTTTGCCACATCCCCAAAGGCACACCGCATGATTTTGCTGCCGGCCAAGGTAGCGAGTTAGTATTGTTCTACTCGTTGATTACTACCGCCTAGGAAGAGGTGAAGTTGAAACGACCACCTTCCGCGGCTATCATCGAGCAGTTCGCCGCCAGTCATGTCGCGCGGTTTCCGACGCCGTAAATCAGTCCGTGCCAAAGAAACAGTCTTGAGACTCTATTCTGGAACACTTATCCCCCGAATCGGCCTCGTGCTAGCAATTTCACTATTATCAGGTCCGGGTTGTTCCAACCGGACGGCGACGGATCCGCGCTATGTGCCGGCCGGCGATTTGCTGGATATCGTGAAAGACTTCCAGCGGTTGATGAAGGAGGACACCTACCGCTTTCCAATTCCCAAAGATGTCACTGGGGTCAACATCATGAAGGCGACTTTGGTGCGACTGGAAGACTATGAAAAAAAGAACCCCGGGAAATTCACCGACATCGTCCAATACAACAAAGCCCTGGCACTAGAGCGCCTGCGCGAATACGATCAAGCTATCGCCTATTATCGCAAAGTTGCCGAAACCGGTGGCCGTCTAGGGGCGGAAGCGGCGAAAAATGCCGAGGTCCTTGAAGTCTTTCAGCGCATCCTCGAAAAACCGCTGCCCAGTGAGGATCCATTTAAATACATTGCAGCCCTCGATGAAAAAGTTGCGGCGTGGAACCAGCTTATTCAAAAATACCGCGGATCGCCCTATGAGTACCTCGCTCGCGTTGAAGAAGAACGCATCGACCGCGCCAAGGTCGCTTTCGTGGAAGCCAACCGCTATCGTCTCAAAGAAGGCAACCAGATCGTCATTCTAGGCTATAGCCAATTGGTCACTAAACATCGGCAAAGCAAAAACATCTACCGCTTTTTGATCGATTTTGGCGACTTCTATGCTCTGCTTGCAAAAGAGTACGCATCCCAGTACGATCCTGAAGGATTAATCTTTGATTTCAAGGTTTTTGACCAATTTGTCAAATCAGCGCTAAAGCTTTATTCCGAAGTTGCCCAGGTGGACGGGATCGTGGAAAAACTCGAAGCCCAAGGAAAGGTCGAAGCGATGCGCGGCTTCCTGGAAAAAACAACGCGCCTCAACCGATGAAGCACAAGACCGCGTTACCTATCCTGTTGGCCCTACTCGGTTGGTTCCTTAACGCAGCCTTACCCGCACGCGCCCAGGAACGCGAACTGGCCCTGGAGAAAATCCTCAACCCCTTGCCAGAATTTGATCCGTTTGAAAAACCGCCCGCGGCTCCGCTGTTTTTTCCCGATGAAGCCGACAAGCGGGCAAGGGACGCCCTCGTTGATGCCCTGACCAATCGGAAGGACGCCCTGGAGAACCATTTGAGATTCTTTAAAGACGAGGATATGCGCCAGCAGAAGCAGCACGGCTCAGCCACCGGCCTAACCAACCACATCGAGGATTTGGTCAATAATACGATCCAAGACCGGGAACGCTACCTCGCCGCGCAGAAAGATGCGCTCAAGAACGCGTCTTCGCCTGAGCGTAAGAAATACCTTGAAGCCATCATCAACAACGACGACCTCAATAGGGCGGATCAGCTCATGCGCCAGAGCTCGGTGAACACGTGGGGCGGAGTGCTCAACCGCATGCTGAGCTCCGTTGATCTCGCCAGTGTTGCTTCCGGAAATTACATCGGCGCTGCTGTGGAAACAGCCATTACCCAGCTCTATGCCTTAGCCGATCGTGACATGCCGATCGAAGAGCGCCGCGCGCTGGCGCGTGATCTCGACCATTTAAAACGATACCCGGATGACCCGCGCAACGCGGAGATCCTAAAGCACGTCGAAGCTCTAGACAAGAACAAAAGAAATGCGCTGGTCAGAAAACAGCTCAGTAAGGCCAAGGAAGCATTGCAGAAGGGCGAGTTCGAAAAGGCGCAGTTCTATGCAGAACTCGCCTCTTTTCTGGATCCAGAATACCCAGAGGTCGTAAAGGCTTTGAAAGAGACAACGCAGCGCTTAGAAGAAAAAGAACAGGCCAGAAAGAAGGGGCTGGCGACCGCCGAAGAAGCGGTGAAACCGGCTCAACAGGAAGACATTCAGCGTCTGCTTCAGGCTTTGAGTCTGCGTGATGTTCACCAAATCGAGCGGCTGGGCGTCGACATCGACACCAAATACCGTGGCACGCCACTTGCCGACTCCGCCCGCGATGCCGAGGCGGTGTCGATGGAAATGAAAGGATGGCACGAGGACGCGAAGAGGGCCGTCATGCAGATCGCGCGCTCCTCCGTCAATGCTGAGGCTAAGAAGCGTGCCGACGCTTTGCTGCAAAGTCCCGAATATAATTTACTCGATCAATTTAAGGACGCTCAGTCCACCCGCCGCCTGGAGTCCGCGAAATACGTGCTGCTCGGCGAGGATCTACTAAAAAAGAATCTTATATTTGCCGCCAGTGCCATGGCTGCTGGCGGCCCCGGGAGCGCAGCCACGCTGGGGGCGCTGAATGCAATAATGGTGGGGCAAAATCTCTATAGAGTTGTAACCAACAATCCGATTTCCGCCCAGCCGGTGATCGATGCTGGGGTTGCCTATGTTCGCAATCATCCCAATTCCGAAGACGCCTCGGAAGTCTACAGAGTTCTCGCCGACGCTTATGAAGAGCGGGGCCTTTTCGACAAAGCCATCAGCTACCACGAATTAGCCGGCAGCTCGAAGGAAAGAATCGCCGCAGTGAAGGAAAAGGCCGCCAAGGGACTCCTGACTGCCGCAAGCAAGAACAGCGACCGGGGCGCCCGCGAGTACTATCTGACCACAATCGTGGATCAATACCCTGAGAGTCCCGCCGCCGCTGAAGCAACCAAAAAGCTCGCCGATCTCGCCAAAGATGAAAGCCGCGGCCTACGCATGAGCAAGCAGTTTCTCATCGAAAATCCGGAAATCTATGGCCCCAACGGGCTCGGACTCAAATCATCGCTATTCGACGGCAATACTACGAATATGGAAATTGCGGACCGCGGGGTTAACTTGATCGCCGATAACGAACTCCTCATCTACTACCAGACTCCTTGGGGCGTGCGCAGCCAAAGTTATCCTCTTTCCAGACAGACAGGCGACCGTTTCTTTGCTACGCTGCGGCAAAAGAATCACGATATCGCCATGGCGAGTGTTAACGAACGCGCCCAGGGAAGCGTAGGGGGCATCCAAAACCTTCCCGCTTCGGTGGTAACGGGGGAGCGCGAGCGGAAGAGTCCAAGGCCTGACGATCGTGACGACTCAACGTTTTCTCTAATACGTGAAGCAGGAGGGCCAGCCCTATCTTACCCGCAAGTTCTCGATCACGAACTTCTAAGTGAAAATGAGCGAAATCCAGGGGGGAAATATGCCCTGCCACCGCTTCAAGGCAGCATCTCTGCAAGCCGTTTTAGCTTGTCCAGCGCGCTGCCGGGTGAACTTGCAGGCAGCCAACTGGCCGTCGGTACTGATCGCAAGAGCGGCTTTGGCGGCGTTCAGATGCCCATTCCACTGTTGCAAGGCTTCATTCCGGTAGACTTCATGGTGCAAGGCAGACCTGGTGGCGTGGCCATCTATCCCAGAATCCGCACCGGCCAAGACAAAAACGAAGATCCAGAGCTATATCGCTAGAGAGAATGGTTTTCGTGCAACAAGACCTCCGTTCGCGATCCTAAGCAGAAGGCCCGAGCGATCCCTAACCGCCTCCTACATAGAAGCTGCCTGGGCGAAAGGAATGGATACACTTGATGGGTAAGTCAATGAAATTATCGCTTAGAATCGTCACAGTCAGTATTCTGGTTCATTTCTGTGTGTTGGAACCCGTATTCGCCCAGGAGCTTAGAAGGATCCGCATCGGCTACCCCTCGCTTAGTTTCAGACAAAGCAACGTTTGGGTGGCCAAAGAAACAGGACTTTTCAAAAAGTACGGGCTGGATGTGGAGCCGATCTTTCTCCGCGGCGGACAAATGGCTACCCAAGCTCTGGTTGCCGGCGATCCTCCCATCGTAAATATCGGTACCGTAGTCCAAGCCAGTCTCGTGGGCTACAACCTCGTGCTGGTGGCGGCAGTTGAAACTAACTACGATCAGATAGTCTTCGCGCGGCCCGGCATAACCAAACTGGAGCAGCTCAAAGGAAAAAGATTCGGCATCAGCGGGTTTGGCTCGGCAACCCATTACGCGTCTACTATCTTGGTCAGGCATCTAAACATCGACCCCAAAGATCTGCAACTTGTTCCCGGGGGCCCCGACGCGGAGCGGCTAGCTGCCTTGTCTGCCGGAAAGATTGACGCCACGTTTTTTAGTTCGTCCGGCGCCCCGATGGCCAAAAAAGCTGGTTTCGTTGAACTGCTTCAGATTGCGGATCTAGGGGTGGAGGTTCAGGGCAACGGGTTTGCCACCTCGCGCGACTACATCAAAAGCAATCGCGACATTGTGAAGTCTGCGCTAAAAGGTTTTGTTGAAGCGATCTATTTTATTTACGCCAACAAGAAAGAAGCGCAGAAAGTCTTCGCCAAGTATATGCGCACCAACGATCCGGCCGTGCTCGAAGAATCCTACGAAGGCTATGTTAAGATGATTCCCAAAAAACCCTACCCGACTCTCAAGGGGATTCAATTCATGCTGGATATGCTTGTGGAGAAAATGCCGCAGGCGAAAACGGCTAAGCCCGAACAATTCGTCGATCTGAGCTTCTTGCAAGAATTGGAAAAAGAAGGATTCTTTAATGAAATGATGAAAAGATATCCAACCAAATAGAAACGGACATTGAAGTAATAACTCCAACACTCTATGACATTTTGAAAGGAGAAACGCATGGCAACAAAAACTATTCAACCAAAGTCTCTGAGCGATCCGCGACCCAGATATTCCCACGGTATTGTTGCTGAAGGCGGCAAGTTGCTCTTTATCGCCGGGCAAACGGCGTCTGATAAAGATGGCAATGTCGTCGGGAAAGGCGACATCGAAGCGCAAACACGTCAGGTCTTCAAGAATTTGACTGCGGTCTTGCAAGAGGCCGGCGGCACTCTGGACAATATAGTTATGACGACCACGTACATTGTCGACAGACAGTATCGCGAAGGCTACAATCGAGTGCGCAAGGACCAATACAAAAAGGATCCCCCCACGAGCACGCTCGTGATCGTCAAAGGCCTGGCCCACGAGGACTACCTGATCGAAATCGCCGGGATCGCTGTTCTATAATTGTGAAGGTCACGGTTCTCGACGACTACCAGCACGCCATCGCGGGGACTAAGGCCCTCGAGCGCCTACGGCAAAATGCGGAAGTTAATGTTCTAACCGAGAAGCTCGCCACCGAGGAAGATCTCATCCGGACGCTCAAGGGCTCGCAAGCGATTATCCCGATCCGCGAGCGCACCAAATTTCCAGCATCTCTGCTCCGAGGGCTTCCAGATCTCGAATTTATTTCTCAGACGGGAAGTCACGCCTATCATATAGATATTGAAGCCGCCACTCGCGCGGGCATTGTCGTCGCCTTGGCGCCGGGCGGAAACAGCACCACCGAGTTGACTTTCGGTCTGATGATCGGCATCATGCGCCGCATCCCGCAAAGCGATCAAGCCATGCGATGCGGCGAATGGCCACTGATTCTCGGCTATGTTCTGCGGGGAAAAACCTTGGGGATCTTGGGGCTAGGCAAGATCGGTACCGAAGTGGCTGCGATTGGCCGCGCCTTCGGCATGAAGGTGATGGCCTGGGGACCGACGTTGACCGCTGAGCGTGCGGCACAGTCCCAGGCGACTTTTGTGGCCCTTGATGATCTTTTGCAACAAGCCGACGTTGTCTCGGTACACCTCAAGCTCTCCGATCAAAGCAAGGATCTGCTCAACGAGAGCCGGCTTCGCATGATGAAGAAGTCCGCTTACCTTATCAACACCGCGCGCGGCGCCATCGTGGACGAAGGAGCGCTGGTGAATATTTTAAGAGAACGCGCCATCGCCGGGGCCGCTTTGGATGTTTTCGTCAACGAGCCTTTGCCGGACAAGCACCCCTTTCTGGGACTGGAAAATATAGTGATAACTCCTCACCTGGGTTGGCCAACGGATTCGGGCTTTGCCGGTTTCGCGGAAAACGCCGTGGATAATATTCTCGACTACGCGCAGGGTAAATTGACTCGGGCCATAAACCCCGAGGCGCTGCAAAACCGCGTCAAAGACCGCAAGAAGCTCTCGTTTCGTTCCTAGCCGTTAACCGAATCAACCAGCGCTTATCTTGGTGCGGTACATCAGATTATTCCGCTCATCAAAGAATTCTACCAAAGCGTACGAAGGCTGCTGCGTAGGATCGACCGTTATTTTGGCGAAATTAAAAGTCTTGTTGGAGAAAAATTCAAATCTCTTGGCCGTGCCGTTAGTAATAATGTTCACAGGGGCTGCCAACGGCCCCGCGGTGATTTCTTTGACGCCCTTTCCCCGAGGAATCAGACTTACCGCGGCGTAGTGGAGATCACCGCTGAGAAATACGACACCGCGAATTTTTTCCCCAGCGATGAAATGAAAAATCTCGCTTCTCTCCTCTGGGTAACCGTCCCAGCGATCACTCCCTCCGCCATACATCGGCACCGAGGTTCCAACGAACTTAAAAAGCGTTGAGGATGAACTTAACCCGTCCAAAAGCCATTTTTTCTGCTCTTTGCCTAGCATTGTCCCCTTCTTAGGATTGCGATATTGCCGCGTGTCAAGAAGAAACAACTCTAACGCTTGCCCCCAGCGAAACGAACGATAGATCCGCTCCAGCTCATCGGGATTCCGTCGGACTGGCCAATAGTCAAGAAAAGCTTTCCTACCGATTGGAGCAAGCGGGTTTTCCGGCAGATAATTGTCCTCTACTTCATGATCGTCCCAAACCACGTACCAACTGGTTTCAAGGAAACATCGCTGGCTGGCGGCGTCATCGCGGTTGGCTCGGTATTTAGCCCAAAATTCTTCCAATCGATGAGCAGCGCCGCCCCGGTCCGCGTATATGGTATCGCCAAGGTGAAGGCAAAAATCGGGATGTTGGGCGCGAATGGCGTCCATGATAATAAAAGGCTTGTAGCCTTCTCTAGTGTCAGCACTAAAGCAGAACTGCACCACGGCTCTATCGTCGGGCTTCGGAGCTGTCACAAAACGAGCGATCGGGCCGGGTTTTCGCCCGGCAATGTATGCCCGGTAATAGTAGACGGTCCCAGGTTCGAGCCCTTCCAGTTGGAATCGCGCTGTGTTGTCTGCGTCCCCTTCAACCGTGATTGCATCGGTTGCCATAAACTCACTCAAGGCTGGGTCCTTGCTGTATTGCAGACCGACTCGCGTTGCATTCTCCGCTCGTAGCCATACCACCGCGCCATCCGGGGTTACGTCGCCAGCCACATAATCAAGCCAAAGCCCTGTCTCCTGATCGACAGCCGTTACAACCGGCGCGCAAGCTGAATGGCTCAGTAAAAAAGGCACGGCCGCGCCCAAGCGCCCGGCGATGGCAAGGAATTCTCTGCGACTAACTTTCATTTCAAGCATGAAACCTTGCCCAAGTGAGTTCACCGAGCGAACCGGCAAGAACAGGAAAAAAGAAACTGGCAGCGATGCGGCCGGTTACGATCTCAATCCCAAGAAAGGGTATGTCCCTCATAATGATGCGCTGAAGCCCAAACAGAGACCAGGCCGTCAAATAAGAAATCAGCGCGCCGACTCCAACACCCACCTTAAAAAGCGAAGCCACGATAGGAAAGTGTATCATGGGCCGCCGCGAGTCACGCTGCCTAGAAACATACCGATCATTATACCTCGAACACCGGAGGCTTCTCCCATCCATTTTAGAATGAGCTCCTGGGGAACAATTACTTGAATCAAACCGGCGAGAGTAAATGCCGCGACCATGCGCGGTGTGATTTCGAAAATAAGGGAACCGTTGGCGTTGAGCCCCCGACCGGCGGCATGCGGTGATTTCCAGTATACGAGGATAAGCACAATCACAGCGGCGCCATCATGATGATAGTCGAGGTGTCCATAGATCCCCTCAAGATGAGGCTGCATTTTTCCGGTAATGGCATGCGCCGGGCTTTAATGGCGAAGTGTGATTTGGACTGTAATGGGATGGCGCAGATTTTTCAAGCAGCCCGCGCTTTACCTTGCCCGGGTTGTGTCGGTTTAGCCTTTGAGGAAGAAATAGCGCCCATAAAGAAGCGAACCCTGGCTGGAGAAACACCGAACTCGAAGAACAGGCGTCGCCTGTGTTGCGATCCAGCCAACAGGAAAAGAGACGTAGCAGTTAAAGCAGGGAGAAATTATGCTTCGTCTTGGTGGGCCGCGCATCGACTGAAAATCCATATCGACATCGCCGCCCATTCCAGGCGCTATGTCGTGCGGATTTGTACTCGTGAGCAGACGCGGCGAAGGTTGGGGATATCGCCTAGGTATCGGGAAATTAGGGGCGCTTTTGGACGAAGGTGAGAAGCAGGCTGTGCTTGAAGGTCAACGACTCGGAACGGCCGTGTCGCATTTTCTCGTGAGATCAAGCAAATAAACCGATTGCGGGCACGCACGATTGGCGACGCGCAGTTCGAGGTAGTAGCAGATGAGCCATTCTTATCCATTTCAGGAGCATTGGGAATCGGTATTCCCGCTTCTGCATCCTCCTGAGCGACACCAGGACCGGCGGGGATTTCTTTTTCTACTTTTGCTGTCGTGTCAGTGAGACTTTTGTTTGCCAACATAACAGATGACAAAAGTACAATGAATACTAGGATCGCTATTGTTCTTGCTGCCATAGGTCAACTCCCCCGGACGATTGGTTGTGGTCGCGGAGAGTGCAACGGCTGTACCGAAAAAACCAAATCAGCTGGCAGAAGGAATTACAGGGAGAAGCAAGGAGTGTTGGCTCAGAAGAGTTGTAACCTGAGTCGCGGTCCAACCCGAAGCATGGTCTGGAAAAGTACAATAGCCAATCTTAGCGCCCAGTTTTGTTCGTTGACGAGTGGCGCGACGGCTTATCAACTCAGGGCTTGACTATAAAAGAAGGCTCTTCTTCCGCCTTGCTCTTTTGCTGTGCTAGATAAAAGGCAAAGGTTTTTTGTACTAGCCCCGTGAGAAAAGAAACGTCCAGCGGCCCGGGATTACCTTCCTTGATCTGGATGGCTACGGCGAGAGCAAGTTTAGCAAGCTGTGCCCTTCCCGTCTCGAGAAAATAGAGCGCCATGTCCTCCATCCGGCGCTGCATTCGTTTGCCCATTTCTCCAATGCAAAGAGCCGCAACAGCCTCACGCACGATGCTCGCTAAGCGTTCTTCTTTTTGCATCGGATTTAGTACGAGCCGGCTCGTTTGCGCCTCTTGCAACTGCAACAAGAACGACTGCGCGAAATCCTCGTCCAAGATCCAGAACCGCAGCTCTGGTTCGTCAAGTAGGCGCCGAGACAGCTCTCGCCAAGCTCCTTCGCCTACGACATGTGCATCGAGTTTTTTATAAACGGGGTGATCCTGCGGTCTAGGCTTGCCGCTATGGAGCATCGCGCGCAGCTCATGGAAATTCTCCAATCCGGTCCGGCCTTGGGACTTCGCTTTCTCGAACCCTTCATAGATTATTTGATCGGCGTATTCCCAAGGAACAGCGATCATGGAAATCCCATGTTGTTGTTTGATTTCTTGAGCCATCTGCCGTAGCTCTTTGCGTCGAATCTGCGCTCCACCGACGCGCTGGAGCCCGTCGCGGTCACTTACCATCGCTTGGATCGTTTGCAAACCAAAGTTCGGCTGGGGCTTGACTATCCAAACCAAGCGGCCCCCCGTACCGTCAACAGCGGACATATACGCCTCAATCTCAGGTGGACGATTGAATGCCACCGACGCTCCAGCCTTAGGCGCCTCTTCCCGTGGAATGTCCAACCCTCTTTGGCCGAGCTTGAAGAGCGAGCGGCGGATTTCCTTCTTCAAGTCTTTGTCGACCGAACGTTTCTCGATTTCGGTAAGCAATTCTACGGAAGCGGCGTCGGCAATCTTACCGAGCGTAAAAACGACAGCCAGATCTCTCACATGGCTGTTACCGAGTTCTTTTCTTAAGCGGGGCAAGAGAGCCGGCGTGGCGTCTTCGAACACCACACCCGATTGGCGCAGCTCTTCGAGACCTTTGTGTATTTCTGCTTCGTGAGTCTTCTTTTTAACCACTAAAAGTTTCTCCGCTCATCGCAGTGGCGTAAATGCCTTCACGCCTTGGAAAGGTCGGAAAGTTTTCCCGCCCGCCCGGCGAACGCGAAATTTGGCCACTCCTCAACCTGAGCATCGCGATAATTATTTCGGTACCATTGAGCGATCTCGCCGGCCGGGGCAAACCAAACCCTGCTGTGGCTCTTGGCGTAGCGAATGAACTCCCTTAGCAAGTGAGCACGGAAAGGCCTTCCCCCCACGAACGGATGATTGCCCCACATCATAAACTTCGGATCCGTCTCACCCTCTTCGTACAAACAATCGAAGCAATCCTTCCACATCTGCAGGAGATCTCTTGGTGTCCGCCCCGCGCGCTGATAACTCGCGTAGTCGTTAAGGTCGGCGAAGTAACCCAAGACCGTGACTTCCTTGTTTTTGATCTTGAGCGTATAGGGCGTTTCTTGATGCTGCGGATCCATCCAGTACGCGTAGCCGCATTCAACAATAATCTCCGGAGTGTTCACGCTCGGGGCAATCCCGGTCGAAAGGTAGCCAGCTGGAGGTTTACCGACGACCTTCTTGACAATATCCACGGTTTTCTGAAGGTCTTTCTTCTCCTGGTCGCGCCTTTTCATGTAGCTGTAATCATGAATCCAAGTTTCCGTCCCGATCTCATGGCCATATTCGACCGCCTCTTTGAAAATCTCAGGATAGTTTTGCACCGTAATTCCCGTAGGGAAGAAGGTCGTCTGGATTTTTTCCTTTTCAAAGATTTCCAAGAAGCGATAGATGCCGACTCGCTCCCCGAACTCACGGTCGGTTATGGCTCCCAAGTCTTTTTTGGTTAGCGCATTGCTTGGAAAACCCCGGCGGTTTTGCTGTTGCCGCGTCTTTGGACCGCCGAGGTCTTCCGGCCAAGTTTCAAAGGCTACACAGGGTGTAATCGCAATACGCGCCCCCTCGGGCCATTTAATCGGTTGCCGCCTAGGTCTAACCTTCATACTGCCTCCTTAGGATGAAAATCTCGATAGTCATGCCACACTTCTAAATAAGTTTCCAACAGTTTAGGAAAACATCAGCTCACACGGTTCGCTTCCCCTTGACTTGCACTGGGATGCCGGTTAATTGAATTAACTGACCCTGCACACGGAGGCGTAATTATGGCAGATAGCAAGATGATCGACTATCGCGTCGAGAACGGCATAGCCCTAATGGAGATTAACCGGCCACCGGTTAATAGCTACACGACAGATCTTTTGAAGGAACTCGACGCGGCGATCCTTGAAGCTCGTTTTGACGATAACGTTCATGCGGTTGTGCTTACCGGAAAGGTGGAGAAGTTTTTTTCTGCTGGTGCGGACATCAATATGTTATCCAGCAAATCGCTTTCCTTTAAAAACAACTTCGCGCTCCACGGCCATGAAGTTTTGATGCGCCTGGAGAATACTCCCAAGATTGTCATCGCGGCTATCAACGGACACGCGGTCGGTGGCGGTCTCGAAATTGCCATGGCTTGCGATATTCGGATCGCCAAGAAAGAGGGAGGCCGCGTCGGCCTCGCCGAGATTAATCTCGGCGTGATGCCTGGCATGGGTGGCACACAACGATTGCCGCGATTGGTTGGCAAAGCCCGCGCAATGGAGCTTTGCGCTACGGGAAAAACCATTGCTTTTGAAGAAGCGCTCGAGATGGGGCTGGTTCACTATATTTACGACAAGGAAAATTTCATGGAACAGGTGATGGACTACACCCGCCAATTTATCGTACCGAACAAAAGCAGTCTTGCGGTTGGCAAAGTGAAACGAGCTATCCAAACCGGGCTTGAGCTGTCGTTGCCCGACGGTTTGGCCTTCGAAAGAGAGCTTCTTGCCCAGGCTTTCGGCAGTGAAGACGGTCAGGAGGGCGTGAAAGCCTATCTGGAAAAGAGAACGGCCCAGTTCAAAGGCAAGTAACCGAATTAGAGAGACATAGCTGGAGGTTAACTGATGGCAAAGATGTTAATTGGCGGAGAGTCGGTAGACTCCGTAAACAAAGACACCTATGAAGTCCGCAATCCTGCCACCGGCGCAGTGGTAGACTCGGCCCCCAAAGGCAACGAGAAAGACGTTCAGCAGGCGATCCAAGCAGCTGAGGCTGCCTTTAAGGAATGGTCCGATACGACGGCAGAAGATCGCGGCAGCGCGCTCACGAACGCGTGCGAGTTGATTAAAAAGAATAGTGGTGAGATTGCGCAACTACTCACTCAGGAACAAGGTAAGACGTTATTCGAAGCTGGCTTGGAGATTCATCACCTGGTTCACGGTTTGGAGTTTTACGCCGGTCTGGCGTCAAAAGTCCGCGGCTCTCATGTGCCGCTGCCGCAAAAAGGCGCTTACGGAATGGTAGTCCGCCAGCCCATCGGTGTCTGTGGCGGCATTGTGCCGTGGAATTTCCCGCTCACTTTAATGGGAACTAAGCTCGGTCCAGCGCTTGCCGCGGGGAACACGATCATCATCAAGCCAGCTAGCACGACCCCATTGGCGACGATCCGGGCCATTGAATTGATCCAGCAGGCGACCTTCGGTGAAGGAAAGGCGCAAAAACAATTGCCCAAGGGAGCGGTGAATGTCGTTACCGGTCCCGGAAGCACTGTCGGTGAAGAAATTCTACGCAACCCGCGGATCCGTCGCATCGCCTTCACCGGCTCAACACCTGTCGGGCGGCACGTCATGGAAGTCGCCGGGCGCGAGATCAAACGGGTTACGTTAGAGC
>Ga0126382_10000350_pt1 | contig 17727 bp, 17 predicted proteins | sample PanSoiMetPlot_30_FD_92548 | JGI IMG/M metagenome (GOLD analysis project Ga0126382, IMG submission 92548) | Tropical forest soil microbial communities from Panama - MetaG Plot_30 | ecosystem: Environmental > Terrestrial > Soil > Tropical forest > Bulk soil | place: Panama | collected 2016-02-17
AAGCATAGGATGAGCGGCATCGCCAAGAAGGGTCAGCCGCCCCTTGGTCCAGCCTGGAAGTGGCTCACGATCGTATAGCGCCCACCGGAACGTCATTTGGACGTGCCGCAATAGTTGCTCGATGCGCGGATCCCACCCTACGAACTCCCGGCGCAGCACCTCAGGATCGCCAGGAGCCGACCACGATTCTTTCATTTGCTCGTCCGCAGGAACAAAGCCCACGTAATTGATGAGCTTTCTCGCGCGCACCGGAAAGGTGAGAAAATGCTTGGCTTTGCCGAGCCACATTAGCCAGGCATCGGTTGGCCAGTTTGGAATGCACTCGTGCGCCAACACCCCGCGGTAAGCGACAGAGCCCGAGAAAGCTGGACGGGAGGGAGGAAACACGTAGGGTCGAAGCTCAGAGTGGATCCCGTCCGCGGCAATGACGACGTCAGCCGCGGCGATCCTGCCATTTGAAAACGAAACTCGGGCTGCGTCGCCGTCCTGCTCGAACGCTGTGCACCGATGTCCGGTGTGGACGACCTCGGCTGGCAAGGCGTCGGCCAGAATAGCGATAAGGTCGGCGCGGTGCATCCCGAACGTCGCATTCCAGCCAGAGGAGTCCGTCACTTGGACCGGTGCGATCAAAGTCCCGTCGTGGCGGAAGTAGCGAGAACCGGTGCCGACCCTAGCTCCCCATTTCGCCACCGCAGGGCCCAGTCCTACCCTTTCCAGCTGACGCACGCTGTTGGGAGTCAGGAAAACCCCGGCTCCAACCTCGCCAAGAGCGGGAGCCTGTTCAAAGACCGACACTCGAACACCATGCGCAATCAGAGCGTTCGCAGCGAAGAGACCGCCGATACCTCCGCCCACGATCACGACGCTGGGCCGTTCGCCGCCCATCATCAGCTCCTTGCAATGACCGCACCGAAGTATAGCGGATACATTGTTGTATCTTCACACAGACTGACACAGTCTCGCCCTCACAAGGGCCGGCCCAGTGAACGCCGAACCAGTGAGGAGTAATTTGATGCGCGACCTGCCTCCGCAACTTTCATTTTTCGGCAATCGATCCGTTACGGCGCTGGCACTATTTTTTGTTGTGACCGCACCGTTGCAAAGTTCGGCGCGCGCCGAAGATTACCCTGACCACACTGTAAAAGTCATCGTGCCATTCCCCGCGGGCGGAACAGCCGATGCTGTCCCGAGAATTGTAGGTGACTGGCTGTCGCGCAAATGGGGCAAGACGGTCGTCATCGAAAATCGTACCGGTGCAGCCGGAAATATCGGTGCCGAGGTGGTCTACCGTTCAATACCTGACGGATACACACTGCTTTCAACCCCACCGCCTCCGCTCGTGATAAATCAAAATCTCTACCCGAAGCTCGGTTTTGATCCGACCAAATTCGAGCCGATTATTGTGATGGCCCAGGTACCAAACGCACTGATTGTCAATCCGAACAATGTCAAAGCATCCAACCTGACGGAGTTGGTCGAATATCTGCGTAAGAATCCGGGCAAGATCACAAGCGCCACGCAAGGCAACGGAACGACGTCCCATCTCACATCCGAGCTATTCCAGTTGATGGCAAAGGTAATGCTGCGAAACATTCCTTATCGAGGCTCGGCGCCGGCCCTTCAAGGTCTACTCGCCGGCGACGTCGATTTGATGTTCGACAATCTCGGCGTCTCGCTGCCGCTAGTCGAAGCTGGCAAGCTCAAGTTGCTTGCGGTTGCATCTGCTAATCGTCTCCAAACTTTGCCCGACGTGCCCACGATCGCCGAAATGTTGCCGGGTTTAGAAGCGGTCGCCTGGTACGGCATCGTGGCTCCGCCAGCTACCCCCAGAAACGTCATCGACAAGGTCAATGCGGACGTGAACGAAGCCCTCCGGCAACCTGAAGTGCAGGATCAGTTGAAGAAACTGTCTGCAGAGATTTTTGGTGGTTCAGTCGAGCGCACGTCCAAATATATGCTTGAGGAAGTCGACCGGTGGGGCAATGTGATCAAGGCCGCAGATATCAAGCTTCAGTGACCGTCAGACAATCATCCAAGCTCCGTTGGCGTCGACCGATTTAAAAACCGCCTCAAGCGCGGCGGTCGTCTGCAAGATGCCATCAGGCGGAATCGGAAATTTTCCCTGCCCCATCGCCGCCTTTGCGAAATGGTCAAGATTGCGGCCGAGATGATTATCAGTCGGCCGGTCGACTACTTCAGGCTCTTTGCCAGCGTGCCGAACAATTGCGCGCGTCTCGCTAACACTCTCCGCCCGGCAATTCTCGCCAAAAATCGCGATGCGCCAGGCAAAAGGTGTCTTCATGGTTGTGGCAAGCGTGCCGGTAGCGCCGTTCTCAAATTCGATGAGCGCCGAGGTGGTGTCGCCAGTGGCCAGCTTGAGGGTGCGGGCTTTCGACAACGCGCTAATGCGCTTCATGGGACCGACCAGGTCGCGGAAGCAATCGAGCACGTGGATGCCCATGCCAGTCATTCCACCGGCGCGGCTTTCCTCCGAGCGAAGGCGCCGGCTATCGGACGGATAATTGGCCAGCCAGTCGTGGCTGTAATTTCCCTCGGCGTGCATGACGGTGCCGAAGGCACCGGCCTCCTTTAGCTCCGCAAGCACCCGCATTGATGGCATCAACCGAAAATGGTGGCCCACCGCGATCACAATACCAGCGCGTCGGCAGGCGTCGAGCGCAGCCTCAGCGTCGGCTTTGCTCAGCGCAAACGGCTTTTCGCAATAGAGGTGCTTGCCGGCAGCGGCGATCGCCTCCACCTGAGCCCGGTGCTGGGTGTGCGGGGTCGCGAGTACCACGGCTTGAATTGATTTGTCGGCCAGAACGTCATCGAGCGAAGTCCCAAGTGCGATCTGCTGCTCGGCGGCGAAATCAAGCACCGTTTCGGGTTCGAGAGTAACACCACGCACGAAGCGCAGGGGCACGCCGAAGTCGCGCGCCGCCTTCACCAGAGTCTTGCCCCACCATCCGAGGCCAATAATCCCGGTATTTAACATTGTGCCACGTTCTCAATCTGGCCATCCAAGCTCGGTTATGGCAGCAAGATTTACGCCGCAGCCGGCGCACCCGGCTGCCTAAGCGGATGAGCGCGCACGAATGCATCGATTTTTGCGCAGTTGGCAGCAATGCGTGCCAAGGTCGGATAACGCGCGAGGTCAACCTTGAAGAAGTTGGCACCAGCCGCCTGACTGGCAATGCAAATGTCTGCCATAGTGACTTGCTCGCCGTGGCAATAGGTGCCTGTCTCCTTCGATGTCGACAAATTCTGCTCCAGCGCCGTCAGCGCCAGTTTGTGCCAATGCTGTGCCCACTTCATGACGCCTGCTTCATCGGCCTTAAATTCATGCGCAATATATTCGCGCACGCGCGGCACCACGAGCGGATGCGAATCGCAAGCCACGATCTGCGAGAGCCCACGCACCCGCGCACGCGCACGCGGATCACGCGGCAGCAGTGGTGGATTGGGGTAAGTTTCGTCAAGATATTCGATGATCGCCAGCGATTCGAACAGGACCGGGCCATCGCCGTCGATCAGCGCGGGGATCGCCATCATCGGATTGATCGCGCGGAATTTCGCCTCGCGCTGCTCACCCTTCATCAGATTAACATCGATGACCTCATCAACTGTGATGCCCTTTAGATTGAGCGCGATACGCACGCGATACGTTGCCAATGAACGCCAGAACGAAAACAGTTTCACGACTTCCCTCCCTACTTTCTCTCATTTGCTGGCACGCTCGAGCTTGTTCCGGGCATGCCCTTATGCTGGCAAGGCCGTGCATTCCTTATGAGACGGCCTGGACACGCCCGGCTACGAGATGCATCGCTATTTCTTGCTCCCACCCGGATCGGCTTTGAAGCCTGCCGTTTCGATGCCGGCGACTGCAATGATCTCATCGTTATCGCCGGTGTCGCCGGAAATCCCGACTGCGCCCAAGATGTGATTGCCGGCATCGCGGATCAACACACCGCCTGGATTGGGCACCATCCGTCCCCCGCTTGCCGCAACGATGGCCGTAAGGAAATTCGGGTTCTGCGCTGCGCGCTCCATCATGGTGCGCGAGCCCCATCCCATACCGAGCGCGCCATAAGCCTTACCGACGGCCACCTCGAAGCGGATGATGCCTGATCCATCCTCGCGCTTGGCGCAGACGACATGCCCGCCCGTGTCGAGCACAACGACCGTCTGCGGCATCTGTTTGAGTTCGCGCGCTTTCTTCAATGTGGCGTCGACAATACTCGAGGCCTGAGCGAGCGTGACGGACATAGCTACTCCTTACTGTTTTTTACGTGTGGCCCAATAGACGGACATGCGTGAACCATCGCCACCGCCGAATCCATGTCTTGTCGCGTCCTCGAATCCGGTTAGCGCAGCTTTGGTAACGCGCATGTCGGCGCCGCGCGCTTCACCCGTTTCAACCATTGTTCGCAAATCTTTCACGCCGTTGGCGATGCTGAACGTGGTCGGCCCCGGATCGCGGCCTTCCAACATGGTCACAATCATCTCAGCCCGATTTTTAAGGGCCGCATTTGCTCCGTTGGTATCAACAAAGAGATCAAGCAGGCGCTTCGGCTCCCACCCAGCGGCGCTCGCTATGGCAAAGGCCTCACCATAGGCCTGCCAGGCCACCATCAGAGGCAGATTGATCGCGAGTTTCATCGACGCGCCAGTGCCGATCGGCCCGCAATGTTCGAGCCGCCGGCAAAGCTGATTGAGGATTGGCCTGGCACGTTCGGCGTCGGTGAGATCGGCGCCCATGAGGCCGAGCAATTTTCCCTGGCGCGCTGGCGCGGTCGAACCCCCCACCGGGCATTCCACCATCGCTGCACCCTTCCCGCGCGCCTTGGCAGCAAGTGCAATCGGTACCTTCGGCGGCACCGTGCTCATTTCAATGAGCAGCTTGCCCTTAACATCGCCAGAAAGAAGGCCGTTCGGACCGTTGTAGACAGCATCGATCGCTGTCGCGTCGGTAAGCATCGTGATCGTGGCTTCGACTGCGCTCGCGAGCTCCGCCGGGGTCACCGCTGCCCGGGCGCCGGCGTCAGCAAACGGCTTGATCTTCTCGGATGTGCGATTCCACACCGTCACGTCGTGCCCCACTTCCATGAGCCTGGCTGCGACGGCAGCGCCCATGACCCCGAGACCTGCAACACCGATCTGCATGCATCCTCCCTTGATGCTTTTGCCGCCGACGATAGGCGATCATGGACGCGCTTTAAAGTCGCATTGCATGCTCGCGCGACTCGACAGTCTCACACCCAACGCATAAGAGGGAACGGGACGAAGTCGATGCGATTCCGCATCGGAGGGACGGTGAATGGCGGTGAGAAGGACCAAAGGCGCCGTCGGCGTGATCGGCCTCGGCATTATGGGCGGCGCATTTGCAAGAAACCTGGTGTCCGCCGGCTGGCGCGTTGTGGGTTACGACACCAATCCGACGCGGCGTCGAGAAGCAAAACGTGCTGGCGTCGAGGTCATGCACAATGCCGCCGAAGTGGCAGCTGCGGTGCCAACCATTCTAACTAGCCTCCCCAAGCCCCAAGCGCTCATAAACACTGTGCAGAAGATCACGACTGCGGCCCTTAAGAACAAGGTGCTGGTGGAAATGAGCACGTTCGCAATTTCAGATAAGGAAAAAGCAGCACGCGCGGCGCGCAAAGCCGGCCACGTGATGATCGACTGTCCGGTAAGCGGCACAGGCTCACAAGCGAAAAATCGCGACCTTGTTTTCTATGCCAGTGGCGATGCCAGAACCATCGCGAAGTTGCGCCCGGTCCTGACCGCTTTCGGCCGCCATGTCTTCAATGTCGGCGCATTCGGCAATGGCAGCCGCATGAAATATGTCGCCAATCTGCTGGTAGCTATCAACAACGTCGCCGCCGCTGAAGCGATGGTACTCGGCATGAAGGCCGGTCTCGATCCGCGCATGATCGTTGACCTGGTAAAGGCTGGCGCAGGCAATTCACGCGTCTTCGAACTGCGGGCGCCGATGATGGCGAAAGGCCGCTACGACGACGTCACCATGAAAATCTCTGTGTGGGACAAAGATATGCAGGTGATCGGCGACTACGCGCGCAAGATTCGCGTGCCGACGCCGATATTCGATGCCACCAAGGACATTTATCTGAAGGCCATGAAGAGCGGCCTCGGTGCCCGGGATACGGCTGCAGTCTGCGCCGTGTTAGAAAAGATGGCAAAGGTGAAACGGCGCAGAAGATCGATAGTTGCGTAACCGCATGCTCCGCTCATTCCCGCGAAAGCGGGAATCCGAGCGGAGAACTTCTTCTTCGCGCTTGCGTCCTGCTTCCCCTTCTGTAGCCTTCCCAACCGACAAAGGAATTGTCAGTCGGAGGGCCTGATGGCTTCGTTGCGGCAGCGGACGGAAATCCGTGATGGCATGCGGATTGATTGGGACGTGCCGATCACAATGGATGATGGATTAGTCCTCCGCGCCGATATCTTTCGCCCGGTGAAAGACGGAAAATTTCCGGTAATCCTTTCTTACGGGCCCTACGCCAAAAATCTCGCCTTTCAGGACGGCTATCCAAGCTCGTGGAAGCGCATGGCGGAACATCATCCTGACGTCACTGCCGGATCGAGCAATCTCTATCAGAGCTGGGAAGTGGTCGATCCGGAAAAATGGGTGCCGCACGATTACGCCTGCGTTCGTGTCGATTCACGCGGTGCCGGCTGCTCGCCCGGCTTCATCGATCATTTCTCACCGCGCGAGACAAAAGATTTCTACGACTGCATTGAATGGGTGGGCGCGCAGCCCTGGTCGAACGGTAAGGTCGGCCTCAACGGGATTTCTTACTACGGCATCAATCAGTGGCACGTCGCTTCGCTGCAGCCACCGCACCTGGCCGCGATGTGCATCTGGGAAGGCGCCGCCGACTGGTATCGCGATATGACGCATCATGGTGGCATTCTCTCGACGTTCTGGGAAAATTGGTACGACATGCAGGTTAAGACCGTGCAATACGGCGCCGGTGAGCGGGGCAAGCGCAGCCGCGTTCACAGTGAACTTGTGTGCGGACCCGAAACTTTGTCGGAAGAAGCGCTCGCCAGAAACCGGGCAGATTTCGGCACCGACATCGTGTCCCATCCACTGGATGACGACTACCACAAGGCACGTTCGCCGAAATGGGACAAGGTCGTCACGCCACTGTTCTCGGCCGCCAATTGGGGCGGTCAGGGCCTACATCCACGCGGCAATTTCGAGGGCTTTGTGCGGGCTGCCGCCAAACAGAAATGGCTGGAAGCACACGGCATCGAGCACTGGACGCACTTTTATACCGACTATGGGCGCGAGCAGCAGTTGCGCTTCTTCGACTGTTTCCTGCACGGCAAGAAAGACGGCTGGGCGAAGCAGCCCAAGGTACTTCTGCAGGTGCGTCACATCGATAAGTTTGTTCCACGCGCCGAAAATGAATGGCCGCTCAGGCGCACCAGATGGACCAAGTTCTATCTCGATCCGACATCCATGATGCTAACGACCAAAAAACCCTCCGGCCTAGCGCAACTCAAGTTTAACGCGATGGGCGATGGCCTTACCTTCCTCACGCCGCCGCTTGGGAAGGAAACGGAAATCACCGGGCCCTCGGCGTTGAAACTCTTTGCTTCTTCTTCGACGCCTGACGCAGACTTTTTCATCGTACTGCGCGTGTTCGCCGGTGACCTCAAGGAAATTGTGTTTCAGGGTGCAATCGACCCTCACACTCCGGTCGCACAGGGATGGCTGCGTGCGTCGCACCGCAAGCTCGACAAAAAGTCGTCGAAGCCTTACCGCCCCTATCACGCGCACGATCAGAAGCAGCCACTAAAGAAAGGCCAGCCGGTGGAGCTCGACATCGAAATATGGCCGACTTCGATCGTTGTGCCGGCTGGCTATCGGGTAGGTTTGTCAATCCGCGGCAAGGACTACGAATATGGCGGGGCGAGCGGCGGCAGGCTGTCGAACTTCAAGAATGAGCTGAGAGGCTGCGGTCCGTTCCTGCATGACGATCCCCGCGATCGGCCACCAGCGATTTTTAACGGCATTACGAGCTTGCATTTTGGCCGCGCCAAGACGCCTTATTTGCTGCTGCCTATCATTCCGCCGAAAAAACGGGCAGGTGGAAAGTAACACGGTGGCGTGACCGGGCTTTACAAACCTTACAAATTCGAGCTGCGGCCATATAGGGTATTCATTCTCCTCGAACCTAAGGTAAGCTTCGTGCAACCTTCGAAGTAACAGAAGGATCAGGGGAATGAATACGCAATTCTGGGTGGTCCAGGCATTCAATGGCGAGTCCTACGGTCATCGACACACGTCGCAATGCTTCGAATAAGGCCACATCGCCAATGTTTACCGAGCGACAAGGCCAATCAAAGGGAGGAAATTCAATGTCTCGCAAAATCACTCGTCGTAAATTTATTGTCGGAACGGCCGCTGGCACCGCTGCCGCGACGTTTAATTTCCCGGCACCCGCCATCGCGCAAGCTGCGCCATTCAAGCTCGGCCTGCTCACGGTCAAGACCGGCCCGCTCGCGCAGGGCGGCATCCAGATGGAACAGGGGATTGTCACATTCCTGAAGGAGAAGAACTACACGTTCGCTGGCCGGAAGGTCGAATTTATTTCCGCCGACACCGGTGGAAGCCCCGCTGGCACCAAGACTAAGGCACAGGAGCTGATCGAGCGCGACAAGGTCGACACGATCGTTGGTCCGCTCGCCGCCTTCGAACTTCTGGCTATCACCGACTACATCGCGCAGCAGAAGACGCCGTGCCTAAGCCTTGCCGCCGCCGAGGACTTGACACAACGGAGGCCAAATCCATACTTCTTGCGCGCGTCGGCGACCTCCTCGCAGGCGATGCATCCGATGGCGGATTTTGCCGCAAAGGAACTGAAGCTCAAGCGAATGATCACGATCTCGGAGGACTTCGCCTTCGGCTACGAACAGATGGGCGGATTCCAACAGACCTTCGAGGACAACGGCGGCAGAATCGTTAACAAGCTTTGGCCCCCGATCGTGACCCCCGACTACACGCCTTACTTGGCGCAGATCGAGGGCGTCGACGGCGTGTGCCAAGGCTTTGCTGGCTCAAATCCGCTCCGCTTCATGAAGCAATACGCCGCGGCTGGATTGAAATATCCGGTGGTGACCGGCGAAACCGGCGGCGATGATGCTCTACTGCGTTCTTTCGGAGATGAGGCCCTCGGCATGTACAGCTGCTGCCCCTACACACTCGACCTCAACACCGACACCAACAAGCGCTTCGTTGCGGCTATGAACAAGGACTATGGCGTTGATCCGGGCTTCTATTGCGCGGGTCTTTACGTCAACGGCATGGTGGTCGAAGCGGGTCTACAGAAAACTAGCGGCAAATCGGACGACAAGACTGAGTTCATGAAAGCGATGAAGTCGGTGTCCCTCACCGACACGCCACGTGGGCCGATCAAGTTCGACAACTTCGGCAACGTGATCGGCGACTTCTACGTCCGCCATCTCGAAAAGGCGAACGGCAAATTCATCAACAAGACGGTCAAGGTTTACCACAATGTGAGCCAGTTCTGGACCTACGACGAGAAGAAGTTTCTCGAACAGCCCGTCTATTCGCGCAATTATCCGCCGCTCAAATCGTAATTGACGGCAACACAGCGGGCGCCGCGAAGGCGCCCGCCTGCTCTTGACACGGTGGCGGGGACGACGGCGACCATGACTTTTTGGCTGGTGCTGACGGCCAATAGCATTACCTTCGGCGGTTTGTTGTTTCTGCTATCGGCGGGCTTCTCCCTCATCTTCGGGCTGATGCGGATTCCGAACCTAACGCACGGCTCGCTGTTCATGCTGGGCGCTTACATCGGCGCAACGTTCGTTATCGGCATGCTCGGCGTGAAGATGAATTTCTGGCTCGCCGCAGTGCTGGCGACGCTCACGGTCGCCTTTCTCGGCGCGCTGGCAGAGCGCATGCTGCTGCGTCGGCTACCCGGCGATCAACTGGCGCAAGTATTAGTTACGCTCGGCCTGTCCTTCATGGCGGCTGACTTTTGCCTGCTGGTCTGGGGCGGCGATCCGCTGTCGGTGGCAACCCCCCCGGAGCTTGCCGGATTCGCACGCCTCGGCGTTCTTGTTTTCCCGAATTATCGGCTGGCGATAATTGTCATTGCCGTCATCGTGGCGATCGGCCTTTGGCTTCTGCTCGACCGTACCCGGCTCGGCGCCATGATCCGGGCCGGCGTCGATGATCCCGACATGGCGCGCGTGGTCGGCGTTCGCGTGTCGCAGCTGTTCACCATCGTGTTCGCGCTCGGCGCAGGTCTCGCCGCTTTCGCTGGCATCATCGGCGGACCGATCCTTTCGGTCTATCCCGGCCTGGACCAGGACATGCTGCCACTGGCGCTGGTGGTGGTCATTCTCGGCGGCAGCGGAAGCTTGCTCGGCTCCTTTGTAGGCAGCATCATTGTCGGTTTCATTTACAACTTTGGTCAGGCGCTGCTCCCGGAGCTTGCGTATTTCGTCCTCTTCTTTCCGATGTTGCTCGTCCTGCTGCTGCGGCCGCAGGGTCTTTTCGGCAGGCATGTGCCATGAGCGGTCGCGTTTTCGCCCTTGGCGTTGCATTCGTCGCGCTTGTAACCCTGCCGTATTGGATGACAGGCGTTTATTACATCAATGTCGCCAGCCAGATTCTCTTCTACGCGATTTTTGCGCTCGCGTTGAACGTGCTGGTGGGCTACGCCGGTCTGGTTTCGCTCGGTCATGCCGGTCTTTTCGGCGTGACCGCTTATGCAACCGGCTACATGTTGCAGCTCGGATTCGGTCATCCAATGGCCATCCTCGTTGCGCTGGTTATTAGTTTGATTTCGGTGGCGATCTACGCGGTACTGTCGCTGCGCTCAACGGGGATCGGGTTCATCATGATCACCCTCGCATTGGGCGAAATCCTTTGGGGACTTGCCTATCGCTGGATCAGCCTGACCGGCGGCGACAATGGGTTAAGCCTAAAGACACGTCCGGAACCGTTCGGCTATTCGCTGTCTGACGCAACTGCGTTTTATTACGCCACGCTGGTCATTTTCCTGCTTTCGCTCGCAGCGGTGACGGTGTTCGTGCGTTCACCGCTCGGCGCCGCGTTGATGGGCACCCGCGACCAGGCGCGCAGAATGAGTGCGCTCGGCTATCACGTCTGGGCGATTCGCTTTTACGCCTGCCTGTTTTCTGGGCTTCTGACCGCCGTGTCAGCCATCCTGTTCGTCTATTATACGCAATTCATCAGCCCGCAGACGCTGGGTCTCACCTCCTCGGCCGAGGTGCTGCTGATGGTGATCTCAGGCGGTGCCGGCACGCTGCTCGGGCCGATCTTTGGCGCGGGATTGGTCGTGATTGTTAAGACCGTTGTGAGCGGCTTCATTGAACGTTGGAATTTTCTGCTCGGCGCTATTTTCGTCGCTATCGTGATTTTGATGCCCGAAGGCCTGGCGCCGGGAACTGCACGTCTGTGGCGGTTGGCGCGACGAAAACGAGCGCGCAGCAGCAAGGCAATCCCGGGCAGCGCCGAGGCAAAGCCATGACCGCGCTCACTGTTACGGGCCTTTGCAAAGCATTCGGCGGTCTGCGTGTGACCACGGATGTCAATCTCGATGTCGAGCCGGGTGAGCGACGGCTTATCATCGGCCCCAACGGCGCCGGGAAGACGACGCTGTTCAATCTCATCACCGGAGAGCTGACGCCGGATTCGGGGACGATCAAGCTATTCGGCCAGGACATCACCAGTGTGCCGAGCCGCCGCCGCGCTCACCTCGGCATGGCGCGCACCTACCAAATCATCACTCTGTTCGTACGCGACACTATTATTCACAACGTAACGCTAGCGCTGCTCGGCCTGTCACCTTCGCGCTGGAATCCGCTGATTGACCTCAAAAGGCAAGGTCATTTTGTCGAGCATGCTCAAGCAGCATTGGAACGTGTCGGTCTTGGGCACATAGCAAATCGTCCATTGGCACAGACCTCCTACGGCGAGCGCCGCCGTGTCGAGATCGCCATGGCGCTCACGCAGAATCCAAAAGTCCTACTACTTGACGAGCCATTTGCAGGCTTGTCGATCGACGAACGGCGTGACGTGAAGGAGTTGCTGCTGGCGATTCCACGCGACGTCACCATCGTGATGATCGAACACAACATGGACGTGGCATTGGAATTCGCCGAGCGCATTACGCTCCTGCATTTTGGCGAGGTGATCGTCGAGGGCAATCGCGCGGAGGTGGTCGCAGATCCCCGCACACGGGAGGTCTATCTTGGCCACTAGCGCGCTCAGCCTCAACCACATCGACGCCTTTTATGGCGATAGCCATGTCCTCGGCGACGTGTCGTTCGAGCTTGGGGAAGCGCGCATGCTTGGCCTGCTCGGCCGTAACGGTGCCGGCAAATCGACGTGTATGAACGTCACAATGGGACTATTGGCGCCGCGGCGGGGTGTAGTCACAGTATTCGGCCAGAAGGTGAGCGGTTTCCCACCGGAGATGATCGCGGCACGTGGAGTTGCGCTTGTGCCACAGGGCCGCCGCATCTTCAAAAGCCTGAGCGTGCGCGAGAATCTGGTTGTCGCCGCCCGCAAGCCTGATCCCGGCAGCAAGCATGCGCCCTGGACTACGGACACCGTGTTCGGGATTTTTCCGCGCCTGGCCGAGCGGCGCAATCAGATCGCGGCGCATCTGTCCGGAGGCGAACAGCAGATGCTTGCAATTGGCCGCGCGTTGATGGGAAACCCGCGTGTTCTCCTGATGGACGAGCCGTCGGAAGGACTGGCTCCACAGATCGTCGCCGAAGTGATGGCGACCATCCGCAAACTAAAGGAAAGTGGCTTGTCGATTGTTCTGGTCGAACAGAATCCGAAACTGGTGTTCGATGTCGCGGACGACATCGTCATTCTCAACACCGGCCGTGTCGCGATCGTTTCCACCCCCGCGCAACTGGAAAAAGACGGCGTCGATTTGCGCCAGCACCTTGGGGTGTTTTGAGTCCTCCGCGTTGAAAACCAAGAGAGCACGGATTACTGGACCATCTGTATTCGCGGATGATGACCAAACAAGAGGCCGGAATGGCTGACATCTGGAACAAATATGCCGACACTGCTGCGCGCAAGCACGGCAAGCCAGGGCGCGACGTGCGGCCGAAGAGCGTCACTATCGATGCCCATACACACATCGCCGTGCCGCGTGCTGCTGAATTCATCAAGCCGCATCTCGACATCAGCACGATTCCTCTCGCGCATTTCGCCTCGGTGGAAACCAAGGCGATCAACGCCAAGCAGGAGGTCGACATCCGCGGCTGCATGACCGGCTATTACGAGCGCTTCGCCATCATGGACAAGATGGGCATCGGTGTGCAGCTGGTGATGCCGCCGCCGCCGCAGTGTTATCACACCGTCGCGCTCGAATATGCCGTGCCTGCCGCGCGCATGATCAACGAGGGCGTTGCCGAATTCGTGTCGCGCCACAAGGATCGCTTCATCCCGTGCGGGACCGTGCCAATGCAGGATGGCAATGAGGCGGCGAAAGAGCTCGAGCACTGCATGAAGACACTGAATTTTAAGGCTGTCGAGATCCTCACCAATGTCGCTGGCAAGGAACTGTCTGATCCCGCCTTCGCGTCGTTCTGGAAAAAGGCCGAAGAATTGGGCGCATTGGTAATCATCCATCCAAATGGTTTCACCGAAGGCCAGCGACTGTCACGTTTTTATTTCAACAACATCATCGGCAACCCCTTCGAAACGACACTTGCCCAGCATTATTTAATCTTTGACGGCGTGCTTGAGCGCCATCCAAATCTGAAGATCTTTGCCATGCATGGCAGCGGCTATCTCGGCGCCTACTCGGGCCGTATCGACCATGCCTGGGGGGCGAGGTCGGATTGCCACGCTGATCTGCCGAACCCCCCGACCAGCTACTTGAAAAAGGTTTACGTCGACACGGTCGTTTTCACGCCGGGGCAGTTGAAGGCACTCGTCGACACCTTTGGCCTCGAGCACGTCGTCATGGGTAGCGATTATCCCTTCGATATGCTGGAACACGATCCTGTCGGTCACATCGCTTCCGTCGAAAACTTCGACAAGAAAGCTCGCGCCGCGCTCGCGGGCGGCAACGCGAAGAAGATGCTGGGGATGTGATCGCCTCTCCCCGCTTTTGCGGGACGCTACCGCACTGGCGGCTCCCAATTATTCAAATGGGAAAGCGCACTCGTCGCGTCACGCATGAGTGACGGATATCTGCGCGATAGCTTGACGGCTACTCGCCAACCTTGCTGATGCCTGCTTCAATACGGCGCGCCTCGATCCGCTCTTCGGCTGCTCTGCAGGCGAAATTGGTGCTCATTTCTATATCACCGCGCTGTTTAGCTTCATTGGCAAGAGCCTCGTATTGGGCTGCCCTTTCCCGACATTCAGCCGCTCGTTCGGACGCTTCGGCGCGCTCTTTAGCTTCGTCGGCCATTGGCTCGTTTCCTGTCAGAAAGTCTGCTTACGTATCGGCAGTTGATCTGAGACGATCAGCTCACGCGACAGCTGATTGGGTGGATAGGCGCGACCATCTCCGCTCGCGCCATCCTGCGCGCTCGCACGAACCCCGAAGCCTGCACGCGGAACTAAGCTCTGCCCTCAAACTTGAACGAAACTTTCACCTTCGCGCGATACGCTTCCACTTTTCCATCCTTGAGCTGCATGTCTAATTGTTCGACCTCTGCAATCCGAAGGTCCCTTAGGGTCTTGGCGGCCGTGTCGACCGCAGTTTTTGCGGCTTTCTCCCACGATTCCGCACTGGTACCGACCAATTCAATGACTTTGTAAACGGAGTTAGGCATAGCGCCCTCCTTGGAGCGTCTAGTCGGTGGAGTGTCTCGCCACCGACCGTTCTGGTGATCCAGCTAAGCCGCACAACTTGAAGAGGTAAAAGACCGCAAGTCAAGCAAGCGTAGAGGCAAGATTGGGACCTACGCGTATAAAAAATCCAGCACGGCAGTCTCGGCGATTACTGCCGCATCCGTGCTGTGCTTACCGGCGCGCGCCTGTTCTTCCTGCGTACGGCTCGCTTGCAAATAAGCACCGAGATGGCGCGCGCGTTCGATGATGCGGTAGTTTTGCGCCAGCCGCACCGCTTCGAAACGCTTGAGTGCGGTTTCCACCTCGGTTTCTTTCTGCAGCGCTTCCGCCAACGCAGCCGCATCGTCCGCCGCCTTTGAAACGCCGGCCGCTACATGCGGCCGCGCGACGAAAGCCGCGTCGCCCACGACCGCCACCCGGCCAAAAGCCATCCGTGGCGATTCCAGATCGTAGATCGGCTGCAGAATTGGCTCCTCGATCAGTCGCACGATCTGCCAGAATTGCGGAGCCACCAACCTCTCGGCATCAGCGCGCATTTCGGCGATTGCTTCGCGGCGGATCAACGGAGGCGGAATCGATATGGTGTGCGTAACACCTTGCTCGTCGGTGAGCAGCCATTGCAATTTCGTCGTCTCATCAGCCGGGCGATACCAGACGACATTGTAGCGGCGATGGCCGGGTCGTAAGTCATTACCGGGCCCGGCGACAGGGTAGCCAAGAAACTGTTCGCCCCGAGGTAAACCAAATGTCATGTACTCAAAAAGTTCATGATGCACGTCTGGCGGAAAAGACCTTTCAGCAATCAACGCGCGCCAGGCCGAGTAGCCTGCGTAGCTCGGAGCCACTTCCGGCAGTACGTGCTGACGCACTGTCGAGCGAATGCCGTCGGCTCCGACCAGCAGATCCACTTCCATGATTTCGCCATCGGAAAAATGCGCCCGCACTGCACCCGAATCTTGCGTGAACTCTGCAAGGCCGCGCCCACGGTGATAATGCGCGGCCGGGAATGCGTCGCGCAGCAGCCGGTAGACCCGCTCCCACGCGGTGAGTACTTGCGGGCATTCAAACTCATGCGTCAGACGCCCTTGCGCATCGAGGATCTTGCGGGTCGTGATATGGACGCCCAGGTCTTGCGTAGCGAGACCAAGCCCGCGCAGCCGTTCGATCAATTCATACTGGGCCACGATGCCGGCGCCGCGGCCGGACAACTCGCTCTCCACCCGCTCGTAAATATCCACCGCCCAGCCGGCGCGTCGCAGCAGAAGCCCGCTAAGCAAGCCGCTCATCGAGCCGCCTACAATTAATGCGTGTTTCCCGCGAGCCCCGGCCAATCGATCCCTCGATCTTTCCGTTTACCCATTTATCCTATATATGACAGCGAACAGCTTTGGAGGAATTCCGATGGCCCTGACCATGCTCGACAAGCCTCCTGAGAAAAAGGAAAAGTCGCAGTGGCCGGCAGACCTCGCCGCCGAGTTCGAGCGTGAGAGCAAGAATCCGAACCCTTGTGTCGGCTCCACGCTGCTATCGGAAAATGAGCGAACCCGCGTATGGATCATCCGCCTCGCCCCCGGCGAGCGCATCGGCTTCCACCGTCACGTGCTGGATTATTTCTGGACTTCAGTTTCCGGTGGGCGTGGGCGGCAACATGTGCATGACGGCACCACCGTCGAGTACACCTACCAGCCAGGCGAGACCCGGCACGAGAGCTACGGCAAAGGCGAGTTCAAAGTGCATGATCTTGAAAATCTCGGCGACCGCGAGATGGTCTTTATGACCGTCGAATTCAAGGATAGTGCTAATGAGCCAATGGCGCTGCCGGCTGGCGTAAGGCCGCAGTCCGCCGCCGCCTGACATACTCTCTCTCAACCTTCCACCCGCCCCCGCAGTGCTGGTCGCCGGGCGTTTTATTTTGCCGCTAGGGGCAACTTCCACTAACCGAGCCGGCGGACTAGCCAAGCAGTTGATCATACTGCAAACTGCCGAGCAACGCCGGACACGGGCAAAGCAAGAACACAGCGGTCCAGGGGGGACAATGACAACCACGCAATATGCACCAACGCGCCAATCGAGGATCGTATAAGTGTCCTTCGATCTCCTGATCGGCGCGATCGTCGCCGGGCTGCTGCTCGGCGGCTTCTACGCCGCCGTTACCGCCGGAATCTCGATCGCCTTCGGCATGCTCGACATCGTCAATATCGCGCATCCGGCCTTCATCGTCCTTGGTTCCTACATCGCCTACATCATCAATGTAGGTTTTGGTGTGGATCCGATCATCATCAGTGTCGTCATGCTGCCGGTGTTTTATTTGCTCGGCACCGCGATCTACCAGATCTATTACCTGTCATTCGAAAAACGCGGCCAGGAATCCCTGCGCGGCCTTGCTTTCTTTTTTGGTGTGCTGTTCGTCACCGAAGTCATGCTACTGCTGGCCTTCGGCGTCGACTATCGCTACGTCGAGGCGCCCTATATCGGGCCGAGTTTACATTTCGGCCCCATCGATCTGCCGCTGCGCATGCTGGTTCCTTGCCTCGCTTCGCTAACGATGTTCGCCGTATTGCAGATTCTTATCAGCCGCACTTTCACGGGTCGTGCGGTGCTCGCGGTCTCGCAGGACCAGCTCGCGCTTCAGTTGATGGCCGTTGATCCAATCCGCATCAAGCGCATTGCCTTTGGTCTTTCGATTGCGACTGCTTCGGTCGCCGGCGCGCTGCTAGTTATCATTCAGCCGGTCGAACCCTCGGTCGGACGCGAATACATCGGGCGCGTGTTCGCCATTTGCGTGCTCGGCGGCCTGGGCAGCATGCCTGGAACGCTCATCGCCGCTATGCTGCTCGGCGTAGTGGAAAGTATCACCGCTACCTTTTACGGGC
>Ga0126382_10000351_pt1 | contig 17721 bp, 10 predicted proteins | sample PanSoiMetPlot_30_FD_92548 | JGI IMG/M metagenome (GOLD analysis project Ga0126382, IMG submission 92548) | Tropical forest soil microbial communities from Panama - MetaG Plot_30 | ecosystem: Environmental > Terrestrial > Soil > Tropical forest > Bulk soil | place: Panama | collected 2016-02-17
AGCAGCGCTGAATGGGAGTTGGAGTTGGGGACTGGATAAGGACTGGGTTAGAACTCCGTGCGAACAACGGCGTGCCCCGACGCCTGTAACTCTATCCCCCTACTAATCCCCAACTCCCAACCCCCAACCCCCAACCCTTGCGTGTTAACCGCCCAGCTGAAGCTTGTATTCGGCAACCAGCTTGTTCTTGCCGGACCCTTTACTGACTTTGACCGGGAGCTTCAACCGCGCCTCTTTAAAAAAGCATAGGCTGTCTTTCGTGGATTCGCAGTAGTACACGACCAGTCCAAGCTCAATCGACGCCTCACCCTCTCGCGCAGAGATAGGAATGCTTAATGGGAAGGTAGGATTTGCAAAGCTCTGCGCCGAGCCGGCTCCCAGGGACAAGGCTTCGCCTTGGGACGTTGCGGTCACCGCTGTAGGTGCCAGCTTGTTCAACTTGTAACCCGAAGGCAATTCCAATTGTAACGTGAGACTGGCATCACCTGGGTCGATCGACTGCTGGCCGAGCTCGATTGTTTCACCCAAAAACTTTTTGGACTTTCGAGGCCTCAGCTTTTCTAGCCCGGTTATTTGAAGCGTTTCGACTTTCCTGGTCTTGAGGTCGGCAACTCTGATCAGGTGATTGTTTGTGTCTGCGATGTACAATTTTCCTAACGCAATACTTACTCCGCCCGGCTCGTCAAACGTTGCGTGATCACCGTCACGCATGCCGGTTTCACCGGTTCCAACAAACGTCTCCGATGTACGTTCGTTTGGAGAAACACGCTTTATTTTGTTGTTGTAAGTATCCGCCACGTACAACGATCCATCGTGATACGTGACCCCAAGCGGATGTTGCAATCGAACCATCGAGCCTTTGCCATCGCGATCGCCAAATTCGAAAAGGTCTTCGCCGACGATCGTGCTTACGCGACCATTGGGATCCAGATCGGCCGATCGGATAGAGCTGACCTCACTGTCTGCAAAATAGAGCTTCTTACCATCGGTGGTTATACCAGATGGCTGGGCCAGGGCGGCTTCGGTGAGAAGGCCGTCGACTCGCGCCTCGCGACCGGTCCCGGCGTAAGGAGCAATACCACCTGTTTTGGGGTTCATTTGCCAGAGTTGATGGGGTCCAGCCATCGCAATATAAAGGATGCCGTTTTGCATCGTGAGGTCCCACGGTGAGTTGAGCTGAGTAGATTTGCCCTGACCGCCAAATGTAACCCGGCGTTGTAGTTGCTCTCCATTGCCGGCGATTGTCCTCACCTCGCGTTTTTCAAAATCGATTGCTCGAATTGCGTGATTCTCGGTATCCGCTACGTAGAGCGTGCCGCCGTCCAGGGCCATACCTTGCGGATGATTGAATGTGGACGTTTCGAAGGTTCCGTCCGACAAGCCAACCTCTCCGCTGCCGATGACCTCTTTTACGGACGCATCATTGAGTGACAAAACGACGATTCGATTGTGGTTCGAGTCTGCGATGAAAAGCTGCTTTGATCTTTCGTCGGCCAGGACCTTTCCTGGGAACGCCAGTACCGAGGTTGGGGTGCGATGACGTTCGAGCTTCAGGTTTAGAGGACGCCTGTCAATCAGCTTCTTCTCATCAAATCTTTCGATAAGTTTGGCGATGAAGCCATCGAGCTGCGCATAAACGCCTTCGCCGCTCATATACGCGACGACTTTGCCCGCGGGATCTATCAGGTAAAGAGTCGGCCAACTCCGCACCGCGTATTCTTGCCAGATCTGCATATCGTGATCGTTCACCACCGCGTGCTCAACTTCATATCTGAGGATCGCCTGGCGAATATTGTCGGTTCCTTTTTCTGCAGTGAACTTTGCTGAATGAACTCCGATGACCACTAGCTCATTGGCATACTTCTGTTCGAGTTTCTTTAGATCGGGAATGATATGCATACAGTTGATGCAGCAGTAGGTCCAGAAGTCGAGCAGCACAATCTTTCCTCTTAATTGGCGAATCGATAGCGGTCGCTCGGTGTTGAGCCACTCGAGTCCGTCGGGGAACTCTGGGGCATTCACCTTTCCTTCATACTCGGGCATTTGGGTTTTCTCCTTTTGAAAATCGGCGACTGCTGCTAAGGAGCCCGAAGGAATAATTCCTGTGGCAAGACTAAGAGCCAACACTATAAAAGCTATGTTAATCATTACGGATTTGATTCAAAGACGTTAAGGCATACGTCTGGAATGATCCTATACTAAGCGTCAAGCCTGGTCCCAACGACGCCCTCGTCCACTAAATGATCGATCTTTTCATCGCCGTAGCCGATTTCCCTCAACACTTCACGCGTGTGTTCGCCGAGAACCGGCGCCCCGCGTTGAATCTTTCCCGGCGTTTTATCGAAGTTGATCGGTACGCCAGTTACAAAGGCCGGGCCGATCACCGGATGATCGATCTGTTGATTCATCTCCATAGCTTTGACTTGCTCGTCATCGAAGAACTCAGACCATTCTCTCACAGCCCCACTCGGAACACCTTTCGTCATTAAAAGAGTTTGCCACTCGGAAGTGGTCTTCTCACGAATCAGTGGTTCAAGGATTGGCGCAAGTTCGGCGGACCTTGCCGTACGCTTTTCGTTTGTGTCATATCGCGGATCGCTGGCCAGATCCAGTAGTCCCAGTACATCGCAGAGCATCCGCCAAAACTTGTCGGTTGCGCCACCGATGAAAATTTGGCCATCCTTTGTCTCGAACAGACGATACGGGTAGATGCCGACGCGACCTTGTGCCTCAGCCTCGATCGGCTGATAGAAAAAGTGTGTCTGGATCGACATGATTCCCTGCAAGAGCGATGTTTCGATAAGCTGACCTTCTCCGCTTTTTTCGCGGTGAAACAGACCTGCAAGCACGCCGGTTAGCACCAGCATGGATGCCTGGTAATCAGAAGCGGCTACCGGGGAGATCGCAATACGGCCGCTGTAGTTGCCGGTCTCCTTTGCCAGACCGCTGATCGATTGCAGTATTGGATCGTAGCCGGGCCGGTCGCGATAAGGCCCTTTCGACCCGAAGGCAGTGGAGGAGCAATACACCAGTTGCGGGTTTATCTCGCGAAGAGTGTCGTAGTCTATGCCGAGTTTCTCTGCGATGCCTGGCCGGAAGTTCGCAATCGCCACATCAGCGCGAACGGTGAGATCGTAGATTACCTGCCGGGCGGCTGCTCGAGTCAGATCGAGACGGATTCCGCGCTTGCTGCGATTCCACGTTTGAAAGGGGCGGCTTTCGCCGTTGATGAATGGTCCCCAGGCGCGTGCAAGATCGCCGTACAGAGGTTCGATCTTGATTACGTCAGCCCCGAGATCGCCCATTAGAGAAGCGCTGTAGGCTCCGTTGATAAAGCTGCAGAAGTCCAGCACGCGGATTCCGGTCAACGGGCCGGATGTTTTGTCGTTATCGAAATTCATCCCTTACGCTTCCGATCCAGGCGCCGTTCGATGTAAGCCTTTCGGGCGTCCATCCCCTCTGCAGACGCAAGCGAGCTCATCAGCACGTCGGCGTCGGCATACGAAGTGTTGCCCGCAATCGCGCGACTTACGGCGTTAACATGCTCTTTTGTTATTGCTACCGGGACCGCCGGCATTGCAACGATCTTCTCTGCAAGCTCAGTCGTATGATGCGCAAGCTGATCTGCCGGTACAACCTTGTTCATAAATCCAATTGCTTTGGCTTCATCGGCGCCGAACTCCCTACAGGTAATGACCAGCTCCTTTGTCATTGCCGGACCGATCTCGCGCACCAACCGGGGAATGCCTCCCCATGTCAGCGGGATACCGAGTTCGACTTCCGGAATCGAGAAGCGCGCGTCAGCGGCTGCGACCCGGAGATCGCAGGCGGCTATCAAAAGCACTGCGCCACCCACCGCATATCCGTGAACGCTTGCGATTGTGAGGGCGTTCGTCGACTCGATCGCGTCCATCATTTTCGATCCGGCCTTGGCGATCTCGCGGCGTGCAAACCACGTTTCGGCTTGGGTTCTGGATGAGTCTTTAAGATCAGCGCCAGCCGAAAACGCCCGACCAGCTCCGCAAATGATGACGACGCGAATTTCAGGTTGAGTGTCGAGCCAATTGGCGGCCTCAACGAGTTCGCGCAGCATCACCAAGCTCATCGCATTTAGCCTATCGGGCCGGTTAAGTGTCAGTCGACAAATTGCGCCGCTCAGTTGAAGATCTAGTGTCTCGAAGTTCATCGCTCAGGCTCTATAGAGCCTTTAAAGATAAAGGTCAAGGGACAACGCTCGGTTTCTGGGTTTTGGTTACTGGCTTGTTGTTCTGCGTAATCTGCGTAATCTGCGGATCAGTCGTTTTGAATGAAAACAAGATGGATCCGCAGATTACGCAAATTTACGCAAAAAAGACGATGAAATCAGGAGCCCGCAACCTGAAACTAGAAACCAGAAACCGTACATCTTTCGCCTCACAAATCAGCCGCAAGAGCCTTTGCAACGCTCGTTCTATAGGTGCGGTTTAGTATTGCCGAACAGCCCGTAAAGAACAGAGGTCCCTATCGAGCGCCATAAGAAATAACGTGCGCCGGCAAAGCCACGCACAAAAGAAAAATCGCTGAGCGGAGGTGTGCCCAATGAGATTCGTAAGAGAGAACGGGTGGTGTAGATCTATTCTTGTTATTGCCTGTGTTGCTATCGCAATTTTCGTTGTTTCATTTACTCCATCTAACGAGGTTTTCGCCGACGACAACGAACTTGCAGCCATCTATCGAAATGGTTCGCTGGAAGTCAACGTTCCGAGCGAGCCAACTGCAGCTAACAGCCGCACCCTGAGCATTGAAATAGTTGACCCGAACGATAAGCTAGTCGCGAGAGCCATTCGACCAATCTCGCCCTCTGACAACCGCGCGCTGAGGGTAACGATTCCGCTTGATAAGAGCCTTGCACTCGAGGATCTAGCCTGGGATCGCATGAAGATCATTGCCGGGGAATCGTCAAAAATCGTATCGCTATCGGAGATCTTACGCCTTCCTGTTGTCCGGATATTCGCGCAGCGATCATACGCAGCCGATTCCCCTGCTTCTGTCCGCGTAATAACGGTCGACTCCAAAGCAGGCAATCCGCTTCGCGATAGCCGTGTGAAGCTCGAGCTCATGAATGGCGATCGTGCGGTAACGTTGTTCACCGGGCGGACTGACGCATTCGGAACAGCGCAAATAGCGTTCACACTGCCGGCCGATTCCTACGGATCGCGCCAGCTGCGTGTTACTGCAGACACCACGATCGGCAATGTCACCGCTAATCAACCGATTCAACTTGAACGAAGGGATCGAATTCTACTGACCACCGATAAGCCGCTGTATCAGCCAAGCCAGACGATTCACATTCGAGCCCTGGCACTGGATGGTCCCAGTCACTCAGCGATTGGCGATCAACCAATTATCCTGGAGGTTGAGGACGGCAAGGGAAACAAGGTGTTCAAGAAACGAGATCGAACCGATCGCTTCGGTATCGCGGCGGCGGATTTCGAGTTGGCCGACGAAGTCAACTTTGGGCCGTACCACATACGAGCCATTCTTGGAGACGCCGAGTCACCGTCCACGCAGGAAAAGACCGTTACCGTAGATCGCTATGTCTTACCGAAATTCAAAGTTGAAGTTGAATTATCGGGAGATGCGGCTAAGCAACAGGCAAGTTACTACGCTCCCGGAGAAACAGTGACCGGAAAAATCACTGCTCGTTATCTGTTTGGCAAGCCGCTCATCAACGCTGACGTGACTGTAGTTCTCACCACATTCGATGTGCAGTCCGTCGAGCTGGGGCGGGTTACCGGAAAGACTGATGCTGAAGGGCACTTCCCCTTTTCCTCGAAGCTGCCCGACTTTTTTGCGGGACGCTCGACTCAACAAGGAAGCGCGCCAGTATCGATTGGCGTTGAGGTCAAGGACACCGCGCAACACACCGAGACAAAATCCAGGAACGTTCTGGTTTCCAAAACCCCAATTCTCATCATGGCGGTTCCGGAAAGCGGAAGGTTGCTGCCCGGTCTTGAAAATCGCGTTTACCTTTTGACCTCCTACCCTGATGGAACACCGGCGGAGACGACCATTTCGGGCAACATTACCGCCGGCCAAATCAAGACAGACGCGAGCGGTGTTGCAACTATATCGATACGTCCCGGTGCTGAGGCCATGACTCTAAGCCTCAAAGCGGTAGACGCCAGAGGACGGAATGCCTCGGCAGATGTGAAGCTCGAAAGCGACGCCGGAACGCAAAGCTTGATGCTTCGCACCAATCAGGCTGTCTATAAGATCGGCGATTCGCTTCGACTCGAGACTATCTCTACGAAGCAGCGAGGCGCAGTTTATATCGATGTTGTTAAGGACGGTCAGACATTAATAACTCGAGCGATTGAGAGCTCGAATGGAAGAGGTAGTCTGTCGCTGGACTTGACGCCTTCGATGTTTGGAACACTCGAGGTCCGAGCTTACCAGATAACCTCCGATGCCGATCCGATTTCCGACAGGCGGCTCGTCTATGTTGATCCGGCCGATGATCTGAAAGTCGAGGTATCCGCCGAGCAGGAAACCTATAAGCCAGGCGATGACGCCTGCGTTCATTTCCGCGTGACTGACCGCAACGGGCGACCCGTTTCCGCGGCTCTTGGCGTCGAGATCGTGGACGAAGCTGTTTTCGCGCTCTCCGACAAGCAACCGGGCTTTGAAAAAGTTTTCATGTATCTCGAGAAGGAGCTGCTAACACCGCGCTACGAAGTGCATCAGTTCTCGATGGAAAAGGTGCTGCTCGACGATTTTGAAGGCGAGAGACCTGTTGCTCAACGCGAGCGTGCTGCTCGAGTCTTGCTCGCCGCTGCGGGCGCGGTAAGAGACAAGGATGTGCGCGCTGAGTTTGGCCGCGAGGCGGTAAACGCAAAAAGAGACCAGTTTCTTTCAGTATACGCAGGACGTTTGAACGAAAAAGCTCAGGCTATAGCTCGAGCGATGACCGGTTATTACGACAGTCACCCGCCATCGCCCGCGGGATTTGGTCGCGATCTCCAGTTGTTTGCTGCGGATGGCGCCGCACAGGCCAGGACGCTCGAGGATCCCTGGGGCAACGCGTTGATCGGAGAGGGACAGTTTACTTCAGCTGCTTACTCATACCTGACGCTTCGCTCGCTGGGTCCGGATCGCCGAGCGGGCACGCCCGACGATATCAATTTTCAAATCTATGCTCAGCGCAAACAGCAAACACCGACAAATCGATATTCTTCCTTCAAGGGCAAAGCGATTGTGCAGGACCAGGCTGTTGGCGGAGGTCGTGTTGCGATAGAAGGAACGGTTCGAGACAAAGATGGAAAGTCGATTCAGAGCGTTAAAGTGTCTGCTCGTCGTTCTAACGGCAGTACCACGTTGGGTTACACTGACGCTTCAGGGCGGTTCACGATTCCCAATCTTCCACCGGGGAGCTATCAAGTCATCTTCGAGGCCGAGCCCTTTCAGTCGACGGTCTATCGCACGCCGTCGCTTAGCCCTGGCGCTCGAATCGTTGTGGAAGCATCGCTCGAATCGCGCGGGATAACGCCGGTAACGTTGACTGCGTACGCGGCCTACGAACGGTTACAAATGCTTGGGGGCCTCGGTAAAGCCGGTGGACGAGTTTTTGAAGCCAATGAGAGGATGAGATTAGATGGGGCGGCAGCTGATGTTTTGGTTCGCGCGCAACAAGTGGCCGCGCCGATGGCCCAGCCAGCACCACCTAAGGCGGCCGAGTCTCTTAAAGCACGGGACAAAAAGGATGAGGCGGGAGCGGGTCCTCGTGTGCGCAGCTTTTTCCCCGAAACTCTGTATACAAATCCGTCACTTATCACCGACGGACAGGGCCGCGCTTCGATACACGTTCCAATTGCCGACTCGATAACGACCTGGCGCATAACATCGCTGGCGTCGACAGTGAAAGGCGCTCTTGGCTCATCGACCGCGCCGATTCGAGTGTTCCAGGATTTCTTTGTTGATATCGATCTTCCGGTCTCATTAACCGAGGGAGATATCGTTTCAGTTCCAGTCGCCGTCTACAACTATTTGCCCAAGCGGCAAAGAGTGTCACTTGAGCTGAGACAGGATCCATGGTTTTCACTTGACGGAGACGATCCAAGCAAACAGGTCGAAGTAGGAGCAGGAGAGGTTACATCTGCTTCTTTCCGCGTAAAGGCTTCTCGCATCGGAGCGCAGCAGTTACAAGTTACCGCGCGATTGGTCGATGCGCCAGCGAATCAGCCTGGTGATGCGGTTGCACGATCGGTCAACGTACTGCCAAACGGCGAGGAACACGCTGTAGTGATCAACGAACGGCTCGAAGGATCGGTGACAAAGGACGTTGTGATTCCTGAAGGAGCGATCACCGATGCTTCGAAGATCTTTGTGAAGTTTTATCCCGGTGCGCTTTCACAGGTCGTTGAGGGCCTGGATTCGATTTTACAGATGCCGGGAGGCTGCTTTGAGCAAACCTCGTCTTCGACTTATCCGGACATTCTGGTGATGGACTACTTGAAGGCGAGCAAGAAAATCACTCCGGAGATTCAAGCGAAGGCCGAAGGCTTCATTTCGCTCGGGTACCAACGGCTGGTTACATTCGAAGTACCTGGCGGCGGATTCTCGTGGTTTGGTCAGGCTCCGGCGAACAAAATTCTGACGGCTTACGGGCTGATGGAGTTCTCGGACATGTCGCGAGTGCACGAAGTGGATCAGCGGTTGATCGATCGCACGCAGAGCTGGCTTGCATCGCAACAGCAGCCGGACGGGAGCTTTAAACCGGACACCTACTTTATCAACGAAGGTGCGACGACCCGCTACAACACTGACCTTGTTCGTATAACCGCCTACATTGGATGGGCGCTAGCGTCGACAGGCTATAAAGGTGAAGCGGTCGAGAAAGCCAGGCAGTTTGTCGCTTCGCACGTGACCGGCAAAGAAGACGCTTACACTCTGTCGGTGATTGCGAATTTTGCGACGGATTATGGCAAGGACAAGGCCTGGACCGATGCTGCGATCAACGCGCTAGCGGCACGTGTCACTGAAGGACCAAGAACCGCTTACTGGAAACAGGAAGGCGAGACGCCGACCTCGGCCCGCAACGACTCCGCTGATCTCGAGACGACAGCCTTGGCCGCGCAGGCGCTGCTTAAGAGCGGGCAGAAAAGCGGCCTGGCGAAGAAGGCGCTCGACTACCTTACCGAAAAGAAAGATGCATTCGGGAACTGGCAGAGCACGCAGGCGACGATACTATCGTTGAAGGCGTTTCTGCTCTCGTTCACAAAGGGTACAAACGCAGACACAGCCGGTGCGCTGGAAGTGGCTATCGATGGTAAGCCTGTAGATCGGCTGCAGATTACAAAGGACAACAATGACTTGCTGCAGATGGTTGACTTGAAAGCCTACACCCATAGTGGGGCGCATAGACTGAGTCTTTCGTTTGCCGGGAAGGGAAGCATGCAGTACCAGATAGTCGGCCGCTACTACACGCCTTGGGCGAGGCGAGTGGAAGGACCTCGCGATCCGCTAACGATAGACGTCAGCTATGATCGGACCCGATTGGCACAAGACGAAGTTGCGACTGCAAAGGTACAGGTCACCAATAACACCCCTGCAAAAGCCAAGATGATAATGGTCGACTTGGGTATTCCTCCCGGTTTTGAACCTTCGGGTGAAGACTTCGAAGCATTGGTAGAAGCAACGCGCAACAAGGCCGGAGGCAAGCTCGAGAAGTATACGATCACCGCCAAGCAAGTCATCCTATATTTCGATGGTTTGAATGCTCGGCAGCGAATTGATTTTTCGTACAAGCTCCGGGCCAAGTTCCCGGTTCGGGCAAAGACCTTCGTCTCGCGGGTGTATGAATATTACAATCCAACTGTGGAGGATAAGACAAAGCCGGTTGAGATGACTGTGGTCGCTAAATAATCGGCTCCCACAGTTTGGTTTGTATTTCGGCTTTTGGGCGGAAGTTTGTATGTTTGAAAAATGAATAAATTACAAACTTTCGCCTTAAAGTCCGAACTAGCAAACGATTAGGGTCTGTGCTCGGTCTCCTGATAGAGAGGTTTTCACGTTCCTGCCACACACTTTGCTGGCGCCAAGCGCCGAGATTGTCTAACATAACATTCATACGAATTCGCGGAAGACTCCGCCAGAGAGTCCATCGATTTAGTTGTCCCATCCTCACTTGACAATAGTTGAAATTGATTGAATGTGGACGGGCGTTGCGGCTCAACGTATCCGGAGATTCTTTATTCCCAGCAACTGCTGAGAAGAAGGTTGTGACGAGTCGCGGCGATGGATTTCCGAATGCTCCCAAGGAGGAATTTATGAGATTTCATGCGTCTGGAGCTTTTCGCTTTTTAAGTCTTGTAGTGGCAGCTGTGGTGCTCAGTTCCGGGTCAATACTAGCTCAGGATACCAGGCAGAATACGCAGCCTCACGATACCCTTGTTAAACCCGGCAATCGTATGATCCCGAACGGTGCAAAGGAAAAGGCCAAGGGAATAATAGTCCGTCGTGAGGCCGATACTTTCAGTGTCTCGGATAATACGAATGTCGAAACGGTGGTGCTTCTGACGGACCGTACAAGCGTGAAATCCAAGGGCGGGTTTTTCCGGTTCGGCAAGGACTACGAAGTCACCAGCCTTCTGCGAGGCCTGAAAGTCGAAGTAGAGGGACGCGGTAATTCGGAAGGACAGCTGGTGGCGGAAAAAATACGCTTTTCATCATCCGATCTCGAGACGGCACGCGTGGTTGATTCTCGCGTAGCCCCGGTCGAGGAGGCAAATAGGCGTTTATCCGGACAGGTTGAAGAAGCAAGCGAGATAGCGAAATCTGCGAGAGGCGAAGCTGGCCGAGCCCACGAGCGCATCTCGGCGCTTGACGATTATACGGTGCAGGATTCCGCGAACGTTTATTTCAGAGTCAACAGCGCGATGATTTCGCCTGAAGACAGAAGAGCGCTCGACGATCTCGCCCACAAGGCCTCTACTACAAAAGGTTATGTAATAGAGATCGCCGGATTTGCAGATTCGACGGGCAACGTGCAGCGAAATCGAGTGCTGAGCCAGCAACGTGCGGACGCTGTCGTGCGGTACCTGCAGGAAAACCATGATATCCCGCTGCGACGGATGATCACTCCCTTCGGATACGGCGAGACTCGCCCGGTGGCCGACAATGCAACTTCAGAAGGACGACGCCAGAATCGACGCGTCGAAGTGAAAATACTTGTGAGCAAGGGGATCAACGGGACGAGCTCCTAGTCTGGCGAGCCCCGGAACAAATAGGCCACAGACCTATTTTTAAAGCAGTAAGTAGTACCTGAAAGAAGGGGGGCGCGAGGCCCCCCGTTCGGTTTGATCTGATTCGCGGGTTATCTGGAGGCGGCATCCGGCTTATCGGCCGGATTGAGATAACGGACTGTCGTATACCAGCCGATCATCATTTCCTCCCAGGTCTGGGGTCCCCATCTCACTTCCTTGGTCGGATCCGGATTAAACTTATTCCTGGTTGAATTGTCGAAGTGCGCGACGCAGTCAAGACGCGAGCCCTTTGGAAGAAACATCGGCTTCTTCAACTCATAGGTCAACTGCCAGTTAAAGTCGTACCTTGGCACGTTGAGCACGATTTCCGATTTCCCATCGGGATAGACAACGGTATAAACGAAATCTTTTCCGCGGACATGCATATGAGGCATCATCGCCGTCAGATACGTGTCCTCGTTAAAGGTTGTGGATGATTTGACTTCGTAATTTGGATCACCAGGAGGAATTACAAAACGGGCGTTCAATGCGTTGCCGCCGCCGATCACTCGCTTCGGTGGTTGCTTTGCGAACACCAGGCCGACGGTGGTGCGGTCCTTGGCGGCCTCGCCGATTGTTGTGTAGTGCATCTGCAGAACTATGTTTGACCCTGCTTTCACTAGCCTGGCGGTCCCGGGCGGCAAAATTACACCGGTTTTGTTTGGCGTAATGCCGCCGAGTCCGACGCCGCGTTGTCCCTGGGAGTTGCTCGCTGGAGACTTGCCGTCCTCGAGCGAGGCGATGACGTGGTGGACGACGCGCCGATCGCCGGGTCTAATCTCGAAGGCTTGTATCCACTTATCTTCGGTGAAGTTCGTCGGGATGGTGAAATAGAGATAAGGGATCACACCGTCAGCCGGAACCGAGTACTCGTCTTTCATGCTCAGAACGACGTCCGGCTGTCCGATCGTCCATCCCTCGACGAATTTTGGAGGAGTGGGCAGGTCTTTGTCATCGCCTTTTGGAGAGCCGGCATCAACCCAGGCAACAATAGTGTCGATACCTTTTTGAGAGAGGCTGGGATTGTTTGAGAATTCGCCGTGATTGGGATCGGCGAACCAGGGCGGCATCGAGCGCTCGGCTACTCGCTGCTTAACGGATTTCGCCCAGGGTCTGACATCCTTATAAGTAATCAAAGCCATAGGCGCTATGCCTGTCGGGCGATGGCACTCCGCGCAGTTATTGTAGAGCAGCGGGGCCACGTCCTTTGTGAAAGTAACGCTGGCGACCTTAGAGTCATTCGCTCCGACAGAGAGACTCATTGCCACAAGAAGGAGTGTTAGAAAAGTTCCCGGGATCAGCAGCTTGCGCATGCGCTCAGCTCCTTTCTTCAAGGATCAAATCGAATGTTTGTGCGCTCATAATATCAATATAGGACCGACAGAACAAATCAGACCTATATTTCTGTGGGTTGCCAGTTTTAGACATCGTGTTTATTCTCGGTCGAAGGGGAGCAATGGACAAAGTAATCGTTGTCGAGGACCTGCAAAAAGTCTACAAACCCAAAAGCCGAAAACAGACTGTCGAAGTTAAAGCCGTCGATGGCATCTCGTTTGAGATCCCGCGCGGCGAATTCTTCGGGTTACTCGGCCCAAATGGAGCAGGAAAGACGACAACTATCGGTATTCTCACAACGCGTGTGCTTCCAACTGGCGGCCGTGCGCTCGTCGATGGTATTGATGTGCAACGCGATCCGGTAGCCGTTAAGCGTCGCATCGGCGTTTGCCCTCAAGTCAACAACCTCGACCGCAGTTTGACCGGGCGCGAGAACCTTGTTTTCCACGCGGAGTACTTCGGTATTCCAAGGCGGGTGCGTGAGCATCGGGCCCAGGAACTACTGGACCGCTTTCAACTCGCCGAACGCGCTGACGAAAAACCATCAGTTTACTCGGGTGGAATGGCGCAGCGCCTGAAGATCGCCCGCGCGTTGATGCACGATCCGGCGATCCTTTTCTTAGACGAGCCAACAACCGGCCTCGATCCCCAGGCTCGGCGCGCGATCTGGGACCTCTTAAGTGAATTGAACGCAAAAGGACAAACCATTTTTCTAACGACGCATTACATGGATGAAGCGGATCAGCTCTGCCGGCGAATAGCGATCATGGACAAAGGGAAAGTGTTGCAGATGGGCACCCCCGCTGCGCTTAAAAGCGGCGTTCCGGGAGGGTATTTGATTGAGCTACAGGTTCAAAGCGCCGACGGTGCTGTTACTGAGCTGGCTTCAGCGCTGCCCCAGCTTCCGGGTGTGGTCGAGGTCAAAGCTCAGAACAACATTGTGCGGGTATATGCGGACAAGGCGGAAGGTTTGCTTGCGAATGCAATGCGGGTTGCGGGGGAGCGTGGCGTGATCGTCACCGATGCACATGTCTCAGAGCCAAGTCTGGAAAATTTGTTCTTGCATTTGACTGGGCGGAGCTTGAGGGAATGAGACACGAGGAGATAGGACCAATAGTACAGATAGGACCAATCATATGGCCACATTGATTGCGCTTCTGCATCGCGATATGCGGGTAGCGCGCCGCGAACTGAAATTCTTTTTTCTAAGAGTCGGAATCCAGCCGATTCTATTCACTTTCATCTTTGGCTATGTAATGCCTCGCATCCAACTCGTCCAAACCGGCTACGCGAATTTGCTTTTGCCGGGTATACTCGCGCTCAGCATGACTCTTTCGGGGATGCAGTCAGTGGCGCTGCCGCTGGTGGTCGAGTTCGGATGGACCAAAGAGATCGAAGACCGTTTGCTTGCGCCGATCAGCATTATGGGCGTCGCCGTCGAGAAGATAATCGTCGGAATCATTCAAGCAGTCATCGCGGGTCTTTTTGTGCTGCCGCTTGCCTGGCTGATGATGGGTTCCCACCTGACCCTTCAGCTTCAGAACGTTTTTCTGCTGGTTGCGGTCGCGTTGATAACAAGCTGGGTATTTGCGGCGTTCGGCATGGTTATGGGCACGATGGTTGAGCCGCAGCAGATCGGGTTGATGTTCAATGTGCTACTGGGGCCGATGATTTTTTTTGGGTGTGCGTATTACCCGTGGGCCGCGCTGCAGGTCCTTCCGTGGTTCCAGAAGTTCGTTTTGATAAACCCGTTGGTCTATGCGAGTGAAGGATTTCGCGCGGCGTTAACTCCTCAGTTGCCGCACATGTCACTGTGGCTGATTTTTGGCGGACTGGCGGGGTTTTGTGCTTTGTTTACTTATCTGGGTTTGCGGCAATTTGAACGCCGTTCGTTGGATTGATGAGTCGATACTATCGGGCCGCCGATGGATTATGATCTATTAGCCCCATAAGGTCCTATAAGTCTTACTATTGGCCCGCGAAGGCCGCACTGCGAATTCGAGTATGAGTCTCGTCTCTCGCTTCGCTCCTTTCCTCGGAGCTGACACGCAGTACTATCGCGGAGAGTACCAGAAATAACAATGCGTTTGACGGTATCTGCAAATTAAAGTCAAAAATGCTATGAACCAACAGTGCAAATACTCCAGCGGCACTGCCGATACCCAACGCTCGCATGAAAGGATTCGAAGCTTTTGAAGCCTGCGCCATGCCTCGCGCTATGACCAGCAAAAACCAAAGTGCGATTGCGCCACCAACAACACCGCCGTCTGATAAGACCTGCAAATAATCATTATGTGCGAACTGGACTACAAACGAACCATCACCACGACCGTAGTATGGATAGACTGTTTCAAAAGCGCCTAATCCGATGCCGAAAATCGGGTTTGCACGGAACATCGTGAGCGCGTCGCCCCAAACGCCTCGACGATCAGTCGCAGCATTAGTAGTCAAGGGATCATTTGTCAGACGATTTAAGACATCAAAGTCGGCTCCAATCCAGACTATACCGGCGGCGATTGCCACAAGCATCACGATGATTACCAGCGCCAGCCGGAATGCCGAGCGAGGCCCCGGCGCGGAATGCGAGCGGGGCCGTCGTTGAGAAACGGTCACCGCAGCCAGAAAAAGTAGTCCTGCCAACAGTCCTAACATACCTCCGCGCGAAAGGGATGCAAGCAGTGCAATGCTCATAATGGCTGCTGCGAATCCGGAAAAGAGACGCGCTTCGTTGCGCACCGCGCCGCGGGACACCGCCAGCGCCAGCGGTATCGGAATCAACATCTCCATGTAGCCGGCGAAATGATTTCGATTTACAAAAGGTCCACCAGTACCGGCTCCAGCGGATTCGATAGCTCGGAACCAATACATTTTGCCTTCCCAGGTGAAGTGTTGGATCATCGCAAAAACAGCCAGCGCCAATCCGAACAAAGTCAGAAAATTCGCCAGCGTACGCAGCGGAGCGAGGTTGTCAAAGAAGTTTGCAGCAATCAAAAAAGCCAAAAATAAGAAGAAGATTGTAACCACCGCACCGCGAGTCGCCTCGACATCCATTGACATGCTTGTGGTTTGGCCGTTGGTTCCTGTAACCGCTATGCTCTGAGCAAGACCGAGAAGGGTGAAAGCAGCCAGCGGTAGACCTGCGGGCGGAATTTTGATCTCGAGATGTTTTTCAAGGATAGCTTTAGCTGCCCAAAGCACTGCAAGGGCAAGAACAATCAATTGAAAGATAGCGATGGACCAGGCTTCCACCGTGCCGAGAGCAAGTGTGGTGAAGACGATGACAACCATCAAGCCTACTTTTACTGCTTTGTCCAGAATGTTAATCATCGCAAAGCACCGTAGACGCCCAGTCTACGGATCCTTTCTCAATATTATCTAATCATCGCGACGTACCGTAGACTGTCCAGCCTGCGGACTTTCTCAACATTATCTAATCATTGAACGTTCATTAAATAGCACGAACCCGATTCCGCACACTAGACAGTCTACAGTACCTCTTTGCTAATCCAGATCGAACTCCTTTTGCCAGTCGGAGTCATCAACAAACTTCGGCTGATTATGTTTTTCCAGCACGCACGTCTCGAGCACCAAAGCATCCATCTCAGTTCTCATAAAACAACGATAACTGTCTTCGATGCTGCAAACGATCGGCTCGCCTCTGACATTAAAGCTTGTGTTTACGATTACAGGAAGCCGCCACCTGAGACGAAAGATTTGTTTAGGCGCGGGCGCACCAGTTGCGAGCGACAGTCTTGTTTGTAGCTTCCTTTTAATGACCTAAGCGAACCTTAAAATGGCTCGGCGAAAAGATCCTGTACTAACGCTTTGGTGTCAATGATGCTCGTTAGAAGTGATGTCGGGAGAAGCTGTGATTATGAAGAACCCGATTCGACCAACTTCAATTTACACCGATGCTGAAAAAACGAAGAGGGCTGCTGTCAGCAGTTATTCAATTTCCGAATAAAGAAGCTTGTCAGACGCTCGCTATACTCTTCCCGAACGTGCCGCACGGATCGTGCGTGCCGGGCACCTTCCACAAACCAGATCTCTTTCTCTCCGCAAAGAGCGTTATGAATGCTCTCGGAATGTGCGGTCGCTATGAGTTGATCCGCCGTACCGTGGACCAGATAGACTGGACACTTAATCTGCGCAGCGAGCGACAGTGGATCAACCGACTGAACGTCAAACTTGCCGCGGTAATTAGCCATCTGTATCGCGGTCCACAACACCGGGTTCAACACTGGACCTGGCAAGCCGGTCACCCGTTTGACGAATTCCTCTGTTATGCGACGCAGAGAAGCAAATGGGCTATCCGCCCATACGGCTCGTATCCACGGGTTGTGAGCGGCAACTTGAAGCGCGATTGCAGCGCCCATTGACTCTCCAGCCAACCCAATGCGATCGCGGTCAATCTTCTTCTCAGCGACCAGCCAATCGATGGCGGATTCAGCATCGCGCCTCTCGTAAAAACCGTAGGTCACATATCGACCTTCGCTGTCTCCGTGTGCGCGCCCATCGAAGACCAGCACGTTGAAGCCGGCGCGCCTGAGTACCAGGGCCGCCCGAAGAACGTCGGTCCGATTCTTCTTAACACCGTGGAGAAAGACTACGGTGGCCGCGGTTCGACCTGCACTCATCCACCAACCGAACAAGCGAGTGCCATCGAATGACCTAATAGCGACATCCTCAAATCGGATTCGCTTGCGGCGCATGAGGTGTCTCAAATGTGGGCTCTTGAGCTGGGAGAGTCGCTTGAGCTTTGGTCTTATTAGAAGACCAGAGAGCGGAAAGCTTGCCGCACCGAGAGCGATTGCCAGGGACCCGGCTGCACCCAGTGCCACGTATCCGGTTAATCGGAGCCACCGAGGCACCAACCACTGCGCGTTGTGGACCGGTGCGCCGCTGGTCTGGGGGTTCTTCTTGCTTGAAACGCCGCCTGTGCCCATTCAATTTTTCCCAGTCCAGCTTAAGACATTACTCACTCACTCTCTCTACTTCTTAACTCCATACCTATTATAAGATGGTACGCAATAGTCGGACCGTTGTTCCTGCAGACAATAGAGCCTCAATAGCTCACTACAAAATGATAACGACAGATTCACTC